>ENA-OUOG01004301-OUOG01004301.1-marine-metagenome-genome-assembly--contig:-NODE-4301-length-12380-cov-4.695034_pt1 | contig 12380 bp, 20 predicted proteins | sample MGYA00248635_ERZ508505 | MGnify/ENA primary metagenome ERZ508505 (study PRJEB26176, sample SAMN06267871) | marine metagenome | isolation source: Saanich Inlet, British Columbia, Canada | place: Pacific...
AACGGTCTTACTCCAACTAATTCATTTATAAGATTAGGTGGCTCTGGCGCAGCTAATACTTTAGACGATTACGAAGAGGGTAGTTTTAACCCTACATTTACTGCTGGTTCTGGTAGTGGTACTCTAAGTGTAGATTTTTACAATTTACAAAGTGGTAACTATGTAAAAGTAGGTAAAAAAGTAACTTGTATCATAGGTGTTGCTACAAATCAAAGCACTGTAAGTGGTACTGCAGCTTTACAAATAAGTGGTTTACCTTTTACTATTGAAAGTACAGATATGAATTTACTGGGTGGTAATTTATCTAACGGCAGCCAAATAGCTAATGTAGCAAATGTTACTGCTGTAGATAGAGGGGATAATAACACAAGTATTGTTTTTAGATATAATAATGGCGCACCATCAAACGATTCTTTTATAACTTTAAATATATCTGACTTACAAGGATCTGGCGAATATATAAAAGTATTAATAACATATTTTACAACACAATAAGATGAGTTTAACAAAAACAACAACAATAGATAAGATAGAAGTAGTAGGAGAGTTTAAAACGCTACTAGTAAAAGAAATAACAAAAATTACAGAAGACGGAAATGTTGTAGCTGAAAAATTGCATAGAAGCTCACACCAACCTGACACTGATGTATCTACACTTCCAGCAGACGTTCAACTTGTAGCTAATGCTGTTTGGACGCAAGCTATTAAAGATGCATATGCTGAAAGTCTTGAAGTAGAGTAAAATTCACTTAAACCAAGTGAGTATATAGAATATAACCGGCCAGGTAATGGCAACCATTAATACTAATATAAAACCAAAACCAATGACACTATATTATTCGACTAGTTCGTGGAGTAGTCAACCACAACCATCAGATAAAACCGTAGAATACTGGAAACACGCCGCTGAAAAAAAGAACTGGCGTATTGTACAGTTGCCAAACGGATTTTATCAAACCGAATGCCAAGATCCTAATAAAGAAACTTGGATCGACGTAACAAGACGTGAAACCATAGAAGGAGCTGAGCAAGCAATTGATGCATCGATAAAGCATTACGAAAAGAAGCTAGGCTTTTTACACGGACCACAAGTTGTTAAAACGTTTGAATAAAACAATCAATATAATTTAATTAAATCTAATGTCAGACGCAATAGTAAAAAACCTTAACTTCGGTGAACAAGCCCGATCCGAAGTATTTGAAGGTATTGAAAAGTTGACACAAGCCGTTAGTTCTACTTTAGGAGCTAGCGGTAAATGTGTCATGCTTGAAGATGGGCAAGGTAAACCAATCATTACAAAAGATGGTGTTACAGTAGCAGATAGTATTATACTGCTAGATCCTGTAGAAAACATGGGTGCAACGCTTTTAAAAGAAGCAGCACGTAAAACCGTAAAAGAAGCAGGGGACGGAACTACAACAGCCACGGTGTTATCACATGCTATACTACAGCATGCTAATGACAGAAGTGATATCAGTACGCGTGATATGAAAAACGGTATTGATTCAGCTGTGAAAAAAGTAGTGGCGTTCTTAGAAGACGTCTCTGTAGAAGTTACAGATGATATGTTGGATCATGTAGCTACAATTAGTTGTAACAACGATGCTGAGCTTGGTAAAATCATAGGCGATGCATTTAGATCTGTAGATAGAACAGGCGTTGTAATGATGGAAACAACTGAAGACAACGAAACATCAGTTGAAATAGTAGAAGGAGTTGAGTACGATAAAGGACTTGTTAATTCACATTTTATTACAAGTAAAACTAAACGTGCTGCCGAACTAGAAAACCCTCTAGTATTAATTGTTGAATCACCAGTTGAGAATATACGCAAGATACAAAGCGTACTCGAGTTTGTGATTAAAAACAGTAAACCACTTTTAATTATTGCCGATTGTGAGCAAGCTGTAACATCAGCACTTGCAATGAATAAAGTTAAAGGTAATATTAAAGTAAATGTAATTAACGCACCTACATACGGTGTAAGTAAAAAAGATACGCTTTCAGATTTAGCGTTGCTAACCGGAGCTACTGTAATCAACGAAGATCTTGGTGATGATATGGATTTAATCCAGCCAGAACATTTAGGTCAAGCTATTAAATCAGTTACGACAGATACTGAAACAATAATCCAAGTTGATACAGATAATCCTAAAGTAGATGAGCTTATCGATAGTCTAAAAGAACAACTATCAAACACTAAAAACCCTGGGCAAGTAATGAAACTTGAACAAAGGTTAGCTCGAGTCTCTGGCAAGCTTGCTATTGTAAAAGTTGGGGCAAGTTCTGAAATTGAATTAAAAGAAAAACAAGATAGAGTCGAAGACGCTATCTGTGCTACTAAAGCCGCTGTAAAAGAAGGTATTGTATCTGGTGGTGGTATTGCTCTTTTAAATGCTTCACAATATATTGAAGCAGATAGTAAAGCAGAGCAGGTGTTACTTGATTCTATTCAAGCACCGTTCAAAACTATTCTTAGCAATGCTGGTATTGATTCTTACAAAATGCCTGATACTGTGGGTGAAGGTTTAAATGTGGTTACAGGAAATATGGTAAATATGATACAGTCTGGTATCATCGACCCACTGCTCGTAACTAAGAGCGCTCTTCGGAACGCGGCTTCTGTAGCTACAACGATATTATCTACCGATTGTGTAATTAATAATCTTAGAATTAATGAAGGCAATAGGTAGAAACTTAATAGTAAACAAGCATAAGGTAGGTGCCGCTAAAACAAAAGGCGGCCTTATCTTGGCTGAGAAACAAAGAGATGACATTAGGTATATAACTGCTGATGTAGTCTCTGTTGGTGATGAAGTCGCAGGCGTAAACAAAGGCGATAAAATATATTACGACAAACACGCTGGTCACGGTATAGAGTTTGAAGGTGAAAAATATATTGTTATTAAAATACAAGACGTTGTTGTAGTTCTATGAAAAGGCTAGAGGCAAGGGATATCAAAGATATGAACTTGTTAAAACACTATCGAATAATAAGACGGTGGGCTTGTAGAAACAACAACCTTTTAGATGCAGATCTAGAAGTGTTAATATATCTTGACTGTTTTGGACTTTTTAATAAACAAGATTTTAAGCTAGGTGTATATTCTTATAGCTGGGACAATAGACGTTTTAATAGATTACTTAAAGAAGGTTGGATTACTGTTTGGAGAGAAAGAAACAGGACCACGCAGAAGTACAACATATATAAAACATCTTTTAAATGCCAGCAACTAATACAACGCATGTATCGCATGATGCTAGGCGAAGAAGATATACCAACAAGTACTAGACGAAACAAAATTATGAAAGGTAAACGTTATTCTGATAAAGTTTTAATAACGGCTATCGAAAACGTTAACAAAGATAAAAATAGATAACTATGGCTAAATGTAAAAGCTGCGGATCTCCGCTGTGCAAAGGATGCGGATCACCAAATAAATTTTTAGGAGGTATCGCCGCATCTATTGGTGCTGGAATGACAGGTGCTGCTGAGAACATGGGTTCTAATGCCTTTAGAGAAAAACTAAGAAACAGCGTGTTTGGTGGTGCAGCTTTTGATGCTATGCAGCAAAATCAAGCTCAACAAGCAGCTGCTGGCCAAGCGGTAACTTCTCCTGAAATTACTGGAGGAGTAGGTGCTATAGCTGGAAACGAAGTACCTATGAATACAAGTAATCCTTTTCAAGGTAAAACATTTAAAATAGAACCAGCTAGTCCAACGGCTATGGTAGATCCTGAATTAGCATCTGCAGGTATACAACCTGAAGTAACATATAATCCGCCAATGCAAAGCAACCAAATGGGTAATGCTAAACCATTGTTTAATGCAGCGGTGCAAGCATCAGCTGAGGCTATATACGGAACACCCGCACAAAGACAAATGTCAGTTGATAGTCCTTATAAGATGAAATCACCATTAGAAGGAAACGCTTTTACAGGGGCGATGGCGGAAACAGGTGGTGATTATAAAGCGGCTAAAGAAATACTTAAAAATAAATAATTATGGAACACGCGATAGATAAAGTTATTAAAAGACCTGTACTTGAAGGACAAGTGGGTGAAAATGCTCTATGGGAAGGACCACTTGATACAACTGGCTTTCCAATGGGTAAAGGTAGTAGTTCAGGTAAGAACGGTATGGAAGTTAAAAAATATCCATGCAACTATGACGGTATGCCTATTACTCAAAAAGCTAAAATGCGAAGATAATGCCTATCAGGGTAGATAAGAAAAAACTAAAGTGCAATACGCCTAAGCGTACGCCTAACCACCCAAAGAAGTCTCATATTGTTAAGGCTTGTGAGAGTGGTAAGGAAAAAATTATACGTTTCGGTGAACAAGGCGCTAAAACAGCGGGCAAACCAAAGGCTGGTGAGTCCGAGCGTATGAAGGCTAAACGTAAAAGTTTTAAAGCACGTCACGCTAGAAATATTAAAAAAGGTAAAATGTCTGCCGCTTATTGGGCTGACAAAGTTAAATGGTAAAATAAAAACAATGGCAAGATTTATAGAGATACCAGTCAATGGTACTTTTCCTAAAATAGGTAGATTCCTAGTAAGCGCTGATAATGCTTTATACGTGTTTGCACCCACAGGTGATTCTGGTTCTAAAACACAAATTAGAATGAAAGGTTCGGGTGGTGTTGGAGCTACTAGAGTAGTATTAACACACACCACAACAACAACTGGAGCTGTTAAAGACGCTATCAATAAAGCTTTAACATCTAATCCAGGTGGTAAAAAAGCTTTTGTTGATCTACCAGCAGGCATCACGATAACTAACATAGAAATATTAGGATAATAAATAAATAAAAAAAAATTATGGCTAATTTCATAAAAATACAATCTAAAGGTACTGCTATAAATAATATTGGTAGTTATCTAATAAATGCTAGTTCTGTTCTAACTGTATTGCAAATGAATCAGACCACTACAGATATTTATTTAGAAGAGAACGCTGACGAAGCTCAGAAAACAAAAATAGTTATTACACATACCGCTACAGGTACTGGTAAGGCTTCTATGAAGGATGCTATCAACAACGCGTTAACAGCTAGCCCAGGTGGTAACCCAAGTCACGTAGATTTACCAGCTGGCATAAGTGTAACTAACATCGCGTTTGTAACTACATAGTAATGCAGCGTAAAGGCTTAGGTGACGATATAGAAAACTTTTTTAAAAAGACTGGTGTAAAGACTGTTGTAGACAAAGTGTCTGAAGGTCTTAATATACCTTGTGGCTGCTCTGCTAGAAAAGAGTGGTTCAATGAAAAATTCCCATATAGAAACTAATGGCTTTTAAAATAACACCTTTTTATAATTTAGATAATACTCCTATATACCACGTAGACATGGAAGATGGTGTACTAGGTAAAGCCAATAACAATGGTACTATTATCATTAATAAAAATGTAAAGCCTGAAAGAATTCAAGAGGTTATTGATCACGAAATGATACACATAAACCAAATGCGTAGAGGTGATTTAAACTATGATGATAAAAACGTATATTGGAAAGGTAAAGTAATACCTCGCTCAAGTATTAAAGAAGGAGCTAAAAACTTACCTTGGGAAAAAGAAGCTTATAATAACGCGTAATAATTAAAAATAAAACAAAATGCCTTACAACAACCCTATTAAAAAAAATGGATCTTCATGTACTAGAATGTACGATAAAAAAGGAAAACCAGCAGGACTTATGGTAGAAGGATCTGTAGCTCAAATGGAAACAATGGGCCAAGAAAAGAAAAATCTAATTAATGATATGCCAATTGACAACCGTGGTGTTGGTCAAATGTCTCCATACAAAATGGAAGATCCAGATCCAAAAAAGAAAAAAGCAAAAACAAAAAAGGAAACTAAAGACGCTTATATAAATAGGATATTAGATGAACTTCAGAAAAAAAACCCAGGTATGAATCCTATGGAAATGATGAAGTATGCTAAAAACTCTTATGACGCTTTACCTCCTGAGAAAAAAGAAAAATGAAAAAACTTCTTCAATTAATAACCGGTGGTCTCATTAAAGATGTTGGTAAAGTTATAGATGACTTAACAACTACAGATGAAGAAAGACTTGCGGCTAAACAAAAGATTGAAGAATTGCTAGAGCAAGCTGATAAAGATGCTCAAGATCAAGTAACGGAAAGGTGGAAGTTGGACATGGAGTCCGACTCCTTCCTTTCTAAAAATATTCGTCCACTCGTACTTGTGTACCTAACAGTGATATTTACTGTGTTATCTTTTTTTGATGGTAATATTGGAGGTTTCCAAGTAGACGAAGCTTATATACCTATATTTCAATCATTACTAATAACAGTGTATGGCGCTTACTTTGTAGGTAGAACCTGGGAAAAAAATAAGAAATCGAGTAATAATAAATAGTATAAGTTACTATAAATCAATTAAATTAAATTAAATGGCAAAGATTACAAAAGAACAACTAGACAAAGTTGTATCGCAACAAAGTGAATTAAGCAAAGTCTTAAATGATATTGGAGCTTTAGAAGCTAATAAACATTCATTGCTTCATAAGATAGCTGATGTAAATAAAGACATCGAACAAACCAAAGCTGAACTTGAAAAAGAATACGGTGCTATAAACATCGATCTTAAAACAGGTGAGTATACTATTATTGAAACAGAAGATGATGGTGAGCTTGCTGTAGTTAAGGCAGAAGACTAAAATGGAATCTGTTATAAGAAAAATCAGTATTGGTTCTGACTACAAAAATGATGCTATGCATTACTCTGTAGGTCAAGAGGTTTACGGGGGTCACACCATTGCGTATATTTTGTTTGATCAATCAGATAGCTCTTATAATATTCATATAAAGAAAAACAATGAGGTATTGCCGTGGAAGAAGTTTAATTCTAACATGGCAATATCTATTGAATATGATCTTGAGTATTAATGAAGAGTGTATACGATTTTATAATCAAACCAGTTGGTGAAAGATACAGTAACGAACTAAATGTTGGTGATAAAAAACTTATACTTAATTCTAAAATAGAAAGTCATAAGTTTGTAAACAATATAGCTGAAGTAGTATCAACACCACTAGCTGTTACAACACCTATACAACCAGGAGATGAAGTTGTAGTACATCATAATATATTTAGACGTTACTACAATATGAAAGGTGAAGAGGTTAACAGTAGTAAGTATTTTAAAGATGATATGTACTTTTGCCAACTAGATCAAATATATATGTATAAGCATATATATAGTTGGAATGCTTTTAACGATAGATGCTTTGTAGCTCCTGTAGTTAATAAGGACGATCTAGATTTATCTAAAGATAAAAAACATATTGGGATATTAAAATACGCTAATAAGTCTTTAGAAGATAAAAATATAAATGTAGGTGATATTGTTGGTTTTACACCTAACAGTGAGTTTGAGTTCATTGTAAACGACGAGCTTCTGTACTGTATGAAAACCAAAGACATTGTAATTAAATATGAATACGAAGCAAACGAAACTCAGTATAATCCTAGCTGGGCACAAGGCGGTTGATGAGCTTATTAAAGTAGCAGAAGAAAAAATCATTACTAATACAGAAGATGATGTATCTGCCGATAGACTTAAAAACGCTGCAGCCACAAAAAAGCTAGCTATATTCGATGCCTTTGAAATACTCAACCGTATTGAAGAAGAAAAAGCTATGCTTGAAGACGGTAAGAAAGAAACTAAAGAGAAAAGCTTTAAGGGTTTTGCAGAAGGAAGATCTAAGTAATGTACGAACAAACTTTAGTTAAAACACTTACAGATTACATCAAACCTGCTATTGTAAAGAAAAACAATAGATATAAGAAATGGAAATATGGTTATGATGCAGAACATGATATAGTTATCATAAGCAAAGACGGTACGCTAGGAGAAGTTATTGAAATACAAAACCTAGTTATTGGACTTCCACAGTTACCGGAAAATGTTTATGAGAATAAAGATAAGATGTGGGAACGTATACCATATCCTAAAGATCTTGAAAAAATTAAAAGTGTATTTGACTGGAATAAATATCCAGCTACATTTAAAGAAAAGTATTATGACTATATCGATGAAGAGTTTAATCGTCGTGAAAAAGGTTTTTGGTTCGTTAATAAAGATAAGCCTACTTATGTTACTGGCTCTCACTACATGTACTTGCAGTGGAGTAAAATTGATGTTGGGGCAGCAGACTATAGGGAATCAAACAGATTATTCTTTATATTCTGGGAAGCTTGCAAAGCAGACCAAAGATGCTATGGTATGTGCTACCTCAAAAACAGACGGTCTGGTTTTTCATTCATGGCATCTGGTGAAACTGTCAACCAAGCTACAATATCAAGCGATGCAAGATTCGGTATATTGTCAAAGTCTGGTGGTGATGCCAAAAAAATGTTTACCGACAAGGTAGTACCAATATCAGTTAACTATCCTTTCTTTTTTAAACCAATACAAGACGGTATGGACCGTCCAAAGACAGAGTTAGCGTATAGAGTACCAGCGTCTAAATTAACAAGGCGTAAACTTGATGCAGGCGAGGTTGATGAAGATATAGAAGGACTTGATACGACTATCGACTGGAAAAACACAGGTGACAACAGCTATGATGGTGAAAAACTAAAACTATTAGTACACGATGAATCTGGTAAGTGGGAAAGACCTGACAACATATTAAACAACTGGAGAGTTACTAAAACAACATTAAGACTTGGTTCTAGAATTGTTGGTAAGTGTATGATGGGTTCAACATCAAACGCGCTTGAAAAAGGTGGTGGAAACTTTAAAAAATTATACTATGCTTCAGACGTTACACAAAGAAACCGCAATGGACAGACTAGCTCAGGATTATATTCTTTGTTCATACCTATGGAGTGGAATTACGAAGGATTCATTGATGCTTATGGATTACCTGTATTCGATTCGCCAAAAGACGAAGTCAAAGATCCGCATGGTGAATTAATTATAACGGGTGTTATTGAGCACTGGGAAAATGAAGTTGATGGTTTAAAAAGCGATCAAGATGGTTTAAACGAATACTATCGCCAGTTTCCTAGAACAGAGAAACATGCTTTCAGAGATGAAGCAAAAGAATCTTTATTTAATCTAACTAAGATATATGAACAAATAGATTATAATGAAGATGTTAAAAACAAATCACTAGTTACGCGTGGTAGTTTTCAGTGGGAAGGAGAGAAACAAGATACTATAGTAAGGTTTGTTCCAAACAATAATGGAAGATTCTTAGTATCATGGGTACCACCTGCGAATTTACAAAACCGTGTAATAGTAAAGAATGGAGCGAAATATCCAGGTAATGAGCATGTAGGTGCTTTTGGATGTGACTCGTATGATATATCAGGTACAGTAGATAAGAAAGGTTCTAAAGGATCACTGAGTGGTCTTACAAAGTTTAGTATGGAAAATGCTCCAGCTAATATGTTTTTCTTAGAATATATCGCAAGACCTGAAACAGCCGAAATATTCTTTGAAGATGTACTCATGGCATTACACTTTTACGGTATGCCGATACTCGCAGAGAATAACAAACCAAGGCTTCTGTATTATTTAAAACGTAGAGGATATAGACACTTCTCTATGAATAGACCGGATAAAGTTTATAATAAACTATCCGTAACAGAAAAAGATATTGGCGGGATACCAAACTCGTCAGAAGATATTAAACAAGCGCATGCCGCTGCTATTGAATCTTATATTGAAGATTACGTTGGGATAACTAATGATGGTTATGGTCAGATGTACTTTCAAAGAACGTTGGAAGACTGGGGTAAATTTAATATAAACAATAGAACAAAGCATGATGCTTCTATTAGTTCTGGTTTAGCTATAATGGCTTGTAATAAAAATAAATACACACCAGTTTATAGACAACAAAAACAAGCTGTACAGTTAGGTTTTAAAAAATATAACAACACAGGCGATATTTCAAAAATAATAAAATAGATGGTTTACACTAATGTTAATAGCTCTTTCCCAAGTCAGGTAGTACCGGACGCAGAAAAGTCAACAATGGAATATGGCTACGCTGTAGGTAGAGCTATAGAGAACGAATGGTTCAGAGGTGATCGAGGCTTAGGCGCTGGTGGTCGTTTTGGAAACAACTGGCAATACTTTCATAATTTAAGATTATATGCAAGAGGTGAGCAGTCTGTACAGAAGTACAAAGATGAATTATCCGTTAATGGTGATTTGTCTTATTTAAATTTAGACTGGAAACCAGTAGCTACACTATCTAAGTTTGTTGATATTGTAGTAAACGGTATGACTGATAAAGGTTATAAAATAAAATCTTACGCTACAGATCCATTTGCTATAGCTGAAAGAACTAATCACGCTAACGCAGTTGCTAAAGATGCTTTTGCAAAAGATTTAATTCAAAACGCACAGCAAAATTTAGGTATAGATTTAAGTAGCACTAGCATACCAGAAGATCAATTACCTAAAAGTAAAGAAGAGTTAGAGCTTCACATGCAGCTTTCTTACAAGCAAGCTATAGAAATAGCAGAAGAAGAACTTATTGAAAATGTTTTTGATTACAATAAGTATGAAGAAATTAAAAAACGCGTTGCTTACGATCTAACTGTTTTAGGTATTGGTGCTACTAAAACTGATTTCAACTTAGCTAACGGTATTACAACTCATTATGTAGATCCAACTAACTTAGTTTATTCATACACTGAAGATCCAAACTTTGAAGATATATACTACGTTGGTGAAGTTAAATCAATGAGTTTGCAAGAAGTTAAAAAGTTATTTCCTTATTTAACTGATGCAGATCTTTCAGAGATAGAAAAATATCCTGGTGATGTGAACTATACTAGAGGTTATTACGGTATAGATGATGATTACAATAACGTTCAAGTTTTATTTTTTGAATACAAGACTTACAACAATCAAGTATTTAAAATAAAAGAAACAGATCAAGGTCTTGAAAAAGCTCTTGAAAAAGATGACTCGTTCAATCCACCTGAAAATGCTGAAAACTATAACAAGGTTCATAGAGCAATAGAAGTTTTATATAGCGGCGCTAAAATATTAGGATTTGAAAAAATGCTTAAGTGGGAGTTAGCTGAAAATATGACAAGACCTTACAGCGATCAAACTAAAGTAGAAATGAATTATACTATTTCTGCACCTAGAATGTATAAGGGTCGTATAGAAAGTGTTGTAAGCAAATGTATTGGATTTGCTGATATGATTCAGCTTACGCATTTGAAAATACAACAAGTATTAGCTCGCATGGTACCAGATGGCGTCTTTGTAGACGTTGATGGCTTAGCAGAAGTTGATCTTGGAAATGGAACTACGTATAATGCTCAAGAAGCTTTAAATATGTATTTCCAAACTGGTAGTATAGTTGGTAGAAGTTTAACTCAAGATGGTGATCCTAACAGGGGTAAAGTACCTATTCAAGAGTTGCAAACATCTTCTGGTATGGCTAAGATACAAGCACTTGTACAAACATATCAGTATTACTTACAAATGATACGTGACGTAACCGGACTTAATGAAGCTAGAGACGGTAGTCAACCATCAAATGATTCACTTGTAGGTTTACAAAAACTAGCAGCCGCAGCATCTAACACAGCAACTAAGCATATACTACAGTCACTAATGTATATAACAGTTAGAACCGCTGAGAATATTAGTCTACGCGCTGCTGATGCTTTGAGTTTTCCATTGCTTAAAAATGCACTTATGAATAGCATAAGTACATTTAACGTTGATACGTTAGAGCAGATAGAAAATTTAAACATGCATGAGTTTGGTATATTCTTAGAATTAGAACCTGAGGAAGAAGACAAGCAAATGCTAGAGCGTAATATACAAATAGCTCTGCAAAATGGAGGAATTGATCTTGAAGATGTGATAGATATTAGAGAGATATCTAATATTAAGCTTGCTAATCAAATGCTTAAAATAAAACGTAAGCATAAACAAGAACGCGATCAGCAAATAGCTCAAGCTAATATACAAGCTCAAGCACAAGCTAACGCGCAGGCAGCTGAGAAAGCAGCTTTAGCAGAAATGCAAAAACAACAAGCTCTCACTGAAACTAAGTTACAGCTAGAACAAGGAAAGTCTCAGTTTGAAATAGAGCGTATGCGAACAGAAGCTCAAATAAAAAGAGAGCTTATGGCGGAGAAGTTTAACTATGATATGCAGTTAGCTAGATTAGATGTAGAGGCGCAAAAAGAAAAAGAAGATAAAATAGAAGATCGTAAAGACGAACGTGCTAGAATCATAGGTACACAGCAATCAGAAATGATTTCGCAACGTCAAAACGATGAACTACCTAAAAACTTTGAATCAATTAGTTTTGATTCACTTGGAGGATTTGGACTAGAAGAGTTTGAACCTCGTTAAAAA
>ENA-OUOG01004304-OUOG01004304.1-marine-metagenome-genome-assembly--contig:-NODE-4304-length-12376-cov-2.995365_pt1 | contig 12376 bp, 14 predicted proteins | sample MGYA00248635_ERZ508505 | MGnify/ENA primary metagenome ERZ508505 (study PRJEB26176, sample SAMN06267871) | marine metagenome | isolation source: Saanich Inlet, British Columbia, Canada | place: Pacific...
CCCACAAGCCTTACTATTTGATGAATAACAAATAAGAGGTGAGGGTGTGCAGCTCCACCATTACACGTTTCATATCATGACCTGTGATATGTCTACCGTGCCGATGACAACCGATTAGTAAAGAAAATGTATAGAAAAATTAAACTTTTTACATTTATCTTATGTCAATTAACGTTAATTAAATTAAGGGGTTACAATGAAAAAGACACTTATTCTACTTATTGCTGCATCACTGCCGGCTTATTCTATGGATCTGTTATCTGAATATCCAGTCATGCGTGATCATGCTGATAGCAAGCTCGCACACAACCATGGAGGCTCTGAAAACAAATCGAACAAAATGCCCGTCTCTGATATGCTGACGGATATAGACAAATGTGTTTCGGCAGCGCTCGGTAAATATCCCGGACACATTTTAAGCATGGAATCAGAAGTAGAAAATAATCGAGTTATCTATGAGTTTGATATTAAAACTAAAGCTGGTTCTGAGATTGAAGTCGAATGTGATGCGTTAAAACATACACTTCATGACTATGAGTTAGAGTTATCTGGCGACGACAAAAGATTTACAAGTGCTGTTAAAATTTCTGAGCAACAAGCTAAGGATGTTGCACTGTCAAAATATAACGGCAAGGTAGTTGACGTTGAATATGCTATGGAAAATAACAATCCAACTTATGAATTTGACATCTATGTAAAGGATAAAGGACACGAGTTTGAGGTTGAAGTTGATGGTGTAACTGGTAAGATCCTTGAAACTGAAATTGAATTATACGACATTGGTGCTGAATAAGTCACCGTGTTATTTCTGAACGTTACTTATCCAAACTTTAGGATGCGCCCCTCTTCAGGGGCACACCCAAAATACTATTTTCTTTTGGATTCACCTAAAGCAGTCTCTGACACTAGCATACAAGAAATATAAAGATCAAATCACAAAAGAACAGCTGTAATCTAAATATGAGTAAAAGCCTACAAATCCTCGACTATTTTACATTTTCCTTTAATTTGAAATGAGTCCCCAGTATTTTTATTGTTATCTTTTTGCCTAGTAACTCTATACATCCGATAACTCAAATCCTTTCTTCCCATTTCAATAAAATCAATTAAGTGATGTTTTTTTTCTGTAATTTTATTATGACAAGTCGTCACCCAGTTATTTTTTGTACACGTGTATTTCTTATTTGTGCGCATTTCAATTAGTGAATCTTTTAACGTATCGTACTCATAGTATTCTTCAAATAAGTCCATATTAAATAATGATGTATCTTCATAAATTCCCATTCCCTTTTCAAGTTTAACATTGCAACTATAAATAAAAGTTTCAGCAAATACATGGGTAGGGATTAATAAAAAAATGAGTAGGTATTTACTTTTAGCGCTTAATATATTTGTCAACATCATGAGTGAAGCCTTTGAGTTCATTAAAATGAAACCTTATCTACTATAGAAAATATTATGGTGACACCCAATATTCTTTACGACTATTTTTTGTAAATATACACTTAGCCCGACAATGGCCACTCGACGATAATTGCAGGACATCCATTTGTTTAAATTTAATATTAATAACCTCAAATCTATCTTCGGTGTTATTAAATTGATAATCTCTAAAAGATGATATTTCTATTCCTGGAAAAGGAATGATCCTATAGTCATCTCTTTGCTTATCATTTAATTTATCCCAGTAAGTTTTTTTATCATCAACAATGGAGGCCTCGCCATCAATTTGGACTTGTAGCTTTTGTTTTTGGTCCCAGAACAATAGCGAGCAGTTTTTATTATGATGCAATTGATAATATTTATGACTTTCACGGTCTGTAAAGATTAATAACGAATGATCATGTGGATCAAAGTTTCGCGCAACAACGATTCTTTGAAAGACCTTATCATTTAATGAAGTTGAAAGGACTGGAAGCCGAAAAGATGATTTACGATCAACCGTACCCCGCTGTATTGTTTTTAGAGACATCAAGATAAATTCTGAAATATGCATCTTAATCCTTATTTGTTATATTTTTAGTCATAGAAAACAACTCGTTGTTCATTTATTTATTTTTAATACTAACTAATTTTAAATTTAAGGGTCGAATAAATGGTAAAAACCTTGGTTTTGTACTAGCCCACAAATTTTTTACGCAAACATTTTTTTTAAGGACTAACTTTGTATTGCTTTCATGTATTTCTGTAAAGTTAAAACATATGCCAAATAATGAAAATATAAATATTGTTTGGCTTAAAAGAGATCTGAGACTTACTGATCATCTTCCCTTGCATCATGCAATTCAAAAACAAGAAAACTTCTTAATTCTTTATATCTTCGAACCCTCATTAATGAGTGATGTTCATTATGACGAACGTCACTGGAGATTCATAGAGCAATCATTGGCTACTATTCAAGAAGAACTTCAAGTATATGATAAAAAACTGACAGTCACTCATGGTGAGGCATATGAAGTATTTAAGTTCTTACTAGACAGGTACTGTATCAAAAATATCTTTAGTCATGAGGAAACTGGCTTACAAGTTACCTATTCCAGAGACCATCAGCTTAAACTGTTATTTAAGGAACAAGATATTAGATGGGTTGAGTATCCTTCTAACGCAGTTATTCGTGGCTTAACTAATCGTAAAAATTGGGAAAAGCATTGGAGTGATGTAATGCATACACCTATTAAGTCAATTAATTTGTTAAAAGCCAAAATTATCAGCCATGATTTTTGTTCAAAAAATTTACCTACTTATCCCGCTAATACATTCTATCAAAAAGGGGGGTTTAAGAGCGCACATGGTGAGTTAAAAAGTTTTTTTGCCCACAGAGGCAGGGAATATTATAAAAATATTTCCAAGCCAGAAAAAAGTCGATATACCTGTTCAAGGCTCTCACCATACATTTGCTATGGAAATATAAGTATCAGAGAGGTTTATAGAGCATTATTAAATTCATGGGATAGACCTGGGTGGAGAATGGCAATGAAAGCATTATCATCAAGACTCCATTGGCATTGTCACTTCATTCAAAAATTTGAAAGTGAAATAGCAATTGAAAATGATCCTGTTAATAGCGGGTACAAAAATTTTCCATACATAGTGCTTGATAAAAGCCATTGTGATTTTCAATTATGGGCACATGGCAAAACGGGATATCCCCTTGTAGATGCTTCTATGAGAGCATTGAAGTCAACGGGCTATCTTAATTTTAGGATGCGTGCCATGTTAGTTAGTTTTGCATGTCATTACTATTTGATTCATTGGAAATTAGTCGCGGAATATTTAGCGACATTATTTTTAGATTTTGAACCGGGTATTCATTACCCTCAAATACAGATGCAAGCAGGGGTCACTGGTATCAATACTATTCGAATTTATAACCCTATGAAGCAAGCGCTTGAACATGATATAGATGCATTGTTTATAAAAAAGTGGGTAGAAGAGCTTAGGGGATTTGACCCAGGATATATACTTAATTTACCCAGCAAAAATTATGATTTATTTTCTCTACCTGAAAGCCACTACCCTCAACCTCTTTATGATTTTCAAGAGAGAATAAAAAAAACAAAAGAGTTATTATGGCAGTGGAAGAATAGTAATAGTGTTAAAAGGAATAATTTACAAATATTATCCAAACATGTCAAAGTAAGAAAAAATTCTAGGACATAACTAAGAAGTACTATACAGACGACATTGATGCTCTCTAGATCCCCAATTTTTGATGAACTTAGGTAAATTTTTTAGTCAATAAGCCTTAATGAATGGCCATGTAAAGCTAGATGATCTTTTACGCTATCAACTTTAAGCTCAAAAAGAATGTCAGACTCTGATTTATCGGACGAATAATCTATTACCTGCCCAACTGAAGTTTCATTGGTGAGAATTTCATCACCCAAATTTAACAATGTTTTATCACCGCTCCACACCCCCCTAAACAAACGTTTTTTTACCGTTCCAAGGTAGTGCGTTCTAGCCACAATCTCCTGCCCTGTGTAACAACCCTTTTTAAAGTTAATCGCATTTATTAAGTCTAAATTAAGGGACTGAGGAATAAATTTTCCTTGGGTTTCTAGGTAGATATTTGGAATTTTGTTGGTAATGCTTGTCTGCTTCCAACACTCGCAAGTCTTTTCTGCGACATGTGTTTTGTGAGCAGTCATAAATGTAGTAATAGTCGAATTGTCTGCCAGGCAAAGGTAGCGTGGGTTTATGCCAGAAATCCTTGTTACATGCATACCCTCACGCAAAAACGACTGCATAGTATTTGTATTTTCAGGGAAACCAACTTTGTCACAAAGGCCTTCTCCTGCAAACTCAAAGCCCTGCAATCGGATAGTTGTATTAATGGTAATCACGACTTTGGATCGTAATACGTACATAGCTAGTTTTTTAGCAATATTTTCAGCAATACATTGCGGACAAATCAGAAAAAAACTGTCATGCAGTTTGAGTATATGAAAGAAAGCTAACAGCCGTCCTTTAGGGTTACATAAACCCGCATACACACTAGTTGTCTCATTAACCAGATTTATGTCGTTAGTGATCTGACCTTGTAGAAAGGTCGAGGCATCTTCACCCGAAACTTCAATTAACGAGAATTCTTTATGGAGAGGGTAAAGGCTTAAGGTTGTTTGCATGGATTATTTCTTAAAAAATCTTTGAATTTTGTTAAGGGAAATAAATCGGATTAAAAAAATTACTAAGGCAAATAAAATGAGGATATGCCTTAAGGGTAACTGTGATTGGTCTCGCCATGCTGGTTTTTGTTTGCCCATAGCATCCAATACCGCTTGCTCATCAGTGGCTCTGACATACCGGCCCTTAATCTCCTTGCTCAGATCAATCAGATACTTCTCGTCTAGTCGAGACAGATAACGATCGCTTGCTCCGCTTGCAACATAGTCATTCCTTGCACCAATATTACCTTGTGATATTTGTGCCATTCCCGGTTGCAATGCGAAGCTTTCATTTGACCAGTAGCCGATCAGCTGGTTCTTATTGTCATACTTGGGGATAGCGGTTCCCTCGAAGGTACCAACTCCTGCAAGAAGCCAGTCATTACCCCCCTGAAACTGTGTTAAGTCCCTGGTGTTAAATACGTGCAGTTTCGGGGCCTCTTCACCATCAGTAAAATAAATCACTTGGGCAGATTCTGGGAAGCTACGAATGAGCCTAGCAAGATTAACCATGGACTCTCTGATACGGGTATTTCCCGACCACGTTGAGCGCCAGTCAAGATTATCTATAGTGCTATTGATGGCGCTAAAGTTTTCACAAACCTCAATAGGTGTATAGGTAGCGGCAACGCTAACACCGGCGAACATACCAATACTTACTTTTGATTCACACGGAAGCCTACCAAGAACCTTTCTCAGTGTAGCCTTGGTGTAATCAATACGAGACACCTTCTCTAAACCAATAGTCATGTCTTTTGTATTCATGCTCTGAGAGATATCGACAATAAAAATGTAATTAAAAATGTTTCGGGTTACAGGAATACTTGGGTTAATTAGTGCCAGACTAAGACATAGGGTTGTCAGAAACAAGAGAAGGAGGTTGGTATCTTGTCTTAACTTCGTATAAATCTTTATCATGGTAGGCCAACAGGAATATTACCCATGATCAGTCCAGGCGAGTCCGAATCGCCCACACCCGGAGTTGGATCTCCCGGAAGCATAGTCAGCAAACGATCAAGGTTATGCTTGGCATCCCAATGCGTATTATTTAACTTCAGTGATTGGACATAGGCTTTTTTTGCCTGTCGAAACAGGTACTCTGCCTCGTCCCGAACTGTCATGCTGGTACCATTGATAATTAAGCCGCGATTAAAAAATATATTGCCGATATTGTAATGTATTGCCGACTGTTGATCGGTATTAGCTTCTTCTACAAGATTGTTGAACAGAATGGTTGCTTCCTTAAACATGCCTTTGGTAGCAAGCCAGTAGGCAATAGAAAAACGTGATTCAAAGCTTCGAGAAAATACTTCCGAAGAATCGCCTGCTGCGACAGCCTGGTTAAAATTTTGTACGCGATACATTTTTACGCTAGAGTCCACAAGCAGATAAAGGCTTATAACGATTGTCATAATAGACAGATAGGTTATCTTTTTGACGGTTATTAGGTCGCTTATTTTCATCGTAATGATTTTACCTCAATAAATTTCAATAGTAATAATAGCAAGCTTAAAAATAGTGCTGCAAGCAGAAAAGGGAGAGAGTAACTCTTTCCCGGTATTCTTTCTGAATACGCAATCGGTTTCTTTTCCTTCAGGCTGATATCCTTAATTGCTGTCTCAAGAGACTTTGGATCTTCTGCTTCATAGGCCTTAAAGGGTGATCGAAAGGTACTAAAGTATTCATAGAGCTCAATTTGGGGTGGAAGCTGATCTTCATCTCTTGGCACATAATCTTCATCAAAAATACTAATCCCTCCCTCTTGCTTTAAGACGATCCAATAAAGACCAATATCAAACCTATCAAACCAATCCCTAATTTTTTGTTGGGTGTTTGCGTCTATTCTTCCTGCACCATCTGACAATAAGATTACCGCCCGGGAACCTGAGTCAGCAACTTCATTAAAAAGTGCTGCACTACTCGTTAAGCCCGCCCCTATATTGGTTTGAAATAATGCATTACCGGCAGTCGCTGTAACAGCCGCTTTGATTGCCTCTTTATTTTCTGTTAGTGGTAGAACAAACATAGCCGAGTTACTGAAGGTTATGACCCCGACCATATCATTTGTTCTGGCCTCAAAAAAATCAATAATGAGCCGGCTTGCCGCAGCAGACTTCGTTTCACCAGCCTTGTCACCACCTCCTGAAAAAGGATCATCCATGGACGCGCTCCTATCTAAGACTAATCCAATTTGTGCTCCCTCACCAACCCTTTCAACTACTTTTTGATCAGAAAATGGTTCAGCAAGGAGGACTACGAGAAGGGCAATAATAACCGAGCTTAGAAATTTTAATAACACACCAATAATCATTGATAGCGGATCTGATGGAATCATTTCGTTCCATGAATAATTATTATTGCTCGACTGAAAAAAAATAAAAGGAACCGCGATAAGTGGAAGAAAAAAAAGAACCCAGGCATTAAGGAAATTCATTAGCTACTCAATTTTTTTAAATCAGACGTATCAACTATGAGCTTTCTCTCACACATACGGCAATGCAGAGAAAATAATTTGAGCCAGGCATACGTCTTGGATAGATCGTGGGCTTTCTTTTGCTCAAAGAATATGTCCCGAGATAAGGTAAAAAATTCATCAATCTCCGAATCTATCTTTCTGAATGAGGGGTTTTGCTGATACAAGAAGTGTTTATTATCCATAAACAAGGTTTGGTTGATCGTTTTATCAAAGCTGGCATGAAGAGCTTTTATGAAGAGCTCTATATTAGCCTTAGAGGCTGGGATTTTTTTAAATTTTCTATAAGTATGGCTAAACCATTTATTGAGTTTTGGGACCCATGAGTATTTGCTGTAGATATAAAGCAATACTACTAAGGACAAGACAAGGGCAGTGATGGCATAGCGCATTTTTTGCAGAATAACCGTCGAATCAATAAAGAAAGGACCTCGATAACCACTCATATCGTCTTCAACTTTTATATCACCAAATACGGCAATAGGAGATACCGCAACTGTTAGTGCAGGAATGCGATATTTAAAGACATTATCCGGGTCAGCAGGATTAACTACCCTGTAATAATCCGCAGTAATAAATGCCGGTTTTGCCACCACATTGTTCGTAAAAATTTGGTACGTAAGACTGATGTCATAGGTTGTCCCTTCTTTCGTCGCTTTCTTGGTATGGTTAGACTCTACCAAGGACATTCCGAGCAGTTGCCCCCGGTATCTTTTTTCATAGCCTACTATTGGAAGAGACTCCTCCACTAAAAAGAAAGGCTTTTTAATAGTGATGCTAATTTGTCGTGTAATGGTATCACCAACCGTAAACCCGACTTTTTGTTTAGGATCTATAATATTTAGGTCAATGTACTTAGGATCAATATCACGAAATTTTTTAGGATCTTCAAATGCACCAATTCCATTACCTAATAGACATAGAAAAAAGATAGTGAGCAGATATCTATGCATGAAAATACTCATTGAAGTATTGCGACATAGCAAAGGTATCAAACTTCTCCCCCACAAAAAAAGGAGGGCAGTCATACTCAAGAAAAACCTCCTCTAAATCAGTTTTTCTTTTGCTGTAACTGGCCTTAATTCTTTCTAACATATTACCTCGGAGAAATATTGTTTGTTCTTGACCAGACTCTGGGTCATTAATAGTAATCACACCAAACTTAGGAAGATTTTCATATTCATTTTTATTCCATAAGATGACGGGTATGACGCGATGCTTTCTTAAATGCCTAAGTGTTGAGCGGATATCAACCATAGGCATATGGAAGTCAGAGATAAGAAAAACAAGGGTCTGATCCTTTGGAATATGTTGATATAAATTACCCATCCCTTTCTGACCAGAACTCTTTGCATGGTAACTGCCAAGCCTTTGAATTAATGCTTCAGTTCTGTGCGGCCTGTAAGATAGTGGGGAAACCCAACTCGGGTCAATTTTATCATTAAACCCAATAAACCCAATAGCATCACTTTTGGCCATCACTGAGTTGGTTATAATGGAGGCGATTTCCGATGCAAACTTATGTTTGGATTTATCTGTACCAAAATTCATGCTAGCTGAAAGGTCTGATGCAATGACAATAGGCGTAGCACTTCTTTGGTTGAAAATTCTTACTTGAACTTGTTCAAAAGGATCGCGAATGGTCTGTCTTATATCAATTCTTCTAGGATCAGGATAATCAATAATAGTGGCATGGCCAGCAAATTCAATACCCATCCCACGCTGATCACTTTTATGCTGACCGGGATGATAGCCCCTTGATTTCCAGTTAATATGGTAATCAAAAGTGTCGTTTAGGAATTCCATTGAATTACGGTGCACTCACTTTGTTGATAAGCTCATGCGTCAATTCATTGGCAATTTCAGTTCTTTTTAGTTCGTAAACAGGATTAAATACTAATCTATGCGCAACGGTTTCATGAAACACGGCATGAATATCCTCAGGTATTACTGAGGTCCTATCGTTAAGCCATGCATTCACTCGTGCACATTTCATCATCATACTAATGCCTCGGGGACTGGCACCCGATACAATCAGTCTGGTGATATCCACACCACTAATTTTGATATCAAATAATTCCGGATTCTTAGTGGATTTCCATAAGTTAAGGGCATACGATTTTAATTTAGCAGAAGCACCAATGCTTGACTGAATATCATCGGATAGGGCATTTAGCTTATCAAACTTAAGTAGGTTGGATGCAGCTCCTTCCACTAATTTATCCGCATCATGGAATTTGGTATCAAAGACAAGGTTGGTCATGATCTCATCCTGTTGAGGAATGACGATAGGTATCTCCATCATAAACCGATCTCTTGCCGCTGATGGAATTTCAAAGGTTTCCTCTTTTTCAACCTGATTACGGTCAGCAAAAACAATTAGATGGGGAAATTTAAATTCTTTGTTAAAAGCGGAGAGTGTTCTTTCAGCCATAATTCTCAGCAGTAATGAGTGAACCTGTGGTCGTGCTCGGTTAATTTCATTAAAGAAAAAGATGGAAAGATCTTCCCCTGACTTTAATACCGGACCATTACTAACATGAGGCTTCCCATCCTCTCCGAGATAGGTATGGTAAATCAAATCGTTAGGCATCAAATCGATCGTGCCCTCAATTCGCTCGTATCCTCCCCCTATTGATCTAGCAAATGCTTTTAGTAGCGTAGTTTTCCCTACACCCACATCGCCTTCAAGCAGAACATGACCCCTGGCAAAAATAGCAGTGGTTATAAGTCTCACTGGGCTTTCTTGTCCGACAACAACCTTATTGATTTCACCCTCTAATTTCAGGGCAAGTTTTCGCCATTCGGCCAGATTTTGGTCACTCATTGTGATATATTCCTAATTAGTTGAATCAAGATTGTTAGAGAATACTATAACCGAACAAGCTCAACAAAGTAAACTTAAACACTAGAGAAAATCATGAAAAAAAATAGCTACACAAAAGAAGAGCTTTTGGCTTGCGGCCGTGGCGAGTTGTTCGGCAAAGAAAATGCTCAGCTCCCTTTACCTCCCATGCTAATGTTCGATCGAATAATAAAAATTACCGATGATGGTGGGGCGTATGGAAATGGCCAAATAATAGCGGAAATGGATATCACCAAGGACCTGTGGTTTTTTCAGTGCCACTTTGAGGGAGATCCGGTAATGCCTGGATGTCTTGGCTTAGATGCGATGTGGCAACTTTTGGGTTTCTATTTGGGTTGGAAAGGTGGCCCTGGGAAAGGTCGTGCTTTAGGTTCTGGAGACGTTAAGTTTACCGGTCAAGTCCTTCCTACCGCAAAAAAAATTACCTATACTATAGATCTGAAGCGATTAATTATGCGCAGATTGGTCATGGGTATTGCTGATGCGACCATGGAGGTGGATGGAAGATTAATATATCAAGCTACCGATCTTAAGGTAGGGTTATTTACGAGAACTGATAACTTTTAAAGGGATATCTAATTGAGAAGAGTTGTTGTCACTGGAATGGGAATTGTTTCAAGCCTTGGTAATAATGTGCAAGAAGTGGAAAAAAGTTTGCAAGACTCAAAGTCGGGCATCACCTTTCAGCCTGAGTATGAGGAGCATGGCTTAAGATCACAGATTGCAGGCTCAATGAATATCGATGTGAACCAATTAATCGATCGAAAATTGTTACGCTTTATGGCGAAAGGCCATGCCTACGCATGGATAGCAATGCAGGAGGCGATAGCAGACTCCCAGCTGAATGAAGACCAAGTTTCCAATTTTAGAACGGGTATTATTGTTGGTGCTGGAGGTACCTCAACCGAATCTATGCTTCAGGGCACCGAGACCCTCAAAGAGAAGGGTATACGTCGAGTAGGTCCTTACATGGTGACCAAAACGATGTCTAACGGAGTTGCAGCCTGCCTTGCTACAGGGTCCAAGATTAAAGGAATCAATTACTCTATCACTTCAGCCTGCTCGACAAGCGCACATTGCATAGGGAATGCTTATGAGCTTATCCAAATGGGCAAGCAAGATATAATGTTTGCAGGAGGAGCAGAAGAAGAGCACTGGACTATGAGTTACCTTTTTGATGCTATGGGAGCAATGTCATCTAAATACAATGACAATCCAGAGAAGGCCTCTCGTACGTTTGATACTTCTAGAGATGGCTTTGTTATCTCAGGAGGGGGCAGTGTTTTGGTGTTGGAAGAGTATGAGCATGCAGTCCAGAGAGGGGCGAAAATTTATGCCGAGATAGTCGGTTATGGAGCTACATCAGATGGGCATGACATGGTAGCCCCAAGCGGTGAGGGAGCACAACGCTGTATGGAAGTGGCGTTAGCTGAAAAAAATACGATCAATGTAGACTATATCAACACACACGGAACGAGCACTCCAGTCGGAGATTCAGTAGAGCTTGAGGCAATCAAAAGAGTCTTTGGGGAGGGAAAGTATGGCGCCATACCCGCAATCGCTTCAACTAAATCTTTATCAGGCCACGCGTTAGGTGCCGCTGGGTCTAATGAGGCAATATATAGCTTAATAATGATGAATAAAGGATTTTTAACTCCATCCATTAATATTGATGAGCTTGACCCTGCTGCAGAGGGGCTCCCAATTTTATTAAAAAAAGAAAAAAGAGTTATAACGAGTGCAATGTCCAATAGCTTTGGTTTTGGCGGTGTCAATGCCTCGATACTATTTTCAAAGGAAGATTTATAACGTTATAACGTTATGGAGCCGGGATGTCGCCGCTCACAAAATGACATCTTGGTCGAGTTTATCGCATAAAATTTCATAATTCTTAGGGCTTTTTTTGGCTGGTTTCATTGGCTAAATTCTAATTGAAAGGTAAGATAACACCTGAATCTTCCATCAATTTTAACGGCAAAAATTTGGCACAAGTTCTTAAATCGAAAAAACTAGACAACGTCTGCTATGACATTAGAGGGCCAGTGCTTGCGCACGCTAAAAAGATGGAGGACGATGGCCATCGAATTATTAAGCTCAACATAGGCAATCCTGCCGCATTTGGTTTTGATGCGCCTGATGAAATTACTCAGGACGTAATAAGGAACATGTCACGCGCTTCTGGCTACACTGAAAGCCACGGCTTTTTTGAGCCAAGAAAAGCCATCATGCATTACACACAACAAAAGAATATTAAAAACAATTACATTATAAAATGAATATTACACAAGAGAAAGTTGACGATTTGAATGCTATTTTAAACGTAAAAGTAGCTGCTGAAGATTACCAAGAGAAAGTAGATGCAACATTAAA
>ENA-OUOG01004310-OUOG01004310.1-marine-metagenome-genome-assembly--contig:-NODE-4310-length-12362-cov-5.916646_pt1 | contig 12362 bp, 7 predicted proteins | sample MGYA00248635_ERZ508505 | MGnify/ENA primary metagenome ERZ508505 (study PRJEB26176, sample SAMN06267871) | marine metagenome | isolation source: Saanich Inlet, British Columbia, Canada | place: Pacific...
CGCACTTGTGTTTCAGCTGGCCATGCGGGCAGGGGTTGCAGTCCGCGCAGTTGTGTTTCAGCTTGCCGTGAGGACACCCGACGCACACCACGCAGCGGTCTTTCACCTTGCCGTGAGGACAAGGATCGCACACCGCGCAGCGGTACTTCCGCTTGCCGTGCCGGCACGGCTTCCCCTTCTTCCCCATGCCCCAAGGCCGACGCCCCCCGCGTGCTACGGCGTGCGCCGGCGCGCGCGGAGTGCGGGCACGTCGCGTCACTCGCCGTCGTGGCTTTTCGAGGCGAACTTTTCTTTTCGGCTCGTCCCGTGTTTCCCGTGCGCGAAAAATCGCACACCCGCGCGCGTGGGACGGCGCGTAACCAAGCACGCATCATCCGACTGATTCATCTATCGCTCTGCTCTGTGTCTACCGAAACTACGCCACCGACTACGCTCGCTCTACGCGCCGCTTTTCCCTCCGCGTTTCCCGCCGTCAGAGGTCTTCCACGTCCGTTTGCGCTCGGTTCGCGCTCGGCGAGAAGCGCGCCTCGCGACTCGGACACGTCGCGGCGACCGGGCACTCGTGACACCGCGGGTTGGCGGGCGCGCAGGTCCTCTGCCCGAACCCGATGAGCGCCAGCGTCGCAGCCTCCCACTCGTCTCTCGGCAGAAACGTCTCCAGCTTGACGCGCGTCTTCTCCGCCGACCTCTTCTCCACGGCGTCCGTCCACCCGAGTCTTCCGGCGACGCGGCGGACGTGCGTGTCGACGACCACCCCGGCTCGATCGTTCCCAAACGCCACCGACGCGACGAGGCGCGCGAGCTTGGGCCCGACGCCGGGCAGACGCTCCAAGTCGTGCAACGCGTGGGGCACTTTCCCCCCGAACTTCGTCAACACCATGGCGGCGCACTGCTTGACGTACCGCGCCTTGGCGTTCTTGAAGTTGAGCGTCTTGATCGCCTCGGCGATGTCCTCCGCCGACGCCGCGTCGGCGGCGGCGACGGTGATGTCCCCGCCGAGCGCGTCGCGAAGCTTCTCCGCCGCGACGAGCGCCACGGCGTCCCGGCACTGCACGGACAGCAAACACGCGACGAGCGCCTGGAAGTGCGGCTCTTTTCGGTGTCGGAGCGATAACAGAAACGCGTGGAACGCGTCCACTGAAGACGTTCGCCGGTTCGTCTCCCGGTCTCTGTGTAACGCGTCGAGGTGGAAACGCCAGTGCTCCGGAGGCGGGTTCGGTCGACCGGGGTGGCCGCGCGGAAGGAAGAACGCTCTTTTCGCGCTCTCGTCTCCCCCGCGCGTCTCGAGACTCGAGTGGGTTTTTAGTCTGAACGCGGAACGCGCCGTCACGCACTCGGCGTCCGCGTCGACGGCGTCGCCGTACGTCAGCGAGACGGAGTCGGTTTTTTTTTTCACGAACGACCAAGACGATGAAGCCTCTTCCCGGATGACGCTCGCGACGACTCGGGCGTGGGCCTCGCCCACCCCGCGACCGTCTCGTCCGGACACTTCGGTCTCGTTCGTCTCGCCGAGACGCCCTCGTGGCTCTCCGTTCGCTTCCCCGGCGGACGTCACCGCGTCCGCGTCGTCCGCGTCCGCGTCGTCCGCCTCGACGGACTCCGAGACGTGCCACGAGTCCTCGTCTTGGTCGTTCGTTTTCGCGACGCGTGCCTCCTCGGTCGGCGCGACCTTCGCGCGCTTCAGGGGCGAGGGCGAGCCCGGCGCGCCGAACCGAAACCCCTCGAGCATCGTGCCGAAGTCCATGGCGACGCGCGACGTCGAGCCGAGGGCCCCCACGCCCCCGCGTCGCGCGCGCCTCGGATGTGTCCGATGTCGACGTGCGTGTGATGAGCGAAACGGCTCTGCATGCACGAGTTTTCCGACGCCGTGCCGGTTTCAAGATCGCTTTCGAATCCAAAACCGGAAACCTCGAGCCGACCCCGGCGCTCCGATCAAACTCCCGTGCCGATCGAACCGTGCTTTAGCCACAGCCAGAGGGTTCAGGGTTTCGGCGTCTGATCGACGCGTCCATTCGTCGCGTCGCCGCGCGCGTCCCGGCAGGTCCCTTCGTCCCCGCCGCGCACGATGGCGATGGCCGCCGCCTCGAGCTCGTTCCTCGCGCCGCGCGCCGACGCCCTCGCGGGCCCGGCCCGCCGCGGCGCCCGCCGCGTGGTGGCGCGTCGCCCGCTCACCGTCGCCGCGTCCAAAGGCGAGGTGACGCTCCTGGATTACGGCGCCGGGAACGTGCGCTCCGTGCGCAACGCCATCATGAAGCTGGGTTTCACGGTCAAGGACGTGACCACCGCGGACGAGATCATGGCCGCGGACAGGCTCATCTTTCCCGGCGTCGGCGCGTACGGCAGCGCGATGGACATCCTGAAACAGCGCGGGCTCGTCGACCCCCTGCGGGAGTACTGCGCCTCGGGGAAGCCGTTCATGGGCGTGTGCCTGGGTTTGCAGCTCCTGTTCGACGGCTCCGAGGAGTCCGGGGGCGTGGAGGGCCTGGGGATCATCCCCGGGATGGTGCGCAAGTTCGACGCGCCCGACCTGATCGTGCCGCACATCGGCTGGAACACGCTGGACGTCAAGAAAAACAGCGGTTTGCTCAAAGACGTGCCTCCGGGCGACCGGCTGTACTTCGTGCACTCCTTCCGAGCGACGCCCGAGCCGAACAACGAGGACTGGATCCTCGCCACGTGCGACTACGGAGGCGAGTTCGTGGCGGCCGTGCAGAAAAACGAGGTGTGCGCGTGCCAGTTCCACCCCGAGAAGAGCGGCGCGCGCGGCGTCGGCATCTTCAAGAACTTTCTGGAGGGCAACGTGCGCGAGACGACGGATGCGGTGGTCAAGTCCAGCGCCGTGGGCACGGACGTGGGTTTGGCTCGGCGCGTGATCGCGTGTCTGGACGTGCGCTCGAACGACAACGGCGACTTGGTGGTCACGAAGGGCGACAGCTACGACGTGCGCGAGAAGGACGAGGGCGGGGACGTGCGCAACCTCGGTAAGCCCGTGGAGCTCGCCGGGAAGTATTACGAACAAGGCGCGGATGAGGTTGCGTTTCTGAACATCACCGGCTACCGCGATCTGCCGCTCACGGACGCGCCCATGTTGGAAGTCCTGCGTCGGTCGTCCGAGACGGTGTTCGTGCCTTTAACGGTCGGCGGGGGCATACGCGATTTCACGGATTCCAACGGGAAAGCGTACACCGCGCTGGAAGTCGCTTCGGCGTACTTCTCGAGCGGCGCCGACAAAGTGTCCATCGGGTCGGACGCGGTGTACGTCGCGGAGGCGTTTTACGAAAGCGGCGGCGTGAAGGACGGGACGACTTCCGTGGAGCAGATCTCGGCGAGGTACGGCGCGCAGGCGGTGGTTATTTCCGTCGACCCTAGGCGCGTGTACGTCGCGGACCCGAGCGAGACTAAAAACAAGTGCGTGGCGACGAATAAGCCCGGCCCGAACGGCGAAGCGTTTTGCTGGTGGCAGTGCACGGTGAAGGGCGGGCGCGAGGGCCGGGACATCGGCGCGTACGAGCTGGCGACCGCGATGGAGGCGCTCGGCGCTGGTGAGATCCTGCTCAACTGCATCGACGAGGACGGCCAGGGGAACGGGTTCGACCACGAGCTCGTCGGTTTGGTTTCGGACGCGGTTTCCATCCCGGTGATCGCGTCGTCGGGCGCGGGGTGCCCGAAGCACTTCACCGACGTCTTCGAGGCGACCAACTGCTCCGCCGCGCTCGCCGCGGGCATCTTCCACCGCGGCGAGGTGGCCATCTCGGAGGTCAAGGCGCACATGAAGAGCGAAAACGTGCCCACGCGCATGTGAGAAAGTATGTAATAGGGCTTTGGAGCTTTGGAGCTTCGTCGCGTGATGACGTACGCACGATACATGACACGTCTCAAATGAATCGACACGATTATTAGTCTCTCAATCGCCACCAACACAAAACACGTTTACGTACACGTCTCGCGACGACTAATCATCGCTCTACGCGGAGACCATCGTGGCCTTCTCCGCCTCCGTGCACCCGTCCAGCACGTTCTCCCGCAACACGTCGGGCTTCGCGCCGGACCACTCCGTGACCTTCTCGCCGTTGCGGAAGAGCATGAACAGAGGCACGACGCGCACGCCCCACTCCTTCATCAACGCGCGCGTGTCCGCGTCGTGGTCGCCCATGATCTTGCAGAAGGTCACGTCCGGGAGCTCCTCGGAGAGCGCGGCGAAGTGCGGGTACACAACCTTGCACGGGCCGCACGTCTTGGTCGAAATCTGAACCGCAACCTGTTCGTAGAGGATGAAGCGGATGGGACGGCGCGTCAGCGGCGTGACGCTTTAAGAAGAAGAAAGACGTTCTCGCGCGAAGGGAAAAAGAGCACCGCGAAACGCGCGCTCTGAGCGAGTGGCGCGGCAGTCGCGAAAAACCGCAAAATATCCCGCGCTGACTGTGCTTATCCAGCCTGGCGCGCGCTCGCGCGGTTGCGGGTGTGTCACGCGCGGTCGGGGAGGGCGATCACGCACCAGGTTGTCGCCAGCCTCGGCGTTGGCGGCGTCGAAATCCTCCTTGGAGAGGCAGAGCTTCACGCGGCCATCGCCGGCGATCCCCTTGGCCGCGGCGTTGCACCGGAGGGAGGCGCGGCCGCGCGCGCGGTTCACCGCGGGGGCGCGGAGCGCGACGGGCGTCGCGACGAGAGAGCAAGCAGCCATCTTGGTGTCGTGCGTCCGAGGTGGGCGCGCGCGTGCGGGGTGGACGAAACGCGAGGCGTTCGAGGGCGTGCGGCGGGTCTGGGAGACGCGCGGGTGAGTCTCGGGGAGAACTCGAGCGTGCGGGAGTGCGTGGGGACGCGCTCGCGGGTGTGCGACGAGGCACGGGGTGCGTCCGAAATTCTTTCTTCGACGCGCCTCCGACGAAGCGCGGAAAAAAGTTCGGCGACCGGTATTTTTTGGCATCGGCGTGACTAAATGCTCATACGGGCGAGGAAGAAGACGCCAGGTCAGCGTTCGCTTCGCGCGTGACAGACTTCGCGTCATGCGACTGCAGAGATTTCACACGGGGAGGATGGGATTTGCTTCGCTGGCCCCGAGATCTCGGACAGTTGCGTGCGAACGCGCTGCGCGCCTCCGACTATCCGATTGTCCCGTCTCGCGTCCGCGACGCCGCGAACGCCGTCTCGCCCGCGCCACTCGCACGCGCACCTCGCACGTCGCCGTCGGAGACCCCCCGTCTCCCTCCGCCCGCCTCCTTTTCGCGAGGTCCCGGAACCGCGCCCGCCCCGGACGCGCCGCCCGATCGCGACACGCCAGAGCGCTCGCTCGAGACGCAACTCCGCACGTCAGACGACCACCACCATGTCCGCCTTCGCGATGTCCGCCTCGGCGGCGCGCCCCGCGTCGCGCGTCGCGCCCGGCGGCGCCCGCCGCTCGCCCGCGGCGCGCGGCGCCGTCCGCGCGCGCGCCGGGAGCAAGAGCATGCAGCTCCCCTTCCGCGTCGGGCACGGCTTCGACCTGCACCGCCTGGAGCTCGTCAGCGAGATGCCCGAGCTGAAGCTCATCTTGGGCGGCGTCGAGATTGCGCACGACCGCGGGTGCGTCGCGCACTCCGACGGTGATGTGCTTCTGCACTGCGTGGTGGACGCCATCACGGGCGCGCTGGGGCTCCCCGACATCGGCCAGCTGTTCCCGGACAACGACCCGAAGTGGAAAGGGTGCACGTCGGACGTGTTCGTCGCCGAGGCGTGCCGCTTGATGCGCGAGGAAGGGTACGAGATCGGCAACATCGACTGCACCATCATCGCGCAGAGGCCGAAGATCTCGCCGCACAAGCCCGCCATCAAGGCCAACCTGTGCAAGATGCTCGGATGCGACGAGTCCGCGGTCAACGTCAAGGCGAAGACGCACGAGAAGGTGGACTCGCTCGGCGAGAACAGGTCCATCGCGTGCCACACCGTCGTCATGCTCATGAAGGTGTGATCCTCGCGAGACGAACGAAGACAGACGGAGGCGCGCGCGCCGCGTTCGTCTTTTAGGGTCTTCTTTACGTATTACACACACATTTACACACACACAAACAAACAAACGAGATATGCGTTCCGTCGTTTCTTCGTGGACGTCCCCTAGAGACGTCTCGTCTCGCGGCTAGGCTCGGCGCTTCGGTCGACCGCCGGTTTCGATCCGCGGTTGACAAACGTAAGCGCGACGGTGAGTTTCGCTATTTCGCGTCGCGTACCATCAAACAGTGTTTTTTTTTTGTTTTCTTCATCGCGATCATCGACGCACCTTAAGCGCCCCATTCATTCACGAGTACGCGCCGTGTATGTAGTCGTGGCAGAGCGCCACCTCCTCGCGTTCCTCGGAGATGAGCGCCTTGACGACGTCGCCGATGGTGACGATGCCCTCCATCTTGGCGCCGCGCGTGCCGTCGGCGCTCGCCGGCGATATGCACGGGATGTGCCTTAAGCGGTGCTCGGTCATGATCTCCATCGCCGCGAGCGCGGAGCACTCGGGCGTGACGCTGACGAGCCGGTCGGGGTTCGCGTCGAAGTCCACCATGATGTGTCGCACGCGCGTGTCGGGAGTGATGGCGCCTCGCGCGACGGCGCGAAGGTAATCGCGTTCGGAGACGATGCCTTTGATGGCGCCGCTCTCGGGCGCGGCGCGCAGCTCGTCCTCGGTGATGACATCGTTTTTGTCCCGGTCCAGAGACACGCGGTCCATCACCAGAAGCGCGCCGACGTCCGCGAGGGTCATCTGCGCCACGGCTTTGCTCACGGACTCGTCGCTGGCGCACCAGTGCGTGCTGCCCCAGAACGTGTGCTTGGCGTGCTTGGCGTCCAGGATGTCGCGAATCACCGTGTGCGAAAACACGCAGAAGTCGTCCTCCAGGTATTCCGAGCGCGCCGACTCCGAGGAGCGCGGGGTCGGGTCGGTAGCATCCACCACGCGGGCCTTCGCTTTGCCGAAGATGGCGCGCGCGCGCTCGGAAGCCGCGGCGGCAACCTCGTGGCACATGCACTTGATCATGGCGGGGTCGATGTCGCGCTTCGCGTCCGCGCCCTTCACCTGGAAGTGGTACAGGCGCTTCTCCCCCCCGGTGGGCTCGGGCGGGTCGTCGCGTTGCGACGCGGGGTGGGCGGAAGAGGAGGACGCGGGGCCGGGCGGAGGCTTGGCGTCGGCGCCGGGAGAGGCGCGCGCGGCCGCGAAGGTGTGCGTGCCGGCGGCGTGCGCGCCCTGGTCGTGCGCGGCGCGCTGGGGGTCCAGCGACCACGGGTCGAGCCAGCCGTGCGTCGGCAGCTCGACGATACGAGGCGCGCGCTTGGTGGCGCCGGGGCGGTCCTCCTCGGCGGCGCCGATCCCGCGACGCGCGTGGCGCATGAAGTCGCGCGCGAAGGCGGAGATGCCGTCGTCCGCGATCGGCGCGCGGCCGGGCGCGATGCCTCCGGCGGCGGCGCACGCCGAGACGCGGCGCGGGGTGGCGTGGAGGCGCCGCGTGGGCGCCCCGGAAGTGAACCAGCAGAGACCCTGCTTCGAGACGCGGCGCGACGCGCGGGCGAGCATACGCGGCGGTCGGGACCCTCGGGGGAGTCGGACGATGCTGAGGGAAAGGCGGGGTCGGTTGGGGTCGGCGAAAGGCGCGCGCGGCGTGCGTGGCGCGCTTCGGCGAGTGTCCGCGGAGGCGCGCGCCACCTCTCACGCGTCCGAAACGCCCGCGTGAAAACGCCGAAAGCGAAAGCAACGACTCGGTCCACGTGGCAGCAGAGCCACGGACTCGATCGACCCGGTCACCGCGTTCGCTGATTGGACCGACGCGCGCCGAGCTGACTCGGTCGTCCCGTCCGAGAGAAGACACGCGCGTCTTTCTCGGCGCGACCGAGAAGACGAAAACGCCGAACGACGCGAAGACGTTTCTAGAGCGTCGTTTGGTTTCAAAAACCTCTCATCACTGATAAAAAAATAAAGAAAAAACGCGCGCTCTCGCGCTTTTCGTCGTCGCCGTCGCGAGCTCGTCACAAGCTCTGCACGTCCCTTCGCAGCGCGTCCAGCGCCTGCTGCAGCGCGTCCCGCTTCGCCTGGTTCGCGGCGATCTCGGTCTCCGTCTCCACCGCGTTGCGGCTCCAGGGCGCGACGGTCGCGAGCACCTGCCTGGTCGCCGCGAGCGTCTTGCGTTCAAACTCGGCGCGCATCGCCTTCTCCGTCTCCGCCAGCAGGTCCTCGGCGGCGGCGCGCACCTTGGCTTTGGTCTCCGCGCGCTTTAAAGGCAGGCTCAGCACGGAGACGTACCCCACCGCCGCGGTGAGCGAGAACGCCAGCACGTCCTCGGCTAACGAATCCAAAAAGCCAGACAGGAACACAGCCACGAAAAACGCTCCGCCCGCGGCGCCCACCGTCGCGTACACAGCCGACTTAACTTCCTCTTCGAGGAGCGCCGCCGCGGAGACGTGGTCGAACGAAGCAGCCACGGTCAGCGCGGAGGTCTCGTCCGCGTCTCTGTACCGCCTTCGAACCAGGTCCGCGGCGGACAACGACGCCGTCGTCGCGCTCGCTTCCTCTTCCGCGACGACGTCGGCCAGAGTGTTCACGGTCGGTGACTCTTCGTCGGAGGTGTCGTCGCGCGCTTTCGTCTCGCCGTCCTCCGCGGAGGACTCCTCCGAGTTCCCCTCCGCTTCGAGTCGCTCTTCTTCGGGCTCCGCGGTGATCACCGCGCCGAGTCCGAGATCCGTCTCTTCGGGATCGAACCCGCGCGCACGCACGGCTTCTTCGTACGCTTTCAACTGATTCGTGTTGTTCCGCTTGAGCCAACCCGTGTGCTCGGCGAGCGCCGCGCGAAGCTCCGAACGCGCGTCGCCAAGCACGGCGGCTTGGTACCCGCGCTTTATCGACCCGCCGCCGCCGTTTCCGAGCACGTACGTCGCGAAGAGCTCGGCGGCGTTGGTCAGGCGCAGCGTGCTGTCCAGTAACTCGTCGCATCGCGCGACCGAACGAAGCACGCACTGCCGCACGGCATCCAGCTGAGCTACGAAATCCTCGCTCATCGCGTCCGCGTACGCCTCCATCGCGTCGCCGACGCCCGTCGCCGCCGCAACCTCCTCCGCGGCGGCTTTGCGTTCGGTCGCGAGAATCTCCTCCGCCGCGGCGAATAAAAGCTCTGAAACCTGTAACGGCGTGTTCAGCTTGAGGCGCATACCCTCGCCTCCGCGGCTGCCGCTCTTTTCCCCGCCGCCGCCCAGAAACGACAAAACGTAGTCTTCCAGCTCGACAAAGCCGGTGTTCGTTAGCGGCGCGCCCGTTCGTTTCGCCGCCAACGCGGCTTTCGCGCTGACGGGCATGACGGCGGCGTCGGCCACGCCGAGCAGCCGCTCGGCGTTGTCGGCGACGAACGCTTTAACTTCGTCAATCTCTTCTCGGTTCTCCAGCCGGTCGCACTTGTTCACCACGAACACGACTTTTTTGCCCCACTTTTTAATATACGTCAAAAACTTCACCTCGCTCTCGGTCATCGGTCGGTCCGCGGAGAGCACGAAGAGCACCAAGTCGGCGCGAGGGACGAACTCCTCGGTCAAGCGTTGCTGGCGCTCTAAAATGACGTTCGTGCCCGGCGTGTCCACGATGTTCACCTCCTTTAATAACTCCGCGGGGACGGTTTGCGTGTAGAACCCGTCCGTGCTCTGCTTCGTCTCGTTCGTATCGCCGTACTTCAACACCGTGATCTCGTTGGTGGTGGGCAAGATGCCCTCCTTCAGGAACCGCTCGCCCAGAACCGCGTTGATCACCGAGGACTTGCCGGCGTTGAACTCGCCGACGATCACGAGCAGGAACAGCTCCTCCAACCCGCGCCTCGCCTCGACCAGCAGGTCGATCTCCTCCAGCTCGGGCGCGCCGCTGCGCAGGAACGCCACCGCGTCGTCCAGAAGCGCGCGCTCGCGCTCGAGCAAAGCCAGAGACGCGCCGTCGATCAGCTTGCCCGCCAAACCCGTCGGCGACGCCGACGAAGCGGACGACGACGACAAAGAAACCGCGCGGTTAGCTTTGGCGGCTTCGACGTCCGCCGCGACGCTCTGGCCGGCTCCGTCGTCGTCGTCGGCGTTCAGCACGGCGGCGACGGCGTTTAAGACGCCTCGCACGCTGTCCCACTCGTTCGCGTCGCGCGGCGCGGACGCGAGCGCGAAGCCCCGCGCGCCGCCGGCGACGAGCGCGTCGACGGCGTCGGCGTCGCCGAGACGCGTCTCGTCGAGCGACGCGAAGACGGGCACGGAGATCTTGGAAGCCACCGCGGAGACGATGTCGAGAGTCGTTTTGGATTCCGAGCCTTCCGAGCCTTCCGAGCCTCCCCGCACGAGCACGAGGTCCGCGCCTTCCTTCGCGGCGACGAGCGCGGCGTTCTCGTCGCGCACCGCGCGCGCCACCACCGCCGGTCCGGCGATGGATTTGCGCGCCACGACCACCGGCACGCCGTCGTCGCCGAGCACGACGCCATCCGCTTCGACGGAGGACGCGATGTCCGTGCGGTCCGCCACGAACAGCGCCGCGCGTCCCCGCAGTCTTTCCTTCAGCGCCAGGCCCGCGTCGAAGAGCGCGCGCGTGGACGTGCCGTCCTCCGCGTCGCTCAGGATCACCGCGGTGGCGCCGCGCTTGACCACCTCCTCCAGAGCCCGCATGGCGCTCTCGTCCGCCACCTCCGCGGGCGTGACATCGACGACGAGGCCGGGGATGCGCACAGCAGAGCGTTTCTTCGCGGCGAAGACGTTGGACTTGGAGTCGTCGTCCGACCCGGCGCCGCCGAACAGCTTGCCGATGGCGGAGACGCGCAGGCTGGCGGGCCGCGCGCGGGGACGAGCGGGCCCGCGCGCGCGCGCGGATAATGCGCCTCGCGAGGCGGACGATCGCGCGACGACGCCCCCGAGCCTCCCGGGGGCGGCGCACGGCATCGGCCTCGACGCCGTGGCGCGCGCGCGGCTCGCGAGGGGCGCGCGCCCGCCGGGCAGCGCGGGGCTCGGCGCGTGGCACGCCAGGCGCATCGCTGAAGTGGCCGCGTCGAGCGAGTCGATTGCGACGATATCGGCATCGACCAACTACAGGTGGCAGCGAGTCATCCGCCGATTCGGCGATTCGCAGACCGATCGCGAGCTCGCGCCGAACGCGGAAAAGTCACATCGAAAAAGCGCGTCGTAACGTCCGAGAAAACGACGATCTCAAACCACGCGCGCGTCCCGACATGCCACAACCACGCGCGCACAGCAGGCGCGAGTACGCGCGACGACACCGACGACACTTCACCGTCCTCCTCCACGACGATGGCCTCCGTCCCCTCGGACACCTCGACCGACACTGGCGTGACCAGTGCGGGCGGCTTCTTGAGCCTTCCCCTCCACCTCATCTCCACGGAGATTCTCAGATCCGACTTCCTGCCCGAACCCGGGGACCTCAGGTCCCTCCGCGCGGTGAGCAAATACATGCGCGCCGCCGTGGACGCGACGGGGCGCGAGATCAAGAATCTGTCGAACGAAGAAGCCGCGGAACTCGGAGACGTCAGCTTGCTGAAGGACAGGCACTCGCGTGGTCTTCTGGATGACGAGTATCTCCTGTGTGCGGCAGCGGCGAGAAACGGAGACCTGGAGGCGTTGAAGGCGCTGCTCGAGGACGGTTACCCGTGGAACGAGAAGACGTGCGCGTTCGCGGCGTGGGGCGGCCAGCTCGAGATCCTGAAGTGGGCGCTCGAGAACGGCTGCCCGTGGAACGAGGAGACGTGCGCGGGCGCGGCGGAGGGCGGCCAGCTCGAGGTCCTGAAGTGGGCGTGCGAGAACGGCTGCCCGTGGAACGTGAGGACGTGCTCGTACGCGGCGGAGGGCGGCCATTTCGAAACGCTGAAGTGGCTGCACGAGAACGGCTGCGAGTGGCACGAGGAGACGTGCGAGTACGCGGCGGAGGGCGGCCAGCTCGAGATCCTGAAGTGGTTGCGCGCGAACGACTGCCCGTGGGACGAGGACACGTGCGCGAACGCGGCGAAGGGCGGCCACCTCGAGGTGCTGAAGTGGGTGCGTGCGAAGAACTGCCCGTGGAACAAAGACACGTGCGCGTACGCGGCGAAGGGCGGCCACCTCGAGGTGCTGAAGTGGGCACACGAGAACGACTGCCCGTGGAACGAGTTGACGTGCGCGTACGCGGCGAAGGAAGGCCACCTCGAGGTGCTGAAGTGGGCACACGAGAACGACTGCCCGTGGAACGAATTGACGTGCTCGCTCGCGGCGCGTCGCGGCAACCTCGAGGTGCTGAAGTGGGCGCGCGCAAACGGATGCCCGTGGGACAAAAAGACGTGCGCGTTCGCGGCGGAGGGCGGCCACATCGAGGTGCTGGAGTGGGCGAGTGAGAACGGCTGCCCATGGAAGTGGAGGAC
>ENA-OUOG01004314-OUOG01004314.1-marine-metagenome-genome-assembly--contig:-NODE-4314-length-12358-cov-3.175719_pt1 | contig 12358 bp, 15 predicted proteins | sample MGYA00248635_ERZ508505 | MGnify/ENA primary metagenome ERZ508505 (study PRJEB26176, sample SAMN06267871) | marine metagenome | isolation source: Saanich Inlet, British Columbia, Canada | place: Pacific...
TAATTTCTGCAATAAACCTATCTAAGTTATATATGAAGTAGTTAGGTTTTATAGGAAGTAGTTGGAAAAAGGTGCGGTCTATTTGCCAAAGTTTCATTTTTGTGACTAGAATATTTACTGGCATGGTGCTTTGGGGGAGGACGTCATGTTTTTGCTAGTACTGGTCACTTGTGTGACGTTAGAAGGTCAGACTATGTGCCACGAATTTGAGCGTGGCCAGCTTTATGCGAATCAAGATAGCTGTATGATGGCAGCTGCCCTTGAAAAGGGGAGGTATAATTCGCGTATGGAGCGCCGCAACTGGGCACGCTACAATTGGGAATGCCGAAATAATGTAGCTAAAGAGCCAGCTTAAAACTTTTTTAAAATATCTGATTTGCGCTATAAATGACCATCAATTAGGCTCGCTCAAAAAGCTAGCTTTACTCTGAAAACCCTAGGTTTTTGTCCATTTTAGGGCCTGCTATTTTTCTGCCTTAAATAGCGGGTGATGCAATTTTTGCACCACCCTTATTTGTTTTTAGCAGTATTAGTTTCCTCTCCAATTTATACAGTTCAATTGTTCCTCCGTTATGTCCTCCTCCCCGAGTGCGCAATGGGTTTGAAAGTAAACTTCTTGAATTGAATTGAAATGAAAGTGAGAGAATTATGAAGAAGTTAGTTTTAGCATCAGCGATGATGTGCGCGGTAGCCAGCCAAGCGATGGCTGATATCAAGGTCGGTGTACTACATTCATTGTCTGGCACGATGGCGATTTCAGAAACAACGCTTAAAGATACGATGTTGATGATGATCGAACAGCAGAATGCTAAGGGCGGTTTGCTGGGTGAAAAGCTGGTCCCTGTTGTGGTCGACCCCGCTTCTGACTGGCCTTTATTTGCTGAAAAAGCACGCGAGCTGCTAACAGTCCATGATGTAGATGTTATTTTTGGTAATTGGACATCAGTATCGCGTAAATCAGTTTTGCCGGTAATTGAAGAGCTAAATGGTCTGCTGTTCTATCCAGTGCAGTATGAAGGCGAGGAAAGCTCTAAGAATGTGTTCTACACAGGCGCAGCGCCAAACCAGCAAGCTATTCCAGCTACAGATTACTATCTAGAAGAGCTTGGCGTTGAAAAATTTGCGCTGCTTGGTACAGATTACGTATATCCCCGCACAACTAATAAAATCCTAGAGCAGTATCTGAAAGACAAAGGCATTCCAGAGTCAGATATCTTTGTGAACTACACCCCATTTGGTCATTCAGACTGGTCAAAGATTGTAGCAGATGTGGTCGCCCTTGGCGCAGACGGTAAGAAGGTCGGCGTTATTTCCACTATCAATGGTGATGCCAATGTCGGTTTCTATAAAGAGCTGGCCGCAGCTGGCGTGTCCGCAGATGATATCCCAGTGGTTGCATTTTCGGTAGGGGAAGAAGAGCTATCTGGCCTTGATACAACAAACCTTGTTGGCCACCTTGCGGCATGGAACTACTTCCAGTCGGCAGAAACCGATGCCAACGCTGAGTTCATCGAAGCATGGAAGTCCAAAATGGGTGCAGAGCGGGTAACAAATGACCCGATGGAAGCGCATTATATTGGCTTTAATATGTGGGTTCAGGCGGTAAAGGATGCAGGTTCAACAGATGTGGATAAGGTTCGTGATGCAATGTATGGCCAAACCTTCCCTAACCTGACAGGCGGTGTGGCTGAAATGCTGCCAAACCACCACCTAGCAAAGCCTGTTCTTATTGGTGAGATCCAAGCTGATGGCCAGTTTGACATTATTAGTCAGACAACCGAAGTGCCGGGCGATGCATGGACAGACTTCCTGCCAGAATCAAAGGTACTGGTTTCAGATTGGAAGGGCCTTAGCTGCGGTATGTACAACACCGAAACTAAGACCTGTGTTCAGATCAAATCCATCTATTAATCGCGGCAGGCTTGAGGTGTTCACTTCCGAGCCTGCTTAAAGTTTAAAATAGACCGCCGGAGACATCCCCCCCCCCTTTAATGTCTCCGGCAGGATTTTAGGCCATGTTAAGAAATCTTCTCCTCCTTCTTCTTCCCGTTTTTTTAATCTTCTCAGCTCCAAATATATCCGCCTCTCCTTTGTCTTCTTTTGAAGAGCTTCTGGAACGTAACGCTAAATTAATCCAGAAAAGTTCATCAAAAACAGTTGACCCTGTCCTGACTGAAATTCAGGAGTTTGGTGGCCAGATGGCAGCAATTTTTATGCAGAGCTGGATAGAAAAGAAACTGTATTTTGTAAAAGACACAGGCGCATTTGTGCTAGCAGAGCCTGCCGGTAAAAACGAGGCCGGCAAAAAGATGATGACCGTTAAAGGCGCGCTTGATGGAAAGCCGCTTGGCAAGATGCTGGCAAAATCGCTAAAGCAGATAAAGCCGAATAGTGGTGTTCGCGCAAAAATAGCTAGCGCGCTCGTGCCAATACAGATCGGCAGCGATGATATTGAAACACGTAAAATAGGGCTTATTGCGCTAAGCCGCGATATAATGCCTTCTCACCTGCCGCCCTTAAAGCGGGCGATAGAACAAGAAGTTGATGAAGATTTAAAGCGCGCTTTTCAGCAGACCTATATTTACGGTGTTATCAGCCATAGTGATGATGAGGCTGAAGTTGAAGCGGCGATTTACAGTTTAAAAGATAGCCTGTCTTTGGACGCCAGAGCCGCGCTAAACCCGCTTCTGACCAGTCAAGTGCGGGTAAGCAAAACCCAGCCAGAAGGGCAGAATATCGCGCGCATTATCATCCCCGGCAGATCTGTGCGGCTATCAGATGGAACAGCTGGCAAGCAGGTACTGATGTCTGGAGCTGACCCAGAGCTAAGCCTTGCGACCGCCTATCAGATGTTGGTCGAAAAAGGGCTCGCTGCGGCGGCGCCAACAGAAGATAGTCGCAAAGAAACTCTTGTAGCGATGGCTGAAGATGGGCAGATTGGCCCATTTGCGCTGACAACATTAAATACAGATGCTGCGCGAAATAAAGCCTATGATTGGCTGGTAGAAAATAACGGAGCGCCGCCACGTGTCCTGAAAGCTGAAATGGAACAAGCGGTATCTGCACATATATTCTATGCTGTTTATGACCACTCTTCGAAAACTGTAACAAACGCGGCTAGGGAAGTATTAGCCGGCATTAACAGCCAAGTTATGGTGTACAAGCTTCTTGACCTAGCTCTTGATGGGCTTAGCCTTGCCTCAATTTATTTTCTGGCAGCTATAGGGCTTGCTATCACCTTTGGGGTGATGCGGGTGATTAATATGGCACATGGTGAGTTCATTATGATGGGCGCCTATACGGGCTATGTTATCCAGCTTCTGGTGCCATCCTATACAATCTCTATTTTGTTGGCGATACCTGCGGCGTTTTGCGTAACCTTTCTAGCTGGTGTTGCAATGGAGCGTCTTGTTATTCGCCACTTATATAAACGCCCCTTGGAAACCTTGCTGGCAACCTTCGGGATTTCTATCGCGCTACAGCAAATAGCCAAAAATATTTTTGGCACGCAGGCGCGTCCGCTTACTTCCCCTGCATGGCTGGATGGTGCATTTGTGGTGAATGATGTGCTGGCGATTAGTAATATTCGCATTGCGATATTCTGTTTAGGTCTGCTGTTCTTAGGGCTGATGCTGTATGTGATGACGCGCACCCGCTTTGGCCTGGAAACCCGTGCGGTGACACAAAACCCGGCTATGGCAGCCAGTATGGGGATTAATCCTGACCGGATAAATATGCTGACCTTTGGATTTGGTTCTGGCATTGCTGGCATTGCAGGTGTGGCGATTGGCCTGTTTTCAAAAGTAACCTCTGAGCTTGGCTCTGATTACATCGTGCAAAGCTTTATGACGGTTGTGGTTGGCGGTGTTGGTAATATCTGGGGCACGCTAGCCGGGGCGGCGATGATTGGCTCTCTGCAAAAGGGCATTGAATGGTTTAACCCGTCCAATACGTTAGCCGCACAGACCTATATGATCATTTTCATCATCCTGTTTATCCAATTCCGGCCCCGCGGTATTATCGCCCTAAAAGGCCGGGCAGTAGAGGACTAGTCCTATGGAAAATACAATCCTTATAAAACATCTGTTAAAGCATCCATCGGTGATGATTTTTCTAGGCTTGCTGGCTGGCTTTACGCTGCTTGTTGTTGGGCTGGCAGAAGGGGCTGGTATCGGCCTTATTTCCACCAGCTTTGTAAAAACATTAGGTAAAACCTTATGCTTGTGCATGATAGCGATAGCAATGGATTTGGTCTGGGGTTTTTGCGGTATTCTCTCGCTAGGGCATTTCGCTTTTTTCGCGCTGGGCGGCTATATGATCGGCATGTGGCTGATGTTTGCCAGAACTAAGCTTATTGTTCTAGAAGCGGCACAAAACGCGGTTCTGCCAATGACGCAATCAGAGGTAAGCCAGGCCGTTGGCACACAGATTTTTGGCGTGGTGGGCGGCGCAGAAATACCTGCTATTTGGACGTTTGCGGATAATTTTTGGATACAGATAGCCTTTGTTGTTCTGGTGCCCGGCCTATTGGCGCTGATATTTGGCTGGCTGGCTTTCCGTGCGCGCGTTAATGGGGTTTATCTGTCTATCCTAACCCAAGCGATGACCCTAGCGCTTGCGCTATATCTGTTTCAAAATGATAGCGGCTTACGCGGGAATAATGGTCTATCTGGCTTACAGAATATTCCGGGCTTTGATGCGGTATCGCAAGCTGATATCTCCATCTGGTTTTTTATAGCTAGTGCAGGTGCGCTGGCACTAATTTATGTGCTAGCTTACGGCCTTATCTCCAGCAAGATGGGCAATATTGTTCGCGGTATTCGGGATAATGAAGCCCGGGTGCGCTTTCTTGGTTATAATGTGGAAAGCTACAAGCTGTTTATTTTCGTGCTAACTGCGATTATTGCGGCGGTAGCTGGCGCTCTCTATTACCCACAAGCTGGAATAATTAACCCCGCAGAATTAGCGCCTATCGCTTCGATTTATCTAGCGGTTTGGGTTGCCATTGGCGGGCGTGGCCGGCTCTATGGCGCGGTAATTGGGGCTGCTTTTGTCTCGCTCTTATCTAGTTATTTCACAGGTGGTCAAGCGCCAGATATCCCGCTCGGATTTGGCACGCTACGCTGGACAGAATGGTGGCTGGTGTTGCTGGGGCTAAGCTTTGTTGGCGTTACCTTATATGCGCCCAAAGGCATTGGCGGACTTATTGATCATTTAACGCGCAAAAGAGGGGTGTAATGGCACAATTGCTTCATGTTGATGATATATCGGTCACTTTTGATGGGTTTAGGGCTATAAATGGGCTGAGCTTTGATATAGGTAGGGCTGAATTACGGGCGATTATTGGGCCCAATGGTGCAGGCAAAACAACCTTTATGGATATTGTTACTGGGAAAACTCGGCCAGATTCGGGTGATGTGCGTTGGGGGGATAAGGGGGTATCGCTGCTGCGCAAATCAGAATCACAAATTGCCCAGCTTGGGATAGGCCGGAAGTTTCAAAAACCTACTGTTTTCGAGAGCCAGTCTGTTTATGATAATCTGTTGATGGCGCTTGCTAATCAGCGCAACCCCTTTTCGGTTCTGTCCTATCAGCGCAGTATTATCGACAATGATAAAATTGATGCGCTGGCAACGCAGATTAATCTGTCCCAGCAGACGCAAATATTGGCAGGCGCACTTAGCCACGGGCAAAAACAATGGCTGGAAATAGGTATGCTTCTCGCACAAGACCCGCAGCTATTGCTTGTGGATGAACCAGCTGCCGGCATGACTGCGCCAGAAAGAGCGGTGACCGTCAAACTCCTAAAAGAGCTAGCACAAACCAGAGCGGTGGTAGTGGTGGAGCATGATATGGAGTTTATTCGCCAGCTAGAATGCCGCATCACGGTGCTACATGAAGGGGCGGTGCTAGCCGAAGGTCAAATCGATTTTGTTATGCAGAACCAAGAAGTCATTGATGTATATTTAGGACGCTAGAGATGTTAAGTGCTGAGAATATAAACCTTCATTATGGCTCGTCGCAGATTTTGCATGGCGTTTCTGTTGCGGCCAAGATAGGCGAGATTACATGTGTGATGGGCTCAAACGGAGTTGGCAAAACCTCGCTATTGCGGGTGCTGTCTGGCACTCATCCAAGCAGCGGTGGACGCTATCAGCTAGCAGGCCAAGATGTAACCAACTCACGCAGCGATAAGCTGGCGAAATCTGGTGTGGCGTATGTGCCGCAAGGCAGGCTGATCTTTCCAATGTTAACAGTGCGCGAAAATCTGCAGACAGGCTTTGCGTGTCTGGCGCGAAATGAGCATGAAATTCCAGACGATATCTATACACTATTCCCAGTATTAAAGACCATGTTGGACAGGCGTGGTGGCGATCTGTCTGGCGGTCAGCAACAACAGCTAGCTATTGCGCGGGCGCTTATTACCAAGCCAAAGCTGTTATTATTAGATGAGCCAACCGAGGGCATTCAGCCCAATATTATCACGCAGATAGGCGAGGTTATAGCGCATCTGAAATCACAACAGGAAATGGCGATAATTCTGGTAGAGCAATATTTTGATTTTGCCTTTGGGCTAGCGGATCAGATCTATGCGATGATGCGCGGCGAGATTGTCTATGAAGGGCGAAAATCGAAAATTAGCAAGGCAAAATTGCGTAAATCTGTTGGTGTTTAGATATCATAGCCAGAACATTTTTTTCTGAAATAGCTGCAAGTGCGATGCAAAAAATTATGCACCGTGACGCAAATATACTGCTACTGGCTTCCATTGACCTTTGATAAATCCTCAGTCAAGGAATAGCTGATGAGTAATTTAGAGCTAAAAAACCTTGAAAAACATCATGGAGAGATTCGCGCTGTGCGTGGCATCAACCTATTATTGGCTAAGAGACGATATTGTTGTTTGCTGAACCCGTCATTGGGGCGGCAAAGATGATTATTCCGCTATTAGTGGATTAAAGAGGATGAATATGCCAGAAAGCCTCATTCAGACAAGCGAATTACCGATGCGTAAGGTACAAACAAGCGACCGGCATGCTGCAATGGATGCCCCTGCCAACCTGCAACGCGCTAGGGGTCAGATTGGCTTGCATTTGAATGGGCAGAAGATAGAGCGGCTTTATCAGGCAGGTTGCGCAAAAATTATGTTGCCAAAAACTTATGGTGATATGACAGAGGCAGTCATGCTGAACACAGCTGGCGGGATTACTGGCGGAGACCAGCTGGATATTTTTGTGCAGGCGCAGGATTGCGCGCTGGTGGCAACCAGCCAGACAGCAGAGCGATTTTATAAAAGCAGTACATCGCCGGCAAAAATCTCTATTAGGCTTAAGGCAGAAGAAAGTGCGCACCTCCACTGGATGCCGCAAGAAACCATTCTTTTTGATGGCGCAGAAATTGACCGTACTATCCGGCTGGATATGCAAAGTGGCAGCCAATGCCTGATAGCAGAAAGTCTAGTCCTAGGGCGTGAAGCCATGGGTGAGCAAGTGCAAAACTGCCATTTCACAGATAGCTGGCGGCTCTATAGGGACGGGGTTTTGTTTCATGCAGAACAGCTGCGTCTGACAGGGGATGTGCGTGATGTTCTAGCCACCCCGGCAGGCGGTAATGCGGCTAGATTGCTGACGACGATTATCTATGCTGGCCCGGATGCTGAAGGTGCGGCAGATAGGCTAAAACCTATCATCTCGTCATCTGGCTCTGTGAGTGCCGCGTCATTCTGGAGGGAAAAGCTGGTTATCCGGCTGGTGAGCGCTGATGCCCCTGCTGGCAGGGCAGATATTGTTAAATTGCTGTTGGCTTTGCGCCAACAACCCTTGCCGCGTGTCTGGCAGGTGTAATTAGGTTGAGGAGAAAGATATGAAACTAAGCCCACGTGAAAAAGACAAGCTGCTGGTTTCCATGGCGGCTATGGTTGCACGAAATCGCCAGCAAAGAGGGGTGAAGCTAAACTATCCAGAAGCGGTGGCGCTAATAACAGATTTTGTTGTGGAGGGCGCACGTGATGGCCGTTCGGTGGCGGATCTGATGGAAGCTGGCGCGCATGTTGTTAGCCGCGATGAATGTATGGAAGGCATTGCTGAAATGCTGCATGACGTGCAGGTCGAAGCCACCTTTCCCGATGGTACCAAGCTGGTTACTGTCCACCACCCGATACGCTGATAAAAGAGGGGCAAAATTATGATACCAGGTGAAATACTAACCTTAGATGAAGATATCCTGTTGAATGCGGATAAAACGCCTATCCGGCTTAGCGTGGCCAATAGTGGGGATCGCCCAGTGCAGGTGGGCAGCCATTACCATTTTTATGAAACCAACACAGCGCTTATCTTTGACCGGGAGGCGGCTCGGGGCATGCGGCTTGATATTGCCGCTGGTACGGCAGTCCGCTTTGAGCCAGGTCAGGCGCGCGAGGTGCAACTGATCCCCTATGGCGGCGGGCGCATCGTGCATGGGTTTAACCAAAAAATTATGGGAGCGCTATAATGCCCGTTTCAATAAACCGAAAAATCTATGCTGATATGTATGGGCCGACCACTGGCGATAAGATGCGTCTTGCCGATACAGAGCTATTTATCGAAGTTGAAAGAGATTTAACCACCTATGGTGATGAGGTTAAATTTGGCGGTGGTAAGGTTATCAGAGATGGTATGGGTCAAGCTCAAACCCCGCGCGATGGCGGTGCGGTGGATACGGTGATTACCAATGCATTGATTGTGGATGTTACTGGTATTTACAAAGCAGATGTTGGCTTGAAGGACGGCATCATCCATGCCATTGGTAAAGCTGGTAACCCTGATACACAAGATGGGGTAAATATCATTGTTGGCCCTTCTACCGAAGCGATTGCTGGTGAGGGTCATATTTTAACAGCTGGTGGGTTTGATAGTCACATTCATTTCATTTGCCCGCAGCAGATTGAAGATGCCCTACATTCAGGACTAACTACCATGTTAGGTGGCGGCACAGGGCCTGCGCATGGCACGTTAGCTACCACCTGTACGCCAGGGCCATGGCATATCGAACGGATGCTACAATCAGCAGATAGTTTTGCCATGAACCTAGCTTTTGCAGGCAAGGGTAATGCGGCTTTACCTGCTGCGCTAGAGGAGCAAATCCAGGCAGGGGCATGCGCATTAAAGCTACATGAGGATTGGGGAACTACCCCAGCGGCTATTGATAATTGCCTGAGTGTTGCCGATGCGATGGATATTCAGGTGATGATCCATACCGATACGCTAAATGAAAGCGGCTTTGTTGAAAATACTGTTGCTGCTATGAAGGGGCGCACTATCCATGCATTTCATACTGAAGGGGCTGGCGGCGGGCATGCGCCAGACATTATTAAGGTGTGCGGTGAAAGCCATGTTATTCCCTCATCAACCAATCCAACACGCCCCTATACAGTTAATACGCTAGAAGAGCATCTGGATATGCTCATGGTCTGCCACCATTTGGATAGATCTATTCCAGAGGATGTGGCCTTTGCTGAAAGCCGTATCCGTAAAGAGACGATAGCGGCTGAAGATATCCTGCATGATATGGGCGCATTTTCGATAATCGCTTCGGACAGTCAGGCGATGGGCCGGGTAGGTGAGGTTATCACCCGCACGTGGCAAACAGCCCATAAAATGAAGGTTCAACGTGGCCGCCTTAGTGATGAGACAGGTGATAATGATAATATGCGGGTGAAGCGTTATATCGCAAAATATACGCTTAACCCTGCGCTTTGCCATGGTATCGCCCAACATATAGGCAGTATTGAAGTGGGCAAACGTGCTGATTTAGTACTGTGGAACCCTGCCTTTTTTGGTGTAAAGCCAGAGATGGTTTTGCTTGGCGGCAGTATTGCGGTAGCGCAAATGGGTGACCCTAACGCCTCTATACCAACCCCGCAGCCCGTTTATACACGTCCGATGTTTGCTGCCTTTGGCCGGTCTGTTGAGCGTTCAGCTGTCTGTTTTGTAAGCGCGGCAGCCCAAGAGCGCGATGTTGCCTCAGAGTTTGGATTAGCCAAACAGACGCTGGCGGTTCACGGCACGCGCTCAGTGTCCAAAGTTGATATGGTAATGAATAATTATCAGCCCGAAATCGAAGTGCATCCTGAAACCTATGAAGTGCGAGCAGATGGCGAATTGCTAACCTGTGAGCCTGCCACAGAGCTGCCGATGGCACAGCGCTATTTCCTGTTCTAGGCACAGCCGCAAAAGGAGAAATTTTCATGCAAATCGCACAAGAAATTAAGCATCATATTGATGCAGGTGAGGCAGCAGGGCATATCACACTAGACTATGAAGGCCGGTTTTTACGCCGCAAGCGCCTGGTAACAGATGAAGGAGAGGCGTTTTTAGTAGAGCTGCCAGAGACAGTATCTCTAGCGGCAACTGATGGGTTTATTTTGGAAGATGGTCGGGTTATCGCTATTTTGCCAAAAGCTGAGCCGCTATTGAAGGTCACCCACAGCCATTTGCCTCGTATGGCGTGGCATATTGGAAACCGTCATACCCCTTGCCAGATAGAAGCAAGCCATTTGCTGATCCAGCGTGACCATGTGCTGGAGAATATGCTGCGCCTGTTAGGGGCAGAGATTGAGCCTATGCAGGCACCTTTTACACCAGAAGGCGGGGCCTATGGTCATGGCCGGACTCATAGTCATGATCATGGCGCGTCTGTCCATACCCACGATCATGAACATGAGCATGAGCATGACCATGACCCTCACCGCCATTAAGGCCATATCATGACCACACCACACCAAGATATGATGGTTTTACAAAGCTGGTTTTCCCCTGCATTTCCAACAGGTGCGTTTAGCTACTCGCATGGGCTGGAAACAGCTATTCAGTTAGAGCAGGTTAGTGATAGTGCTACTCTAACAGCGTGGATAGAATGTCTTTTAAGCTACGGAACCGGATGGAATGATGCGCTATTTATCAAGCGAGCTTATGAAGATGGCCCAGCGATAAATGCTTTGTGTCTTGCACTGTCTTCTAGCAAAGAGCGAGAACAGGAAACAACCGAGCTAGGCCAGTCTTTCGTGCGCACACTAAATGCCAGCTATGGGTTTGAGCTGCCAGATGGGCTAGCTTATCCAGTGGCGGTCGGTCTAGCTGCCCGTCACGAAGGGATAAATTTGGAGCTGGTGATACAAAGCTATCTACAAGCTTTTGCGGCTAACCTTATTTCGGTTGGGGTGCGGGTCATACCTATCGGCCAGCAAGCTGGACAAGCCTGTCTTGTTCAGCTCTATCCAGCTATTGAGCGCATGACAAAAAAGGTGCTGGAGGCCACCGAAGATGCGCTAGGAAGTGCAGCTTTCACCTCTGATTTGATGGCAATGATGCATGAGAATAACAGCCCAAGGATTTACAGAACATGACCAAAGATAAACTAAGATATGGCCCCTTGCGGGTGGGCATAGGCGGGCCGGTAGGGGCAGGTAAAACCAGCATGACAGAAGCACTGTGCCGTGCGCTAGCTGATGATGTTTCGATGGCGGTTATCACCAACGATATTTACACAAGAGAAGATGCAGATTATCTGGTACGCGCACAAGCCCTGTCGTCGGACAGAATTTGTGGAGTGGAAACTGGCGGATGCCCGCATACTGCCATACGCGAAGATGCGTCAGTCAATCTGGCGGCTATCGACGAGTTAAAACAGCGTATTCCGGATTTAGAGCTGATTTTGCTGGAATCAGGCGGAGACAATCTGGCAGCAACCTTTAGCCCAGAGCTGGTTGATTTAACCATTTATGTCATAGATGTATGTATGGGCGCTGATATCCCGCGCAAAAAAGGTCCTGCCTTGATGAAGTCAGATATGCTGGTGGTCAATAAAATTGAACTCGCTGAACATGTAGAGGTGGATTTGGAGCAGATGCGTTCAGATACTTCTGAGAATAGGGGCGGCCTGCCATTTATTTTTGGCTCTATGCGCAAAGGCGTTGGCGTAGCAGAATTAGCAGATTTCCTGAAAATACAAGGCGGGTTGCAGTAAATATTCAGAGCCAGCGGATAATCTATTCCTAAAATCTCAATGCCAAAACATTAATACCAAAGTATTAAATAGGAGACAAAAAATGTTAAAAAATTTGCTAATTATTGGCGCGTTCTTATGTTTGCCTTTTGCTGCCCATAGCCATTCTGACAGCACATCAGGTGCTAGCTGCCATGAAGGCTCAAATGGTGGGACGCATTGTCATTTAAGAGGCGAATAAGCAGTATTTATCGCTAAATCTGATGATTAAATTCAGTTTAGGATATTAGCTTTTTCTTTTGTCTTTTTTCCTAGCAAGGGCAAGCAGATTGTCCAGCATTTCTGGACCTACCCAAACATAGTTTTCTGGCAAGCT
>ENA-OUOG01004315-OUOG01004315.1-marine-metagenome-genome-assembly--contig:-NODE-4315-length-12355-cov-4.512461_pt1 | contig 12355 bp, 9 predicted proteins | sample MGYA00248635_ERZ508505 | MGnify/ENA primary metagenome ERZ508505 (study PRJEB26176, sample SAMN06267871) | marine metagenome | isolation source: Saanich Inlet, British Columbia, Canada | place: Pacific...
GGTTAAAACTGCACGGCGCCCCGCAAACTCTGCCAGCCCCGTATTGTCGAGCTGCTTATTTAGAAGCTCAAAAGTTTCCTCCAAGCGCGGACGAATAATACTAGTTAACATCCTGTGCTGAACAATATGAGCACTGCCGCTGACATCTGGGAGATCAATCTCTTCATTTCCACCATCGCCCGCGGCCAACGCACTACCAAATAAATTCTTAATCCGCTCTGCTGAAGCAAGAGGAATATTCAGACCTCGCGCTAAGTCGCGCGTAATATGATGCGCACCGACAGGAACCGACCCTATGCATATTGGTTTATTTTCATAGAAAACAGAAAAGCTCGTTGACCCACCGCCCATTTCAACATGTAAAACGCCAAGATCCATTTCATCTTGATTAAGACTGGCCAAAGCACTGGCATAAGGCGAGAAAACAAACTTATCGCACTCGAGGTGACAGCGCTCAATACAAGCGCGCATGTTCTGCAAAGGCCCAATAGGGGCTTTCACCACATGAACATTCACGCGTAAAATCTGCCCAACCATGCCGCGCGGGTCAGAAATACCATTACTGTCATCGATCGCATAATTGACTGGAATCGCATGAAGCACATCGTAATCTGGGTCATAAAGGTCATCCACAGCATGACGCAATGCCATCGTGAGATGCTCACTTGTCGCAATTTGTCCGTTTAATGTTACCTCAGCGGTGGCCAACTGGCTGACGACCTTGATAGCTGAAACCCCAATATGAATTTTTCGAACCTTCACACCTGCGCGTCTTTCGGCTTGCTCAACGGCCAGACGAATGGAGCGTTCCGCGGCCACCATGTCGGTTATTTGCCCTGCATTCACGCCTTGGGAAATTTGATGACCCATACCGATAACGATAGCGCGCGCATTTTCACCCTCACTGGCATCGGGTAATTCCGCGACCAAACAGGTAATTTTGCTGGTGCCGATATCAAGCACAGCAATAGTCTCACGCTTTATGGCGCCAACTTTATTAACCAGCTGTGCAGGATCGACGTGTTGGTTCATGAACGCGCCTCACTTGAAATGATTTTGTTTTGGGTTGATCTATTGGGCCGCAATAAAACCCGCTCGTCGATCCGGAGATCAATGGTCTGGTTCGCCACCGCCAGAATTCTTTGAGTTTCCTCAAACGTCATTAGACGCCTCAACGCTTGCTCGAAACCCTCTTCTGGAAGCAGCACACTGCCCCCATGATCGAGATTAAGGGTCCACCGTCGGCCTTTAACCCACACTGCTGAAACCAGTCGATTTCGAATAACGGGATATTCATCAAGGGTATCAATCAAGTGCGCCGCCCGAAGCTCTACACCATTTCCTGAAATAATCGGTAAATGATCAAATTTATCAAGATAGGAATCTGTAATTTTAGCACCATTACGATCCACTAAAGTAACAACACGGTCGCGCGCCAATCGGGCGAAGGGCTCATATTCCTCAAGTTCGATATGAAGCAAATTAGGTAGTCTTCGCGCAACCCGCGCCGATTTAACCCAAGGAAGAGCCTCGATGTCTGCTTGCTTCTGAGGGAGGTCAATTGACAAGATAGGGGTGCCGACATCGACATTTAAAGCCTCTAAAATATCATTCTTTTGAGAACGATAACGACCATCCAACGTAACATCAGCCACCCCAAAACCGAGCGCAACCATGGAGGCGGAAACTTTTTCAAAATTGCTCCCTACGCTCGCGACGCCCGCACCCAAACTTACAACTACAGCCAAAACACCTACTGCCCTTTTGTGACGGTTCATTAAAACGCCACCATTCAAGAGCTTTTGCCCCGCCCAGATAATCGGCTCGGAAATTTTTGTACTCAGTGGTCTTGCTAACTTTGCTGACTTTGCTGATTTTTTTACCTTTGACATGATGCGTCCTCCACAAGCCAGTTTACGAGATCATCAAAACCCATTCCGCTTGCCTGCGCCATTTCGGGCACCAAAGACAAGGGCGTCATTCCTGGCTGGGTGTTGATCTCAAGAACAACCAATCCAGAATTGTTTTCGTCAAATCGAAAGTCGGTCCGCGTGACGCCGCGACAGCCAAGAGCATTATGCGCCCTCAACGCGAAGGACTGCGCCTGACTTTTCAAGCTATTCGTAATTTGGGCTGGCACCTCATGCTGCGAACCACCCGCATCATACTTGGCCGCATAATCATAGAACTGATGATCCGTTGTTATTTCGAGGACATCAAAAACCTGATCTCCCATAACGGCGCATGTCAGCTCCCGTCCAGGTATAAACACCTCAGCCATCATGGCTTGATTAAACGCCCACCCGTCACCCGTCAGTGACCGCGGTAAGGGCTTTGATGGGTCCTCGACTAATTCTATGCCTACGCTAGAACCTTGACGAATAGGTTTTACCACATAAGCAACATTAAATGGGTGTGCGCTTAAGCCTGTATTTGGTAAGTCTACATCTCCAGCGACAGGCAATCCTTCATGTGCCAATAGCTTTTTCGTCAAACGCTTATCCATTGCGAGTGCTGAAGCTGTAACACCAGAATGCGTATAAGGGATCCTAAGGACTTCGAGCAAACCTTGAATTTCGCCGTCCTCACCGCCCAAGCCATGGAGTGCGTTAAAGCATATGTCAGGCTTTAAATTAGCCAAGACGACTGGGAGATCGCGACCAACATCAATGTCAGTAACACGGAAACCCAGCCGCGACAATGCGGCAGAGCATTGCGCGCCAGAGACGAGACTAACATCACGTTCAGCGGACCACCCACCCATTAAGACAGCAATGTGTTTAACGCTCATAGCGGCACTCCAACGCGTTTAATTTCCCATTGAAGTTCAATGCCGCTCGTATCGCGCACGCGCTGACGAACTGTTTCGCCCAGCGTCTCAATATCAGCCGCACTCGCATCACCATGATTGATTAAGAAATTACAGTGTTGCTCAGAAACTTGCGCTTGCCCAACTCGCAAACCTCGACATGCTGCTGCATCGATCAGTTTCCAAGCCTTTGGCCCATCTAAAGAAGTTCCACCGGGGTTCTTAAATGTACTTCCGCCCGTACGTGACCTAATCGGCTGACTGCTCTCTCGGCTAGCCGTAATCTCTTGCATGCGCGCTTCTATCTCGCTGCGCTCACCATCGCTTGTCATGAAACATGCGGAAATAAAAATTAGACCTAATGCCTTTGGGTTACTGCGATAACTCATCTCCATATCTTCGGCCGTAAAACGGAGGGTTTCACCATCATAAGTCATCGCCGTGGCATATATTAACTTATCGCGTGTTTCACCACCATAAGCGCCTGCGTTCATTGCCAAGGCACCACCAATCGTCCCGGGGATACCACTTAAAAACTCAAGCCCAGTGCGCGAAGCTTCACCACAACGTCGTGCCACCGCAACATCAAGCGCAGCTGCTCCAGCCGTCACCTCACCGCCGTCGCCAATACCTATGTTGGAAAAGCCCTTACCAAGCCTAATCGTAACACCCCTAACGCCGCCATCGCGTATCAATGTATTAGACCCAGCGCCCAAGATTGTCAGCCCAACATCCTGAGGTCGCGTTTTGAGAAACGCGCTCAAGTCGTCTTCATCAGCTGGTACGAAAACGACTTCAGCAGCACCGCCTGTTCGGAACCAGGTAATATCAGCCAATGACTGACCCTCAATATAACGACCCCGCACACTCGGCAAATGCGATAGATTTCCGCTGGCTTGTTTCAAGACACTCATGCGTTGTCCTCCTCGACCAGCGTGTATGCAAGCGAAGAAATACTGCCCGCTCCCATGCAAACAATCAGATCATTTTCTCGAACATGGTTCCGCAGACGTTCATGCAAATCATTGGCGTCAGAAATCATTTCGACTGCCCGATGACCATGTGCCTTTAATCCGTCAACAAAATCTGATGCTTCAAAACCATTTATCGGCGCCTCGCCTGCTGCATAAACGGGCAACATTAAAACAAGATCAGCCCCATTGAGACATGTACAAAACTCGAGAAACAAGTCGCGCAAACGCGTATAGCGATGCGGCTGAACGACGGCAATCACGCGCCCTTTTGAAACAGATCGCGCACTCCCCATGACAGCGGATATTTCCACAGGATGGTGCGCATAGTCGTCAATTACGCGCGCACCGGCAAAGCTACCAACATGGGTAAAGCGACGCTTTACACCTTCAAACTTAGACAAACCTTGTTTTATTTGCGCAGGCTCGATCGACAACTCTAAACCTGCCGCAATCGCCGCGAGTGAATTTTGTAAGTTATGCTCACCTGCCATTGGCAAATATATATCATCAATTCTTAGCTGTTCACCGGTCTTTGGATCCCTGACAAGAACAGAGAAGGTTTGACCCTCATCTTGCGACCGAATATTGAGAGCACGGACGTCTGCTTGTTCATTTAAACCATAAGTTACTAATCGACGGTCCGTAATTTGACCAACCAACGCCTGAACTTCAACGTGATCCAAGCAAACAATGCCAACACCGTAAAATGGAATATTCTCAATGTAGCTTCTAAACGCCTCTTTAAGCACATCAAAACCACCATAGTGCTCTAGATGTTCAGGGTCGATATTTGTGATTACAGCGATTGTCGAAGGTAGGCGCACGAAAGTGCCATCGCTTTCATCAGCTTCGACAACCATCCACTCGCCCTGCCCAAGCCGCGCGTTAGTGCCATAAGCATTAATAATACCGCCATTAATAACGGTTGGCTCCAATGCGCCGCCATCTAAAACACTTGCAATAAGCGAGGTTGTTGTTGTTTTCCCATGAGTACCAGCAATTGTGATCGCTGGCTTTAAGCGCATAATTTCTGCCAACATCTCGGCGCGGCGGACCACTGGTACTTTTCTTGAGCGCGCCGCCACAACTTCCGGATTATCGCTTTTAACAGCGGAAGAAATCGTAACCACATCTGCATCGATTATATTTTCAGCACTTTGCCCAATAAAGACCTTGATACCAAGCCCACGCAAACGCTGTACATTCGCATTATCAGTGAGATCACTGCCTTGCACACTAAAACCTTGGTCATGTAATATTTCTGCAATGCCACTCATGCCAATGCCACCAATACCAACGAAGTGTATACGGCCAATGGCGCGAAGTTTTCCGACATTGTGCTCCACGCCGTCAGCCGTGGACTTATTTAAATAAGATCCGATCATGCGCTACTACCCGGTCTCTCGTTAACTATTTCAATTTGCACTGGCCGCCTACTGGCCAAACAATCTGCATAACGCCCGAGTTTTATCGTCGCATCGAGAACACCGGCCGAACGCGCTGCCTTTGCTGCCATGTTTAATGTATCTCGGTCATTCAGGAGAGCCTCAAGGCGGGCGGCCAAACGCGCCGCGCCAAAACTCGCTTGAGGCATCACCCAAGCCCCCCCCTTAGCTACAAGGTCTCGGGTATTATTCAATTGATCTGCATCCAGCGATCCAGGTAAAGGCACGAGAATACTGGGCGCGCCAATCGCGGCTAACTCACTGACCGTGGAGGCCCCAGCGCGACAAATAACCAAGTGAGCCCTTCGGATGCGGCGCGGCATATCATCAAAAAAATCTCTGATCTCGGCGTAAACACCAGCTTCATTGTATCGCCCTAATAAATCGGTCATATCAGCCACACGCGCTTGATGAACGATACGGAGACGGCGCTTGTGTTCTGCGGACAAATAGCTAATTGCAGTCGGCACCACCTCATTTAGAACGCGAGCCCCTTGACTGCCGCCAAATATAAGTAAGTCGAAGGCTCGACTGTGCGAGAGGAAGCGATAACCACCTTGCGTCTCGGCTAAAACTTTTGGACGCAAAGGGTTTCCGGTGCGGCGCGTGCGACGACGCGAACGACTTGAAAGCCCGATCGTATCGGAGAAGCTCGTCGCAATGTAGGCGCCCAATTTAGCAAGCATGCGGTTGGCACGGCCAAATACCGCATTTTGTTCATGAACTAAGACGGGAATGGCCAATAAGCGTGCTGCAAGTCCAGGCGCAAATGACGGGTAACCGCCAAAGCCTACAACTAGCTTGGGCCTTAGTCGTAATACTAAAATCAGTGCCGCTAAAAAACCATAAATAATCCTCACAAAACCGATAGGTCGCTTCAATAGGCCGCCACCATATATTGTTGCCGCTGGTAAAGTGTGAACAGCAATATCTCCGAATTGGCTTTTAAATGCCATGCCACGACGATCAGTCACGAGCCGCACATCATAATCATGCGAGGCTAACTCCTCCGCCAAAGCAAGCGCTGGGAAAACGTGCCCCCCAGTTCCGCCAGCTGCAAGAAGAATAATAGGCTTCTTTCTCATGACACCACCTCACGTACCGAAACAATGCGCACGCTGCTTGGGCGCTTTCTTTCATCGCGGCCAATTGTGCCGCGTCGCCTTGTTAATCCGATAATCATACCAATGGTTAAAGCCGAAGCTAACAGAGAAGAGCCACCATAAGATATAAATGGCAAGGTCATACCCTTTGACGGCATGAGGTTGAGGTTCACCGCGAGATTAATGCAAACTTGCAAGCCAAAGAGGCAGACCAGCCCCGCAACCGCTAATTGAACCCAATGTTGAGATTCCTTTCGGACATGCCATAAGCTTCGTCCAATAATAGCGGCAAAGGCTGCGAGAATAAGAAAGGCTAAAAAGACACCGCCTTCTTCAATCGCCACAGCAAAAACATAATCTGTATGGGCATCCGGTAAGATCGACTTCACGCGGCCGTTTCCCGGCCCAACGCCAAATACGCCTCCCGATGCAATCGCTTCCATCGCATGTTCGACTTGAAATGTATCGCCCGAACTTGGGTCCACAAATCTGTCTATGCGGCTCGCTACATGGGGATATGCAGAATAAACATATAAAGCCGCGACGACACCAATTGTCATAAGCATCGCCAATAAACGCAAGGACGCACCTGCCAGAAAAAATACACAAGCCCAAACAATTGCCAGCAAAGTCATTTGTCCGATATCTGGCTGTAACATAAACAGACCACAAATCGTGACCAGCATACCAAATGTATAGAGGGCTCCTAAGCTCTCAAAGCGCGTATTTTGTCGTGCAAATAACCACGCACAAACCACAATAAAACTAGGCTTTACGAATTCGGATGGCTGTAACGAAACTCCCAAGACATATAACCAGCGCGTCGCGCCCTTAATCTCTTGGCCCACCATGATTGTCAAAATGACACCCAATACAGACGTCATCAATGTTAACACTGCCAGACGACGGATATTTGTAGGCGACAAATTAGACACTGCAATGACCGCAAAAAAAGCCAAGATCAAAAATACAAATTGTTTTTTGACAAAGAAATAAAGTGAGAGACCAAGCTTTTGCGCCACGGCAGGGCTCGCCGCAATTGTCATAACCATGCCCAAACCAAGAAGCATAACAAAACATATCAGCAACCAACGGTCGACAGTCCACCACCACTGGGAAACAAGACCTTGGTCGGATCTCGCGAGAAGACTCATGATAAATCCTCCCTCATAATTGCTTCAACCTGCGTGATAAACGCCTGACCGCGCGCTTCGAAATTGGCAAATTGGTCGAATGAAGCGCAAGCAGGTGATAACATTAATGTTGCGGCATGCGATTGCTGCAAAGCGTCCCGGCTCGCCGCGCGAATGGCATTATCGAGTGTATTACAAATTTCGCTGCTCACACCCAATGGTGACAGGAACTCTGCAAACGACGTCTGGGCTTCTCCGATTAAATAAGCTTTGGTAACCGCACCAATCGCACCTTCAATGCCCGCTAAACCCGTTGATTTTGATCGCCCACCAGCAATCCAAAAAATGTTGTTAAAGGCCCGCAACGCGTGCGTTGCGGCCTCAGTATTTGTCGCCTTGCTATCATTAACAAAACAAACATGGTCTTTGTATCCCACTATTTGCATGCGGTGCTCTAAGCCGGGGAAACTGGATAAGGCCGCACGAATGCAATCACTCTCGACGCCAAAATGACGCGCAACACCAATTGCGACAGCAGCATTTTGGGCGTTGTGACGACCCGATAAAGCCGGCACTTGGCTGAGGTCAAATATCTCCCCATCAGTGATCAAGCATCCATTTTCAAATCTTATGTCACCGTCTTGACCAGTCGTCGCAACGCGGGTTACCGCGCGATCAAGACCCTCAACAATCCCCCGCTCAGCAGATCCATCAACACCCATTAGGATAAGACCTGCATCAATCACGAAATCAAAAAGGCGCGCCTTTGCCGAAATATAGCCTCCCATAGAGCCATGACGGTCAAGATGATCGGGTGAAATATTCGTCAGTGCCGCAACGTCAACACGAAGCCTATGGAGCAGATCTATTTGGTAAGAGGAAACCTCTATCACAAGGATATTTTCCGCAGATCCATCGAGTGTCAAATCTAGGACGGGCACCCCAATATTGCCCCCCATTTGTGTCGCCCTTCCCGCAGCACGCAAGATATGAGCTGTCAACGCGGTCGTGGTGGACTTGCCATTTGTGCCCGTGATAGCCACCACACGAGCAGCGTGACCTTCTAAACCATCGCAAAGAAGGTCCATATCGCCTTCAATAGGAATACCTAACGCTTTGGCCGTTTTGACGATGTCATGCGGTTGAGGGTGGGTTAAGGGCACACCAGGGCTAAGAATAAGCTTGGTTAACCCGTCCATATTAAATGTTAAGTCTTTAACTTCGGCGCCCATATCTGCGGCGCGTCTTTGTTGTTCGGGATTATCATCCCACGCCGTTACCTTATTGCCTGCCGCCAAGAGCGCGCGCACTGTGCTTAGACCAGACTTACCTAGCCCAAAGACACCAACGCGACCCTTATATTTTGGCAGGTTTATCATTGGTTACCTCAACTTTAATGTTGCAAGGCCAATGAGTGCCAAAATAACAGAAATAATCCAGAACCGAATAACGACTGTTGGTTCCGACCATCCCCGCAGCTCAAAATGATGATGCAACGGCGCCATTCGGAAAACGCGTTTGCCCGTTAGTTTAAACGAGGCAACCTGCACAATGACAGACACTGCCTCGAGAACAAATAGCCCGCCGATAATAGCAAGTACAATTTCATGCTTAGTCGCAACAGCGATAGCACCCAAAGCGCCGCCGAGCGCGAGTGAGCCCGTATCCCCCATAAACACCATAGCAGGAGGCGCATTGAACCATAAAAACCCAAGGCCAGCGCCAATCAAAGCAGCACAGAAAACAGCGAGCTCTCCAACACCAAAAATGAAATGAATTTGAAGGTAATTAGCAAAAACCGCATTACCTGTAAGATAAGCAATAAGACCGAAACTCGCCGCCGCAATAAGCGTAGGAACAATCGCAAGACCATCTAAACCGTCGGTTAAGTTAACAGCATTAGAGGAGCCAACGATAACAAACGCGCCCACACAAATAAATAATGGCAACCCAAGCGGCAATAAGTATTCTTTAGAAAGCGGAAATGCAAACTCAGTTGCCAAGTCAGCTGGCATCGCTTTCGAGAGAAAATAAACACATGCGCCAGCAAGCAGAAACTGTACAATAAGCTTCTGTTTTCCGGTAACGCCCTTGGAGTTTCCGTACTTTATTTTGGTATAATCATCGACAAACCCAATCATTCCAAAACCAAATGTTGTGCCCAAGACCAACCATAAAAAGTTATTGCTTAATTGCCCCCAAAGTAGTGTCGAAATCATGACTGAAATCAAAATCATGAGACCACCCATTGTCGGTGTTCCAGCTTTCGCGATTATGTGGGATTGAGGCCCGTCTTCGCGAATGGGTTGCCCTTTTCCTTGCATCCGCTTGAGCTGGCCGATCAACCACGGCCCTAAAATAAAACTTAAAATAAGAGAGGTGAGCGTCGCGCCGCCTGCCCGAAATGTAATATAATTAAATAAATTACTTCCCTGAACATCCGCAAAGTGATTTTGAAATAAATAATAAAGCATTAGGCACCTAACTCTTTTTGAGAATTATCTTCAGAATAATTTAGGAAATGATCTACAACGAGACCCATGCGGCTACTATTGGAACCTTTCACCATAACCACGTCGCCATCGCGTAATTCCGCCTCGAGTATTTTTTGCAGCTCAAGGGGCTGGGTCACGTGGACGCCACGTTTCGTGGGCTCAAGATTGGCGTTTAGCGATGCCATATGCGTTCCACACGTATAAACAAGGTCAATACTTTGATCATTCACAAAGGCGGCGAGCTCGCCGTGTAATTGCGTTGCCATGCTGCCAAGCTCCGCCATATCACCCAAAACAATAATCTGGCGCCCGCCATTATTCTTTGGCGTGTTTGCAAGTGTCGAAATCGCGGCCCGCATTGATGTCGGATTAGCGTTATAACTCTCATCAACCAAAATGAAGCTCAAGCCATTGAAGTGAATAACGTGGCGTTGTCCGCGGCCAGATAGCGCCTCAACATGAGCTAGCTCAAGACCGGCAAGCGCCAAGTCTGCTCCCAAACAATTGACGGCAGTCAAAACAGCAAGGCTATTGCTGATATGATGATCGCCAGGTTGGGCAACCTTATAGGTCATGGGCCGACCCTGAACTTGCGCATCGACACAACTACATGTTGGGTGCTTGCGCATTTTTATGGGTCCTGTATCGGCTTCCGACATTTGACCAAAACTAACAATATGACAATTTTGTTTTTCTGCCGCCAAGCGCAACTGATCATAGTGAGAACTATCGGCCGGTAAAATTGCAATGCGCTCGCCTATTAGCCCATCAAAGATTTCAGCCTTGGCATCGGCAATTGCTTCAAGCGACCCTAAAGCCTCGATATGCGCGGCACCGATCGCGGTTATAATCGCGACATGGGGCTGCACAAGTCGCGACAAGAGCGAGATTTCTCCCGCATGGTTCATGCCCAACTCAAAAACCCCAAAACTCACATCGCGCGGCATTCGCGCCAATGTCAGCGGCACACCAATATGGTTATTATACGATTTTACAGCGGCATGCGTGGGGCCAGAGTGAGCAAGACAAGCCTTAAGGCTTTCCTTCACGCTGGTTTTGCCAACACTGCCAGTAACGGCAATAATTTTTGCGGTACTGCGTGCGCGTGCAGCTCGCGCCAGATCCCATAAAGCTTCAAACACATCAGTGACACAAAAAATTGCTATAGGTGATTTCTGATCGATCAGCGACAATACCCTCGCATGTCCGCCCTCAACCAAAACACCCGAGGCACCAGCACTAATCGCTTGGTCTAAAAATTGGTGCCCGTCACTTTGATCACCCGAGAGCGCAACAAATAAATCACCAGGATTTAAGCTACGCGTGTCGATCGAAACACCCGACACATGCTGTGCTGAGTTGATTGGCACAGCGCCATCATGCGCCAGAACATGCGCCTTGGTGGCGGTTGCAATCTCATCAAAAGTCCATAGCGGTTGTTTATGCATCACGGCCTCCGACTTTAGAGATTGTCGTCAAGATATGTGCTTTTATGCATGCAACATCGTCAAATGGTAAGGTTTTACCATTAATAGTTTGCCCACCTTCGTGGCCTTTACCTGCCACTAAAATAATATTGCCGGCTTTGGCTTGATCAAGAGCCCTGGCAATTGCTGCCGCACGGTCTGGTATTTCCTCAGCACCGACGCAGCCGGCAATAACCATTTTACGGATAGACGCAGCATCTTCAAACCTTGGGTTATCGTCAGTTACAATGATATGATCAGCTATCGATTGCGCCACCGCCCCCATTTCAATTCGTTTAGTCTGATCACGGTCTCCGCCGCAACCAAATACAACCCAGAGCGCCTCCGAGCCGGTGGCCTTTAGAGTTGCAAGTGATCTCTCAAGCGCATCAGGTGTATGCGCATAATCAACATAAACATGCGCACCTAGATGGGTGACCCCTGCATATTCCATGCGCCCTCGAGGTGTTGAAAGAAATGATAAAGACTTAAGAAGCTCGCCTATATTAAAGCCTGATGCAGAGACAATACCTAGAGCCACCGCTAAATTTTGGCACTGAAAAGACCCAACAAGAGGTAAGAATATTTTAGAGATATGGCCTTCATAATGTATTTCTATATCTTGGCCATGCGCATACAAAGCTAGCGGCTTGATATAAATGTCAGCATCAAGCTTACCTGTGGTTATAAGCCTAATACCGCGGGCTCGAGTAAGTTCCGCCACACGCGCACCCGCCTCGGAACCGACATCTATAACAGCCACACCCTCAGATATCAGAACGTCAGTAAATAGCCGCGCCTTGGCCAAGAAGTATGTTTCGTAATCGCCATGATAATCGAGATGGTCATGGGTTAAATTCGTAAATGCAGCAATATTAACGTCTACACCATCAAGGCGGCGCTGATCTAAGCCATGACTAGACGCCTCTA
>ENA-OUOG01004316-OUOG01004316.1-marine-metagenome-genome-assembly--contig:-NODE-4316-length-12353-cov-5.746986_pt1 | contig 12353 bp, 5 predicted proteins | sample MGYA00248635_ERZ508505 | MGnify/ENA primary metagenome ERZ508505 (study PRJEB26176, sample SAMN06267871) | marine metagenome | isolation source: Saanich Inlet, British Columbia, Canada | place: Pacific...
GCGCGCGTCTCGGAGGACGTCGCGAAGAACCTCGCCCGCTTCGACGTCGCGTCTCCGTACTCGACGTCCCTGGAACGCACGGACAAACCCCCTCCCGAGGACTGTTACGAGGAGGTCTTCACCAGGGACGTGACCACGCGTTTGCTTTTCAACGAGTACGGAAGCGGGATCAGACCCGACGAGAGCAAGGAGATTTTCCACAGAATCATCCTCGCCGAGGCGTGCCCCGGTCATTTGTTCGCCCCGAAAGGCATCAACGCCATCGCCTTCGACCGATCGTCGTACGAAGAATACAGCGAGGTCGTAATGGGTTTTCTCATCACGGAGCTCGTCGACCAGGGCTACTTGAGGTGGGAAGACAAAACGATGGGAGGCGGCATCGAGCCTAAGTACCTGAACTAGACCGTCGCCCCACGCGCGGCGAGTTGTCACACGATACGTCACGAGCTTACGACTAAGGCAAGAAAAAGCAATAAAATGCCGGACATCATGACTCCCCACTGCCGACCGAGTGCCCACGATTCAGATCTCGGCGCGCTTCGTTCTCGACGAGCGAGGCGCGAGACGCTCTCCGTCGAGCGCCATGGCCAGCGCGTGGCGCGACATCCAGGACGAGGAGGAAGACGATGAAGACGACGCGCACGTCGAGGTACGCTCTTCTCTGGCTTTCGGGAACGCGCGGATCTCGAAACGAGAGGGGTGCCCAGAAGAAGGAAATCGACCGCGGGGAACGCCACGCGGAGCCACGACCGCTCGCCGTGATGTTCTCCCCCGACATCCCTGACCTTGTCGTCGTCCCGACCCACCGAACTTCCGAAACAGATGGACCGCGAGTCCGTGGTGTTCCTCATCGACGCCTCCCCCGCGATGCTGCGGCGCGCGCCCGGCGCGACCACGCACGCGGTGGATGGCGCGCGTCCCGACGCGTCGGACTCGAACGCAGCCACCGGTCGCGGCGGCGCGGGCTCCGCCGTGACGACGTACCTGGACGTCGCGCTGGACTGCGCCCGGGGCATGCTGCGCGACCGCGTCGTATCAGCGCCCTCCGATAAGCAGGGCGTGGTGTTCTTCAACACGACACGGACGCGAGGCTTGGACGACCATCTGGACGGTTTGAGCGCGAGGGAGAATGTGTTTGTGTATCACCGCGCGGCGCCTCCTTCGGCGCGGCGGATCCAGGACCTCGGTGATCTCATCGGGAGTGATAACCAATTTCGGTTTCGAGAGACGGTCGGGGTGAGAGACATCGAAAGGGTTTCACCGGAAGGCGCTTCGAGTGAGGCGAGGACCGCGAGCGCGGCCGCGACGTATTACGACGCGCTGCTTCGCGCGCACCACGTGGCGCGCGAGATGCTCAACGACCACCCTCCCACTCAGAGAGTCGCGAAGCGGTGTTTGCTGTTCACCAACACAGACGCGCCTTTGCCCGACGCTTCATCCGTGAGCGACGCGACGGCGCTGAGCGAAGACGGCCGCGAGCTCATCGGGCAGTGGCGCGAGTTCGCGAACGTGCACAAGATCGACGTGCGTCTGTTCGCGTTGCCGCGGACGATTTCCGACGACGAGCGCGACGCCGAATCGTCAAACGTGCCGCTCCGCGTCGCGCCGTTCGACGCCTCGAAGTTCTACGATAATCTGGTCACCTGCTGCGCCGAGGAGGAGGACGAAGACGACGCTCCCGAGGGAGAGCGTTCGGGGGACGCCTCGGCGAAGAAAACGAAAACGGGCGGAAGAGCGTCCGATCGCGCCTCTCCGGGGGTTTTGACGCCGACGGGCCACGAGCTGGTGGCGTTTCACGGCTCGGGCGACGACGGCGCGATTCACGCCTCGAACGGCGGGTTCGGCCTCGATTCTGTGACTCGCGCGTTCCGCGCAAGAACCCGCCGCATGCGCAAAGTCAGAAGCGTCGCGTTGCGGTTCGGTAAAAAGAGCGGAGAAAAAATCGCCGTTTCCTTGTACGCGCCGTTCGCGGCGGCGAAAAGGCCCAAGCCGGTGAAGGTGCACTGCCGCGACCTCTCCGAGGTGCACTGCGAGACGGTGTTCGTGAACACCGCCGTCGGCGCGTACGTCGAGCGGGAGGCGCTTTCCAAAAAGTTCATAACCGTCGGAGATAAAAAGGCGGTGGTCACGCAAAACGAGCTCGCGGACGCGAAGCGCGCGGTTGAGGAGGAGGGGATCCACCTGTTCGGGTTCCGCGAGGACTCGGCGGCGTTCCGGGAGACGTTCCTGCGTTGGGCGCGAACCGGGCGTCCGGCGCGTCTCGCGCGCCCCGAAGGCGCGGACGACGCCGGCCATAAGAAGGGCGGCCATAACAGAAGAGACGCCGAGAGGACGGCGGACGCCGTCGGATCCTCCGGCGTCGTCGCGAAGAGTCGTTTTGAAACGGCGTCAAACGCGGCTGCTTTTTTCGCGCTGGTCGACGCGATGCGGCGGAAACGACGCGTCGGCGTCGGGATCACCGCTCGGACCGGCTCGCGCGACGCCGGCGCGCGCGGGTGCGTGTTGGTGCCCGCGGAGGACGCCGACGGCGAGCTGATCGGCCTGCGCGTGATCGACGCGCCGTTCGCGGACGACGTTCGACACCCCGAACGCGTCCACGATTTCGCGCGCATGGCGGAGGCGACGGCGGCGGCGTCCGCGTCTGAAAATTCAGCCTTCGACGCGGTTGTTGGTTCGCGCGGCGCGACGGCGGCGCAGGTACGCTCCGCGGAGGAGGTCATCGACGCGCTCGCCGTGCACGCGTACGACCCCGCGGACATCGCCAACCCCGCTCTGGCGAGGCACTACCGCGTGCTCGAGTGCCAAGCTTTGGACGCGCCGTGGACGGACGCGGACGAGCGGGACGTGGACGGCACGAAACCGCCCTCCGTTGTCGAGTTAGAGAGCGTCGGCGTTCGAGGTCCGATCGAGGCGTTCAAGGTAAGTACGTACGGCGTGAACCACGACGCCGAGGTACTGGAGGACGCGAGCGTTAAACCGCCTCCGTCGAAGCGACTGAAAGCCCTCGGGGGCGGTTTGGATGACGACCCGATCGACTTCGTTTTACTCGCGAAGAGCGACGACCTCGAGCGGTGCACGGCGGCGGCGCTGAAAGCGTACTGCAAGGAGAAAGGGCTGAAGACGACGGGCGTGAAGTCGGCGCTCGCGGAGCGGGTCAAGGAACACGCGCTCGACGGGGGAGGGTGAGGAAGGCGAGGAAGACGAGAGGGTGATGAAAGGCCGATGATGATGATGATGATTCGGGACGAGACGACGCGAGCGGATCGACGCTCTTCGCGACGTTTTCGTAGACTACTTTTCGTAAAAAGCAATCGTCGTTTCTTCGCGCGACAATACAGACTCTCGTGGCGTCGTTCGTCACGGCGCCGCCGAGAACTCCGTCTCGCGCGTCGCCGGGCGGTACACGGCGAACGACCCGTCGTCCGCGAAGCACCCCGGGTTAACCAGCTCGGTGTCCTCGAACTTCGCCAGCGCCTGCTGCTCGGTGCGGTCCCCGAGCACGACGCAGTGCGGCGCGGGATACAGACGCAGCGCGTGGTCGTGCTCCCAAAACACCGGCGTCTGCGAAATCGGCAGAGGCGCTAAGTGCGCCTGCTGCACTAAAGTCGCGGCGAGGTGCTTGAAAAGCGGCCGGCGCTCCCACTCGGACGTTTCTTGGCGCGTCGCGTCGTCGCACGAGACGTCGGACGAGTCGAACGAGTCGTTCGCGGCGTCGCGATCGAAGTCTTCCTTTTCGGTCTCGTTTTCATCCAAGTCTCGCGCGTCGTCGAAGTCCGAGACGCCTTCGTCCGTTCTTAAACGTTTCGCGCGTTCTTTGCCGGTCTCCGGCGGCGTCGAAGGGCCCGCGTCCGCGCCGACCGTCTCGAGCGCGGGCGGTAAAACGCACGCGCGCCGCATGCGGCTCTGTAGATCCTCGCGGAAGAACACGAGGTCCTGCGACTTGTATCGCACGCGCGCCGGGTTGGACGCGAACGTCGCGCGGGGCAAAACGGAGGGCAGACGACCGAGCGTCGACTTGAGGAGTTTGGGCCTGGGAAGCGCCGCCGCTATTCCCGGGTCGCCCGGACCGGGCACGAACACCCATCGGCTCTCTTCGCGCAGCCTGGGGAACTCCTCGATGAGCGCCGCGAGCCTGTCGAACCCGCGCGCGTAGCTCTTGAAGGTGACGCCCGACTGCGCCCCTCCGCCGCCGCCGCCGAGGTGGCATGGCTGGGAGCAGAAATCGCCCATCAGCACGAACATCGCCGGCGCGACGTCGAGCGAGTCGAAGCCCTCGAACACCGCCTTCAGCCGTCGAATTGTCGCCGCGCGATCCAGAAACACGTCCGACATCACCACGAACATATCAGACTTCGCATCCGCCTCCGACTGTAACAGCCGCGGGATGTCCGCCGGGCGTAACCGCCCGGCGCCGAAAAAGTCCCTGTGCGCGGCGGCGAGTAAAGACTCCTCTCGCGACTCGGCGGGGGGAAACCCGAGCGCGCGCGCTTCGAAGACGCCGTCCGACAAACGCACCTCACCCTCCGCGACAACGACGCAGTTCTCGGTGAATAAACCAGCGCTGGTAGCAGCGTTTGTTAGGTCGATCTGGACTACCCCGGTGAGGTCCTCTAAAAAGAAACGGTCATCCTCGAGCTGCGACAAACACCCCATGACGTATTTGGTCTCGCCCGCGGCGCCGAGCAAACCCGTGAGCGGGGTGAGTTCGCAAAACGCTCTACTCTCTTTCCCGCACTCGAACGCGGGTTTCAAGAACATCCTGTGCCTGCCGATCCTTTGTTGTAACAGCAGAAACCGCTCGCGGAACAAATCGATCTTCGAACCCGCTTCGGCGTCGACGGTTGTGACGTGCGTTGCTTTGTTCGCCTCGTGGAACACGCGTCTTTGCGCGTCGTAGGAAAACTTTGGAACGTCGAACGCATCCACGATCGTGATCCCGTCGTCGAGGTCGTGCGTCGGTCGGGCGACTCCGTGGGCGTTCGCGGGGACGCCGTGTTCGTCAACCTCGACGCGGGAAACGCCCGCGGCGCGGTCCAGCGCGCGGGTGGTCTCGTCCACCACCTGCTTGTCCACGATGGAGCTCGTCAGCGAACGCGCGTCGAGGGCGTCCAGCATCAACGAGAGGGCCGCGTTCGCATCCTCCGCGCGTTCCAGGAAAGACACCACCGCCCCCATGGCGTCTCCTTTCAGGCTCAGGCCCATCATCTTGAACTCCTCGTTCACCACGGACGACAGGCTGAACGCCATGGCGGCCGTCGCGTGTCCCTGGGGGGGAGGTGCGGCGCGCGCTCGAGTGTGCCGAGGGTCCGCGACGGCGATTTTTCAAATATTCGAGGTGCCAACTTTTTGCTGCGAATTTTTCACGATCATCGGCGCGTTTCTTGAGTCACAGACCGAGGCTGACAAACAGAGTTCACAACAATCGGACGCGCCAACCGTTGGGGAGCGTTTCCCGCGACTCGTTGCTCGTCACAGCCGAGGACACGGCGACGATGGCGAAGGGGCTCATGCCGGACAAGCCCCCGGTGCCCGCGCGGCCCAGGCCCGCGCGGAAACCGACGGCGAAGGCCTCGGCGGTCGCCGCGGCGGCGCCTCCGGCGGTCGCCCCGGTGGACGAGGAGGCGCGCGCGGTGGCGCTGGCATCGGCGAGCCGCATCCGACTCTTGCTCGCGAAGGGCCTGGCGCCGAGACCGCGCGCGGGCGCCAAGGAAAACGACACGCCGTCCTCCTCAAACTCCGGTCTGCTCGCCAAGTTCCGCGCGCTGCAGACGGACCTCGCCGAGCGCGACAAGACGGTCGAGGCGCTGAAGGACATGCTGAGACGTGGCGGGGCGCCGGAGACGGCCATCGACAGGCATGTCGCGAAACACCTGTTTCCCGGCGTGGACGTCTCCGCCGTCGGGGGCGGCGAAGGTGACGGCACGGGCGCGAAGAGCGCACGAGGCGAGACGAGCACACGAAAGAGTTCCGAACGCGAAGACGCGAGACGCGGGAACCCTCTCGGCATCGTCCCGGGCGCGTCGCGCGAGCTGATGGAACGCGAAATAAGATCGCTCCGCGCGCGGCTCGCGGCGACTTCCGGCGTCGTCACGCGCGCGACCAGTAACCGCCGCGCTGTGGGCGGAGGAGGCGACTTCGCCGCGAGGGACGAGCTGAGCCGGGTCGCGTCTCTGCTCGAACGCCTGGGGGAGGATATCGGTACGGAAAAAAACAGCACATCCGTGGAGACATCCGCGGAGACAAAAGCGGACAAAAGCGGGTTCTCCGCGGATACGAAAGAAGGACGCGCGCGATCCGCCGGCGCTCTCGACCGTGTTGGCAATCAGTCTTCCGCGGCTTCTTCCGCGCACGGCATGGAGGCTCGTTTGGCGGCAAGGTTGGAAAATCAGACGGCTCTTCTTCGCGACTGGCGTGAGGAAGAGGCGACGCGTCTGCGCGAGGAGCTGATGGAAAAAGCGGGCGAGGCGCGGAGCGCGCGCGAATCCGCCGAAAGAGCTTTGACGAAACTTCGCGACGCCGAAAAAGCCATGGACGCGCTTCGCGTGACGCACGCCGAAGCCACTTTGGAGGCTCGCGCTTCTGCGAACGCGGCGCGTTCCGCGTCCGAGACCGTCGCGGCGAAACTGCGCGAGACGCTTGAACAACTCCGCTCGAGCGTCGAGACGCAAATCGTCGAGACGCGCGTCGTCGCCGGGCGCGTCGCGACGATGGATGCGACGCAAAAAACGGCATCCTCTTCTTTCCGCGCCGACGTGTTATCCCGCCTGGACGCGCACGCTTCAGCGTTGGAGACCGCCGCGGCGGATGAGGCGAGGCGTCGTTCAGAGGCTGAAGAGCAGCACGAAAGAGACGAAGCGACGTTCGCGATGCTGTGCGAGACCGCCGCGGCGTCGACGCGCGACGCGGCGGCGCGGTCGAAAGACGCAGCCGACGCGCTCGACGCGATTTCCGAAAACGTGCGGTTCGTGCGCGACGAAATCACAAAACAAAACGAGACGTTGGCGAGTGACTTACGGGACCGCGACGAGACCGTTTCGGCCGCGAAAGAGGCGGCGTCCACCGCCTCTTTGGCGATGAAGGAAGTGCGCCTCACGCAGAGGCGCCTGATCGCCGCGCACGCTGAGGCGAGGGAAACCTCTGAGCGCGCGCGTGTGGAAACGGACGAGGCGAGAAGTGCGTTCGAGGCGAAGGATTTTGCGCGGAGCGAAGCTTTGCGCGATTTGCGAGCGCGACTTGATTTAGAGACGGAGAAGACGGTTCGGTTGCAACGCGAGTGCGAGGCTTTGCGCGTCGCCGCGAGCGACGCGGCGGACGCGCGGTACGCCGCGGAGGTAAACGCCGCGCGCGCGGCGGAGGCGAGCCTCGCGACGCGCGATTTTGCGATGCGGGAAATCGCCGACGCGCGCGCCGACGCGCTGAGAACGTTGGGCGAAGCGCGCGCCGCTTACGACGCGACGATCGAAAAGGCGAACGCGGTGGAGGCGGCGCGGAACGAAGCCGGCTCGGCAAGAAACAAGACCACCCCGAACGATCCGGACTTCGCGTTCGCGCCGGTAAAGGAACACGTCGAGGAAGAGGAGGACGTCGTAGTGCGCGTCGCGTTATCCTACCCCGGGTCGCGGCGTTTGACAGATCCGGATCCGGATCCGGAGGATGACGCTGTGAAAAAAAAACGGGAGGAAGAAGCAGCCTCCGCGCGCGCCGCCGAAGCCGCGCGCGCCGCGAGCGTCCTCGCGGCGAAGGCCGAGGCGGACGCGCACGCGCGCGCGCGCGCGTCGGCCGAGGCGGACGCGCGCGAGGCGGCGCGCATGCTCCGCGAGCGCGCCGCGGACCTCGCGGCGGCGCGCGCCGAGATTCACATGCTCAGGGCGGCGCTGCGCCGACGGGGCGACTCGGAGGAGAGCGCCATGCTTCGCGCGGAGGCGGAGACGACGCCGCGTTCGACGAACGAAGACACGAAAGGGGAGGAGGACGAAGAAGTGGCGGAAGTGACGGAAGTGACGGAAGTGACGGAAGCGCGGCCTTCGTCGGCGCGGTCTTCGACCGAAGACCGTTCTTCGGAGGTCGCGTCGGAGGATGCGTTGCTCGCGTCGTCGGCGGCGGCGCGCGCGCGGCTGGAGACGATGCTCCGCGGCGCTGAGGCGTACGCGGCTCCGGACGAGCCTCCCTGTTGAGGTGATGCGAGCGTATCGAGAAGTATATCTCGAGAGTTGTTAAAACCACCTCGTGTATGTCTCGACACGTCGAGAAATCAATCATCACGCCTCACCCCTGCTTCCCGAGGTTCTGTTTCCGCAGCATGGCGATGCCGTTGTGCACCGCGCCGTCGGCGATGCCCATCACCGAGTACACGCCGCCGACGATGGCCATGAGCGTGGTGATGAAGTGGTAGAACTTCTGGCGTTCCTCGGAGACGTAGATCTGCATCGGGCTCGGGTCGAAGAAGAACTTCGCCCTCGGCGACTCCTTCTCCGCCTTCATGAAGTGCGAGTGTTGCGTGTACTCGTACACGTTGAACCCCGCGTTCGCGCCCCACGGCTTGATCGTGGTCAACACCGTCTGCAGGTAGTGCTCGTGCGTCGTGCCGCCGTCCAGGGAGGTGAACCGCAGGTTCGCCAGCTTATCGTGCCAGTCCTCGGTGGCTCCCGATACGCTTCTCTTGGCGACATCCTCCACCTTCCCGTAGTACCCGTCGCCCGCGCCCGCCGCGGCGAGCGACCCGAGCGAGCTCGCTTCGTCCACGCCCTTGTGGAACTTCTCGAGGTACCGCTTGCGGCTCGGCGAGAGCTGCTGGCCGAAGTAGAAGTGGTGCACGACGTGCGACGTGTTCATGGCGTTTGAAGCGAACGAGTGCGCGTCCGACGAGGCGGTGATCCACAGGTGGCCGGGGACTTTCTTGACGAGCACGAAGCCGGTCACCGAGCACCCGGGTCCGTCGATCTTCTTCACCGTCTCGCCGCCGTGCGAATCGCTCGGAAGGCGCACCTCCACTTGCTTTTTCTTCTCCTCCGCCTCCGTCGTCTTCCACTCCGGTAACAAGTCCGTCGCGAACTTCACGATCGCCTCCACCGTGCGGTCGCCGTGGTAGCTCGCGTGGTCGTGCGAACCCCCGCCCTGCACGGCGTCGGACCCTTTGGTGTACACGCGCACGGAGGGGTAGCCCTGCACGTGCTGCGCGACGCACAGTTGTTCGTGCTTCGTGCAATCCACCTCGGCGACGCGCACTTTATTCGCCAAAGTCTCTGGGTACTTCTTGTGTACCTCAAGCGCGGCGGCTTTCCAGACGGGATCCAGACGGCGCGACCACGGGCACCAGGGCGCGTAGAAGTTCACGAGTAACACCGTGGTTTGCTTCTTCGCGCTCTCGAACGTTTTAGGTGACAGCTCCAACACCTGAAGCGGGTGATCGTCGGCGTTCGGGTTCCGCGCCTTCTCCTCGACGTGGTACTTCACCAGCGCCTGCGCCTTGTCGTGCTGCATCTCGTCCGCGTGCTCCACCGGCTTTTGTTTACCACCCCGTTCCCACTGGATCGGGCCGAGCGGGTTCAGGTTTTGGTCGATCGGGCGCTTGAACACGGTCTTCGTTAAGTTGTACCGGTTCAGGCCCATGGCGTCGCCGACGTCCACCGACGCGAACTCGCACGAGAGCGCGGGGAACGAGACGTTGAAGTTGATGCGCATCAGGTCACCGTCCAGCGAGCGGTCCACCACGACGCGCGTGTTGAACTGCGGGGTGAGGTACGTCGAGATCTCGGACACGAGCAGCATGGCGATCACCAAGCTGGCCATCACGCTGATCACGCTTCCCGGGATCGTGCCCTCCGTCATGTCCTTCGGGATCTTTCGGTAGAAATCGACGCTCTTGAGCCGAGAGCGGCTCATCATGCCTCCGGGAGCCATCGTGCGTGAACGCGCGCGGAACGGTCGCGTCCGTGACTCGCGCGGACTGCGCGCCACCCGAAGTGACCGGGGCGGCGGCGACGAGAACCCCGGCGACGAGAACGCGAGAAACTCGCGCACCAATCGGCACGAAAAAACGGAGGAGCGGCCGCGGCCTCGTTCGTTCTCGAGACGCGGCTCAAACGCGCGTTTCGATCGAGTTTCCAAAATTGGCACACTCGTTTTACCGTTGGAATCGAGATTTTTCCCACGTTTGTTTTTTTTCGAGACTGTTCACGCGTGCGAATCCGCGTCGCGCGAGGGGAAGGAAGCGTGCTCGCGTTTTCCTTTTTTGGCGCAACTCGCGCGCCTCGCGTCCATAATTCGCACGGTCATCAACACCGTCGTCTTTCCCCAACCCTCCACCAACAACCATGCGTGAAGTCATCTCCATCCACATCGGCCAGGCCGGTATCCAGACCGGTAACGCGTGCTGGGAGCTGTACTGCCTCGAGCACGGTATCCAGCCTGAGTACGTCCGACACCGGCGCGGCGCCCTTTTCGGGATCGTTTGAATTGCCCGTTCGGGCTCGGAATTGCCGCGATCTCCGCGGACGGAGGGACGCGAACCGCGCGACGCGCGATGCGCGCGAGTGCTCGAGCGTCCAGGAACAGTCGCGGGGGCACTCCCCGCGGCGATTCCGCGCGCGCGATCGCCGGGCGACGTCCACCGCGTGTTGCGCGGTCCGCGCGACCGTTCGGCCGCGACGCGGATTTTCTTCCCGTTTGACCGTCGCTTCGCGAACGCTCGCTGACCGAATCTCCGCCCCCCTTTGAACCCCCGGCTTTCCCTAACAACAGCGGCCAGATGCCCTCCGACAAGACCATCGGCGGCGGCGACGACGCTTTCAACACCTTCTTCTCCGAGACTGGTGCCGGCAAGCACGTCCCCCGCTGCGTCTTCCTCGATCTCGAGCCCACCGTGATCGACGAGGTCCGCACCGGCACGTACCGCCAGCTCTTCCACCCCGAGCAGCTCATCTCCGGCAAGGAAGATGCCGCGAACAACTTCGCGCGTGGCCACTACACGATCGGCAAGGAAATCGTCGACCTGTGCCTCGACCGCATCCGCAAGCTCGCGGACAACTGCACTGGTCTCCAGGGCTTCATGGTGTTCAACGCCGTGGGCGGCGGTACCGGCTCCGGTCTCGGCTCGCTTCTCCTCGAGCGCCTTTCCGTGGATTACGGCAAGAAGTCCAAGCTCGGCTTCACCATCTACCCGTCGCCCCAGGTGTCGACCGCGGTGGTCGAGCCCTACAACTCCGTGCTGTCCACGCACTCGCTCCTCGAGCACACCGACGTCGCCGTCATGCTCGACAACGAGGCGATCTACGACATCTGCCGCCGCTCCCTCGACATTGAGCGCCCGACGTACACCAACCTCAACCGCCTCGTCGGCCAGGTGATCTCGTCGCTCACCGCGTCGCTCCGCTTCGACGGCGCGCTCAACGTGGACATCACCGAGTTCCAGACCAACCTCGTGCCGTACCCGCGCATCCACTTCATGCTCTCCTCGTACGCGCCCGTCATCTCCGCGGAGAAGGCGTACCACGAGCAGCTGTCCGTCGCGGAGATCACGAACTCGGCGTACGAGCCCGCTTCCATGATGGCCAAGTGCGACCCCCGCCACGGCAAGTACATGGCGTGCTGCCTCATGTACCGCGGCGACGTGGTGCCCAAGGATGTCAACGCCGCCGTGGCGACGATCAAGACCAAGCGCACGATCCAGTTCGTGGACTGGTGCCCCACCGGCTTCAAGTGCGGCATCAACTACCAGCCCCCCACCGTCGTGCCCGGCGGCGACCTCGCCAAGGTGCAGCGCGCGGTGTGCATGATCTCCAACTCCACCGCCATCGCCGAGGTGTTCTCGCGCCTGGACCACAAGTTCGACCTGATGTACGCCAAGCGCGCCTTCGTGCACTGGTACGTCGGCGAGGGCATGGAGGAGGGTGAGTTCTCCGAGGCTCGCGAGGACCTCGCCGCCCTCGAGAAGGACTACGAGGAGGTTGGCGCCGAGTCCGCCGAGGGCGACGGCGAGGAGGAGGCTGAGGAGTACTAAACGGTGCCCGGAAAAAGCTTCTCCCCTCTGTTCGAGAATCAAGACCGCGCGCTTTCCGCGGGGGTGAAACTCCCCCGCGCGTCGGAGCGCGCCGCGTCTTTTCCGACTCTTTCCGATAAACGAAGCGTACGAGGGCCTCCGCGCGCGGGTCCGCCGCTGCGCGTGCATCGAACATCGCAGCCTAGGATCTTCTCGTCACGCTTGTAAGTAAGAGCACACGCGGTTCTTAAAAAATTTCTCTCTTCTGAGTCGTCGTTCGCGCGCTTTCGTTTCGTCTCGTCGCTGCTCTTGGCTTCCATCAAGACCATGTTCCGAAGAATTCGAAATCGCGAAGCAAACGCATTCCCATAAAAAC
>ENA-OUOG01004320-OUOG01004320.1-marine-metagenome-genome-assembly--contig:-NODE-4320-length-12347-cov-4.261206_pt1 | contig 12347 bp, 5 predicted proteins | sample MGYA00248635_ERZ508505 | MGnify/ENA primary metagenome ERZ508505 (study PRJEB26176, sample SAMN06267871) | marine metagenome | isolation source: Saanich Inlet, British Columbia, Canada | place: Pacific...
TCCTGTGCGTTACGAACGGCCATATTGATGCCGCGTAATTGTGATTCCATTTTGCCAGCAACAGCAAGTCCTGCAGCATCATCAGCTGCGCTGTTGACGCGCTTTCCTGATGAAAGTCGCTCCATTGCTCGTTCCTGAGCGCCGTTTGCATTGATGGCGTATAAGCGGGCATTGAGGGCCCCTACGTTTGTGCCTATAGCAGTCATTACGAATTCTCCTTTTAGATGAATAGCCGTGTCTTTTGGACCTTATTTTTAACGACGCTTGTGAAAAAATTTTTAGAAAAAAAATTAAAATAAATCGTTTAAAAACAATAATTTATATTTAAAAATTGGGCGCAAAAACTCATGCCCAAATTTGTTTGAACACGAGTTTCTGTGTATGCAAGATTTAGTTAAACAGTGTTAATATACTGCTCATTGATTGGTTAGCTTGTGCTAACATAGCGGTATTTGCCTTCGCGAGGACTTGGGCTTTCGACAGTTTGGTAGCCTCCGCTGCCATGTCAGCATCCATTATCCGGCCTAATGAGATAGTGGAAGATTTCACCAATAGCGCTGACAGAGACATGCCATGTTTGATACGGTTCTGAAAGCCACCCGCCATGGACAGCTGCTCAGAAATTTTTTCAAGTGCTGTATTTAAAGTAGTCATCGCCTGCTTGGCGTCAGTCTGCGTTGAGATGTCAACTAAGTCGATGCTAAGCCCCTCCGAGGTATTGCTCCTAAAGTAGAGACTTATACGCTCATCTGCATTATGGCTTGTTTGGATGTTGATATTTTGAAATGATCCATCCAGCAACTTAACACCGTTGAAATCAGCGTTGTTTGCAATCATGTCTACTTGATGCATTAGCTGGTTGACTTCGGTCTGTGCATAGCCGCGATCTGGGGAGTTATTATAGACGCCATTTGCCATCTGCACAGCTAATTCCCGCATGCGCAAAACCATATTTCGGATTTCCTGCAAACCGTTTTCTGCAGTGCTGACCAGGCCAAGAGCATCGCCGGCATTTTGGATGCCACGTTCAAGGCCGCGAATCTCTGATTTTATGCGGTTGGCAACAAAAAGCCCAGCGGCATCATCGGCAGCGCTGGTTATGCGCTTCCCACTTCCCAACCGTTCAATAGTCTTGGTAAGTTCACCGGTGTTTATGCCGCCGTGGAAATTCACTCGTATTGCGGGCCTGTTGGTCGCGATAGATGTCATCTACCTGCTCCTGTGTGTCTTGTTGGATAGCCGAAACCATTTCTGGTCAGCATTGACAACGACAACAGGAGAAAAATGTTAGGAATTATGTTGGTTGATGTAAAAATTCTGAATTTTCTTGAAAAAAAAACTAAGAGTGCTAAAAGCAAAACATCGAAAAATTGGGTGTAATTAAAATGCTTTTTAGTCCTAGATGGGTGTATGAAGCGGCCTGTGCAGCGGCTGGCGTTGAATACTTAAGTCGTGAAATCGACATGCGGACTGTTGCATCTGGCTATGCGGGTGTCCTTTCAGAATTCTACAGCCCTATTTTGGCTGAGGAGATTGCGGGGGTAATTGAACCTATGCTGCGCTTTCTTGACGAGCTTAGTGCTGGAGATAGTGCTGTCCAGCTAATCACTGGATTCTGCTATTACAGAATCACCTATGATCAGCCGAATAAACCTCGTAAGATGAGAGGGCTATTTGGTTCTGCTGATGAGCCGGTGAAAACAAAAGATTACAGCGCTGAAGCTGCAGTTAAAGCCTTTAAGGCTTATGTGTACGCGCTCAGAAATGAAGTCACCGAGACGGCGCCGGCGGGTTGGAAGCCATCTGACGTCGAGGGCAGTGAAGTCATTGAAAAACTATCGAAACAAAACCTAAGCCCTCTGGACTTTATTTGACTTTATTTTAGCCTCTTGGTTAACTCGTTTCCGATGCGGTGTTTAGTTGTCAGAGTTCCAACTTTTAATTAAATTATCTAAAAACTCACCAGTTTTCTTGAAGCTGGACACCGCAGTTTGCATAGCTGTAAATTTCTCTACGTAAAGGGCGCGTTGACTTGCGATTTGAAGGTCAAGAGCTTCCTGATCTTCGATAAGGCTGTCTACATCATCTTCAAGATTTGCGATTTTCTTGTCTACGTCACCATTCATCAGTAGCACATCGTCAATATAATTTGATAGTGTTGCCAGGATACTACGCCCCATGTAGACGTCTGTATTTGCTGATGTCTGCATAGTTTCCAAAAGTAAACCTGTTGCACCAATATTGCTGTCTGCATAGCCATATTTACCTGTGCCTACAGACAATGTGTCACTGTTAAGGTCACTGTCGATTAATGTTGCAGTCCCATCGGATAGGGTAAAATTGTATATCCCCGGAGTGAATAGATCAGTTGGCGCACTACCAGTAATTCCAGCGTCGCCAGTCCGGACCATCGTCGTGGTGACCGCTGCAAAATGTTCAGGGTTTGCGGCGAAATATTCAGTAAATCGAGTCTTATCAACGGACAAAGATCCGTCGAGTTCTGTTACAACCCCAAAGTTTGACAAATAAATATCTTCATCGTCATAACCGGTTATTGGTGTTGACGTTAGGCTTTTTATTTTAGTTTCGATATATCTCACAAAATGATCGCCATTAAGCGGTCCACCATCTTCACCATTCGCCCCTGGTTTGCTTTGCTCTTTCAAAAATGCCAATAGGTAATTGATTTCAGTAATAACTGTTTCAAGTGTTGCTAAAGCATCAGTTTCTGAATAGCTGGAGCTTATGGTTTGGTCGGTGCCTATATCAGTTGACGTGATATTGGTTAATTCTAATGTTATGCCAGAAAATAGATCATTAATTGTGTTGCTATTTCTCGTAACCGAAATGCCGTCAACCGTGAATAACGCGTCTGCTGCGGCAATAACCTGATTTGCAGTGTCCGCAAGTGTGTCGGTGTTGCCCGGATTATACTTAAGAACATTGTTTTCAGTGCCATTTAAGTGCGACTTCACTCTTAAAGCCCTACCTTCACCTACAGCAGATTTTACCATAAGTGAATATTGGTCGTCGGAGACTTCAATGATAGTGGCGGTAACTCCGGTGCCGGCATTGTTGATTGCGTCACGTACATCGGTTAGTGACGTGGCGCCGGGGGTAAAATTAAGCGTTGTCGCTGATGAATAATCTGAATTTGTTGAAAAACTTGTGCCGCTCCACGTTCCAAAACGTAAACTCAATTCGTCGATGCCGATATCAGCTGTAATTGAACTGAACCCACTACCACCATTATCGAAATTAAGAACTTGTGCTTGAGCAATCTGAGATATGTTGATTGTATGAGAAAATTGACTGGCCAGGCTGCTATCAGTGCGGGTCAGTGCGATATTGCTGGTGCTTGATGAGAGTTTAAGGCCAGTTTGCCCATTCAATGCCGAAGTCGTCGTATCAAAAACGCTTAGCTCGTTTTTAAGTGAACCCAGGGCTGAAATCTTAACGGTTGCGGTTTCTTTTGCTTCATCAATTTTAGTTTGTTTTGGTGCGCGCTCAGCATCAACGAGCGCGTCAACAATTTGAGTTACATTTAAGCCGCTACCGGCATTCAATGCGCTAAGATAATCAACCGCCATTTTCTAGCTCTGTTTCAAAATATGATTTGTCGTGGTGACATGATGCAAAATTCATGCCTAAATATAATCCAAAACTAATTTAAAGCCATCGTGACTACTAACGTCGTTAGTGAGGCTTCTGTTAGTACTATCTAGGTTGGTTACTCGGGTGGTTGAATATGCAATGAAGCATTATAGTCTCAAGAGGGCATTGGGGTTTGTTTTAGCGACATTAGCTACCGGGATTGGTATAGGTGTTACCGTTTCTTTGGTGGCGAGCCTGCTCGTTCATTGTGTCAAAGTCTTATCTGATCATCGTATTTGGATGAGTGGAGAATTCCTCAAACTACCAGGCGTGAATGGATCTCTCGTACCGATGCTTTGGCTTACTGTGGCTGCGCTGGTGCTTTGGGGTGTACGGCGTTTCTTTGGGATTGTTCGCTGGCATGGGCCGGCGGATAGCATATATGCAGCGCACCGCCTTGATAATGAAATTGATGTGCGGGCTGGTATAGGCTCTACCCTGGCAGCATTCATTTCAATGAGTGGAGGCGCGCCAGTTGGTCAATACGGTCCATTAGTGCACTTTGGAGCAACAGTAGGCTGCTATTTGCGTCAGATATTTGGTAATAGGCTGATTGATATTGATGTGTTTATTGGCTGCGGCGTTGCGGCAGCGATTGCGGCAGGTTTCCATGCGCCGATTGCTGGTATCATTTTTGCGCATGAGGCCATACTACGGCATTTCTCATTTAGAGCTCTGACCCCTATCGCCATTTCAAGTGTTACTTCGGCTTGGTTCGCCACAGCCATTTTTGGCGGTGAACCGATTTTTAACGTGGTTTTGGCTGTTCCTGATCTTCTGCCCATGGTCCCATTGCTACTCGGCAGTGGCGTGGTGTTTGGCTTCATAGCGATGCTATTCATGATCAGCCTCTTTTATACGGCAAAAATTGCCATTAGTAGCAGTTTTGGACCGTTATCACTCATGCTAATTGCGGCCTTTATTTGCGGTCTTGTTGGGTTTTTTGTTCCAGAAATTTTGGGGACTGGCGGTCTGGAAATTAACAAGATCATCAACGGCGGGTACGGCATTGGGTTTTTGTTGCTCTTGTTTATACTTAAATTGCTTGCAACATCTCTAAGCATTGGCTTTGGTTTGTTTGGCGGTGTTTTTTCACCAGCTGCTTTTATTGGCGCTGCAGCGGGAGGGTTTCTGAGCAAGTTGATGATATTTGGCGGCTTTGCAACCGTTCCCTCACTTTTGCCAATTGCTGGATTTGCTGCAGTTACGGCGGCTGTAGTGGGCGCACCTATTTCAGTTGTCCTAGTAGTTCTTGAAACTACACAGTCATATGAATTCGCAGTTGCAGCCATGCTGGCAGCAGTGGTTTCAACATTTCTAACAAGCCTTGTATTCGGACATTCGTTCTTTGACGAGCAGTTGTTGCGGCGGGGTATTGACTTGTCGCAGGGGCGTGGAAACTTGGAATTGATGTCGAGAGATATAAGCGATGTAGTTAACGATAGCTTTGTTTCTTTTGAACCCAAAACCACCGTAGGGAGTGTAATTGATGAGTTGGTCAACTCTGGGTCGAGTGAGGGATATTGTGTCAGTGGTGAAAAGCAATTTGTTGGTAAGGTATTATTGCCATCACTCATGCAGGTGCCAAAAAATAACAAAATTAGCGAGCATTTGAGCCTTAATCCGATGAAGCTAAACCATGACGCATCGATTATGCAAGCCATGGAAATGGCGAGTAAATTTATTGGTGAAACAATACCGGTGGTGAATCCAAAAACCAATGAGTTAGTTGGTGTTGTGTCGGAGGGCGATATATTCGAAGTTTATCTTTCTACCCAGTCGCGTATTCGCGATCTCGAGCATTGATAGGCAGCAACATAGAGCTTAATCCGCTTCGTTGATCCGCAATATGGGGTAACGGTTCATCCTGTTTTTACTGTCATCAAAGAGGTTCCAACAAAAAGCTTCAATTAATTCACAAAAAACATCTGAAGCTAAAAGCTGCAATTTTTATGCCGTTACAGTAATTGAGCTAAAGAAATGGACGGTGCTGTGAGCATTTCGAATGTTTCACAATTTGCAAGCGCTTTGCGGGAGCAAATGAATTTAAGGATTGAGTCAGACGATACCCGACCTGGCTCAACCACTAATGGTGCCGCACTTCTGTCAAAGACTGTTTCTTCGCTCGATTTATCCAACGCTCAATATGGCACTTTGTTGTTGAGAGATACGCTGCATGAACAGGCGCAAGCTTTTGCCATGGTTACCTTTAACGAACAACAGCTTATCTCGCTGAATACACATCTCGTAAACATCCAAAATGTTGCTGATGAATTAGCTGTGACCGACCCAGCTGACACTATTGCTTATTCGGCTTTGGTAGAAGAGCTGTCAGATCGAGAAGATCAGCTTTCCAGTTTTGTTGGCGCTCAATTCCATGCATCTGATCTTAATATTGGTGCTGTGGTAAATACAAATCTTGGTGCCAGTTCAACAATTGAAATTTTAAACCTATATGAAAATGATCAGGAAGGAGGAGACATAATTGGCCAAATGGCCGCAATCGAAGTCAATTTTATGAAGGTCTTTGAGGCACTCCATAATGAGAACACCTGTCAACACTGCATTGCTTTAGCTCAACAAAATGCACTTTTGAATGACAGTGAACAACCAAGCTTTGCACTAAATGCAAATGATCAAGACACTGGTTCGATCGTTGACATCGATGGAAAGGCCACAACCGATACGGGCGATGCGCGCCTTGAGCCGTTGCGAATGAGTACACAATGGGACTTTGATAGTGCCACTCATCTGGATGTGGATGGCGACCCTTATTTGACTTATTCCTATTATGATGGCGATGTCGCTTACCCTGATGTTTATAACGGTAGTTCAACTGGCCCGCCAGCAACAGTCTCATCGGTAACCTCTCATGGCACTTATAACGAGGTAGCACTGAATTCTGCATTCGATGCATGGGACTCCGTTGCGGACTTTTCATTTCTTGAGGTTGAAGAAAGTGGCGGCGAAGTCGGAGAGATACGTGTCGCCTACACAGACCTTGAATCTGGTGCGGTGGCATTTGCCTATGCGCCTGGAAATGGATTGGTAAATGGTGACATCTGGTTTGAGCAAGACCAGGTCGAGATTGCTGATGCTGATGACTTCAGCGCCGATGGTGTTGATGAGGAGTCAAGTTATTATAGTAACGGCACAGGCTCAAAACCTGGATATAACTATTTTGCTGCATTACATGAAATTGGCCACTCGCTTGGCCTAAGTCATCCGTTTGACAGTGGTGATGACCAATCAGACGGCACTGATGATGATCTGCCTCTAGCGCAGGACTCAATGCGTAATACCGTGATGACTTACTCTCAACTTGATCAAAATATGATTTTGAAATTCAATGGCTCAGGTTCTTCATTGCCTACATATCGAATATGGGCTTCAACACCTATGCTCTATGATATTGAAATGATGGAGCATTATTATGGTGTTGAAAATGATAATGTGACTGGGAATAATACCTATTCATTTGATGTTTCGCCCCAGACGATTCAAACGATCACAGATAGCGGGGGAACAGACACTTTTGACCTCAGCAATCAGACACGAGAAAATGTTATCGATTTGACGGCTGGTTCGTTGTCGTCAGTTGGTATCTATAATGTTGACGATCAAGTCTCAGATTGGGCAACAACGCTTGGTACTTCTACTGCTGCAATCCAATCAGTTGTTGATACAATGGATGGTTACGCCTCGGCGGCTAATTCGTATTATTCTGCATACTCAAGAACTGCGCTATATACTGGAGAGTACAACGTAGCTATTGCAAGCAGTACGACTATTGAAAACGCTATTGGTGGTAGCGCTAACGATACGATTACCGGTAACAGTAGCAATAACGTCATTAGTGGTGGTGCTGGTAATGACCTTATAGAGGGTAATGGTGGCAACGATAACATTGACGGTGGCGCTGGCACTGAAGACGTCATGGTGTTTAATGATGTCCGTGCGAATTATACAATCACTGACCTAGGTGGTGGTAGTTATAGCATCGCGCACAATGGAGGCGCGGGTGCTGACGGTACCGATACATTTACTAATGTTGAATACTTAAATTTTACCGATCAAACCATTGCCTGGCCAGCAGCCTCAGCAGCAACACTACCGGCATCATCTGGAGCCCAAGGAACCTCAGGGAGTGGTGGAGGCTATGACGGTAATAGTGGTTGGGAAAATAGCAGTAGCAGTGGCTCGTTAGCAGGAGTTTCAGTGGCAACACGAAGTAGCGCGCTTGCAGCAATGACGACGCTTGATGCTTCGCTTGAGACTATATCATCAGAATTAGCAAAAATGGGTGCATATCGTAACCGCCTCGAGGCATCACTCGGCAACCTTACACGGCAAGCTATTTATACTGAGCAGGCAATTGGCCGAATAATTGACGCTGATTTTGCCGCGGAAATGGCTAAACTAACTAAACAACAGATTTTATCACAAGCGGCAAATGCAGTTCTCTACGGCACTTATATGAGCAAAAGAAACCTAACTCAGCTTTTAGGATAAGTGACAAATGGTAATTAATACTCTTGTGAAATTTAATCAGTGGAGATATCGCAAATGGAAACATAGTTTTTGCGTTTATTTACGGGAAAAGATTGATATCAAGAAACAACAGTTTTTAGCAAAATAGTGGGTTGAAGAAATAGGCTTCTCTAGCCCAAATAAACTTCAAAAAATAACTATATAAACAATAGCTACGTCGTTATTCCGTATAAGGAGTAATGCGCGTTGATTTCTATTAATAGAAATTTTGGCAGTTTGGCTGGTAGGCTAAATTATAGTGCCGCCAACAAGGCCGTCGAGACAGCCACTGAAAGGCTGTCCTCGGGTGCGCGCGTCAATTCAGCCGCTGATGACTCAGCGGGTTTATCTGTTGCATCGAAGATGGATACCCAGATCGCTGGCCTTTCTACGGCAATTAACAATACTATGGACGCCATCGCGCTATTTGATACAGCTTCTGCCGGTTTGCATACTACTATGAACATTGCGCAGCGTGTTCGTGAGCTAGCAGTTAAAAATAGCAATGGCACTTTGGATGATGTAGACCGAGTTGCTGGTCAGCTTGAGGTTGCCGCTTTGAACGGGGAGCTTTTGCGCATTGCAGCCCATACTCGCTTTAATGAGATTGAGTTGCTAGACGGGACCCTAGACACCAGCATGCAAATTGGCTCGACTGCCCGAGAGACTCTAGACATTGTTATCTCTGGCATCGAAACGGCAACACCCATTGCAGCTTCAGCAGCTGCAAGCGGTTCTACGGCAAAAATTCTGGAGCCAACTGTTACGGGAACGGCCACATCAGCCTTTGACACGCCTACGACAAGCCGTGCGGCTGGTACATCTGTTCTTGATTATTTGTCATCCTCAACTGCTGTCGCGACATCGGCCTTTGATGCGCTCGCAACAAGCCGCGCTTCTGGTACAGCTGTTCTTGATTATTTGTCATCTTCAACTGCCGCCGCAACGTCGGCGTTCGATACACCAACCGAGAGCACAGCGAGCGGGTCATCTAGCCTTGATGTGCCAACAACAAATTCGACTGTAACAACTTTAAACGCAACAAGTGGGGTGAATAGTGCTGGTTATGGTGCGTCTTCAAGATCGATATTATCGACAAATACCGCAACCAAGACATCTGCGGCACTCGATTATCTATCATCAACAGCGGTTACCGATCCATCAAATAGATGGGTGAGCCCTACTTCCACCACAACGGGTATTCCCGCAAGTTCTACAGCATCTGTGACAACGGCTTCGGCGCTCGATACGCTTAATTTTGCTGGCGGCGTGTTTAATTCTGGCTGGGATATCGTGCAGTCGCAAATTGAATTAGGCAGCAGTGGTTCTGTAACCGCTCAGATTGGGGGATTTGCTACACCAACTGACAGTGAACCAGCTGGAAGCGCTGGTGATGGCACCGCCGGGCAAATTGCAACTAGCCTTGGTAATAGTTCAATTGACTGGGATTATAGCGCTACTGCCAACAGCATAACCCTCTCCACCAATGAAATCAAAACGGTGAGCAAGGGCATTGTTCATGGCCCAGCAATGATCAGCTCTGATGCAATTTCATTAAACACCGGCGACATCGTATCGTTCGACTGGGAATTCACTGGGGTCGGATCAGCTGGTGATTATGCTGATGTCTTTGCCTATTTGCTAAACACAAGTGATGGGTCAACAATTGAGTTAACTGACTACACACACAATGTAAGTGGCGGTACCGGTACAATTTCAGTATCTGAAACCCTAGGCGCTGGTATTGATGGATTTTACAAATTTGTGTTTGTCAGTGGCGCCTATGATAATGACGGAGGAAGCATCGTTGGCTCTGAGGTGATTGTTAGCAATCTTAGCGTTACGGATACAAGCGGAGACTCAAAGACATCTACCGCATCAACAACGCTAGAGGCACAAGAGTCATCGGCTGTGTCAATCGCGCGGTCATTACTGACTAGTCTTGATAATGCGGTGACAAATGACAGCGATAGCGCAAATGGTGTTTATGCTATAAGCGGAACGGATGCTGGTTATTTTTCAATCGACCAAACAACCGGTAATATCAGCTCATCCGCATTACTTCGGTCGGTGAAAAGCTCCTACAGCTTTGACGTAACATACACGCGTTCAGATGGCGGATATCATAAAGAATCTGTAACAGTCGATTTGACCCCGGCGTTATTCGCAACGACCACCGCTTATGCCCAAGAATCTGACGCAGTCAGTATTGTGCTATCTGATATGTCGGAATTGGCCAGTTATGCCAGCTCTAATGGTGGTGGCACCTTCAGTATCGCCACCACCGGGACTGACTATACAAATTTTTCAATCGATGCCAGTAGCGGTGCTATTACCTCCGCCGCTTTGGATTTTGATGCACAGTCAGTTTATAATTTTGATGTGTTATATAGTGCGGGTGGCAACATTTACACCAATTCGATTGTATTGAATTTATCGGATACGCTGACATCGTCGACATCGGTCACAGCTGAAGAAACGGATCAGCTGTCGATCAACTATGCTGATCTTGCAGGCACGCTTGATTTTGTGTCGCGCAACCCTGGCGGCAGTTTTGCGGTAAGTGGCACTGATGCTGGTGATTTCACGCTCGATGGTAGTAATAATTTAGTGTCAACAACGGGCATGTACCTGGCCGAAGGGGCAACTCGCACAGTTAACCTTGATTATACCGTTGGTGGGGTAACGCATAGCGATACCATTACTATTAGTCTCAGTCAGGCATTGCAGGCCGAATCTGGCATAACGGTTGTCGATGGTAGCCCTGTGACTATTACGCCAAGCAATAACGCCTTATCGAAAATTTACAGCTTTGCACAGGCTAATTCCGGTGGCACCTGGAGCCTCGCGTCAAATTCAGCTGATCCTCTGGATTATCAAGATTTCACTATTAACAGCAGCACGGGGCAAATAACCTCAAATGCGGCGCTTGATTACAATGTCGAAGCCAGCCACATTTTTGACGTTCTTTACACGGTAGGCGGCACGGTTTTTACCGAGACTGTGACCATCACGGTTCCGGATCCTAACGCAACGTCATCAGTTACAAACATAACTGCCGAAGAAACAGATGCCTTGACCATTGCGGCGACAAATTTTACCGAAACGGCCTCATTCGTTTCCACCAATGGCACCGGCGGGACCTATAGTTTGACTGGGACTGATGCAGGCAGTTTTAGCATCAGTAATACCGGCGTTGTGACGAGTGCTACCGGGGTGTCTTTGCGTATCGGATCAAGTGATGTCTATAATTATTATGATACATATAATTTCAATGTTGTTTATACGGTTGGTGGCCTGACCTCTACCGAAACGGTAAAGCTGAAGATTACGGAAACATTGGACTCGTCGCAAACGCTTACCGCGGCAGAATCCGACCGCGTTGATATCACCCCCTCAAGTCATATCAGTGATTTTGCCGGGCGAGACCGGGACGCGGGGACTTACAGCCTGTCATCAACGAGCGGTGATGATGCGTTATTCACCGTCGATGGTGATGGCAACATCTCATCATGGTCCGCTTTGGATTATGACACGCAAAAAACCTATAGTTTTGATTTGAATTATCTGGCGTCAGATGGTCGGACCTTCACTGAGAGCATCGCGCTGACGCTCACCGATACATTAACCTCTACAGCAACAATCACCACCGAGGAAACTGAGAGCTTAACCATTCCGATTGCCCAGCTAACGAGCTCGCAAACTTATCAGACTGAAAAGCCGGGCGGCACATTTAGCCTGTCCGGTAGGGATGCTGGCTATTTTGATGTAAATGCCTCGACCGGGGAGATCACCACCAAAGCCGGACAGTCACTGGTTCAAGCTGATAAATCGACCTATTCGGTTACACTTGATTATCTGGATACATTTGGTGCTACGCATAGCGAAACCATTACCATAACGCTGACTGAGGCGTTGCAGGGCACCTCTACACTTATTGCTGATGAATCTGACCTCATTACGATTTATCTTGATGATCTTACAAAAATTCGCGGCTTTGCATCGCGCGATGGCACGAATGGTAACTTTTCGATTGGCGGCACTGATGGCACGAGCTTTACCATTAATGGTGATGGAAACATTGAATCAAGTGGTGCACTCGATTATTCGACTAAAGACACTTATGTCTTTACCCTGTCATATACAGAGACAGATAGCTCTGG
>ENA-OUOG01004322-OUOG01004322.1-marine-metagenome-genome-assembly--contig:-NODE-4322-length-12341-cov-3.146037_pt1 | contig 12341 bp, 13 predicted proteins | sample MGYA00248635_ERZ508505 | MGnify/ENA primary metagenome ERZ508505 (study PRJEB26176, sample SAMN06267871) | marine metagenome | isolation source: Saanich Inlet, British Columbia, Canada | place: Pacific...
TTGTTTAGTTTAGTTTTACTTTTTAAGTATTTAAATAAACTATAAACTATTTAATATTGGTTATAATATTTAATTTTTATTATAATTTGAATTATTTTTAATCAAAAGCACTAATCATATTTTTTATTAATTCTATAAAAAACATAGTTAAATCAGATTAAGCCTTTTCATAATATTATTTTTAATTTTAATATGACATTTATTTATATTCTTCACTTTCAGTTGGTATTGAAAAAAATGTATTAAATACCTTTTTACTATAAACTTTAAGAAATTTATACTTTTAATCACGATTAGGGTTATAATATATATAAAATTCATTAAAGATTAAAGAGGAATTGATAAAATATTTATTCATTATTTTGTTATTATAATTTTCTATATATTTTAACATTTCAATTTATGATATATCACCTCTTTTGTCTAAAACTTCAATAATAAATTTATTAATATGTTTTTATTGTTGGGGTTATTCTAAAAAAGTCATAATATTGTCTTAATAATATTTTTTTATCACAAGATTTTAAACTTCATCTTAATCATGATTAAAATAATGATATTGTTTCAATGTATCAATGTATGAAAAAATATTTTCAACATATTGTTAAACTTCCATAATTATTACAAATAATCCTGATAATCCAAATAACACAAATATTTTTATTTTATTACAAAAATGATTACATGTGATTATGATTACAAATACAATATTTATTATTTAAATTACTATACAATAATATCTTTATATTAATGATTTTTATATTATATAAGAATTATATATATAAATTTCAATTTTAGATATTCTGTATATTTTACTTGTTTTTTCAATTTATTTGACAATCGTCAATTTCTGTTAAATTTTTTGATTTTTCACTATATTCAAAATTATAAACCCTTTTTAATGTAGTATTATTCTTAATACATGTATCGTCCTTAATATTTAAGTTATCATTTAGATTTTTGAGCATTTTGCATATATATGTTCTCATTTATCCATATGTATATTGTTTCTTTTCTGATTATAATTATGATTATTACTATAAATATTTTTTTCCATATATTTCATTTTAATCAAAATGAACTTAAATACCATTATCAATGAAATTTAATTTTTGTTTAAGGAACTTTCTAAAATTTTACATACAATCATTAAATTCAAACTTTTTAAAGCAGAAAATCATTTCACCATCATAGTTTGTTCCTTCAAATTATTCAGCGCTCGTATGAGTAATATTGCACCAATGGTCAGTTGTAGTTTTATCCCATACTGTGTTTTATGAAATATATTTTAAACCTTCAAGAACTTATTGTTCTAAATCTTATTTTGATAAATTAAAATTTGGTCTCATTGGTTATCCCTTTTTACAAAGCTTTCCATTTTTTGTAGTTTTTACAGGTTCTACATTACCGAATTCACTTGCGTCATAATGAGTAATATAAGATTGATAAATAGCATATTATAATTCACCATTGTCGGCAATGTATTTTTCAATAATAAATACATGACCGGGGAAACTTTAAGTATCTTAATATGTTTTAGTTTGACCTGTTTATTGAGTTTATTGTTAGTATTCCCTTTTAAATTGTCCATTTGTTAATAATATATAGAAAAATTCTCTCTTTTTATTTGAGGAATTCATTTTGGATTTAAGTTAAGATATAAGATTTTTACATACGAGTTAATTATAAATTTATTTTTCAGTTGAAGATTTAGTTTTATATCTATCCTTAATAGTTCTTACTTCACAGAATTCACTTTCTTCAACTGATTACATATTTCCAATCATAAAAGTAAAAATAATAGCAGTATTTAAACATTTGGTATATTCCATTTGTGCGTAATATTATGGTATTTCAACAGTCATTAAATGAAAAAGAGGCTTTAAACATTATTTAAATATTTATCCTAAAACCTTATTACATGTTCCTTCCATTTATTTGGAATTATTTTTAACTAATTAACCATTCATAACTATATTATTTTCTATTATAATACTTTTATAAGAACTATAAAAAAATTATTATTTAATATTATAAAATAATTTAATCTAAAAATTAATAAAAAAATATTTTGATTTAGTTTAATTTAGATTAGGATTTTCAAAGTTGTAATTGTGAATTATCAATTTCAGCGGTTTCTTGTTCAAGTTCAATAACAATAGTATGTTGTAGTGATAAATTGATAATGTTTGAACTTACATTTGCATTAAATCCACCATCAGCTTTGAGTTTATTAAAAGCGCTTAATAAAGCACTATCATATGAATATTCTGGTATAGAAGTATATGTGCCTCCTGGATTAATAATAGTTGCGGGAAGTTAAATGAAGAAACTATTTGAAACATTATTTAAATGTTAATAAACTTCAACAATTTGGTATCCAGAATTATTATTAAAGAAATTCATAACAAGACTTAATTCACCTGTTGTATAATTTCCAGTAGCATTAATTTATGTGGCAGCATATGATTGGTAATTTGAGGAACTACCTGCTGCGGCTTATGCTGTCGCAGTAAGTGTATATTCGCCATTTGAGTTAAGTGTATAAGGTTCTCCGTCATTTCCTAAAACAGTAATTGTTGTTTATGTAAAACGCACATAATCACCCATAAAGAATTAATTAACTTCAAATGGTTTATCAATTGCTATTTGGAGGGTATTAAATTCTGTTACTGTTGCATTATTTGGATTACTTATATCATTTACTTATGCACCAATAATATCAATCATTTTATAATTATCAAGTTGATTGTTTTTATACATATCTCCAACTGGATTTCTAAGTTCAATTTAAAATTATTATAATCTTTCTAAAACACCACCACCATAATCAATATTTTCAGAAGAAGCATTGCCATATATTTTTGTATTTCTCCCTCTAAAAATTTCATTTTATCCTTAAAAGACTGTCGCGACAGTTTAATATTAATCGGGAGCATTGTTTCTATTCAAATTATTAATATTTTTAATATCAATAAATACCATTTATTCGTAAGCATAATTGTTATTTTAAAAGTAATCGCGGAGATTTTCAATATGAGTTTATGTTGAAGTTTCAATATATCTTCTTTAATCTATTTCATTTGGAAGAACAAGTTTTAATATTTTTATTTTTTTTACATTTGTAATTTCCCTTTCAAGTGTAATTGAATAGTCAAACCGATTTGGGTAAGCAACATAATCACGGTTACCTGAATAAAGAGCAACATAACGAAGTGTTTTAACAAGCTTTGGTGGAATTGACGGTTTTAATATATCTTCTAAACCACCACCACTCCCAACAGCATTTGGGTCGCTTGAGGGGTTCATTGCTTATTCTGCGGCATTTTATTAATTAAAAAAGGCAGCATTTTATTGATCCATTAAAGTAAGACGATTTTAGAAATCCATTTCGGTTTATCTTAAAATTGCTTCTTTTTCTTCCGGGTTCATTTACGCTTATTCTTCTTTTGATAATTCAATGTTTGTCTGGTTTTAGTTGGGAATTTAAAAATTTGGACGACTATAATCTACTTATTAAAATACACGGGTATCAAGATTATCTTATCCTTATTGTTGATTGGTCATTGGGATAAAACCTTCATATTATCTTTCATGTTAAAGCTATTAAAATTTATCAGAAATTTCTTTTTAAGTTTCAGATTAAGCGGTTTTAGTTGCTTCCGGTATCATTGAAAGGGGGTTTCCTTTTTATGGTGTTTAATGTATTTGAGGTGTTTCTGGTATTTGTTGAGTTTCCATTTTTTCAAATTATGGAGGAGAAGTAAAAGTTTATTATACATATTCTGATAATTGCTGTATGCTATATTCAACAATATCTTTATTCATTTAATAAACATTAAACGGTAATCTTTATTGAATATAATAATTTTTTAAGTCTGTTAGATTTCCATAAATAACTTGTTTAACTTATTTAACGGGGAGTTATCTAACTACGTCCCCAAGTATGAGGTGTAATTGTGAAACTACAATTTATTCATTTTGTTTAAAGTTTTCAACACTGTTGAGAATTTTAGCTGTTTCTTAATTCATATTTATGTTTTTATATTATAATTTTTTTAATCTTTTTATATAAATATAACTTATAATTTTATATAAATATATAAAAAAGTAATTAAAATGAGTTTATATTATAAGACTAACGAAGACAGCACACTTGTATTTGATACTCGTAAAACTTCAATTTTGATAGATAGTAGAAATCACATTAACGCAGATAGTAGTTCTGTTAAAAACTCCCTTTAACATTTTGATAATCTTTTAATTAATGTTGAACCAATATATGATGTAATTTGTATGGAGATTACATATTATCATTTGCGCTTTTATGATAGCGCTTCTGCTTATACCAATCCTTATGTTAATTTATATCTTTCAAATTACGGAAAGATAGTAAATAATTACGATGGTTAAATGACAACATTTAATAGTCTTCAAGCTAATCTTGATAGGCCATTCGCTATATTACCAATTGAAACTTCTGTAATTTACCCAGTTGGGTATTCTCCCGGAGTTTTACCATTCAATGATACTTCAAAATTAAATTATGAAAGTTTCCCACCAAATACTGCTCTTTCATATTAATCAACAAGTACTATCCCAAATAATTTTCGTATGATTACTGAATATCCAACACCTATTGATAGAGTATAAAGGATTAACTTACAGTTGCGTGATTTCTAAGGACGTCTTTTAAGTGAAACCCAATAAGTTAGAAACGCAACTGATACTAAAACAAACTATATTGCTCTTATGTTAGAAATCACTTCAAAGGTTTGAATTATTTATTATAATTAAAAAATATCCACCTTAACGCATATACTTCTTAATCAGTAAGTCTTGATTTTATAAATTCTTAAAAGCAAGTAAAGCATTCACAATTATTAATAATCATTGAAACTATAAAGTATATAGCAAACATTCCACATTCAGTTGTTGAATATTTTTAATGTGGAATATTATTTTCAACATAAACTATTTTTTTTATTCCATATTTCTTATATTCAAAATTTAACATTTAATTTATAAATTTTTTAATGTCGCCGAATGATTAATTGCCACCACTGTCATAATAATATATATTTAAAATTTTAGAAGATTAACATATTGCCCCATAAGCACTAACCCAATGAGACCCTCTATGACCATATTTTGAAAGATTAAAAACAATGCCAAAATTTGTAATTCCTCTGTCAATTAGCTTAGAAAAGTCAATATTACAGATATTTTCATAAATGCACTTTTTTGCTTACTATTACCCGTCAAAATATTTACTGTCGTAATTTGAAGCAAAAACACCCAAAAATTGATAGTTTTTGGGCTAAATTTGCTCTAAAACGGCCTAAATTTCAATGTTTGAGAGCCATTCTGTATTTCTCTCCCAATTTACAAAAGGGCGTTTATATTAGTATAATTTCAAAAATTAGTTAATTTGTGAAGCAATCATAATTTGTTATTATAACAATCCTTCATTTCTAATATTATTATAAATATGTTAAACGGTATTTTTTTTGTTTTATTATCCAGTGTAAAATTTATTTAATTGTTATAATGATTATTATTCCTTTTTTATAGAATTCATAATTTTTTTATATTATAAAATGTAAATTTTAAAATTGTTTATTTTAAATATATTTATGTAAAGTTATGCAAAGTTGTGTAAAGTAATGTGAATTTTAAAATTTGATTTATATAGCAATTCTTTTCTATATAAAAATATAACAATAAATAATATATCAATTAAGTATATATGTTATTTGTCTTTTAGTTGAAAAATATATAAATATTTTCTTTCATATATAAGAGACTTAAAATTGGTATTAATATTTTTTTTGTAAAAAATATATACTAATAAATTAATTTATAACCCCTAAATATGATATTTACAATAGAACAGAAAAATGAAATCAGAGAATTTTTGAATAAATATACACTTGATGATAAATACGATGATAAAGGGACCGAAGTTAAAATAAACATTTAAACTGAAAGAAAAAAACGAATAACACATACCTCATTTTCTGAAATAGAAGAATTTAGAAAGAAGCTTGATATATTTCAAGATATTAGAGACGAAAATGGTTCTGTAAATAATTTTAATGATTAATTACCAGAAGAATTAAAAGAATAACAATTAATAGAATTTTATGACAGTTATACAGAATTAGTAAATAAAGAAATCAAAATGAGTTTGATAGAAATGCCAGAAGAAGTATAACCATTAAAAATAGATTTGGATTTTAGGTATTGTGGAAATATAGCTAAGAATAAAAAACATTTATATGATATGAATTTTATTTAATAATTCATATATGATTATATGTTTGTTATATAATCAGTTATAGACATTCCATATGAAACAATTGAAATCTTTATTATGTAAAAAACACATTATTAACCGGAATATGAAAAAGATAATACAATTATTAAATAAAAAAATGGTTAAAACTGCTATAAAGATGGGGTTCATATATAAATGCCTTAAATAGTTATTCCAAATGAAATAGCTCTTTATATTAGACATTGTTATTTAAATAAAGAATAAACCGAAAGTATGAAAATGTTTAATGAATATGGATATTCTAATGATTTTCATACTTGTTTAGATTAATTGATATATACACGAAGTGGTTGGTTTATGTATGGAAGCGGAAAACCGCGAGCCGAAATATACCAATGCACTTAAATTATCGAATGTTCAACAACTTATGACGACACCGAATTTCAAGACGAAAGCGGTGAAGAAACATAAATTGGATTTGAAACATTTAATACTTTTTGTAAAACCAATGCGAGTGTTATGAAAAGATATGATATGAGAGAATTGATTGAAATATTAGCTGTAAAATTTAAAGGTGGCTAATAAAGAAGTACTCTTAAAAAAGGGATTAATATATAAAATGCTATTTCGGCATTATAATCCGCTTCTCATATTATTCGTTAAAATGAATAAGATAATGTCTATTATAATCGCGAGTCGTGGTTATCTCCTGACGGTGATAAACCATAACGCTGTTATGAAGGTGTTAAATATATTGAAAAAATGGTTATGAATGTATTAAGCGACCATAGAGCTGACTAACATTCCGAATGGATTGAACTTGGTTGGTGCTTATTCAATATAGCTTAAACAATGGATAAAGAAGCTGATAGAAAAAAGCTATTATCTATTTGGGACGAATTTAGTAAAAGGTGTCCCAGCAAATATCGTGTGGGAAGTTGTTAAAGAGAATGGGGTAAGTTTAAAACTCGCCGATTAGGAATTCCAACTTTAAAAACATGGGGTCGTTAAGACAACTTTGAAAAGTTTTAAGAACTTAATAAATAATCTATATATTTAAAAATAGAGGAAGTATTAACTAATTATTCTGATTATTCTGTTGCTACTGCTTTACATGTTTGTTATGGTGATATTATTGTATGTTCTAATTAAGTTAAAAAAGAATTTTATCATTTTAAGGGACATAAGTGGAATTTCTGTGATGGTGGATTTTATTTAAAATAATTTATGAGTACTGATTTTAGAAGTATTTTTTGTGATTATGAAATAAAATTAACTATTTAAGAAAAAGAAATTTCTGAAAAATTAAGAGTATAACAATAAAAGAAATTGTCCAAATAATATAATTTAACTTTAACCTCACTTGAAGATGACAGTAGCGGTGGCGCTATTGGTGGTAATATTGATAATGATGATAATGCGTCTGATACAGAAGAAGATAGTATTTATAAAATATCATTTGAAGATAGATTGAAATAATTATAAGACAAAAAAGAAACAATATCCAAAATTAAAGGATATTTATAAGATAATGGTAAGAAAGCAAAAATATTCAATGAATGTTTATTGGTTTTTTACAATGAAGATTTTAAAACCAAACTTGATTAAAATAAAGAATTAATGGGTTTTAAAAATGGTGTTTATGATTTCCAAAATCATGTATTTAGAAATGGAGCACCAGACGACTATATATCATCATCTACAAATATTAATTATGTTAAGTTTAATCCTGAAAGTATTGAATATTAATAAATTAATGATTATTTACAAAAAGTTTTTGTTAATAAGGATGTTAGAAAATATATGGTTGATGTTTTATCAAGTTGTTTATGTAATGTAAATCAAGAAGACGCTGTATTCTTTTTATATGGTGTTGGTTCTAACAGTAAATCTATTCTTATGGATTTAGTTAAAAAATGTTTTGGTGATTATTATACAACAATGAAACCTTAACTACTAACAGATAATGATTAAAAATCAAATGGACCAAGTCCGGATCTTTTAGTTCTCAAAGGTGTAAGAATAGCAGTTGCGAATGAAATGGACGATAAAGCTGTTATTAATGCTTCTAATTTTAAAAGGTATTCTGGTAGAGACGAAATAACTGCGAGAGACCTTTAAAAATCTAATGAGAAGTTTGAACCTATATGTAGAATTTTTTGCACAACAAATAATTATATTACATTTACAGAAAATACACCAGCTGTGTATAGAAGGTTGAAACTTATTCCATTTGAGTCGCGATTTGTTAAAAAGGAATAATATAAACCTTAAGACCCAAAATGTCATTTAATGGATACTTCCTTAAATGATAAAATCAAATCATGGCCAGAACAGTTTATGAGTTATTTGATATCTAATTTTAAGACATTAAGACGAGAAACTGTTTAGTAACCAGAAGTTATTACAAATGAAGTTGAAAAATACAGATAATCGTAAGATCTTATTTATGAATTTTATTCTGAAAGAGTTGAAAAATTATCAGCAGAAGAATTAGATAACGACGAAGGTATATCAAAAACTGAGCTTTGGAGTAGTTTTAAAACTTGGCTTCAAAATAATCATTCAAATGCTGTTAATTTATATAAATTATCACATTTACATTAATTTATGAAACAGGAGCTTGAAATCAATGACGATAAAATCAAAACATATTTTGGTATTAAAACTATTAATGACGTTGAAGTTAAACTTAAAGATAAATAGCTTTAACAGGAAAAGAAGAAAAAATAGTCAAGGACTAAAATAATTAAAGAATGAATAGGGATTAATCTTAATAAATAGTTATGTATTAAATAGTAAATAGGGAATGTTAATATTTTAAAAAAAATTGAAATAAATATTTTTTTATTAGTATAAAGAATATAAATTGTATAAATATACAGGTTATCGTATTGTATTGTGAGATTTTGATTATGAATGATATATCATTATAGTTATTAATTAACTGTATATAAGAATAAGACAATATGATATAGATTTAAGAAAAACAATTAACAGATATGAAAAACTAAAAATAATATTTAATTTAATTAATGGCTACATATGTTTAGTAGTCAATTGAAAAGAGTAAAGAAAAATAGAAAGAGAAGAGAGAAAGAGAAAAATAAACAGATAACGAGTAATAAAATAAAAAGTAGAAAGTTTAAGAACCCACCAATCAAATATAATTTGAGAGGTAATGTTCTCTTGACCATTTATTATTTGGAATGGATAAATAATGTGAATTTTAACAAAGTTTAAACGAGTTTAATATATTTGAAAATGACTCGTGAATAACGAACATTAATTTTTATTCTTAAATAAAAAATTGAATAAATAATAACAATTATATATAAATGATATAAATGTATATATTTAGAGTATATAAAATAATTTATATTTTTATATTTTAAAATAAAAGATATTCAATATGTAAGCTTAATAAGTTTTAATTTCTTTGAAGACTGTCTCTGAAATGATGGCAGACAGAGGATATCCAAATAAAATTTATGATAAATATGACGAAAATATGATTAACATTAATTTGTAAAATAACTTTTTCATTGAATAAGTTGGTATATATTTAATTTGTTATATGATGAAACAAAATAAGCCAAAAATTGGTGATATTAATTAAATTATTAAAGATAATGTTGATAATTACTAAAAATTTATCTTTATTACAAATAAATCCATTGCTACAAGCAAAACTGATAATGATAATATTAAAAAGACTATTGCTGAATACTCTGATAAAAAAATCCAAATTTAAAACTTTACTCTTGCTTAATTGTAATACAATATTATGAAACATTAATTTTAACCACCACAAGAAGCAATCCGCGACGAAGAAGAAATTAAACAAATTATGAAAGAAGAAAACATTTCACATAGAAGTGAATTCTGTTAAATTCATTAATCAGACCCAGTCGCCCAATACTTTGATTTACAATTGGGACAGTTAGTGAAAATCACCCGCCACGGCACCACAATTGTATATAGATATTGTATTCCTTGATTTATTGTATTATTTTTTAATATTTATATTTTATAAAATAAAAATAACTTTATAATTTAAATATAACTATAAAGATAAATATGGAAGTATCATAATATACAAGAGGGGATTTTGGAAGAGATCTTTAATAATATAATTAATTGAAAAATCAAGATAAGTTTTTTGTTGATAATGTTTATTCAAGTAGGTGGGAAAATATGTTTAAAAATTTGAAGTTGGAAGGTGATATATATAAAAATCTTGGAGGTGAAATTGAAAGTAATTTTACACAAGATTAAGGTGTATAATAATTATCTACAATTGCTAATGAAAACTTCAAACAAGGTTTATATTAAGACTTAACTGATTATCTATCAGTAAATCATTAATATAAATTTAAGGGCACTCTTGTTGAATAAAAAGTTGAAAGGGTAAATGGGGGGCGTTATCTCAAAGTAGTTGTTAATGTTTAAGACAGTGAAACGAAAGCCTCTTTATAAAAAGCATTTGACGACGGTCTTTTTGGTGAAGAAGTTAAATATACAAACACTGATTTTAAATTAGAAAATGTAGTTCCATTTTATAGTTCAATTAGTAATAATACAAATAATTCCACTCGTTTATATATTGCTTCATGGGATAGTAATGAATTCCATTTTTATTTATAAGATTAAAATGCTCAACTTAACGCCAACAACGGACAACCTATATTTATTACTGTTTAACCACCCACTGAAATAGTTTATTTGGGGTTAATGAGAAAGGTAGTTTAATTTGCCGAAAAATATTCAAGTAATGATTTTTCACAAATGGATATTTATTAAGTTTTTGATAGTCTTGTTTAATTTGAAGTTCGTGATAAAAAGGCTTCACCTCAAATTGATTATTTAAAATAATAATATGCGATATTGACACAATCTCATGACGTATAAGTATTAAAAACAAATAATAAGAAATTCATTCTCACTTCCCTAACATATAAATTTTTATATGATATTGTTTTCAATGCTTATATTTATCTTCAAGTATAAATAGATTAATACAATACATAACTTCACAAAGAAAAAATGACATTTTTATAAAAAATGCTTTCTAATATTATTATTCATTAACAATCAAATATTAAAGAATATTATAAATCGCAATCAGAATTCCTTTTAACTGATTTAGAAAACAAAAATGAAATGTTAAATAGTGATTAAATTGATAAATATTCATAAAAGTTAAACCCAACACGTATTCGTATTGAATCATATCAAGAAGATATTTAAACTGCCCGTTTTACTCTTTAAATGCAAGTTGCTATGATGATAATTATTTTAATTTAATTAGTAGTATTTAGTTTTGATATCCCTACACCATTTACTAAACTAATAATTTTTATTAGTTTATTGACAGTTTTACTAACACTATAATATTATTACTTTTGGGATTTTTAAGATTTAAATTCAATAATTATTGTATGGTCCATATTACTTTTATTGAGTTACAGAGGTGATCCAGAATTATTTGTAAATAAGAAATTTATTAGAATATCACTATATTTAATAGTTGTTGCTATTATTTCTTACTATAAAATTAAATAATTAGATAAAATGTATATCTAATGATTGGGAAGATATTTTATTTTAAATATTTTATAAATTAAAATAAAATATAAATATTATAAATATTAAAATAATGAGTTTGGAATTTAATAAAGAATAAAATACTGATTTTCTTTAATCAAAAAAGAAAGAATTGGAAGAAGTTTTATAAGAATAAAATAATTATTTATTATAACTAAATGCTTTAAATGAAAGGGTTAATAATAAAAATCTTAAATATTAAAAAAATCTTAATGTAAAACATTTTGATAATTAAAAAGACTTAAACTCTTTTTAAACAACAGAACTTGGAACTATTAGAACATAACATAGATTATTATATTTAACACATATGTATTCAGTTATGATATTTATGTTTTGTGTAATTTATATTATATTAATGGCATTTACACAAGTTGATTATATTTCACCATTTTCAATTATTATAGCAGGTATTATAAGTTATCATATATCACCATATATTATTAGGTGGTTT
>ENA-OUOG01004323-OUOG01004323.1-marine-metagenome-genome-assembly--contig:-NODE-4323-length-12339-cov-5.434921_pt1 | contig 12339 bp, 10 predicted proteins | sample MGYA00248635_ERZ508505 | MGnify/ENA primary metagenome ERZ508505 (study PRJEB26176, sample SAMN06267871) | marine metagenome | isolation source: Saanich Inlet, British Columbia, Canada | place: Pacific...
CAGCAAGACCAAGCGATACAAGAAAAAGAGAAGTTTGATAAAGAACGTTCAGATTTTGCGTCTAGTCTCACTTCAAAATATGGAAATGGAACAATAAATATAGATACAGGGGAAATCACTCCTGTAGAATGATTTTAGCAAAAAGTTCTAGTATTTATAATAAAAGCATTTAATACTATATAGAAAATGGCAGAAACTATTTTATCACCTGGGGTTCTAGCAAGAGAAAACGATACTTCAGCAGTAACTGAACAACCGATTACAGTCGGATCAGCTATTGTAGGACCAACTGCGAAAGGACCAGTTGAAATTCCAACAGTAGTAACAACATACTCTCAGTACAAAGCTATTTTTGGTGGTGCGATTGAATCAGGATCTAATTCCTACAATTACATGACTGGAATATCTGCATATAACTACTTCCAAAATGGAGGAGAGTCTTTGTTGGTAACAAGAGTAACTTCAGGTTCTTTTACGCCTGCGGAATCAACAAAAATAAATACAACTATTACAGACGGTGATCTCGTAACTACAGCGGACGCTCTACTTAATGGTATTGGAACAGGATTTAATATTACTTCATCAGTAGGAAACGGTCCAGGAACTGTAACTGGTATTCCGATGACAGGTAGTATTTCTGGTTCAGGAGCTATAGCAAGTATTACTTATGAAACATCTGAAAGTATTTCTAGCATTACTGTAACTTCTGCCGGTATAGGATTTACTGCAGGAGAAACTATTACTATCCCTTCTGCATCTGCAGGAGCTAACTTACCAGGAGGTTCTGATCTAGTAATCACACTTGAATCAGCAGACTTAAACTATAAAGATGCTTTTGATTTAGAGACACTTTCTGAAGGTGCCATCATGAATAATGAGGGAACTGAATCATCAGGAGCTCTTGTATCAGGATCTGTAGACAATATAAGATGGGAAGTTACTTCTGTTAACACATCTTCTGGAGTATTTAGTTTATTAGTACGTAGAGGTAACGACAATAATAGAGAGAAAGCTGTCCTTGAAACTTGGGGAAATCTTTCTTTAGACCCTAAAGCTGATAACTACGTTGAGAAAGTAATTGGTAACTCAACTCAAGTTGTTCTTAGCGATAATGGGGAATACTACATTCAAAAACAGGGTACTTATGTCAATAAGTCAAGATATATTAGAGTTAAAAGTGTAAACTATAAAACTCCTGATTATTTTGATAATAACGGTGCTGCAAAAGCACAGTACACAGCTTCAATGCCACAAGTACAATCTGGTTCATTCTCAGGAGCAACAGGACACCTGTATTCACAAGCTACAGGATCCCCTGCTAATTTCTATGAAAATGTAAGTACTTCAGACATTCAAGGATTAGTATCATCTGATTATGATATTGCTTTAAAACTTTTAGGAAACACAGATGATTACAAATATTCATCAATCACTGCACCAGGTCTTACCTCACAAAATGCTAACTCTACAGTTACTACATTAGTAAATAACTCTGTAGGAAGAGGGGATAACTTAGCAGTCATTGATTTAGCAAACTATCAGTCTAACATAGGAACAGTAACAACACAAGCTGCTGGATTTGATTCTAGCTACGCTGCGACTTACTGGCCATGGCTACAGACTATTGATCCTGAAACAGGACAACAAGTTTGGGTCCCAGCCTCAACAATGATACCAGGGGTACTAGCCTTCACAGATAGATCGAGCGATGCATGGTTCGCACCAGCGGGTCTTACAAGAGGGGCACTTGGTAACGTGATCAGAGCTGAGCGTAAACTTCCTACTTCTACAAGAGATACATTGTATGAAGCAAACATCAACCCTATCGCTACATTCCCACAATCTGGAGTAGTAGTATTTGGACAAAAAACGCTTCAAAAACGTGCAACAGCTCTTGACAGAGTAAATGTAAGAAGATTGTTAATCACTCTTAAAAGTTACATTACTCAAATTGCAGATCAACTTGTATTTGAGCAAAACACGATTGCTACAAGAAATAGTTTCTTAACTCAAGTAAACCCTTACTTAGAGTCAGTACAACAGAGACAAGGGCTTTATGCTTTCCGTGTGATAATGGATGAGTCAAACAATGGACCTGATGTAGTAGATAGAAATGAGTTAGTAGGGCAGATATTCCTACAACCAACTAAAACTGCAGAATACATCTTGTTAGACTTCAACGTCACACCAACAGGAGCATCGTTCCCAGTATAATTTGAAAGGTAAATATTTATAATAAAAGAAAAGCAAAATGGCAGTATTAAGCACTAACGAAATGTTCTTCACCGCTTTCGAACCGAAACAGCAGAATAGGTTCGTCATGTATATCGATGGATTTCCATCATATCTAATCAAAGGTGTTAGTTCAATTCAGCTAAATCAAGATGTAGTAAACTTGAATCATATCAACGTAAGAAGAAACGTAAAAGGAAAGTCTATTTGGCAGCCTGTAACATTTACGTTATTTGATCCAATAACACCATCTGGAGCTCAAGCCGTAATGGAGTGGGTAAGATTACATCACGAATCAGTAACTGGACGTGACGGGTACAGTGATTTCTACAAAAAAGATCTTACGTTTAATGTGCTAGGACCTGTAGGAGATATTGTATCTGAGTGGATTTTAAAAGGATCGCTTATTACAAATGCCACATTTGGAGATTATAGCTACGATAATGAGTCTGCTGCTCAAGAGATTACAATGACTGTAGAAATTGATTACGCAGTATTAAACTTCTAGAAGTAACTGATAATCAACTACTTATAAATAATAAGCCTAGATTTAACGTCTGGGCTTTTTTTATTCAATATTTTTTAGTATTATATATTTATATAAAAGAAGTCATTTAAACGAGTTTATGGAAATAAAAATGCCCACAGAAGAGGTAAGTTTGCCGTCAGGAGGAAAACTATACCCAAAAGATTCACCACTATCTTCAGGAAAAGTAGAGATTAAGTATATGACTGCAAAGGAGGAGGATATCCTGAGCAATCAGAACTACATTGAGAAAGGTAATGTTTTAGACAAGCTACTTGATTCAGTACTGATAGGAGATGTGAAAGTTGACGATTTACTTATTGGAGACAAAAACGCAGTTATGGTAGCTGTACGTGCTTTGGGGTATGGTAAGGATTACACTTTTAAATACGGAGGAGAGGAGCATACTATAGATCTAACAGCACTACAACCTAAAAAGATTGATTCAGATTTTGAAAAATCAACAGAAAACGAATTTAGCTTTATCCTTCCAAAATCTGAAAATGAAGTTACCTTTAAACTTTTAACAGGAAAAGACGAAAAGAAAATAGATGCTGAGTTAAAAGGGTTAAAAAAGATTATTAAAGAAGGAACCCCTAGTTTAACTACACGATTAAAATACCAAATAACTTCAGTTAATGGAGACAGGGATACAAAGTCCATTAGAGAGTTTGTAGACAAGTTTCTTTTAGCACAGGACTCTAGAGCCCTTAGAGAAAAGATACGCTCTCTATCGCCAGATATAGACCTTACATTCTATCCTGAAGGACGAGAGGAGGGAGTTGATATCCCTATCGGGATTAGCTTTTTTTGGCCTGACCTCGGATAACGCTTCTGATTTTAAAATGGGAGTTTACTCCATGATTCATGAGATAGTATTTAATGGTCAAGGGGGTTATAGTTGGGCTGATGTTTACCAGATGCCTATTTGGTTAAGAACTTTTACTTTTAACAAGCTAAAGGATCATTACGAAAAACGTAGTGATAAACAGAAAGTACAGCAGATTGGAAACAAAGAAACTAAAACTCTTGTTGATTCTGCAGGAAATGTAAACAAAGCTGAGTTTTCAGCAGCATCAAGTCCTTACACAAAGACAAGCTACAAGTAAAATTGTAGCTTTTCTTATATTTATAGATATATGGAAGAGGATTTTTCTAAAAATTTATCGGAACAGATAAGAGGTACTGCATCTGAGGATATACGTATTATACGAGATATAACTTCTGAGATACGATCCCGTATTGATTTACGCAAGAAAGAGGTAAAAGAGCTAGGTCTCTCCAATGAAGCTGTACAACAGATAAGAAAGTCATTAACTCAAGTAAACAGGATAGCAGAAGAGTCTTTTGATTTTGCATCTCAAAGAGTTAACGTACTTGAATCAGAAGATGATTTAACTAAAAAAAGACTAAATAGTTTATCTACTATAATAGCACTAGAGAGGGAGCTTAAAGATTTAGAAAAACTAAAAGAATTAGAAGGTGTTTCGACAGAAGCTATAAAAAACTTCAGTAAACTTCAAGAACCTTTAGAGGTATTGAAAGGGGAGGCAATGGGGTTTAGTGCGGAAATAAAAAAAGCATTAGATACAGTAAAGTCAATAGGGGAGTCATCTGAAATAAGAATAGTAAAGCAACTTGAAACGCTAACCAGAAATATTCCTATAATAGGTGGTTTTTTTGAAGATGCTTATAAAAATATAGATTCTGATATACGAAAGCAGTTATCAAAAACAAACGCTTTAATAGAAATATTAGAAAGCGAAGGACTCCTTTCAGATAAAAACGTAGTATCTAAGATTACCCCACAAGTCCAAAAGGATATAAAGGAAAAGTACGGTTTTGATATAGAAAAAGAAGTATCTGGGGAAAAAGGCGCAGACTTAACAGAGAAGTCTCAAAGATTCGTTAAAAAAGATACAAAAGATATTATTAAAGATGCAACTAATATTAAGAGTATATCATCATCTCTAACGTCTAATTTTAAAACCACTTTAAAATCATCTGCCGGTTTATTAGGAGTTATTACTCAAATAGGTGCACTTATACTTAAAGCAGATAACGAGTTAGTAAGTATACAAAAGTCTTTTGCTTTAAGCAGACTAGAGGCTTTAGGGTTACGTAATGAGTTTGCAGAAGTAGCAAACGAATCAGGTAACATAAATATAACAGCAACAGCTTTATTACAGACTGTTAATGATTTATCAACTGAGTTAGGATTCGTAGCTAAGTTTTCAAATGATACTTTGGTCACAATGACCAAGTTAACTACTCAAGTAGGTTTAACAGCTCAAGAGGCAGCACAGTTAGCAGCAGCCGCAGAGATATCTGATGTTGCATTTGAAGATATCTATAAAAACGTCTTAGGAGCCTCCTACGAGCTCCAAAGACAAGCAGGGGTACAGTTTGACCTTAGAGAGATATTAAAGGCCGTAAACAGCGTTACAGGGCAGGTGAGAGCCAATCTAGGTGCTAATCCTGAAGCTATAGCAAGAGCTGTAACAGAGGCTAAACTTTTCGGAGCGGAGTTAGATGATATCGTAGGTGCTTCAAAACAGTTACTACAGTTTGAAGATTCTATAAGAAACGAGTTACAAGCAGAGCTTTTAATAGGAAGGGACTTAAACCTTGAAAGAGCAAGATCAGCAGCTCTGATGGGAGACCAAGAGACTGTAGCAAAAGAACTTGCGGCTCAAGCACAGGATTTCACATCGTTTACAAAGTTAAATGTACTTCAGCAAGATGCTTTAGCTAGTTCATTGGGAATGCAATCAGATCAACTATCTGATATTCTATTTAAACAGGAGGTACAAAATAAAACCGCAAGAGAGTTAAGGGCTTTAGGTAAAGATGAACTTGCTGATAGGTTAGAAGCACAAACCCTTCAAGACAAATTTACTGCCACTGTATTAAAACTAAAAGCTCTTTTTGTAGATGTTTTTGCTGTAGCTCAACCAATACTACAATTATTTACTGATATTTTATATGTAGTAGGTGAAATTATAAAACTAGTAGAACCTTTAGCTGGAACCATTTCTGGAGCTATAGCAGGTTTCGTTGGTAGTGGGTTTAACCCATTAGGAGCCTTAGCAGGAGGTTTAGTAGGAGCAGCCTCTGATATAAATAGATCTATTGATGACAGGATAACCCCACCAGCAAACGAAGGGTCTATGACTGATTTATTCGGGGACAGGAGTTTATCTCAAATGCCTGATTATCAGGAAGTTATAAGTAAAACTAATATGGTATCTCCTGTTATAAATCAGGGAGGCGCAGCATCAACTATTCAGTCAGCAGGTACTGCGATAAACAATCAAACATCTGTAAATCAAGATTCTGAAGCATTTACTTCAAGATTAGATAAACTAGAGACAGCTATTAATAATCAGACTAAAGTATTAGCGGCAGGACAAGAAACAATAGCTAAAACAAAAACAAAACTTACAGTAGGAGCTACTGACTTTGGTACGGAGTTAAATGTTAACTCATTTCGTATTCAGTAGATATTTATAAGAGAACGTTTAAAACACATAATTATGTCACTAATTCAAAAATTTGAAAGCGAAGGAACTTTGTTTGATGGAGAGTTAAATGGTGCAAGACCTAAAGCTCCTCTTAACAACACTGGGAAAGCTTTTATTAACGGCACTTTCGATAAGGGGGAATATTTGAATAACTTACCTAACGACATCGATGCTCCAGACGAGATTGCAAGAGCAAAGGACGCTACAGAAGGAAGATAAGAACTAAATGGCTGGACTTGAGAATAAACTTGTAACTCAAGGTACACTCTGGCGTGATCTAAAATTTGGACAAGATAGACCTGGAGGGGGTTCTTCTCAAGAGCCTTTTGTAAACAGAAATAGTTTACCTCCTGTTGTTGCTAAATCTCCTGATACGGGAATTTTAGGCGGCAATACTGACTTTCTATTACGTTCTGGAACATTAAAAAGATCTGCAGAAGATGTATCTAGAATGACTCAGTTGTTACTTACGACTGGGAAAGGCAATCTATTTACGGTTAAGCAAAATTTACTTTCAAGAACTAATGTAAAGACTCAGGCTAAAACTATAGGTCTGAATCAAGGTCCATATATTCCAACATCAACAATAGCACAAGTAGGTGTTTCTGGATTAGGGTTTCACCTTAATAAGCAGGGGATAAATCCTTTTGCAAAGACTGGTGTAGACACAGGAGATGATGGATCTGGTGGTGGCTTTCTACAAAATATTATTGAAGCTGGCAGTTTACCTACTTATTTATCTGCGAATGTTAAAGGAGGGGATACAGGAGACACTAATAGATTAGTACAGCTTACTAAATACAAAATAACAGCATTTCAAGATACTGGATTATCAGGGGGTATCTCTAGAGGCACAAGGTTAATATCTAATCTTGCAGGCAGAGTAGATAATGTAATAGGTACAGATCTTAAAAATAAAGTACTAGATCTCATACCTAATGTAAATCCAGAACTAGCCGCTAATAGCATCTCAAATTCAAGAGATATTCTTTTAGCTTATGGCGGAGGTCCTGGAGCAGAGATAGGTGTTGGTAGAACACGTATTAAGAGATACGACGATACTACTGCATTTGACACTCAAGAGTTTAGGAAAAAGTACTATCTTTTAGATAATACTGAGATCAAGAACCTTGCGGATAATGCAGTTGTAAATCCTGGCAAGATAGGTGTCGACTTTAGGTCTTTAATGATCGGAAGACAAGGGGAAAACTTCGGAGGTAAAAAAAATCTTCTAACAGACTCTCCAGACTATGAGACCAAGAATATTGAGAGAAGAGTAGGTCTAAATAGCCCAGGTAAAAATGACAAAGATACTACATCTTATACAAGAGGATTAGGAAGAGCTTTAGACGAAGTTAATAGCTTACCTCTATACCAATCAACTGGAGTAACTGCAAACCCTAGAAAAAACGATTTAATAAAGTTTAGGATTGCAGCTATAAACCCACATGATGGATTTAAAAAAACTTACATTCATTTTAGAGCTTTTTTAGATTCTTTTCAAGATACTTACGGATCAGAATGGAGTAACTTTAAATATATGGGTAGAAGTGAGCAGTTTCATAAATATCAAGGGTTTACTAGAGAGGTTAGCTTTTCATGGAAAATAGTTGCACAATCTAGAGAGGAGCTTATTCCAATGTATAAAAAACTTAACTACCTTCAATCATTAATGACAGGTGATTATTCCAAGTCTGGGTATATGGAAGGTAACCTAGTAGATTTAACTATCGGAGGTTACTTATGGGAACAACCGGGATTTTTCACAAGTTTAACAATAAACTTCCCAGATAAAGCTACTTATGAAATAGGTATACCTGACAATGTAGAAGAGGCAGAGTTTAATACTAATCAAACTATAGGAACTTCAAAAGCAGTAAAAGAACTTCCACATTTCTTAGAAGTTTCAGCAGGGTTTACTCCAATCCAGAAGTTTGTACCTAGAAAACAACAAAATACTTTTGATGATAAAGGAGGGTTGAAACAGTTTGGTCAAGAAAGATTTATAAACTTATCCTCAGAAGGGGGTCAATCATCATATCAAGATGCATCTGATGATTACTTTGACCCTACTAGAGTAGATCGAACATCAAAAGTAGGATTAAAACCTTTAGGTATAAAACCTTTCGATTTAAATCCACCTTCAACAAATAATACATTAGAAGGCTTAAGAGCGACTGCAAAAAAGAAATTTAGCAATCCTTTATCATAACAATGGGAAGATACTCTAAAATACCATTAAGAAAGAATGCTTCCGGAGATACGTTTTACTCAACAGTAAAATACCCAGAAGTTGCAATATCAGATAATGATTTGTATGTTATAACAGAGGTAGGTGATAGATATGATTTATTAGCTCAACAGTACTATGGAGATTCATCTCTTTGGTGGACAATATCATCAGCTAACTATGGATCACATCAAAACAGTTATTACCCACCTGAAGGAGTTCAGCTAAGAATTCCAGCAAACGTGCAAGGTTTAATAGTAAACTTTGAAAAACAAAATGCGTAGTTATGATAACAGGTTCATCATCAATAGTAGGGGAGCCATTCAAAAAGTATGTAGCTGACCAGATTGACGTTAGACAGTCAATATTTGCTGCAGGACTAGATGGTACCAATAGGACTCCACAACAACTTCAGTATATTAATGGAAGTAACTCTTGGATAAAGATGGCATCATCTGTTAGTGTAGATGATGATAGAGGAAAGGCAAAGCTTCGGGAAATATTCAGCGATACAGAAACTTCAGATTTATTAGGAACTAATCTAGCAAAGAACTTTGTTTTATTTAACGGATTATCATTTTTCAACAATCCATTTCAAAGAGCTGGAGTTGCATCAACAGACTCAAAGTTAAATGCATCTGCATACGGAACATTAGGGACAGAGTTTGGTTTACAAGCTATGCCTGGTATACAAGGATTTACTGTTGCAAACGCTAACAGGGGTTCTATAAGAACTGGGGAGATACAGATAAGAGCTAACTCTGAAGAACAGTTTAATGTATTAGAGTTATTATATATAAGACTAGGGTACACTATGTTGGTGGAGTGGGGTAATGGAATCTACTTTGACAATGATAAAAACTTTCAAACAATGGGTCCTTCTCTGATAGATGATGGCACCTGGTTTGACACTAGTGGAACAACACATTTAGAGTTTTTTGATAAGATTGAAAAAAGAAGACAGCAGTATAATGGTAACTACGATGCCTTTTTCTGTAAAGTAACTAACTTTGATTGGACGTTTACTACAGAAGGGCATTACGAAATAACCCTTAGTTTAATATCACTAGGTGATGTAGTAGAATCGTTCAAGATAAATACACTTCCTAACGATACAATCATTAAGGAGCAAACAGAAGAAGGTACAAATCAGACTGAAGTTAATCAAAGTGCAATAGCTAACTTTTTATATTGTTTGAGAAAAGAGTCTCTTATTAAAGATGATTCTCAAAATCAAAAAATAAACATAGAAAAGAACAACTCAGATATTGTAAGTGTTTTTCCTTTAGAAGAAGGTAAAGGTTTATTTTTCAAGGATTCAAGACCAGAGGATTTATATTATATTAGATTAGGGTATTTTAATGAGTGGTTTGAAAACAATGTATTAGATCACATTAAAAACGAATCTTCTGATTATTTTCCAATATTCGAAATGATTATCAGTGATGAGAACTACATGCAGATTTTTCCTGGATTAGTTTCTACAAATCCTAGAAAATGTTACATAGAAAATGTACTACCAAAATCAAAAGATGGACAAATCTTGGGTAATAGACCTGAAACTATAGAAGCCAGGAAGTATTTCAAATCAATAAACGAAGGTTTAAATAGTAGGTACATTGGAAGAATAATGGATATCTATTTGAACTTTGATTTTATTTTACAATCTTTAAATGAATCTATTAATCCAATAAATCAAAAAGTAGATTTCTTTAGTTTTTATAAAAAAATATGTGATGGTATAAACTCATGTTTTGGAGGATATGTCAAATTAAAGGTTATTATTGCAGAGGAAAACAAAGTAGAATTTTTTGACGATTGTCTTCCAGTAAGAACAGGAAGGGATGGTTTACCTTTAAATGAAGAAGATTCTTCTCCTGAGATAAAGGTTTACGGATTAGATGAGGCGGATAAAAAAGCAAACTTTGTTAGAAACTTCGGATTTTCTACCAAAATAAGTAATGATTTAGCTACTACTATCTCAATAGGAGCCACAGCAGATAATAAAAGCACATCAGAGTTATCAGATTTTTTCACCAGATTAAACAGAGGATTAAAAGATAGATTCCAACAAGAGAGAGTTGACGGTAACCCAGATAAAAAAGCAGAGCAAAAAATAGAATGTGCAGAAGAAACAAAAGAAGATTCTTTCGGAAGTCTTTTATGGGAGAAAATAAAGTATGAAGTAAAGAGGTACACTAAGTTTTTCTCTGAGCTAATCCCGGATCAACCAGAGTTACAAGATCTTACAAAATATGATTTATACGTAGAATACCTAACTAAGATGTTTGGTACTAAAGAAGGGCCTATTGCTAGATACTTCAGCTACAAAGATTCAGATATCAGTAGAGGCTCTACAATATTATCATCTTTTATAAACTCTTATTACAAATCAGTATCAAAAGGCACTAAAGGAGAGTCTACTTCATCTATAATAGGGTTTATCCCAATAGAGTTACAACTAGAGATAGACGGACTTTCAGGAATGAAAATATACAATCAAGTAAAAATAGATACCAAATTCTTACCTAGAGATTATCCAAATGTAGTAGAGTTTGTGGTAAGTGGAATAAAGCATACAATATCTGATAATCAATGGACAACTACTTTAGATGCTATTTCTAAACCGGGTAAAAACCTAACTCCATTAGTTATGGCAAAAGATGAATCTTCTTTTTCTGATGGAGAGTTTTTTGATGACACAAACTTTGAAGAACAGCTAGATCCGGAGTTAAGTATTTTTTCACCTATTAACAGACCTATAAGACCTCAAGACATTAGGAGTGATGGCGGAGGTGATGGATCTTTTGGATCCTTAAGGGCATCTTCATCTGGAGTACATAGAGGGGTAGATATAAGCACGAATCCAGGAAATTCTATATTCGCACCTATTCCAGGAAGATTACAAGTAACTAAAGCATCTGCAGACAAAAAGTTAAGAGGGTTTAAGATTATAGGAGCAGGTGACTATGAGGGGATGACAGTCTTTGTATTTTATGCAGAACCCTTATTTCAATATATAAATGAGGATGTATCATCTGGAACAAGAGTAGCTATTGCATCAGATTTATCCGTGGATTATCCAGAGAATGTCACAGATCACGTTCATTTAGCAATTAAAAAAGGAGGTACTTTTATAAATCCTGAAAATGTAGTTATTAACTTAACCCCTAAATCTATATTTTAATGGCTTATTATCCAAAATCACAGGTCAAAACAAACTTATATACTAATGGTGAGGAGTTTGTACGTACGGATGATAGATCTGATTATAAGGGCTACTACTGGAAAAACTCTAAGGGAGAATTTTACGCAGGTAAAAACCCACAACAAAAACCTGTAGTTCGATTACAGGTCCAGGAGCAAGATAGCGATGAGACCCCAGCAGTTCCAAGAAAAAACTCTTATTGGAATAGATCTTATCCTAATGATATAATAAGTAAAAATCCAGGACTGTCACCTAACAAATACACTCCACAGCCTACTGAGGATGATTATAATTTGGGAGAGTTCACAAGGTACTTCACAAAAAAAACTAATCAAAATATTTACTACGAAATATCTAAGGAGGATTACAATAAGCTTAAAAACCAAGACAACTCCATAAAATGGCAGTTATATCAAGGGATTACTTTAATCTGGGATTTGACTGGCAGTAAAGATGATGTTTATAGGACAAACAAAAACACTGTGCTAATAACTGAGCAGCAGCAGAGACTTCCTGGATTTAGAAAAATATTTAGAGACAACTATTTGCAATATTACAATCAATAGCTTATATTATTAGTAAATAGGTTATAGAATGTATTGGTTAGTAGAGAGTAAAG
>ENA-OUOG01004324-OUOG01004324.1-marine-metagenome-genome-assembly--contig:-NODE-4324-length-12334-cov-4.348291_pt1 | contig 12334 bp, 18 predicted proteins | sample MGYA00248635_ERZ508505 | MGnify/ENA primary metagenome ERZ508505 (study PRJEB26176, sample SAMN06267871) | marine metagenome | isolation source: Saanich Inlet, British Columbia, Canada | place: Pacific...
GACCACTGCATTTGGGATGCAGATGTCGGAGGTTCAAATCCTTCCACACCGACCAATCTACTCAGGGTGGTCGAAAGGTTAGGCAACAGACTGCAAATCTGTCTCATGTGGGTTCAAGTCCCATCCCTGAGTCCAACTTCCTTATAACTTTTCGTTCTATCCTTATTCCAAAATAATATAAAAAAAGACAAAAAAAGTGTTTACTTTTGCTTCCGATCGCGGGACAATGATATCATCAAATGAGGAGATAGTTATGTTGAAATTTGAAAATCTTGCTAATGTTGGTGATGTTATCCGTGCTTATGACTTCATTGGAAACAAAGAAGCTTACGTTGAAGGTGTTGTTCTCGAGAAAGGTTGGATTAAGCATCCTGTTCATGGTTTCGATATGTACATGGGTTACTCTATCCGTGTTGAGAAAGACGGTGTTCAAGAAGATTTTGGTCGTGAAGGTGACATCGCCTATGTTCCTTTCGAAACTTCACTTGAATATGATGATCGTGTCGAGTTGATCGATTGGGATAATCGTGCTGAAGAAGAGTTGGCAATTCAGATGATGAAGGAGGTTGCGTAATGAGTGTTTTCAATGTAAAGTTGATTCTGTGTGGTGAGGCAATGACTTTTCCACGTGTGATTGCTCGGTCTAAAGTTCAAGCATGTGTGAAGTGTTTTGACTTCCTGCGTGCTACCACTGATCACTCTGAGGAGGACTTCAAGTGGATGACTGCGGTAGCAACCTGTGTTCGTGGTCCAGAGATGGTGGTCGAGTCAAAGGTTGTTGAGTCCAACTTCCCTGGTCGTGAGAAACAACGCAATGCTGAGCAAAACTGCATGGTGAACGTATGATGTACTTTTACAACCTGAAACGCATGTACCGTGAAATAAACGAAAAAAAGTCGTCTGAAACGAAAAATAATGCTTGACTTCCCTGCACAGTTAGTGCATACTACTTGAAATTGAAAAAAGGAAACATTATGACATTCACTCCTGGCAAAGTTCAAACTCCTTCTAAAACGAAGTACACCAACCCAACGTCTCTGGAGGAGGCTATTTCCATCTCCATGAAAATCGTCTACAAGCAGGCGTCTAAGTGGACTCGGAATCACTATCAGGATAAAGACGACATTGTCCAGGAAGGCGTAATGGGCGTCATTGAGGCATGGAATCGCTTTCACGGGTCTTCTCATGAGGAACAGAACTATCGCTTCACCTCCTATGCTTGGCTCTGGATTCGGGCTTACATGAAGGCATACGCAGAGAAGAACTGGAAGCGTATGAACAGTGAAGACGCAAGAGACATTGGTGATCTCGAGATTGGTAATGCCTCATATGACATTGATGAGAGAATGATTGACATTTCTCGCAGAGTGGATCGTATGGAGGAGAAAGACCAAAATCTTTTTCTGATGCGCAAACAAGGCTACACCTTCGCTGAGATTGCTGAACGCACTGGAGCACAAAACCTTCACAAGGTGCGTGGAAGATTCCTGGAGCTGTGTGAGGAGCTCTGAGGAGAGTGTGAGAGAAGGTCGGCGTATAAAACAAGAAAAGTGTGCTAGACGTTCAAGGAAACGCTAAGTGCGGATGAGTAAAAAAAAAAATCCCAGGGGTCGCAAAGATCCCAGGGGTCGCTATAAAAAATAATTCCGTGGAGTAAAAATGGTCATAAAGGCTTTTTCAGACAGATTCACCATCAAACATAATCTCTATATGGCTAAAAAAATCTCCCTGAGGACATATAACAGTCACATGGCAAACATCATTGAACAACGACACATTCTTCGCACCGTGTCCTCCCGTGTCAGGAACTACACTGACCTTGGTGGAGATTCCCACAGGTGGAGTTGTGACGTGTGTGGAGACAGTGCACGAGACAGGAGGAAGGCAAGATTCTATGTTGGGAGAAAAGACAACAATCTGCTTTGCCACTGTCACAACTGTGGTTTCAGTGGTTCACTCCTGAGTTACCTTCGTGTCAGCCATCCTGATCTGGCAGAGAAGTTATCTGTCAAGTCATTTGTCACCAGTGCAGCACCAACCATGGTGGACTGTGACAGTTTGATTTCGCGTTTGCCCGAGAGTGTGTTGCGTCACCTGTTTTCTCTCTCTTGGTTGCGTGACAACAAGGAGAGCATTCGAAAAAATTCATTCATCAAACTCTATAACATTCTAAAGAAAGTCACAAACACAAAGGTGTAATCATGCCACGTTCCAAGAAAGCAGTCGTTCGTCGTCCTCGTGTGGGGATTGGCGCCATTCCCACTGATTCATTCGAAAAAGCCAAGTTCAACATTCACTACGAGTTGTCACCGAAAGACGGTGGTCAGATTCTGAAAGACTATCTTCAAACCATCGTGAAAGACAAAAAAGAAATGTCAAACATTCTCCGACTCTCTGAGTGGAAGTTCACGATGCCTTCGCACTTCATCGCAGCTGCGTTCTGGAAAATGCGTGATCTGCCGTGTGGCGAAAGAGAGATGTCTTACATTGCTGGATTGGGAACTTACGTCGCATCGCTCCGCGAGGATGCAGCAGAGCTGCGAGCAGAAGAGAAAAAGGTTGAGGTGAAACGACTGTCTCCTGCTGACATGCTGAAGCGAAAGGTGAATCGAACGGTGATGGTGAATCTGGATGAACTGGAGGATGCGTGGATCGATGGAAAGAAAGACGAGATTGATCTGTATGTCCTGTTTCAAAAACACGAGCTAAAAGGAAATGCGGTGTCCATGGTGCGTCCGACGGTGGAGGCATGGCTCAGTGACTACAGCGATGCGTGCAACAAAACCTGCGAACAGGCGATGGAAGGTTATGCGCATCTGTCTCGTGCTGAACTGAAACGTCGAGTGAAAGCATGTGAGACCATGCTGGCAGATCTGAATCGAGTGAAAGAGTCGTCAGCAGCCACTCGTGCTCCTCGTGTGAAGAAGTCCAAGAGTGTGACCTCGCAAACCAAGAATCTGAAATACAAGAAACAAGACAATGAGTTCAAACTGACCTCTGTGAATCCGATCGCCATTGTGAGTGCGATGCGTCTGCTGACGTTCAACTGCAAGACTCGAGTGATCACAGAGTACATCTCGGAGCATCCAGATGGATTCGAAGTGTCGGGAACCTCGTTGAAACGTTTTGATGTGGAACTGTCTCGATCCAAGAAACTGCGCAAGCCAGAGGAGTTTCTGAAGTTCGTGTCCAAGACACCGAAACAGTTCGCCAAAGAATTCGATGCACTCAAGACCAAAGCGGGAGTGCCGAATGGAAGAATGAATGAAGAAACAATTTTACTTCGTGTTAAATAAAGGAGACAGCAATGTCAGTCTATCGAAAAATCTATGACCTGATCGAAAAGGCCATTTTCATTAACCAAGCAAAGAATGTGGATGAAGTCCTCGGCTACATCCGTGCGAACTCCAATCTGCGATCTCTTGATCGTCGTGAGATCGATCGTCTCATTCACGTCGTTGCCACACAATACAAGAGCGAACAAAACTCGGCATGAAGAAATTGAAAATCAAACGCAAGGGCACCTCGAAACCTGAGTTGCCCACGGGTGGATACAGTTTCGTCATTGGCAATGGTTCTTCTCGCAAGGATCTGCAACTCAAACCTCTCATGGACTATGGCATCTTCTTTGCCTGCAACTGGTTCTTCAAAGAGGAGTGGGTTCCGCATGTGCTCGTCGCTTCAGACGAGCCAATGACCAAGACGATTCTCAAAATGTATCCAAACTTTCCACGAGCCAACTGGTTTTACACTTGGTTCCCCAAACCAGGATCTGGTGCCAAGAAAGCCACCACTCCTGAGAAGTTTGCTGCTGGACCAATGAGTGTTCACATCGCAGCAGAGAAGTATCAGTCCAAGAAGATCTTCATGATCGGCATGGATTTCTTTGGTTTCGGATCAAACAACAAAGATCAGAATGGTCAGTTGAATAATCTGTATGCTGGCAAGAAACACTATCGCAAAGACGATGAGGGTCCAGCTCCAACGTATCGCAACTGGCAACGTCGTTTTCAATGGATTCTTCAGAATCTTCCTGACGTTGAACTCTGGCACGTGAATCCTTTCGAGGGTCGATCACCAGAGCGATTGATCGGTGCTCCGAACTGGCATCAATGCTCGTTTGAGAATCTGATGGATCACTTGGAGAATGACGCTGAGTTGATCGACATCAAGACGATCGGCGATGAGGATGTCAAGTTGTTCGAAGAAGAGAATCCTGATAATGTTCGTGCATCGTATGAACGTCAGATGGCTGGTCAGGAAAACGTTGTGATGAAAGATCCTCTTTCTCCACAGGATCTGTTGAATCTTCGAATGGACGTTCAGCAGCATTTCATGAAGCCAGAAAATCGAGCATCAGCGCAAGACGGTGGTGTTTTGAAGATTGATGGTCATGACATTCACATTCAACCACTTTTGGTTCGTGAGGGTAATATTCTTCGATTGGCAAATCAGAAAGAGTTCGAGTTCAGCATGAAGCAAGAGATGATGCAACGATATGGTGCAAAGATCGAAGGATCAATGCCTTCGGGATCAAACGGTCGAGAGATCAAGCCAGATGAGAACTTCGACTTCAATGATCTTCCACCTCCACCTCCACCTCCTCCAGTGTAATGGACAGTCGTTTCGTCAGAGTGTATGACAACTCATTGTCTCCTGAGATTTGCAATGAGTTGATCAACCAATTCACAATCAGAGACGTGTGTCGTGGTCACAATCACTACGACACACCAGTCAAACGATTCGAGCAATGGAGTCTTCGTGATGATCTCGACAAACCTGAAGTTCAGGAGTTGTGGAATCACGTGACTGGAGTGGGAACAAAGATCACTCAACACTATCTTGAGAAATGCCGAATCCCTGAGATCGGAAGACCAAAACGAACTGACCTTTGGGAACCTCTTCGAATGAAAAGGTATCCTGCTGGCGAGGGTCACTTTCATCTTCACACCGACTCATCTCACTATGGATCAGTCAAACGTTGGCTGGCTTTCTTCTGGTATCTGAACGACGTTGAAGAAGGTGGTGAGACCATTTTCGAGTTCGGCGACGGCGAGGAAGAAGGAAGGATTGAAGCGAAGCAAGGACGTTGCGTTGTCTTTCCTCCTTTCTGGACTTATCCTCACAGAGGAGCGATGCCAATCTCAGATGATAAGTATTTCATCGGCACGTATCTTCACCACGAGTTTCCGGATCACTGGAAATAAATAGGATGTAATGTTTGCATCTATCGTATTACTAACAGCATTGTCTGTCTCAGCAGTCGCAGCCTATTACTCCATTGTGGGTTTGGCTGCGATTTTCGCTGCGTCAGTGATTCCTGTCATTGTGATGGGAACTGTGTTGGAGGTAGGGAAACTTGTGGCGGTGACGTTCCTCCATGACTATTGGTCGCGGATCAACTTCCTGCTCAAAACATATTTGTCACTTGCTGTCGTTGTCCTCATGTTCATCACGAGCATGGGGATTTTTGGCTTTTTGTCAAAAGCTCACATCGAACAGACAGCAACGGCAGGCGACAACACGCTCAAGATTGAGAGAATTGATGGTCAAATTGCAAGAGAGCAGAGAGCAATCAAAGATGCTGAAACCGTTCTCTTGCAACTTGATGCTGCGGTTCAAACCTTGCTTGACTACGACAGAGTTCGTGGCAAAGATGGGGCGATCGCAACACGAGAAAAACAGAAAGAAGAAAGAGCCAGTTTAGGCGCGATTATTGCAAGTAAAGAAGATAGCGTCGATAAACTTACTTCTAAGAAATTTGAACTTGAAACCGAGCAAAATGCTCTGGAGGCTGAAGTTGGACCAATCAAATACATCGCAGAACTTGTTTACAGTGAAACAAGTCGAACAATACTTGAGGACGCAGTCAGATGGGTTATTATCGTCATCGTCGCGGTATTCGACCCACTTGCTGTATGCCTACTACTTGCGTGGAACTCAATCCATGCAGAAACTCGACGTCCCAAGAAAAAGACACGAAAAAATGAAACTGCGACTGTTCCAACTGCTTCGAGAAAAATTGATCAAAAGTTAGACGAAGAACGACCGATTAATAATAGAGAAGTTTCAAATAAACCTCCAGGAGAGGACTTTGTTTGGGACGAAAGAAAAAAAATCTGGAAAAAGAAAAAAGCTGGAGCAACCAGCTAGTTTCAGGAGAAAGCAATGAAACGCATCATTGCTGCATTCTTCATTATGAGTTCTTGCGCATTCGCAGCAGACCCAATCGTCACAGACAGTACATCCACAAGTACAGTCACAACTACAAACAACACGACGACGAATAACACAAACACCAATAATAGCACCGTGAACAGTACGTCTACTGTGAACAACACCACTTCGTCGACATCAAACAACACAAACAATAACACAAATAACAATACGAACACCAACACGTCAACAAGCACAAGCACAAATGTAAACACTAACAATAATATAATGAGTGGTGGGACAACGAACACCAACAACAATAACAATGTGAGTGACACCACGATCAATTCGACCACAACTTCCACTGTCGACACGACGAGTAACAACACAAACACTAACACGAATAATGATACGATAAACTCGACGTCAAACAATACAAACACCAACACCTCAACAAGCAACAACACAAATACAAACACGAACAGTAACACAAATGTGAACAAGAACGATAGCAACGTGACACAAAAGATTGAGTCGCCACCACCAAGTGCTATTGCTCCAAGCATCAACAATTCCAATTCAGATGTTTGTACCGTAGGATTCTCTGCAGCAGTCCAGACACAGATACTTGGATTCTCAGGTGGCGGGAATGTTCGTGATCTGAATTGTGAAAGATTGAAACTATCCAAGACTCTCTACGATATGGGAATGAAAGTTGCAGCTGTGTCAGTAATGTGCGGTGATGCTCGAGTATTCCGTTCAATGGAAATGGCTGGAACGCCATGCCCATATGAAGGTAAGATTGGTGCCGAAGCAAAGGTTCTTTGGGATGAGAATCCAGAACTGAAGCCAACTGAAATAGAACAGGAGACCAGACGCAATGACGTACTCAAGGGTATTGGCATTGGTGCTGCTTTGCTTTACGGCATCCCATTCCTATTCTGACACAACTGGAGATCTGTTAGATCAAAGTGTGAAAGGTGGATCATACGAAATTTGCTCTGGGTCTGACTGCTGGGCAGGATACTCCGGTGGACATATTCCTACGTGGAATGGAGGTACTGCTCGTTGGGGTTATGGCGGTGGCATTCTTTCTTGGAACATAGCCTTCCAGCAAGCAATGGAAAGTGTGGGCATCAATATCGATGGATACAATTATGCTTGGGTTGTCAAGAACGGTGATGCAAATGCATCTCAAAATGATGGCGATGACTTTATGCGAATCTCTGTCAGATTTTATGATAGCAGTGGATCTCAGTTGTGGGGGAAGCAATACAATCTAGACGGGACGTATGATTGGTCAACTTTCGTAGGACAAGAGTTGTTTGCAGATCCCCTATCAATTGCCAATGTCAACACGATCACTGTTAGAGCAGAGGGTGATGACAACGGATTCTGGGCAGGTCACTATGGTCCAGAGTTTGATGTTGCAAGATCTTCAGTCACATTGATCTATTCAGCAGATCCATGCTACACTGATCCACTATCTTCGCCAAACTGTGATGGATATGCAGCTGCCATTGCAGAAATGTTAGCGGAACAACAGGCAGCTTTGAGTGCTTCACTACCAACAATAGAGGAACCTTCAATTGTCGTTCAAACCACCCCAACGGAAGACCCAACCACAACCAGCGTTTCCATCCAACCCTCGATTGTCAGCGGAGGAACAAGATCTGATGGACAAGACACAGGAGATACGGGATCAGGTTCATCAGAAGAAACAGCAAATAAAGAGAATGATTCGAAACAGAAACTGGACCTTGTACGATCTTTAGATCCAACATCTGAATACATGCCGGATGTCTACGCACCGGATCAATCTTCTGAAGAAAAATTGGTGAATGATATCATTGGTTCTGCAGAATCCGCTGCAGCAAATACAGTATCATCATTGACACAAATGTCAATTGAGTCATCATCAGATAAAGAGAACAATCCTGTTCAACAATCCTTTGAAACTCAAACAAATGAACAGCAATTTCAAGAAATAGGAGTCACAAGCAATGCAATGGGTATGGAAAACAGTCAAGCTGAAACTGGTTTGGGCGTGGACTCTCTTCAAATTGAAGTGCAAAGCTCTGTGGTTGGCACTCAAAATAATATTGAGAATCGTCAAGAAAGACGAGAAAGGTTGAAAAATCTTGTTGAGAAGAAAGCAAGTGAAATTGCAAAAGATTCTCAGGAAGCAGAAGATATGGATGAACAATCAAAGCAACAAATGGAGCAACTTGCTTTGATGAATTATGTACCTGGATTTGACACATACCAAACAGCAATACCTGGAGGGTTTTATCCGGATGTCGAATTCTACAAACCACAAAAACTGCCAAGTTCACGAAAAGGATTGAGAAATGGTTTAGCGCAACAGATTCTGCATGAGGAGATGGTGGAGATGCAATATGCTCGCTGAACTTGCTGCAGCAAATGCTGCTTTTGGAATCGTCAAACAATTCATTGGCAATGGAAAAGAGATCTGGGAGTGTGGCGAGCAACTGGCTTCATACTTCGACAACAAATCCGAACTGCAGAAGAAGGCAAACAAGAATGGATACAAATCTGATCTTGAAGCATTCATGGCTGCAGAGCAACTCAAAGCACAGGAAGAAGAACTCAAAGAACTGATGATCTATCAGGGTCGTGCAGGAATGTGGACTGATTGGTTGAACTTCCAAGCAGAGGTTGTGAGAAAAAGAAAGAACGAAGAACTGGCGAGAGTCAGAAAGAAAAACAAAGTGAAGAAGATGATCATCGACGGATCAATCATCACAGCAACTGTGATTGTTTTGATTGTTGTTGTGTATTTTTTCTTCACAGCAATCATTCGATAGGAGAAGAGTATGATTGATCTGATAAAAGAAAAGGGTCAAATTGTCGCTGAGAGATTTGGACAGGCATGGACTTCATGCATGGTTGCGATGGTTGGAGGAGATTTGACAGTCCTCAGTACCAAGCATGCAATCATTGCCAGCAAGACAGGCATCATCACAGGACTTGCGATGCTTGCAGCAAGTTTCGTACCATGGGAACAAGTAAGAGAAAACAAATGGTTTTCAATCTTCCTTGTCGGTGTGTTCACCATTCTTGGTGATCTGTGGAATCATCCAACACACTATGGACTTGCAGCAACAGAAGCCATCGTGACTGGTTTTGGTGCTATGATTTTAGCAGTGATTTACGAAAAAGCAACAGCAAAAAGGAGTAAGTAGAATGGCAGAAGTAGAGTTTGGTGGAGTTAAGTTCACTGGCGGAAAAATGTTCGCACTCATAACTGCACTCTCTACTTTGGGAGGGTCAGCATGGGGAGCTTTTGAGTTCTACAATGACTACAGAAATATGAAGTCGCAGATTCAAAGCTACGTTGCCCCTGACCTGTCAGGATTTCAAGAGCAACTCTCTGTGATTGAAGCAGAAATGCAAGCAGTCAGAGACGAAGTCAAACTGATGGATCAGAACATGAATGAAACTGCTGACAGAGTCTCAGACATCAAGAATGATTTGAGAGACGACATTGTCAGAGTTGAGAAGATTGTCGATCAAGTGGAGGACAAAGTCAACGATGTTGAATCAAGTGTTCGAACAGATATTCAGAGAGCAGAAGAGAGATTTGAGAATCGAAGAGATCAACTGCTCAACGACTATGACGAAAAAGCTAACCGACTTCGTGACACGACTGATCAAAAGATTAAGGACTTGGAAGACAGGTTGAACAAGAAGTTGCAAAGAGCATTGGATAATCCTCTGGCCAACTAACAAAAAAGGGAGGCATTTCTGCCTCCCCATCACTACGCTCTAGTGATTAGTTTGCGAGTGACTTGAAGTATGATTCCAAGTCATCGTCATCTGATGATGATTCTTTTTGTGGAGCATCAAACACAGCACCGAACTCTTCTCCAGTTGAAGTTGTTTCGGCAGTTGGGATTGACTTTGGTTCCGCTGGAGCTGGAGCCTGTGCAACAGGTTGAGCACCACCAGTCAAACCAAGAACTTCGTTCAAACGATTCTGAAGATCATCGTATGATTTGAACTCAGAAGGATCAATCATCGCGTGCACATCGTGCTGTGCGTTGAAGATTGCTTCCATCTTTGACTCATCGTCAGAGAGTGGCGATGGTTGTTCAAAGTCAGAAGAGTCGTAGTTTGGATAACCAGACACGGTCTTCATTTTGATGCGGAAGTTTGCACCTTCGATGATGTCGAATGGATTGATTGGACTTTCGTCAGCGAACTCAGGTTGCATTGCAGCCATCAACTTCTCGAAGATCTTCTGACCGAATCGGAAGATTTTCACCTGCCCCTCGTTCTGGGGATTCTCAGGATCTTTGAGAACCAAAACGTTCGCATAGTATGATGTGCGACGCTTCTGCTTGCGAGCAATCTCTTTGTTTGATTCGATGCCAGAGTTCCACAGCTTTGAGTTGTACTCAGAGACGGGATCTTGCTGACCAATCGTTGTCAACGACTTCTCGATGTACCACTTGCCAGTCTCAGGTGACTGGAATCCGTGATCGTAGATTCGAATCCATGGAGTTTTGTTGAGGTCTTTTCCAGGGAGGAAACGAACAACAGCATATCCTGTGCCATCCTTGTTCAGTTTGGCTTTCCAGATACGATCGTCATCAGAGGTTTTTTGAGTGTTGACTTCTGACTTCAATGAGTCAGTGATGTTTGTGAATGCCTGTTGGCGGTTTTGAAGGTAATCAGAAAATGACATATGTTTCTCCTTTTCGTCTTTTCACTGTTTCAATTATCGGTTTCACGTTTTTAAGAGGACGTCGCGAGCGACATCAACTAGAGTATTTATAGTGTCTGAGAGTTTGTTTTTTACAAAAGGTTTGTATTTCTCAAACTTTCTGGCATACTCTGGCCAGACGAAAGGCACAGTGACTTGGTCAACGTGCTTTTGCATGAAGGGGAAGATGTGATCAAGAATGATGACACTTTCCAATGAGATCTCGTTGCTCATCACCAGACGATGGATTTCGGGGATGGTGTCTGGTTTGACATGAATCAAGTTTGACGGTCCACGCAGTTTGACGTATTCGAGATCTTCTCTGAACTTCTTGGGGAAGTTCTTGTATTTGGCTTTGTGTTCTTCCCATTTTGTTTTGCTCATACTGCGGATCCATGCTTTTGGATCGTCGATGAAATGAGAGACAAAGAAATCCAATCTTTCTCGTTGAGGCACGATCTTCGTCAGCTTCTCGAAACTGAACACATCGTTTCGTTTCTGATATGCATCAATGCTCGCTTTGACCTTCCCGTTGTACTTGAAGAAATCGTAGTTTGAGGAAAAGTGTTTCTGAAGAGCGAGATACATGATGTATGATTCGTATCCTTCTCTCGTCATAGGATTTTGTTGATCTTGTATTTCAACAGGTTCAGTTCAGATGCCTCGAGTTCAATCTTTTCTTTGATGTTCTTGGGCAAAACTTTTTTCATTGTTTCGATCTCAATTCCGAGTCGTTCACAAACCTCGACTGTGCATTCGATGTATCCGAGACCAGTTTCTGATTTCAGATTCTCGATCTCAGTGGCGAGGTCTTTGACTCTTCTTTGGATCTCACTGTCCACTTTCTTCAAATCCGGTTGCGGGAACATGTTTTGAAACGACTCGGTCGGTGAGTCCTCTAAGATATTGATCATGGAGATATTCGTCTTTGCTTTCATAATAATCTTTTACCATTTCAAGTATTTTCGCTTTGTCTTTCTCAGGCAACTCAGAGGTATGCCAAAACTCGACAATGTTTGCAGCTGCAGATTCAATCTGCTGTGGTGTTAACAACATTGTTATAGTCCTCAATCCTTTTCTTTAATTGCTCAGTCCATTGAATGATCTCACGACCCTCGACAATGAACTCTTGATTCGATCCATCCTGAACAGAAACGAGGATGGCAATCTGACGGGGAAGTTCCCCTGTGATCTCATGAAAGGCAGTGAAGTAGAACGCACCTTGCATGAAATAGTCTTCGATATTGTCTTTCTTCTTGGGGCGACGAGATGTCTTGAAATCCACGACTGCAAGACGACCGTCATACTCAGCGATGCAGTCAACTGTGCCAGCGACGCCAAGAATGTGAGAGAACAAACCTGTTTCGAGGCAACGAACGTTGTCTACACGATCAAGAAGAGGACGAATACCAGAAAACATAAGTTGCCCAGCAGTCCAGTCGCCATCAT
>ENA-OUOG01004325-OUOG01004325.1-marine-metagenome-genome-assembly--contig:-NODE-4325-length-12333-cov-17.346443_pt1 | contig 12333 bp, 11 predicted proteins | sample MGYA00248635_ERZ508505 | MGnify/ENA primary metagenome ERZ508505 (study PRJEB26176, sample SAMN06267871) | marine metagenome | isolation source: Saanich Inlet, British Columbia, Canada | place: Pacific...
GCGGTGTTCTCACGGTTGTGGACGATGAAGAACTGGGAGCCGCCGGTGTTTCGGCCTGCGTGGGCCATGCTCAGCACCCCTTTGTCGTGGTGTTGGTTCTCCCCGTCGAGCTCGCAGTCGATGGTGTACCCAGGTCCACCGCTGCCGATGCCTTGTGGGCAGCCTCCTTGGGCGACAAACCCTGGGATCACGCGGTGAAACTTCAATCCCTCGTAAAAGCCCTCCTTGGCGAGCTTCACAAAGTTCGCGACCGTGTTGGGCGCGTCTTTCTCAAAAAACTCCACGGTCATGCTGCCGTGGTCGGTGTGAATCTTGGCGTTCATGCCGCAAAGATGCATCACGCATCCAAACCGACGGCCAAAACCTCTGCCCCACAAAGAAAAAAGCCCCCCGAAATGGGAGGCTTTTGATGAGCGAGAAACGAGATTCGAACTCGCGACCCCAACCTTGGCAAGGTTGTGCTCTACCAGCTGAGCTATTCTCGCATGCTGTGCCTGACAGGCGTCGGGCGTTCCGCTCGTTTGCGGGAGGACAAAATTAGCACATCCTCTCCGTTCTCCAAACAACTCACGTAAATTTTTCAGCGCCTTTTGCGTGCCCGCGAGATTCTTCGGAGCATTGCACCTCAGAAGGAACGCGATGAATTACTTGGCGCACATGGTGGTGGGAGCGTGGGCAGGCTTGGACGACCAAGGCGTGCTTGGCAACTTCATGGGCGATGCCGTGAAGGGGCGCGACGTGGAGGGCATGTGGGGCGTGGACGTGGGGCGCGGGATTCGGCTGCACCGGGCCATTGATGACGTGAGCGACCGCCACGAGGCGAGCCGTGAGGCTCGGGCCGTGTTGCGCGCGACGTGCGGGAAGTGGAGCGGGGTGGTGTGGGACGTGCTGGTCGATCACGTGCTGGCCCAGGACTTCGGACGTCTCGCGACGGGATGCGGTGCGCTCACAGCCTTTGCAGCCGGGCAGGAAGCGGTGCTGGAGCGGCAACGCGAGTCGATGCCAGAGCGGAGCCGTCGGTTCTTCGACGCGATGGTGGCGCACGGGTGGCTCGCCGGCTACCGGGAGCCCGCGACGGTGGAGGCCGTCCTCGTCGCAATGTCGAAGCGGCGTGTCTCGGCCGGGCCAGTTGCCCTTGGGTGGGAGGCGTTTGTGAAGGACGAGGCTGCACTGAAGGAGATGGGGCGGGTCTTGATTCGGAGCATGGAAGCGTGGGGGAAGGCACAGAACCTCGTATCTTTGACCGAGCGGCATCGGCAAACGATGCTCAGCGCCCCAGCCACGAGGCCGGGAGACGCAAGACACAAACAGCATCGACTGCAACCCTGAAGACGAGATCCATGACGGACGCTTCCATCAACTTTGACGCGCTGAGCTACAACAGCATGCGGGATGATTTGGTCATCCCCGAATACGGACGTTCCATTCACCAAATGGTGGAGCACTGCCTCACCCTCGCCGACAAGGCAGAACGCAGCAAGTGCGCGGCCGCCATCGTCAGCGTCATGGGCAGTGTCGTGCCTCAGGAAGGGGAGAAGGAGGGGGCCGAGCTCAAGCTCTGGAACCAGCTGCACGTCATGGCGCGTTATGAGCTGGACGTGGACAGCCCTTTTCCCAAGCCCGAGCCCGCGGAAAAGGAGACCCGTCCTGCAGACATGGATTACCCTAACGCCCAGTCGCGCGTGGGTCACTACGGCAAAACGACCTTGGATTTGATTGAAAAAGCGAAGGCCATGCCTGAAGGGGAGGAGAAGAACGTCCTGGTGGTCAAACTCGCGAACTTGATGAAGCGCCATTTCCTGACTTGGAACCGCAACACCGTGGAAGATTCCGTGATTGCAGGAGAGTTGAAGGCCAAATCGGACGGAGCTTTGATCTTGCCTGAGGGCACTGAGCTTGAGAATCAAGCCGAGATTTTGCGAAGCGTCAGGAAGACGAGTGACGCTTTGGCGCGCCCGTTTAAAAAGAAAAAGAAGCGCCGCTAAGGGAGTGCGGCATCCCCAATTTGGGGTTGATAACCCATGCAGGTTTCACGGAAACGCGTGAAACGTCCCCCGAAATTCGGGGTCATGGGAAGTTTCATCATTGAGGGCGGCCATAGGCTGCAGGGAGACGTGGTTCCACAAGGGGCCAAAAACGAAGCACTCCAAATCCTCTGCGCCGTCATGCTCACCGCCGAACCGGTGACCATCCACAACCTGCCAGACATTGTCGATGTCAACAAGCTGATCAACCTGCTCGGAGACCTCGGCGTCAAGACGCAACACCTCGGTCCAGGATCGTGGCGGTTTGAAGCCGACGACGTCAACCTCGACCACTTGAAAACGGAATCGTTTCGCACCAAAGGGGGGTCGTTGCGCGGCTCAGTGATGATTCTCGGTCCCATGCTCGGCCGCTTCGGTGTCGGCGCCATCCCACGTCCCGGCGGCGACAAAATCGGCCGCCGCCGCATGGACACCCACTTCATCGGATTCCAAAAACTGGGCGCCCACTTCAGCTACGACGCGGGGTCCGGCTTCTTCAACGCCAGCGCCCCCGACGGGTTGAAAGGTGCCTACATGCTCCTCGACGAGGCGTCCGTCACCGGCACAGCGAACGTCGTCATGGCGGCCGCCCTTGCCGAGGGCACGACCACGATTTACAACGCCGCCTGCGAACCCTACCTCCAGCAGCTGTGCAAGATGATCAACCGCATGGGCGGCAAGATCAGCGGCGTCGGCTCCAACCTCCTGACCATCGAAGGCGTGCCTTCGCTCGGCGGCACAGAGCACCGCTGCCTCCCGGACATGATCGAAATCGGGAGCTTCATCGGCCTCGCCGCCATGACGCAGAGCGAAATCACGATCAAGGATTGCGCGTACGACGAGTTGGGGGTGATTCCGAGTGTGTTTGGGCGCTTGGGCATTCAAATGGAACGGCGCGGCGAGGACCTCCACATTCCGGCTCAGGACCACTACGAGATCGACACCTTCATCGACGGGAGCCTTCTGACCGTGGCCGACGCGCCTTGGCCAGGCTTCACGCCAGACCTGTTGTCCATCGTGCTCGTGACAGCCACTCAGGCCCGCGGCAGCGTGCTCGTGCACCAAAAAATGTTCGAGAGCCGCCTGTTCTTCGTGGACAAGCTCATCGACATGGGCGCGCAAATCATCCTCTGCGACCCGCATCGCGCCACCGTCATTGGGCTCGACCGCAAGTCGAGTTTGCGTGGCGTGACCATGACCTCTCCGGACATCCGTGCAGGCGTGAGTTTGCTCATTGCCGCCTTGTCTGCAGAAGGCAAGAGCACCATTCACAACATTGACCAAATCGACCGCGGTTACCAGCACATCGACGACCGTTTGCGTTCGTTGGGAGCGCACATCGTTCGTGTTTGACCTCATTCATCCTATCTTTCATGTTCAATCAACGACCCGAGAAATCCCCCCGCATCATGTGGAAAGTAGGAGCAGTACTGGCCTTGACGACCTTGGTTTGGTCGGGATGGTCGGCCGGCGAAGAGCCCGTCGTCATCGCGCCCGCTGCCGTCGAAGTGACCGGAAAAATTGGCCACAACATCGGCGACGAAGCGCCAGAGATCGCCATGAACAACCCCAAGGGCAAGCAAATGAAGCTGAGCGACTTGCGCGGCAGCTACGTGCTGATTGATTTTTGGGCGTCTTGGTGCGGACCTTGCCGCAGAGAGAACCCCAACGTCGTTCGCGCCTACGACAAGTACAAGAAGGCGAAGTTCAAGGACGGCGAAGGATTCGAAATTTTCAGTGTGTCTTTGGATTCCGACATCCCTCGCTGGGAGGCGGCCATCGAGAAGGACGGCTTGGATTGGAAGCACCACGTCAGCGACTTGAAGAAGTGGGACAACGAGGCGGCCGTGATGTACGGCGTGAATTCCGTGCCGATGAGTTACCTCGTCGACCCCAACGGCATCATCGTGGCGAAGAACCTCCGCGGCATCGAATTGCACCGCCAGCTCGACAAGCATGTGACGAGCTTCTGACGCCGACCTCAACTGACAGAATTTGCAAGGGCTTGACAGCGATGTCAGGCCCTTGTCGCTTTCTTCTGACACGATGTCGCATCTTCGCGCCGCGGGAGCGGCTTGGCATGCGGTTTGACCTATGCCGAGCGCAACGCAACGCAACACGAACAACGCTGAACGCCATGAACACGGAAGAAGTGAACAACCCCGAGGTGAAGGAGCCCCAAGACCAAGCTCCAGAGAACGCTCAGGAAACCGAAGCGAAGTCGCCAGATCAGGCGGCGGAGGGAGTGACCGAGCAGGGGTCGGGCGAGGAAGCGACGGACTGGCAGGACAAGTACCTTCGCCTGTACGCGGAGTTTGACAACTTCCGGAAGCGAACGATGCGCGAGCGGGGTGATTTGATCCGCAACGCCTCGATGGACGTGCTCGAAAAGCTCCTTCCCGTGCTTGACGACTTCGATCGTGCGGCGGCGAACCCCAGCGACGACGCCAACGTGACGCGTGAAGGACAAGCGTTGATCCACACCAAGCTGCGTCAGTTGCTCGAAGCTCAAGGCCTAGCCAAGATGGAGGTGAAGCCTGGGGACGCCTTTGATGTGGATCTGCACGAAGCCATCACCAACATCCCCGCGCCTACGCCGGACCTGGAGGGCAAGGTGGTTGATGTGGTGGAGTTTGGTTACAAGTTGAACGACAAAATCATGCGCTACGCCAAGGTGGTGGTGGGGCAATAAGGCATCATGGCCAAACGCGATTACTACGAAACTCTCGGTGTCTCCAAAGGCGCTTCGGCGGCCGACATCAAGAAGGCCTACCGCAAGCTGGCGTTGAAGTTTCACCCGGACAAGAACCCGGACGACGCTTCGGCGGAGGACAAATTCAAGGAGGCCGCGGAGGCGTACGAAGTGCTGAGCGACGACACGAAGCGTCAGCAGTACGACCGATTTGGCCACGAAGGCATGCGCGGCGGCCCTGGCGGATTTGGCGGGGGCGGCATGAACATGGACGACATCTTCTCTCAGTTTGGGGACATCTTCGGAGGGGCCTTTGGTGGGGGCGGAGGCGGAGGCGGACGAAAGCGTCGCATGAAGGGCGCCAACCTGCGCATCAAGGTCAAACTCACGCTCGAAGAAGTTGCCGACGGGGTCAACAAGAAGGTGAAGGTGTTCAAGCAGGTTCAGGCTCTTGGAGTGGAGCACGCTGACTGCACCACATGCCACGGCACCGGACAAGTGCGTCGCGTGACGAACACCATCCTGGGCCAAATGCAAACGGCCTCGACCTGCAACGTCTGCCACGGAACCGGCCAAAGCATCACACGCAAGCCCAGCGGCACGGACGAGATGGGCATGAAACGCGAGGAAGCGGTCGTCAATCTCGAAATCCCTGCGGGCGTCGAGGACGGCATGCAGCTCAGCGTGCGCGGCGAAGGCAACGGCGCACCCATGGGAGGTGTTCCCGGGGACCTCATCGTTCTGGTGGAAGTGCTCCCTCACGAGACGTTCCAGCGCAACGGCAAAAACCTGCACCACGACCACTACATCAGCTTTGTGGATGCCGCTTTGGGCTCCACAGCCGAGGTGCCGCTTTTGGGAGGCAAGGCCAAGATCAAGGTCGACGCGGGCACGCAAAGCGGCAAAATCGTGCGCCTTCGGGGCAAGGGGCTACCCTCCGTGGACAGCTACGGCAACGGCGATTTGTTGATCAACCTCAACGTGTGGACGCCCAAGAGTTTGACGAAAGACGAGACGAAAGCGTTGGAAGATCTTCGTGAATCCGCGAACTTTCAGCCTGATTCGGATCACGAGGAGCGTGGCTTCTTCGACAAGGTCCGCGACATGTTCTCGTAACCATGCCCACACCCGTCCTCCACACCCAAGGCGTATGCAAGTCGTTTGGCGACCACGTCGCCTTGGCACCGCTTGACGCGGAGGTGCACGGGGGACGCATCGTGGGTTTGCTCGGTCCCAACGGCGCAGGCAAAACGACCCTGCTCCGGATGGTGACTGGCATCACCAAGCCCGACCGTGGCGAACTGCGGATGTGGGGCGTGCCCCACCACCGTGACTTGTTGACGCGCATGGGCTACCTCCCGGAAGAACGAGGGCTCTACAAAAGCATGCGCGTGGCCGAGCAGGTGCTCTACTTCGCGACGTTGCGCGGCATGGCTCGCTCCGACGCGGAGCGCGAGCTCAAAGGTTGGTTCGAACGGCTTGAAGTCGAGGGGTGGTGGAACCGTGAGGTGGCCGACCTGAGCAAAGGCATGGCTCAAAAAATCCAGTTCATCGCCACGGTCCTGCACCGCCCTGAGCTCCTCATCCTCGATGAACCGTTCAGCGGCCTCGACCCGATCAATGCGGGCCTCGTGCGCAACGAGATGCTGCGCTTGGTCAAGGAGCACGGCACCACGCTCCTGCTTTCGACGCATGACATGGGGTCGGTGGAAGCGTTGTGCGACGAGGTGATCCTCTTGCACAAAGGCCAAAAAGTCTTGTCCGGCAACACCGACGCCGTTCGCGAGGACGCCCGCCAAGGGCGCATCCGAGTCGCCGTACGAGGCAACCTGATGGCGTTCGTGGCCGAGCTCGGTGCGCGTGCCGAATTGCTTTCCAAATCCACCCGCGACGACGTGTCGCCGATCCCCATCCACGACCTCGAACTGGCCCTTCCTGATGGCTGGGGCATGCCCGAGTTTTTGGCATGGGCGGTTCAGCATGTGGAGGTTTTGGAGGCCGTCCCGCTCCGGCTTTCCATGGAGGAAGTGTTTGTTCAAACCGTCGAATCCGCCACACCATGACCCACCCCAAGAGCACGTTGGAGATTTGGGCATCGGTGGTCCGCCGTGAGTACGTGACGCGCGTCCGCCGTCGCGCTTTTCTTGTGGCCACCCTGCTCGGACCGCTCCTTATGGTGGGACTGGTGGCCGGCCTTGTCCTTCTGACCCAAAGCACCGAGGAACCCACGAAGGTGTGGGTGGCTGACCACGTCGGGCTGCTCACCTCACCGGCAGAGGACGGCCAATTCATTCCGACGTGCCCAACCTGTTACCCCGAGCGCAACATGCTGACCTACCGGTTTGGCCGCGACGTCAAGTCGCGGGAAGAGCTCGAAGCCGAGGGCTTTTCGTGCATGGTGGAGCTCGACGACGGCATCCTGCAAAGTGAGAAGGCGCAGCTCTTGCATTTGGCTCCTCCAAGTGGAAGGGCCAAACGTTGGATGGAACGCGACTTCAGCCAAGCCATCGAACGCGTCAAGGTTCGCGAAACGTCCGACCTTGATTACGAAGCGTACCTCGCCCTGAAGACCGACGTGACCCTCGTGGGCCTCGACATGGCGACGGGCGAGCGCAAAGGTGCGGAGCGCGGAGCCTTGGGCTTTGCGTTCAGCATCTTCATGCTCATGTTTGTCTTGATTTACGGCATGCACGTGATGCGTGGCGTGATTGAGGAGAAGTCCAACCGCATCGTCGAGGTCGTGCTCAGCACGGTCCGTCCAAGCACGCTGCTCGCAGGCAAAATTGCCGGCATTGGACTCGTTGGTCTCACCCAAATCCTCGCTTGGGCCGTCCTCAACTGGATTCTTTTTTCGGCGCTTGGGCTCGTGGTGGAGCAAAGCGCCTGGATGGAATCGTGGACCGCAACCCAAGGCATGACCGCCGGCACTGCGGATTTTGCCACTGTCTTGGCCGCTCAGGATAAGTTGGCGTTTCTGCTCGACATCCATTGGGGGGTCATGCTCGGGTGCGGGGCTGTTTACTTCGTCTTGGGCTATGCGATGTACGGTGCGTTCTTCGCCACCATCGGGGCCATGGTGGAGCAGGAATCGGACGCGCAGTACTTGCTGTTGCCCGTGATGCTTCCCCTCATGTTCAGCTACTTCTTGGCCTCCCTGAGCATCGAATCGCCGGAAAGCACCTTGGCCATTGTCAGTTCGTTTGTGCCGTTCTCGTCGCCCATCTCAATGATGGTGCGCCTTCCCATGGGCGTGCCGTGGTGGCACGTCGCGTTGAGCATGGCTCTTCTCGCCGTCACCGCAGCCTTGATGGTGGGCTTGGCTGCACGGGTCTACCGCGTGGCCATTTTGATGTACGGAAAGCGTCCGAGTTTCAAAGAAATCCTGCGTTGGACACTCCGTCCTGATTCAGGCGCGCTCTGAAACCTTTGCGAATCAACGATTGCATGAACAACCTTCGCCGCGTGGCCGTCATCGACTGTGGAACGAACACGTTCAACCTCCGAATTGTGGATTTGGGTGCGGCATCCGGGTGGATTCCGGTGTTTGGTCAGCGCATCCCTGTCAAGCTTGGCCAAGGTGGGGTTGCCAAGGGCGTCATTCGGCCGGACCGAATTGCACGTGGGCTCGACGCTCTGGTGTCGATGCGTGAGGCGATTCGGAATTACCGCGCGGAAGAGGTCCATGTGATGGCCACGAGCGCCATGCGCGACGCGAAAAACGGCCGGGACTTTGTCGATCAAACCAAGGCCCTGACGGGTTTTGAGATTCAGGTCATTTCAGGTCAGCACGAGGCGCGCCTCATCCAAGAGGGCATCCGACTGAACTTCCAGGAGCCGCCTACGGAAACGTGCCTGACGATGGACATCGGAGGGGGAAGCGTGGAGTTCATCGTTTGGGATGCCGAGGGCATCAAGTGGGCCCAAAGCTTCGACACTGGCGTGGCCCGCCTGCAGATGCTGATGAATCTTCCCGACCCAATCGGATCGAAGGGTGTCGCGAGCATGCGTCCGTACTTCGACGACGCCATGGCTCCCTTGGCCGCAGCCATCGCGGCGTTGAAGCCAGCCATGTTGGTGGGGGCGAGCGGCTCCTTTGACACGGTGGCTGAACTCGTCGGGACCCGAACGCGCGTCGAGCGTCCCGACCACGCTCAATCGCCGGAGCCGCACCCAGATGCCGACCCCATCCCCGTCGAAGCGTGGGCGGACGTGTGCGCCCAACTCACCGAGCGGGACGCCCATTACCGCACGAACATGCCAGGCATGGATCCAGCCCGAGTCGACCTGATGCCGTACAGCGCGGCTCTGATTCAGTGGGTCCTGGACCAGGGCACGGTGACGTCGATTTGCCGTGCACCGTATGCCCTGCGCGAAGGGGTGCTTTCCCGAATCGAACAAGGCCTTCCGCTGCTTCCGGAGTTGTGAGGCGCTTTGGCGGTTTGGCACCATCTTTGACCTGAAGCGGACAAACCCACACCCATGGCCCACCTCCTGATCATCGACGACGAAAAGCCCATTCGCACGAGCCTGCGTGAGATCCTCGAGTACGAGGGGCACAAGGTGTCCGAGGCAGGCACGGGGATGGACGGCATTTTGGCCGCCACCAAAACCGCTCACGACGCCATTTTCTGCGACGTCAAGATGCCCCAAATGGATGGGCTCGACGTCTTGGACATGCTGGCGAAGAAGAACGTACCCACGCCCGTCATCATGATTTCGGGACACGGCACGGTCGACACCGCGGTGGCCGCACTCAAGAAAGGGGCTTACGATTTCATCCAAAAGCCGCTCGACCTGAACCGCGTGCTCGTGACGTTGCGCAACGTGCTCGAGCGGGAGGCCCTCGTCGAAACCACCAAGGTGCTGACCAAGAAAGTGCACACCTCCCAGTCGCATCACATCGTGGGAGAGTCGGAGGGCATCCAGCAGATCCTGCACATGATCCAAACGGTGGCGCCCACCGACGCACGCGTGTTGGTCACCGGCGCCAACGGCTCGGGCAAGGAACTCGTCGCTCGGCAAATCCACGACAACTCAGGGCGTGCCTCGGGTCCTTTCGTGGAGGTCAATTGCGCGGCCATTCCGTCGGAGTTGATCGAGAGTGAGTTGTTTGGGCATGAGAAAGGGGCGTTTACCAGTGCTGTGGCCCAGCGGAAGGGCAAGTTTGAGCAGGCCCAAGGCGGCACACTCTTTCTCGACGAGGTGGGGGACATGAGTGCGTCGGCGCAGGCCAAAGTCCTTCGCGCGCTGCAGGAGAACAAGATATCTCGCGTCGGCAGCGACAAAGACATTGCGGTGGATGTGCGCGTCGTGGCGGCGACGAACAAAGATTTGAAAGCCGCCATTGCGAACGGCGAATTCCGCGAGGATCTCTACCACCGGTTGGCGGTGGTGCCGATTCACGTTCCGGCGTTGGCGGAGCGGGCGAGTGACATTCCCCTGCTTGTGGCCCATTTCCTCGACGTGCTGTGCGCTCAATCCGGTCGTCCTGTGCCGAAGGTGGCCAAAGAGGCGATGTCCGCCTTGCAAAAAGCACCTTGGACGGGCAACGTTCGGGAACTTCGAAATGCGGTGGAGCGACTGCTTATTTTTTGTCCTGCAGGAGGGGCCATTGACGGTGAACTCGTGAAGGCGTACGGGCAATTGGCGTAACGTGATGCGCCCTGACGGGGCGGAGTTGTCGAATATTATATGTGTGGTTTGTTGGTTTTCAGCAAGATGGAGGCAACCCCGATCGAAGGTGTCCGTCTTACACGCGACAAACCAATCTCATGGACTTCTTCGACACCTTCAATTTGGACGGCGGCGTGGCCCTCGGAACCTTGTTCATCACGCTCATCGCACTGGCAGGAAACTGGCGCTTGTTTGTGAAGTGCAACCAGCCGGGATGGGCCGTAATTGTGCCAGGTTACAACGTGGTTGTGGCCATGCGCATCATTGGCCGTCCAGCGAGCCACGCGCTCTTTTTCTTGATTCCTGTGTACAACCTGTATTTCTTTTTCCGGACCATTCTGGAATTGGCGAACACGTTTGGCAAGGAGAGCGCCTTGGATTACGTGCTCGCTTCGGTGTTCAACGTGTTTTACATTTTGAACCTCGGATTGAGCGAAGAAGAGGAATACCAAGGGCCAGTTTACGGATCCCTGGCGACGAAGAAAGACGGACAGGCGTCGAACATGGCTGTGGCTTGACGTGACCACCTAACCCTTCCATATCTGGCAACAAAAAAGGCACCGATTGGGGTGCCTTTTTTGTGTTGGGACGACAAGGGGCTCAACCCGCGACTTTGGCCATCGCACCGTCAATGGCGGCTTGCAGGCCGTTGGCGTTTTTGCCGCCTGCCGTGGCAAAGAAGGCTTGGCCACCCCCGCCTCCGCCAATGTGGGTTGCGAGTTCACGGACGAGATTTCCCGCATGCAGGTCGTGGGATGCCACCACATCGTCGCTGACCGCAATGGAGAGCGTCACTTTTCCGCCCGCACTGCTTCCAAACACCCCAAAGAAGGGAGCTTGCTCGGCTTTGAGCTGGAACGCGAGGTCCTTGATGTTCTTGGCGTCGAGGTCGAGGATGGCTCCCACCACGTTGATGCCGTTGACCTGTTTCATGCCGGCAATCAAGTCGCCTTTGACGTTGCCCGCGGCTTCGCGCTGGAAGGCCTCGATGTCCTTGGACATTTTCGCGTTCGACTTCAGGAGGTCGTCGATGGCTTGGGCGGGGTCGGCGGCGCCTTTGAGCATGGCTCGGATGCCGGCGAGTTGCTCGCGCTCGTGGCGCTGTGCTTCCATCGCGGCTTCGCCGGTGAGGGCTTCGATGCGTCGGATGCCGGCGGCGACGGCGCCTTCACTTTCAATTCGGAAGGGGCCGATGGCGCCGGTGGCGGGCACGTGAATGCCTCCGCAGAGTTCCTTCGAGGAGCCAAATTCGATCATGCGTACGGTGTCCCCGTACTTCTCGCCGAAGAGCATCATGGCGCCGGCTGCTTGGGCGTCTGCGATGGCGAGTTCGCGGTGCTCTTGGCACGGGTGGTTTGCGAGGATGCGGGATTGGACGAGGGATTCGATGCGTGCGAGTTCGTCATCCGTCACTTTTTGGAAGTGCGAGAAGTCGAAGCGCAAGCCGTCGGGTTTGACCAGCGAACCTTTCTGTTCAACGTGCGTGCCGAGCACTTCGCGAAGGGCTTCGTGCATGAGGTGAGTCGCACTGTGGTTCCGCGAGCTCGCCGCGCGCAAGGCCACGTTGACCTGAGCTTGGAAGGCGCTTCCTTCGGGAACGCGGTCGAGCACATGGACGATGAGGTTGTTTTCCTTCTTGGTGTCGAGCACCTTGTAGCTTACGCCGTTTTCAGAGGTCAGGGAGCCGCGGTCGCCCACCTGGCCACCGCCTTCGGGGTAGAAGGGCGAGCGGTCAAACACCGCCTGCACAAAGGTTTTCTTCTTGGCTGTGACTTCCCGGTAGCGAAGCAACGTGACGCTGGCGTTGCTGTGATCGTAGCCGATGAATTCGGTGGGCCCGTTGCTTTCGGCGACGATTTGCCAGTCGTCGGCCGTGATTTTGCCGGCTTCGCGGGAGCGGTTCTTTTGGGCGTCGAGCAAGGATTGAAAGCCGGCCTCATCCAC
>ENA-OUOG01004326-OUOG01004326.1-marine-metagenome-genome-assembly--contig:-NODE-4326-length-12332-cov-7.123378_pt1 | contig 12332 bp, 12 predicted proteins | sample MGYA00248635_ERZ508505 | MGnify/ENA primary metagenome ERZ508505 (study PRJEB26176, sample SAMN06267871) | marine metagenome | isolation source: Saanich Inlet, British Columbia, Canada | place: Pacific...
AAAAAGATACGGCGCAAAGCGGCTTGGTCGAAAATCTCGTTCGGGTGGAAGTTGGTCGAGAAAATCACCAATGTGTCGAAGGGCACTTCGAATTTCTCACCCGATTGCAGGGCCAGAATATCATAGCCCATTTCCATCGGAACGATCCAGCGGTTGATCAGTGTCTGGGGCGGTTCTTCCTGACGGCCAAGGTCATCTACGATGAACACGCCACCCGTTGATTTCAGCTGCAGGCTGGCCTGATAGGTGCGGCTGACGGAATTGTATTTCAAATCCAGCATATCCAGCGTTAATTCACCGCCCGTCATCACAGTGGGGCGGGTGCATAGGATATAACGCGTATCATGCAAAATCATGGATTTGCGCAATGCCGACGGATTAACATCAGGCGTATCGGCTTGGCTGACAGGTGTATGCACGATCGGGTCGAACAGCGTGATGACCTGACCTGCATAGAACACGGCATGTGGTACATAAATATTGTCGCCCATTGCGGAACGGATGCCTTCCGCAATCGAGGATTTACCATTGCCGGGCGGTCCATACATCAAGACTGAGCGCCCTGACCCCACAGCGGGCCCAAGCTGATCAATCAGACCATCCGGCAAGATCAGATGCCCCATGGAATTCGTGAGCATCTCCCGTGTGAGGTTGATATCACGGATCGATTGGCGCTTGGCCTGAAGTTTATAAGCCTCAAGCGGGACAGGCATTGCGCCGAAATATTCGGATTGCTTGAGCGCATCCATCGCGCGGGCCTTGCCGCTTTCGGTGAGTTGGAACCCCATCTCGCCCTGCGATGTGGCATGAAGGGTGCCCGTCGCCTGCAAAAGGTTCATGTCGCGCAAGGCGTCGATCAATTGCTGCGTCAGGGTGACGGGCAGTGCGACGGCCTGTGCGATATCAGTCGCTGTCTCGACATTCTTGCGGAAGATCGTCTTGAGCAGGATATCCCGCATAACAACGGTCGACAGACCCGTATCGGTCATCTTGCGGAGCGCGGGTGGCGCGATCGCGTCAGTGCTGGGGGTATGCATATTCATGACAAACTCTCGGAGCTGGAGTGGCTATGCGACGACAATACCCAAAGAGGTTTGGGGGCCATGAAACTCGTTACCGTCAAGGGGCCTTAGGCCCAAAGCCCAAGCCCCATGACCAGATAGATCACCAATGCGCCCGAAAGAGCGACACCCATTGGAAACAGTTTTCCACGCTCCCAAGACACCCAGTCAGGTGTGGCGCGGCGAACGGCGGGAATGCGGCCCGCGCTGCGATGCGTGATCCATGAACCGATGAGCACCATGGCGAACAACGTCACAAAGAACAGCCCATCCCCTTGCGCAACAAAGGGGGCCATTGCCGCGGCGAATTTCGCATCCCCCGCCCCGACCATGCCAAGCGAGGTAATCACAAAGCCCGCGACCAGAACGAGGGCCAGCGCCAGCATGCGCCAGCCATAAACCTCAAGCGGCAGCAGGAAGAGACCGCCAACCGCAAAAACCGCGAAGAGGGCCAGAACCGAATAATTTGTGATGCGCATATCCCGCAGATCCGTCCAAGAGACATAGAGGCAGATCGGAAGAACGAAGGGTAGGAACCATGCGGCTTCTTGAAAGGTAATATTCATCAATTTCTCACCTCTGTATCCAGCGCACGCAGCGCGCGTACGGCAGCATCGAAATGTTGTGGATGCGTATCGATGGCCTCGGCAAGAAGCCCACGTCCAAGATCAACCTCCCCCTGACGGATCGCTGCCAGAGCCATCGTGTGCAAAAGCTGCGCGCGCTCGACTTGAGTTGTGCGTACGAGAGGAAGGTTAAAATCTCCTTGCGCGGCGCGGGCCAGCACGAGGTTGTTTTTGGCTGTAAACAATTCGGGGTTATAGGTGATGGACTCGGTAAAGAGGCGCTCGGCCGCTTCGAAATCCCCACGGGACAATTTCGAATAGCCCCAATTGTTCAAGACCGATGCAGGCCGTGTGGTTAGGCCGACGGCGGTCTCGTAGAAGCTGTCGGCGCGGTCCCATTCTTGGTTCGAGTCTGCAACCATCGCTTCCAGACGGTAGCGTTCATAGGTCTCGAAGGTGGGCGGCACGAGATTAAGCTGCTCTTCGGCGGTTTCCCATTCGCTGGCGCGGATCAGGGCATCGGCGTAATCGACACGGTCTTGATCAGTGACTTCATCGCTTTGCACGATATCGCGCCAGATGACGGTGGCTTCGGTGGCGCGGCGCGCGCGGATCAGGCTTTGCCCAAGCCCTCTTTGCAGATCGATCCTGTCGGGATTTTCCTGCGTGGCGCGGCGGAAATAGGCCACAGCCTCATCAGGGTCAGCGGCGGTTAGCATTATGTCATTGAGATTTGACTCATCAATGACATTCAAAGCGTCCATGGAACGATTGACCTCGCCGCCGGAGTTTTGACATCCAGCGAGCGCAAGCGCTAATCCACAGACCATACCTGCTCGGTACGTTAGGCGCATTTTGCGACCTCTTACTGCTCATGCCCTTTGTTTCATGGGGCTGAGGTGAGGGTATATCTGCCCCCACCGCGGCGGACCAAATCAAAGTGGCTTTGGTTGTTTTCCGCACTATAGCTCGGATTTTCCATTCTTTCGATAGAAAGTCGCAAGTTTTCGCGAATGGAGTCCGATTGGCCACTATCGAGTGCAAAAGCCTGCTGGAAAACGCGCATGGCTTCGCCATAATCACCCTGTTCCATCAAGACGACGCCCAGATTATTCCAAGCGGGCGGAAAATCTTCGTCAAGCTCGATAGCCATTCTGAGGTTTTCTTCGGCTTGGCCCAATCGCCCCAAACGCAGATTGGCCGACCCGATGCCCGACAGGACATCCGCAGTAAGCCCTTGATCGGCAGCGCCCCTGTAAAAGGCGCGCAGGGCCAAGTCATATTCGCCCGCATCCATCAAGCGGTGCCCGACCAACACGCCGTCCACGGCATCGCGAAGCACCACGGTTCCCTCAGGCGCGCTTGGGCCCTCGCGCAATGCAGCAAGCGTGTCAGGATTTTGCTGACACGCCGCTAGACCGATCAAAGCTGTTATCGTGATGAGCCCCCGCAACATCCGCCTCCGTATTTCGTCGTTAGCCCCCGAAATTCTGGGTGATCCCGTAAACCGATGGTCCGATCAGGATCACAAGAAGCGGAGGCACACAAAAGAACATAGTGCCCAGTGTCAGTTTCACGGGCAGCTTATTCGCCTTTTCCTCGGCGCGCATCACCCGTTTGTCACGCATTTCGCTGCCATAGACGCGAAGCGCATCTGCAATGGAGGTACCGTAGGTCGTGGCTTGGATCAAAGTTGTGACGAAGCTGTTAATATCCTGCACGCCAACACGTTCTGCCATGTCGCGCAGAACTTGCGTTTTGTCCTTACCCGCTTTCATCTCATAAGCGATGATTTCGAATTCTTCGGACAGGGCAGGGTAGGAGGTGCGCATCTCTTTTGCGACGCGGATGATGGCCTGATCAAGGGATTGGCCCGCCTCGACACAAACCAGCATCAGATCGAGCGAGTCTGGGAAGCCTGTGATGATTTCCTCTTCGCGCTGCTGCACGCGTTTGGTTACCCAGTATTTCGGGGCCATATAACCGATCATGCCGGGAAGAAGCACGGACATGGCCGTGGCCTGAGGCGTCTGACCCGGCGAGATGAGAATATAGATCGTGCCAAGCCCCAGCATACCAAGGCCAAGGGCCAGCTGCGCGAAATGAAAGGTCTGCACCGCCCCTTTGGAGCGGTAGCCCGCACGGATCAGTTTCAGGCGAATATCGCTGAGTTCTTTCTGGTTGGTCGGCTCCAGATATTGGGCGAAGCGGTCCAGCCTCTGGTCTTTGCCGCCCACACGTAGCCCGCCGTCTTTACCAGATGAGGCTTGGGTCGTTTTCTGCTGCTCCAGCAGCTTTTCCATCGGGTCTTTTTTGCGGAACAGAACCAGTGGAAGGGCAATCGCAATCATGAGGATGCCCAGACCTGCTGCTACGAATAGCGGTCCAAATTCGCCAAGCTGTTCGATGATGAACTGATTGGCCGTATCGATAAGGTTTGTAACAAGTTTCATCTGTTGTCTCCCTTAGACCTTAATGTTCACCAGAATTCGCATGAAGAAGAGGTTCAGCCCGAGCATGGCGCCAACGACGATACAGGCTGGCAGGAAGGCTGAAGATTGCATCACATCATCATAATAGCCTGGCTGCATGATATTGATCATGATCAGGGCCAGCACCGGAAAGGCAGAGAGGAAATTGCCCGAGAATTTCGCCTCGGAGGTAATCGCGTTTACGCGGCGGAACAGTTTGAACCGCATGCGGATCACTTGCGCCAAGCCGTTAAGGACCTCTGCGAGGTTACCACCCGAGGTTTGCGAAATACCCACAGCAACGGCCAAGAAGCGCAAATCCTGCATATCCAGACGCTCGGCCATGGTGGCGATCGACTCGGAGACATCAAGGCCATAGGCCGCTTCATCGGCGATGATACCAAGCTCGGATCCCAGAGGGTCAGCAACTTCTTTCGCAACCGTATTGAGAGCGGCCACAAACGGGTGGCCAACGCGCAGGCTGCGCACCAACAATTCGACCGCGTCAGGCAATTGCTCCTCGATCATGGCGAGGCGTTTTTTGGCTTTGTTGGAGACCCAGTAAAAAACGCCGCCCACACCCATCAAAACGGAAAGGCCAATGCGAACGGGGAAAGACGCGCCTGTGCCAAGTGTCAGCGCCAGAAAGGCAATCGCGGCGATCAGGCCCATCAGCATAATCATTTGTCTGGGCGTGAAGGCGATATTTGCCTTTTGCGCTTTATCCGACAACAGGGAATAGAGCGGGATCGTACGCGATTTCATATGTTGGTCCATCTCCTTGCGGAGTTTGGCCAAAACATCTTCGCGGCTGGATCCCTTTTCCAGCATTGTCAGGCGGCGATTGACGCGGGCGTTCAGGCTGATCGATTTGCCGAAAACCATCAGGTAGAGACCTTCGATCAGCGCAACAACGCCAATGAAAATCCCGATATAAATGAGGGGTTCGATTGAAAGTTGCATGAGATCAGTCTCCCGCAGGGTCAAAGAGTGACATTGGCAAATCATAGCCCCACTGGCGGAAGCGCTCGGAGTAATGCGAACGCACGCCACAGGCGGTGAAGCGGCCAATGATCGTGCCATCGGGCTTCAGCCCAAGGCGTTGGTAGCGGAAAATTTCCTGCATCGAGACGACTTCGCCTTCCATGCCGGTGACTTCGGTGATCGAGGTCATCCGACGCGAGCCATCCTGAAGACGGCTGGCCTGAACGATCAGGTTCACAGCGGAAGAGATCTGGGCGCGAACCGCTTTGATCGGCATCTCGATACCTGCCATCGCCACCATGTTTTCCAGACGCGAGCAAGCATCACGCGCCGAGTTGGCGTGGATTGTCGTCATCGATCCGTCATGGCCCGTGTTCATGGCCTGCAACATGTCGATCACTTCCTCACCACGGGTTTCCCCCACGATGATGCGGTCAGGACGCATCCGCAGCGCGTTGCGCAAACAATCGCGTTGGGTCACTTCGCCTTTGCCTTCCACATTCGGGGGGCGGCTTTCCATCCGGCCGACATGCACCTGCTGAAGCTGAAGTTCGGCTGTATCCTCGATGGTCAGAACACGTTCTTTATTATCAATGAAAGACGACAGCGCATTGAGGGTTGTTGTCTTACCCGAACCCGTACCGCCCGAGACGATGACATTCAGGCGGCAGGCGCAAGCGGCCTGCAGATAGGCGGCCATCTCCTCGGAGAAGGCGCCGAAGCGGACCAGATCATCAACCCCGAGCTTTTCCTTTTTGAACTTACGGATCGAAACCAAGGATCCATCCACCGCAACGGGTGGGACCATGGCGTTGAAACGTGAACCATCCTTGAGGCGGGCGTCGACATATGGGTTTGATTCATCGACGCGTCTGCCAACGGCAGATACGATTTTATCAATAATACGAAGAAGGTGGCGTTCATCTTTGAAGCGCACATCAGTAAGTTGCAGCTTGCCTGCGCGCTCGACGAATACACGGTTCGGGCCGTTGACCAGAATATCGTTGACGGTCTCGTCTTTCAAAAGCGGCTCAAGCGGGCCAAGCCCCATGACCTCGTCGAACAACTCGACTTGCAGGGTCTGGCGGTCTTCGCGGTTGAGGACCACGCCCATGGCACCAAGCTCGTCATTCGTGATCGAGATAATCTCGGCCTTAAGCTCGCTTTCCTTGGCGCTTTCAAGTGCGGCAAGGTTAAGGTTCTCAAGAAGGCGATGGTGCATATCGGTCTTGATTTCATCAAGACGCTGGCGGCGTTTGATATCCTTTTCACCGCTTTGCGCTTGCGCTGCGACCACGTCCTGTGACGGGCCAGGCATAGGGCGGCGCAGTGAGGAAGGGGCCGCAGCTGGTGCGTCCGCCGCCACTTCGGGGGCGGCTTTTTCAGGTTCTTTTGGTGCGGCCGGCTTTGGGCGTCCTACAGGCTCTGCCCCAGTCGTTTTTGTGTAGCGAGAAAACATATTGTCCTACTTTCAGCCGGTTTTTGCGTCATCGAGCATGGCGCTGTGAAGCCCCGTGGCGAGTTTCAAAATATCTTTGCGCAGCGCATTCTTCTTGCCCATTTCCAGCAAGGGGCTGCCATGATCACAGCTTTGCTTGATCTGCTTGCCACCCTCGGAAAGGTTGGTGGCAATCTTGACGCCCAAGCTTTCGGAGAGGCGTTTTGCGCGGGATTTTCCGCCCATATCCGTCATGCCAGGCGCGCGGTTCAGAACGAAATTGACCTTTTCCAAAGGCAGATCTTCTGATTTCAGCGCCTTGATGAAGCGCATGGCATTTTGCGCAGAGCGCATATCCAGTTCGAGAACCGAAAAATAGACATCAACCTCGCTGAGGATGGTTTCGGTCCATTGCACGATGGTCGAGGGCATATCGATCACCACGATGTCATGGCTTTCCCGCGCAAGACGCAGGATCGCGGTCACATCTTCGGGGCTGATCATATCGAGAGGCAAAATCTCGGAGGGCGCAGTGAAGACCGACAGCTTGTTCCCGTAGGTAACGATAGCCTGTTTGAAGGCGTCTTCATCCATGGATTGCGCGTCGGTGAGCATCTCCAAGATCATCTCTCGACGGGAGAGATCAAGATAGGTCGCCACGGTGCCAAACTGTAGATCCAGATCGATCAGGCAAACGCTCGGTGGGTTCTTTTTGTCGATATTGGCCAATTCCCATGCAAGGTTCACAGCCAAAGTTGTGGCACCAGTGCCGCCTGCAAGCGATTGCACCGCGAATACGGCTTTTGCGCCGCCTAAGGTTGGGCGCGCGATCTTTGCGGTCGAGGCGCTTGCCTCGGGAATGTCTTGTGGCTCGGGCATCTCGTTGAGCGCGCGGACGCGGGCGATGGCTTCGTGTAGCGCGTTATTGGGCAGCGGGTAGGGCACGAAATCATCGGCCCCCAATTTGAGAAGTTGGTGTAGGCCAGCGGGGCTTAACCCGTCGGCAATCAGGATCACGCGGGTTCCGTTTTGTTTGGCAAGGCGGATGATCTCGCCCACCATTCCAATATCGCTTTCGTCCTTCTGATCGACCGCAATCGCGATAAGTTCGAGGGACTCGCCATCAGGCTGGGTCAGAAAGGACTGCGCTTGCGAAATGCTCAGGTCACCCCATGCATCGCCAAGCTCGGTCTCCATATCCTCGATCAAGAGATCGAAATTCTCCACGTCCCGAGAGACCGTGCAGGCCACGATCGGTGTAGGATCAGACTGTAGCGCAACTCCGCCGCTCATTTGCTCAATTCCCAAATTTGCCCGGCTGTCCGGGTCATTTTCATAGGTTCGAACCCGCGAAAGCGCGTTCAAGATATTGATGCTGAGGGGATATGTTCCGTCGTTCAAAATGACAGAGTACCCCTACTCCACGAGGCTCTTTGTCGTTGAGAACTGGGGCAAGATTGCGGCTAAAAAAATGAAACTATGGGGAATTTTAGAGTGTTTCGTAGCGTGTCAGGAAACGAAAAAATGGCAGCCTTTTGAGCTGCCATTCCATATTAATTGATAATTAACAGGTGTTTGGGGGCTACTCGCCGCCGCCTGTGGTGCTGCCATCGCTGCTTGGCGCAATGGTGACGCTGCCGCTTGAATAGGTGCGATATGCGATCCGTGCGTATTGCCCATCCAGAACCGCTGGATGGCTTTGGACGAATCCCGAAACCTCGGTAACAGCGCGGCGATTGCGTTGTTCGCGATCACTGGTCGAGATCAGGGGCTGGGTCTCTCCCAGCGAGACCAGCGCCTCAAGCCTGCTGCGATCAACGCCGTGGCTGACCAGATAATTGACCGATGCACGCGCGCGGCGAAGGCCAAGCTGGTGGTTATACTGATCAGATCCAACCAGATCGGTGTGACCATAAACACTGAAGCGCACTTCGGGGAATTGGTTCATGAAGGAGGCTTGCTGCCGCAAAACGCTATGCGCGGCACCATCAAGTTGGGCCGAATTGAAAGCGAAAGTCACCGTTGTCGGAATATCGCGCGCGAAACGATCCGCGAGGTCGGAGACATAGCTGCGCTGCCCCGTCATCACGAGGTGATTGTTCATCGTGGGATTGCCAAAACCACCTTCATCTAGATCAGCGCCTACGGGTTGATCACAGCCTGCCAGAGCCAAGGTTGCGAGGGCAAAAATCGCGGCGCGGATATGGTGAGGAAAACTCATTGGCTCACTCCATCACATAACCATAGGAGCCGCCGAAATCCTGCTGTGCAACATCGCCTGCTGCACCCGATGTCGGGGTGCGCCCTGTTGTGCGCCCAAGCAGGAACAATTCACGCTCGGTGGGGATTGCAACACGGTCGGTTGGCAAGGTCAGCGCTTCGCCGCGAGTGGGCGAGACAAGATGCGCGGTAATGATGATCACAAGCTCGGTTTGCTGACGCTGGTAATTGGTGCTTCGGAACAAGGCCCCAATGATAGGCAGGTCGCCAAGCCAAGGCACTTGGCTGACTGAGTCGCGGAAATCATCCTGAAGCAGGCCCGCAATCGCAAAGCTCTCTCCATCGCGCATCTCGACTGTCGTCGAGGCCGAGCGTGTGTTGAGCGATGGGATTGATGAATCGGACAGAGTGATAGAGCTTCCGAGAGAAGAGACCTCTGTGTCCAAAACGAGGTTGATCAAACCCTCACTCACAACTGTTGGAGTGAAATCGAGTTTTACGCCGAACTCTTTATAGTCGATTCCGATGCCATCTGTCGTCCGAACGGGAATAGGATATTCGCCGCCCGCAAGAAAACTGGCAGATTGTCCGGATAGGGCTGTGAGGTTCGGCTCGGCCAAAGTTCGGATGAGGCCGTTCGATTCAAGTGCTTCTAGCACAATGCCAATCTGGGCGCTTCCGGCCCCAAATGTAATGGCCATTGCACCTTGTCTGCCATCTAGTGTGGTGAATTCGGGCGTGTTCGATGAAGTGTTTCCACCATTCGTCAAGTACCCACCTGTGCCCAAGACGCGGTCTGTGCCAGAAAACGTAAAGCTTGCCGCGAGATCTTGGCGCACAGAACGGGACATCTCGGCAAATCGCACTTGCAACATGACTTGCTGCGTGCCGCCCACGGACATCAGGTTCGAGACCCTGTCAGGCGCATAGCGGTTGGCCAGTTCCATCGCGCGGTCCACGATCTGGCCCGAACTGACAGTGCCTGACAGCACGATACCGTCATTTGCGGTGCGCACTTCAATCTCTTCACCAGGCAGGATTTCACCCAGACGTTCGCGTAATTCCGCCACATCCGAGACGACCTGCACCTCAACATTCGAGATCAAGGAGCCATCAAGGCCCAAAAGGGTCAGCGTTGTCCGCCCCGGCGCACGGCCCAGAATATAGATCGTCGTTTCCGAGAGCGTCGCGATATCCGCAATGCCGGGATTGGCGACAGAAAGCTCTCCGAAGATCACATCGCTTTCAACCACAACCGCTCGGTTCAAGGGGACGCGCAATGTCGAGGATGTCGAGCCTTCAACAACCCGCAAGTTTTGTGCTTGCGCGGGTAGGCCCTGAAATAAAACAGCAGCGCAGCCCATAAGGCAGGCGCCGATAATTGATTTTATGCTCATTGTGATCCTGCCTCTCTGATCACTATCTTTTGGGGATTTTGGCATCCCTTTCGGCGCATACTGCCTCAAAAGCTCTGCTCTTGCAAGAATTCCTGTTATCGCAAGGTGGTAGGGGGCTTTTAAATTACTCAGGCCAATGGCGATCGCCCAACTGAATGGATCAGGGCCTCGGAAAGTCCGAGGCCCTGACATGGTGTTACATTTGGGATTTTGGAGATCAGTTGGTGCAGCGCACTGGCACGACAACCACATCGCCACCACGGCGCGATCTGACGGTGCAAACCCGTGCCGCTTGGGCGGGGGCGGCCTCGACAATGCCCAAAATCTCATTCTGACCAGCTTGAACGATTTCACTCTGGATATCGTCATTCACCCCGACAAGCGCCAAGCTGAGCGAGCCTGTGGCCTGCGCTTGGGCAAGGGCCGCGATCCGGTCTGGGCGGGCTTCAACCGTCAAAGTCCGTGCAACCATCGGGTTGTTGCGATCTTCATCAGCGACTTGGTCAACGGCGATAATCTGGAGGCTAGCCTCGATCAAACGTGTCACATTGCCTTCGCGGGATTCACCACTCCAATAGACATCCACGCGGTCACCTGGGCGAATGAAGCCCGATACGCCGCTGGCCACATCCACGCGAAGAGCAAAGGCGCGCATGCCTGAGGTAAGCCGCGAAGCAACGCCCGCATCCTGACCCGGTGCCGTCACTTTGGACAGCATCACAGGCTCGTCGCGTTCCATGATACGTAGCACAGTGCGCAACTCATCAGAGCCTTCGGGGAAGACTTCATCAATCGCGCGGAAGGTGCCGAAAGGAACACTATCTGCTGGCCATCTGATGACGCGCACATCTTCACGGCGCAGCTGCTGGCCATAGCGAAGGCCCGTATTCATAACGACCACATCGGTCGTTTCGATGATGGCGTCCCGTTGGGTCGCGAGAGCGTTGCGATATTGGTCAAACCGGTCTTTGGCGTAAAATACAGCCATGCCCGCAAGGCCAACACCCACGATCAGAACTAGCATAAAGATCAACCGCATTTTCGACGTTCCTCAATTATCAGTTGGCCGCATCATTTGAGGCGGCATGACAAAATTATTCCCCCTCGGAATGCTGGAGAATTCGGGCGAAAAAATGGTTCTGGGGTGGAATTTCTGGGGTTTATACGGCTGGCACAAAGCAATGCCAGCCGAAGGCCTGTTCCCTGCGGAGTGTGATATCAATGCGAAATCAGAAACCTTGCGCGGTGTTAACCGTCGCCTCCTTCTTCAGGGGCTGGGGCTTCTTCATTAGCGGAGAACGGGCTGGTATTTGGGTTGGTATCCGAGAGGGATTGGCTGATATCGGTCGAGAGGTCTTGCATGCCGCCTGAAACGACAGAGACCACCGCGACACCGAGACCGACCAATGCGGCGCTCAGGACAACCCAGTCTACTGTTACAGCGCCCGACTCGTTTTTTGCGAAACTGGTGATTGATGTGAAAGCCATGCGATTGCTCCTGCTATCATGTGGTGATTAAGCAGGCGCGTTCTGCGCCTTTGAAAGGGAGGGGGCCGCAATCTGGTTTGGAACGCGACCTCCACGAGATAGAGCATTCTGATCTCGCTGGTTGTAAAGGGCTTGAGACTTGGGGCGCGAATATGGCGCTGACGGGTCAGACAAGCGCAGAAAGCCTAAGGTTTTTATCAAATTTCCGATAGGGGCGCTGCTTTTTGACGTGTCAGGAGGGTGCGGTTTGTTGGGGGGATGTCGTGGCCGTGCAGGACATATTGCACGGGCCACGACATTCTTAGGCCCTTGATCGTGTTGGCCGATTTGGCCCGTTCGATCCGACAGAAACACAGTGCCAAATTGGCAGCGCTTGAAACCGGAGGATCATCGCGAAAGCCGCGAGATCTCCAATCAAAAACAAATTGCGCGAATTATGACGCAATCGGCAGACAAGGGCTTTATTGCGGCGAAATCGGGCGCAGATGTGGTAGAATTGAGGCGGAATTGTGGCTATGCCGCGCGGGGTGGAATAAGTTGGCTGGGACTGTTTCCAAATACGAAAAACGCCGCGTGAAAATCACGCGGCGTTTTTTTGAGTTTTAAATTGATCGACGGGAGGGAAGGAGTGTTTCCGCTTCCTGTCAGATCGAAGAATTACTCAGTTGTTTCTTCGGTTGTTGTTTCGGTTGTTGTTTCGGAAGTAG
>ENA-OUOG01004327-OUOG01004327.1-marine-metagenome-genome-assembly--contig:-NODE-4327-length-12332-cov-4.185312_pt1 | contig 12332 bp, 30 predicted proteins | sample MGYA00248635_ERZ508505 | MGnify/ENA primary metagenome ERZ508505 (study PRJEB26176, sample SAMN06267871) | marine metagenome | isolation source: Saanich Inlet, British Columbia, Canada | place: Pacific...
GCCGTGCTGTCACCGATACCCAAATCCCATGACGTAACAACGCTAACCGCTGGATCGTAGGGAATGTTGATTATGCGATCTTCTGCTTTGGCAGTCTTCATTTCCATTGCGTAGTAAGCGCCTTGAATAGCAGCCTCGAAAGAACACTCGAACTCCTGTTCAAAGCGATCCTCACCCATAGTGCGCTTGGCTTCTGCAAGTTCTTCGCTGTCTAGGATGCCTGTCTCGCTTGATTTCAGCATAGAGCAAAACCAATTATCGTCGCTTTTTGCGCTGCTATATATTTCCCAGAACTCGTTTTTTCCCTTGGGTGTGCCAATGAACGTAGCTTTGCCCTTGCGATCAGCGAGAGCGGGGCGGATTACCGTAGGCCAAGCCGATGCCGGAAAGTCAGCAGGCTCATCCAGAACAACAGCATCGAAGTAAAGGCCACGCATAGCATCATAATTATCAGCCCCGAATAGTCGGATGCGAGCGCCATTGGGCAGGTCAACACGAAGCTCTGAAGCGTTTACCTCTATGCCAGGTATCGGGGCCGTGAACTCTTTAAGGTAATCCCTAGCGATAGCCTTTGCTTGACGATAGTAGGGCGCAATGTAAGCAACACGCACGTTTGGCCTTTCGATAGTGAGCGCGTCCCTGATTAGGTCGTTGATAGCCCCTACAGTCTTTCCAAAGCGCCTGTGAGCAACAAGGCAAGCAAATCGCTCTGTCCTGTTGTGGAAAGCTGCCAGATGAGGTCTTGGCTTGTAGGGTATCTCTACGACTGCCATTTGATTTCTAGCGTCGTGTCATCTTTTCCAACGTGTTCCTGCACTTGCTTTTCACGCCACTCATCTGGGAAGCGGTTTTTCATCTGAAAGATCATCAGGGTTGGGTTTGGCGTAACGTTCTCAGGGTTTAGACCCAGCGCAGCTTTGCTTAATGCGTTTTCCCAATATCCTTGAGAATAGTCCCTAGCTGTTTTTATGGCGTCGGAAAACTCTGGGTGAACTTTTTTCCATTCATAGAGCGTGTCTTTGTGAATATCTAGCTCAAGGGCCATCTGCGTGATGCTAAGTCCTTGTTTTCCATACTCAATTACTTGATCACAGAATTTTTCTTTGTACTTGCTTGGCCGTCCATCCATGGGTGCGCCCTCCTATTGCAGTTGTGTGCAATATAAGCTGTACGGGTCATGTAGTCTAGTGAAGCGTTGCCATGTCGTTTCTCATGTCTTCAGACAGGTCAAATGCAATAGCGCAGACTTCCTCAATATCGATTTCGTCGAGACCGTATGCAGTGAAAACTAAAGCCACGGTCGCTGCTATCTCAAACAGGTCCGCGTTTTCTTCTAGCACTAGGTGTGTTTTTTCCATGTTACCTCTAAAAAAATGCCCCCCAGTTAAGGGAGGCTAGTCTCAGGCAGTATGAGGTGAGGTCAGGCTATCAAGTTTTTCTCTCGTAACCAAGCTATTTTTTTGCGGTATGGCGCGAGGTCTTGGGACGTTACTAAACCTTTCTCAAGCAACTCATCTGCGCAAACACCCTCAATCCAAGTATCTCCGACCGCTTCTTTGTTTTTTATGCGGTTGGCGTTTATCACAAAGGGGTCAAGACTTACCGAAGTGGTTCCCCCTTTAGGCGATGAGAAACTGCCCTTCACTGCGTCTGCTATTGCTGCACCAGTAGGCCATGAGCGTGTCTTGTGACGCTGCTTTAGCCTAATCTCTGCGGTTTCCATAATCCCTGCAATGTGATCCGAGTTTGTATCGTTAGGAAATGTTTTGTTTACCATCTTTGCAATGAGGTGGATTTCAGCCCTTTGCGCCTCTGTGCTATCCCGTAGGTGCTTGGGTGGTTCATATGTTCCAAGTATCTGCGCGAGAATGTGTGTGATCTGTGTAATGCGTTCTTCGTATGTCATTGTGCTACCTCATCTGCCCAGCGCTCTTGGTTCAACCATGTTGCTAGGTGTGGAATATATTTCGGGTCTTGGCCGTCTAGTGTCTTCACGTAATCGTAGAGAGCAACCCTGATGTCAGCCTCATCGTGCTTTTTGAAAGCTGCCTTGAGTGCGTTGCGTGCTGCGCCCTTCCCGACCTTTCGTGGATACAAATCCCAAATCTCATTGAAGACATAATCAAGTCGATCATCTTTAGATGATTTATTAGTTATATTTCCAAGGTTATTACTTCCAAGGTTAATGGTGCGCAGATTTTGCGCCCCCTCCCCCGCAGATTTTGCGCACCCCCCCCGCAGATTTTGCGCACCGCTTGTGTTCTCAGTAGTTCCCGTAAGTTCCAAAGAGTAACTATTTGCAGTTTGACCGCCAGTATCCCGATATTGCGGGTGCCGCCTAACTAAGCCAGCTTCCACAAGTGCTGCAATATTGTTCTCCACAGCCCTGCGTGACATTTCACATAAAGTGGCCAGACGAGCTATGCTGGGAAAGCACTTTCCTGTTTCGCCGTTGTGGTGATCCGCTATCCAATAAAGCACAATTTTTGCCGATGGTTTCAGCCCTTTTTGCTTCATAGCCAGCGCTGTCATGTAGTGAGACATTTTTTACCTTTCCAAGTTAGGCGGGGTAATGTACGCTTGCCCCAGTTCTAAATTTGTCATTTTATGAACTCCTCCTGTACTGGCCCGTGGCACCTCCCTGCTGCGGGCCTTTTTATTGCTCATCAAAGTAATCAGCAAGAGCCTTGTAAGTGGTATAACGAGGGTCAGTGCCGTTTAGCATATTGTAGATGACCGGGCGTGAGAGGCCGCAATCTTCAGCAAGCCTAGAAATGTTTGGGTGCGACTTGATCTTAATCTTGACCTCATCAAGCGAAATAATCCGTTTCATTTTAATCCTTTATGTTTTGCAAAAAACGAGGCGCAATTGAGACAATTAAACGCCCCGCCTGAGTGGTTTTATTATTATTTACGGAACTTAGCCGACACATCTGAAACCTTCTTGCGGTGCTTGGCTCTATGCTCCGACATCTTGTCAGCGCTCCCTAAGCTAAATACAACTGTCACACCAAAAATTTTATGTAGCAGGTAGTTAATCATCAGTTTCTCCTTCTTTGCTGATATTTGTTGTTTACATTGGCGGTCTAGTTTTGTAAATAGGGTTTATCAGAAGGAGAAATAAAATGCATACACACCCAACACCAGCGACCATCAAAGGCGCACTTTACATGGAAGTCGTAAAATACAACACCGACAACCCTGACAACCCAATGCCACTTGATGTATTCAACCTCATTAACGTAGCAATCAAGTCTGCAAACGATCAGCACGAAGCGCTAAAAGCAGCAATGGAGCTAGAAAATGTCTAATAAATTTCACGACGCAATGGAGCTAGTTGCTGAACTCAATAAGAGCCACGGCGTAACCCAGCGTGGCGGCAAGCAATACACAGAAGTTGCAAAGCGCGTTGAGGCTTTCCGTGTCACATTTGGCGGAACATATGGCATTGATACCGAGGTGCTGCACAACGACGGCAAAACGGTAATTGTCAAAGCAACGATCCGCGATCAAAGTGGCTTCATTGTAGGCTCTGGGCTTGCAGAAGAAATACGCGGCTCATCGAACATCACAAAGACTTCTGCGGTCGAGGTATGCGAAACAAGCGCAATTGGGCGCGCACTAGCTTCCTTGGGGCTACACGGTGGCCAATACGCATCATCTAATGAGATTGACGGCGTTAAGCGCAAAGAGCAGGCGATCCAATCGCAAGCCAAAACTCCTGACATTGGGATCGACCTAGAGGCACGCATCGACGCGCTGCTGCAATTCTACGAAAACTGTGACGCCGAAGCGTTTGCTAAGGCGGAAGGCAAATACAAGAATGTCCTCAACAACCGCGCTTTGACTGAGGAACAATACAACCAAGTCGTTGAAGCGCACGATAAACGCAAAGTGGAGATCATGGTATGAAAGCAATTACAGTTATTGGGCGTCTCACCCGAGACAGTGAGGTTCAAGAGAACGAGCGCGGGGGATTTGTCAGATTTTCTGTGGCGGTTGACGATGGATATGGAGAGGATAAAGGCACGCTGTTCTTCGACGTGAACTACAACCGCACGCAGATTGCGCAATACCTCACCAAAGGCACGCAGGTAGCCGTTACGGGCGAACTCAAGACCCGCGAATACAACGGCAAAACATATTTGTCTGTGCGTCCTAATGATGTGAAGCTGCTCGGCGGCAAGCGCGATGCACAACCGCAGCGTGACTATCAAGCGCCAGCAACGCAACTAGAGGACGAAATTCCATTTTGATAACGGCATGACCAAAATACAAGCTGAACTTAGGGGCGGGCAGCTTTTGCCCGTCACAAAATACGATGCCCAACGCATTGAAGACATGAAAGACGGCCAGCTAGTAAACCTGTCGGTCGCCAGCAAGCGCTCCAACCCACATCACAACCTGTATTGGTCGGCGTTGCGCAATGTATGCAAGGCAACGGGTAAGTGGCCCACAGAAACTCACCTGCACCACGAGTTGAAGCTGGCTTGTGGTTACTACAAAACAACCATCTCGCCCCTCACAGGCGGCATTGTGCGCTCCACAGACAGCATCTCGTTTGAGAAAATGGACCAAGCGGAGTTTATGCAATACTTTGAAGCAGCAATGGAAAAATTATCGGAGGCCATTGGCTATGACCCACTACACTGAAGAGCAAATTATGATACGCGCGATGCCATGCCCAAGGTGCGGTGCTGCGCCCAGATTTCACTGCAATCGTAAGCCAGCAAAAAACGGATTAATTAAAAACCATCAAGCGCGCCAATTCCTTTGGCATGACTTCGTAAAAAGCGCCGCTGAAACAAAACAAGTTTCTGTGTTTGATAGGTATCACCACCTTATAAATGGCAATCCTCGCTTAGAACATGAAGTCTTGGATGACTATGACGAGCTTATCTAAAAAGCCTCCGCTCGGCATCAAGCAGAAGCGCCAAAAGAAAAACCCAAAGTATCTGGCATGGCTGCACGATCAGTCTTGTGTGGTATGCCAACGCTTCGGCGAGAACCAAAACAGCCCGACACAGGCGCACCACTGCATCCACGACCGTTTCGGCACAAACAAAGCTGTCGATGACGATGCGATCCCTCTATGCGAAGGCCACCACCAAGGGCTGTGGGACACGACCAAGCTGGCGCTACACAAAGACAAGACCAAATGGCGCGAAGAATACGGCCCAGACCACGACTACATTGAGGTTGTTAGGTCTCGCTATCCCAAGTAAAGCGCGCCTCTAAGCGGGGACCGTGGCCGTCATCGTAGCGGCGTATGCAGCGCACATCGAACACAAACCGATCATCCCTGTAAATTATTCCGTTACAGCCGTCTAATACCGCTTTGAGAATGTTATCCGCATCGGGCCGTGTGGGGGTGTGCTGGCCCATCATGCAGCGCTTACGCTTTGCTTGTGAGTAAGACTTAGGGATGTCCATGTAGGCGATCATAAAGACCTGCACGGGCGCATCGTTGAATTTGCTGGTGCCCATTGCCTCAATAGCAGCCTTTGCGACCTGTTCCTCATACTGGCGCGTTTTGCTTGGTGTATATACCCGGCCACCCTTAGTGAACCGGGGGCGCGATTTACCGACGGGCTGGCCGTCCACTTTGATTACAATATCCATACCAACAAATTACACCAAACTTTCGCCAAATAAATGCCAAATAAATGTAAATAGTTGTTGACCAACTTATCAACACACTTTAATAAGTAGGTATCAGAAGGAGAAAACAATGTCTTACAACTGCCCATACTGCAAAGATAGCGGCTCAATCTTATATGAGCGCCAAGCGTCGTATAACAGCGAACCAGTTAATGTGCATGAGCGCTGCCACTGCCAGCCCGACATTCCGTCAGAGCAGCAGATATACATGGCTCAAGGCCGCTGCGATGAAATCACACTTTATGGCACACGGCAGGAGTTAGCCGAATACGTCGCAACGCTGCACCCATACCTGCAAGAACAATTCTCGAAAATGTATAAGCTGGAGGCTTAAAATGACACGCGAAGATTTCTTTATACTAACTGCCGCTGGCGCATTGATCCTGATTGGCGCGCTCAACATAGACAAAATGATGGTGCTGTAATGATAGATAAAATTGATACTCTTATGGAACAACTTGAAAAAAATCCAATTGAAACTTGGCACGAAATGACGGTGCGTCACCGCCGCGAGCGCTACGAAATGGTTGAGAAACTGTCCAAGGATTACACGCAGACACAAGCCGCCAAGATGCTCGGCACGTCGCTGCAAAACCTCAACACATATATCAGCCGCAACAATATCAAATGGCGGATTATTAAGCAGGGGGTGCGCCTATGACGAAGCTAACGCCAGCGCTCGAAGCAGAATACAAGTTTCTAAAGCAACAGGTGGATTTCTGGATGGAGGCTTGGACAAAAAAAGACGCATCGCCCAGCGCAAAGCAGCGCTACCACTACGCAAAGCAAGACCTAAAAAAATTTGTATCAAACAGAAGGGATGAGGGATTTAAGATATGACAGCCCCAGTGACCGAGGAAACAAAGAGAGTTTGGCAACTAAAGCTGGAAGGCCTCAAAAACTATGAGATTGCAGAAATCATGGGGTTTACCCCTGACCGCGTTGGGCGCGCCATCTTGCGCGGCAGAGCTAAAGGCGAGCTACCAATCCCTGAGAGAGTGCAGCCCGTATGCGACCGCCGCCAAACATATATCAGGCGTGGGACAATCAGCGCTGTCATTGAAGGGCTGAGTGAGAGCCAAAACTACTGGCTTGTAGACGAAGCGCGCAAATACAAATGTGACAGCTTGGCCGAATACATCCTAGAACTGGTGAGAGATGCTTACGAAGTGGAGAACCTAGAATGAAAAAGCCCAATCAATTGCCATATGAAGTTCGCATAAAGCAAATGCTGCCGTACATCGACACAGGCATGACCCATGAAGAAATCGGCGCTAAAGTCGGCATAAGCAAAAAGGCTGTCTGGGGCATAATCCGCAGAGCGCGCGACCTCGGACACATTGGCCCAAAGCCACGCAGAAAGGTTCACTCAAGTGAAATAAAGATTGGATCAATGGGAAACTGCATAAAAGACCAAAGCGAAGAATTTAAGCTATGGCTGATAAAGCAGACGGACCAAGGAAGCACGGTAGCAGAGTTAGCGATGAGCGCTCTCCTAGACGCCTATTACGACGAGACTGAGGGTAGCGAATGAACCGCACAGACATACTTAGGACCGCCCAGCAGTACATCACGCAGGATCGCGCCAGCACGCACGGTGAAGCGGAGAACAACTTTAACGTCATCGCGGAGTTGTGGTCATGCTATTTGAACGTGCCGATTACAGAAGACGATTTCGCAGCACTAATGATTTTAATGAAGCTGGGGCGCATCAAGAGCAACCCAACGCACGCAGATAATTGGATCGACATATGTGGCTACAGTGCAATTGGCGGTGAATTGTCAGTAAAGTGATTGGCTGAAGTGCTCGCAACAATTTCAATATTATAAAATATATTTCAGATATGGAGAATTTATATGCAAGGCAAATGGACAAAAGAAAACTTTGACAAGTATCACGCGGAAAACCCACAGGTATATGAGAAATTCCGTCATTTCGCTTTGATCGCGGCATCTAAGCGAGACAGATATTCCGCAAAATGTATATTTCATCGGGTTCGCTGGGAAACAATGATCAGAGGCGATGACGAAGACTACAAGATAGATGACGGCTGGATAAGCCACTACGCACGAAAGTTTATGAGAGAGAACCCAATGCACGAAGGGTTTTTCTCAATAAGGCACAGACGAAACTCTTATCACACTGATTGATGAAGTCGTGAGGCGGCGGTTAAATATGTCCGTCTGGGGAAGGAAAATTTGACCAAACAATCCGCATTAAAATGCCTTTGTTGTGCCGCCTCGCGCTTGTTTTAGACATACAAGAAAAGAGATACAATATGGAATTTCACACAATCCTCACAATATTTCTAGGCAATGAAATGCTTGAGGCATATTACGTTTTCAGCAGCCTGTGGGAGTGCAGTGAAGCCATGAAAACTTTAAGCGCTGACCCGGAGATGCAGGGCTACGATATGTTCTGCAACGAAACAAATTCGATCAGCACAAGCCCTAGACCCAAGGCGCGGCCCTTAGAAGTTAATCTTGACCCGTGAGCGCTCGCCATTGTCCTTGTGGTAGGTGATTGCTTGCAACTGAGGGCTACCAACATATCCATGGGTTGCAGCGTATTTATCGCGTGACGTTGCCGCCCGTAATTGTTCGACCTGCACGCCGCCTACGTCCTGCACTCTTGTATGGTGAAAATGGCCTAAAAAGTAATAACGCCATTTAGTGCGGCCCCAGACCTCCGGCCATTCGTGCGCCATATGCATTACCAGCCGATCAGCTTTTGCTTTGTCACCGTGGTGCGCAGCAAACATACACTTGCCGAAATCGTGAACAAAGAAATCTGCTGGCGTTTTCTCAATGGTGACGCGCGGGTTTTCCTTAAAGCGCTCATGCAAAGCAAACATTACCGCAATATAACTGTTTTCATTGTGGTTGCCGCGCAATATTCTTACAAAAACCTCCTGGTGTTTCCGCAGTGCAGCAAAGATAGACGCGGACAAAACCTCTATAGCAACGTCAATGCTTTCGTATTGGGTCGCGCTCATATCGAGGGGGTGCTTACTTCTAGGTGTAACGTAGTTGGTATCATCGGCGTGAGTTAGGTCGCCAACATCCAAGATGATTGCTTTTTGCGAGGCTGGCGATGCATCTACAAGACCATCAATAGAGCGACGAATACGCTCCGCAGCAATGTCGATGTTGTATTCCTGCCCGGCCTCCGCCTCAATCGCCCGCATACCAATATGCGCGTCAGCAATTGGGTAGATCGTAAGCAGGTCAATATCCGCCTCTGTGGGCGCTTCTATGGGTGGTAGCGGTGTGATCCCCTGCATGCGCTCCTTGATGCGCTCTATGGTGCCTTCTAGCGCCTCTACGGGTTCTTCCTTGGGGTTTACGAAGTAGAGTGAGGCTTCGTCGGTCTTAATCCAGCCAGAATGGACCTTAGAAATGTCATTTAGCCCGCTTTTGCCCATTGCATCTTGAACGCCGGGGTCGGTGTCCAGATAACGCATGGCGCGCGTGTAATTAATGTAAGCGGTTGATTTGCTGATCCCAAGTTTCTTAGCAATGTTGCGAAACGAGTGACCGGCCTGTTTAAGCTCGTAAGCAGCGCGCTGTTTAGGTGTCATCGCCGCACAGCCGCTTATGAGTTTCGTTGTGAACGGTCGTGGAAACCAGAAGGTCTCGGTCGTGTTCCAGCAGGATGTCGATTGTCTTTTCAGAGCTAAAGTAGTGGGGCTGGGCGATATCGCAGTAACTACCGCCTATTACTGTTGCGCACCCACTGAGAAGCAACACGATCCCTAAGACCGTCATCGTCAAGTATACTGATTTCATCTCTAACTTCCCTCTCCACAAGTAAGTTGTCGAGCCTTTGATCTTTTATCTCGTATTCCAAATCGGTGCGCCCATCAGCGCGGCCCCGAAAGTAAACTGTAACCACAGCAAGAAGCGCAGCACCAATTAGCGCAGCGTATAGCTTCAACTTACCAAGCATAAACATTCTACCGGGCACCCTTACGCCACTTCGCAAGGCGCTCCATGTCAATCACCCCCAGCGCCACCATCGCTACCACCGCTAGAACGCCCATGATTGCTAGGTTTTGCCACGGCAGACCACCGACAACACCAACAAGGGGAGTGGCGACACTTGCCATCTTCGCAACGCTCGACGCTTGGATTGTCTTGGTTTGCGAAATCTTCTGGCGCTCTGGCCGCTTGATCTTCTCTACCCCGTTCAACCATTGAGACACCTGAAAGCAGGGACACATTTTGGCCGAAACCTCATTGTGACCGCGCACCTTTGTGATTGACGGATACTCCATCCGCAGTTGCGCGATCAGCTTGCGCAGCGCTCGGTCCTGCTCAGGGGTGAAATGCTGCTCGAAAATATCGTCCTGATCGCCGCCATGACCGCCCCACAGCGCAATGCCAACAGAGCCAGTATTGTGGCCGCGAGCGTGTGCGCCTGTTTTCTCAATCGCCCGCCCCTCAGTCACGGTGCCATCCCGGTCCACAAAGTAGTGGTAGCCCACGTCTGAGAAATTACGGTCCAAATGCCAGCGCTTGCACTCAGCGGCCTTTTCGCTTGAACGGCGATCAGCCCACCACTCACGTGGAGTAGCCGTGCAATGAATAAAGATACTTTCTAGACGGCGCATTACCATTTCCCTTGTTGCTTGCCGACAAAGTATATCAAAAACGCTAATGCCGCAAATCCAGCCGCAGCAAGCAATAAAGCGAGCGTCACTTCTATAATCTGGCGTTTAAGTTGCTCTTTGTGGTAAATCTCATCTTTGCGCTGTTTGCGCATCTTTGCTTCGATAGCTAGAACCTCATCCCAAGCGGATGGACCATACGTCCAAGAGATGTAGCTTTTAATCTCCTTGCGCATTTCCTGCATCTTTTTGCGGTGCGCAAATATTTCGATAGCTGTAGAAGTGTCGGAGCCTTTGAACTGATACCAAGGTGGGTTTTTCGCTTGGTCTTCGGCAAAGCTGAAATCACTAAACGCCTTGCCCCACTGTGAAAGCTGGCCCGACATATCCTGCAATTCTCGCCCAACAGAAACGCCCTGCTTAATGGCGTTGTAAGCAGAGGTGGCTAACCCTACCGCTGTAATCGGGTCTATCACTTTGACATACCGTCGTTGAGCAGGATTATCTCAAGCCTCTGAACGGCTAACTGCAATTCGTTGGTGGTCTTAATATTCCAGCCGATCAAGCCCATGACCGCTGCAAAGAGAACAGATATGATAGCTTTCTGATCCATGCATCACTCCGCCCCGCGTCTAGCCATAGTTTCAACAATATCTCGGATTGCGTTGAGGTTCTCATCTATTCTGGCAAGCATGATGGCTTGGTCCTGTGATGTCTTTTCAATAGCTTGGATACGCACCTCGTGCCGGGCGATCTCGCGGGCATTTATCTCAACATTGCTATCAAGCGTTGAAATGTACCAAACAATCCCAAGCGTCTGACCCGCAATAGCAGCGATCAAAGACAACGGGACCGATTTGGATAAATGCCAGCTATCGTTGTTCATATTAGTATCCGTGGACCAGAAGTTTGGAAAATTCGCCGCTCACTAATTTCTTTTTAACATATTCAGCGAACTCTTTCGATCCCAATTTTAGCCCACTCTCACGCAGCCAAGCCTCAACCACCACAAAAGGCACCTGACCGACGTGGCGCATCTCACCGCCAGCAACAGTCCCAGCGATCTGTTTTTCCTTGTTGTAGTCAAGAATAGCCTGCACATCCTGCGAGCGAGAAATAACGACCTTATCGTCTTCCTCTTTGATGCGGGTACTTAGGTGCGATTTCATTTGGCGGCCTTTTTCTTAGGCTCCACTTTTTCAGCAAAACCGTTATCAATCAAAACCTGAGCGTCTTTAGGCGATAGGTCCAAAACAGCGCCCTTTTCAGCACGGCCATCTGGGGTAAACGGGCGGCGGTCTGTGGTGATCTTAATTTTCATGTCTTACTCCAAAGTTGTGAAGGGGGGCCGCGAAGCCCCCCAACTTGTTACGCGATGTCTGCGATGACGCCGTGTGCTTTTTCAGAAGTGACCTGAAGGCCATACTCTACTGAAATCAAGCGACGCTCACTGTGGCCAGTTTTGGCGAGTGGCTCTTGCTTGGCAGTTTGCAGGTAAGCAACTGAAGCGTAGTTCGGGTCAAGTACGAACACGTCACGTGTACGCTGGAAGCGTGATGGCACGATCTGCAACTCACCGAAGTCAGAAATGTACACGTCGATTGCAGCGTTCAACTTGCTATCTTCAGCTTCTTTGTAGCGCGTAGCGTTACCAGTGAAGGTTGAGATAGTTTGTTTTGCGCCTGAGCCACACATAACAACGGAAGGCTCTGCACCAGCATCCCAACAATCAGCAATTACGCCTTTTAGAAGGGTTTCGGTGATTGCACGTGTTGTGCCGTCAGTTGCTGCTGCGTCTGGGAAGCCAGCAGAACCCGTGCCAGATGTTGTGCCGTCCGCACCACCAGTACCACGATCAGAGTTGGTAGTAAGGAACGCAGGCAGACCAGCAGAAGCGCGAGCCGTGCCAGATGCGCCAGCAGAACCAGCAACGTTGTCGAGCAACATTGTTTCCATGTCGCGCTTAAGCTCTTTCAGCTTATATGCAACTTGCTCTGCAACTGTTTGCGCATCGCCAACACCGTTGACTTTGTTTGCAGTGGAAGACACATCGACAACTTT
>ENA-OUOG01004330-OUOG01004330.1-marine-metagenome-genome-assembly--contig:-NODE-4330-length-12324-cov-5.468278_pt1 | contig 12324 bp, 12 predicted proteins | sample MGYA00248635_ERZ508505 | MGnify/ENA primary metagenome ERZ508505 (study PRJEB26176, sample SAMN06267871) | marine metagenome | isolation source: Saanich Inlet, British Columbia, Canada | place: Pacific...
ATTGTTGCCGAGAGACTCCACATTCCCGTCTATCACATGGAAGCGGGGAACAGGTCCTTCGACAACAACGTCCCTGAAGAACTAAATCGCAAAATGGTTGACCACGTCGCGAGCTTCAACATGCCATACAATCATTATTCTGAGATGAACCTACTAAGGGAAGGACTGCCCCCCAGGCAAATTGTTAAGACGGGCTCGCCCATTCCTGAAGTCTTTGAGCACACTAGAAACAAAATTGAAAGATCTCAAATCCTAGAAACCTTAGGGCTCGATAAGAAGTCTTTTTACCTGGCGAGCATTCATCGTCAAGAAAATGTGGACATTGCATACCGCCTGAAAAATATTTTTGCTCAACTCGAGGAATTGCATTCAACGACGAAACTACCTGTGATTGTCTCGACACATCCTAGGACGAGAAAAAAACTAATCGAGTTAGGTCTGGGTAGTTATCCCGGGATCCGCCTGGAGGAGCCTTTTGGGTACCTTGATTACAACTATCTGCAGTTGAATGCCAGCTGCGTGATTTCCGATTCCGGAACCATTTTTGAGGAATCAAGCATCTTGGGGTTCAACGCGGTCTGCCTGAGAGACTCCACCGAGAGACCTGAAGCTTTTGCGGCAGGCACAGCTCTGCTAAGTCAGGTAGAAGGGAGTGACTTGGTTTCACGGGTGCATTACGCTTCTACAGTTGCGCGATCGAAGGACTTGGCGGACGGGTACTCGGTCGAGAACTTTTCACAAATCGTGCTGAATTATGTCTTATCCACCGCGAAGCTGAGCAGTAAGTGGAAAGGCATTGTGCGAGATAGATGACTCTTCAAGTCGGAATTATGGATTAACTGGAGATCTCAAGAAATTTTGAATGGTAGCGGTCAGGCCCTCATCGAGTCCAACGTGCGGCTCCCAAGCAAGCAAATCCCTGGCCAAAGTGATGTCAGGCACCAGGGCCTTCGCAGAAGAACTAGGCGAGGGGTGAAAAGTTAGCTCCGAAGATGAGTTCGTCAAATTTATGATTCTCTCGGCTAATTTATACAGGCTCACGACTTCACCACTGCCTAGATTCACCGGTCCAACCCTCGACTCTTTGGATTCCATGATTTTCACAATTCCTGTTACTAAATCGTCTATAAATACGTGACGACATGCACACCCCTGGAACTTTCTAGAGCTAGAGAGTGAACGATTAATTGCACACGGAGTTTGACTGCCGGTTCACTCAAAGTATTCCATGGGGAAGGAAGCCAGGAGTTTAGACGCAACATCTTGCAGATCAGGCACGTTAGAGGGCTGCATCGATGAAGCCAGCTCTAGAGACGCAGCAATCTCAAATACTTTTTGAGAAGTGCCGAGCGCGTAGTCTTCAAATTTGAATGGTTTAGTTGTCGGGCCCTGATACACCACCGATGGCACCCCGAACGCATCAGCCAAAATCTTTCCGTGAAGCGAAGAAGTTATTACCTTCTCTGCCCCTGCGATTCTTGCTACTACGTCCAAAAAAGGGTCGGTGGCATGCGCAAAATCGAATCCCATGCGAACAGCCTGAGGCATGTCTGTCGGATCATCCATGTGCGGCAATAGCAACGTACCCGTCGAGCCTTGAATCTTCTGTAACTCTGGGAAAAGGATTGGCACCAAAATTGCCGGATCACCCGTCGGGACAGTGAAAGGCTCGAAACCGTGTTGCGAAATGAGCAAGTCTCTCGTTAATGGGCCACGAAGAGCGTGGATATCAAGCTTTCGAACTCCTGTGCCAAGGGCTGGCTTTATTCCTCCAAGGGCTCCGCTGCCCCAAATAATGTCATTATTTCGTGCAACGTGAGTCACTGACCCGACCGAGAAAAAAGCTGGACGAGAAGAAAAAAACTGCTGTTTCGGAAATCCGATTCCCGCGTTTTCAAGGATCCTGGCGATAATCCACGGACCCAATTCGTCTCCGAAATTAGTCAGGCCGGACGCTCGTGGGTGAAAGCGAGTCCTATACCCCCTCGAATATTTCGCTAGGCCAGCCCCGATAATATGCCTGGGGCGCCAAAAATAGATTTCCACCCCCAAATCTTACTCCAAACCTTCCGAGGGCTAGTCGATCAAGAATTCTTGGCCGCAGATCCTTTCATTCCTCCTAACCGTGACTTTACGTGAGGCCGTGTCCGCAGTGGGATGGCATGCCAGCAAATTCGAAACAAGGAGGGTTGATACAATGAGAATCTCAATAGATTGGTTATTTTCCTTCAGATGAAATGTTTGAGCTGAGCAAATTGAATTTAAAATATGGACAGCCTCTGATAACCGTTTGTGTACTGAACTACAACGGTGGGGATTTGGCCCGACTGGCGATTAAATCAGTGCTCGCGTGCAACTTCCAAAACTTGGAACTGATATGTCTCGATGACGCCTCTACTGACGGATCTGCGTCGACCCTAGAGTTGTTATCGACCGAGCTGGGTTTCGATTTTTATGCAGGAGAGAAAAATAGAGGCATAGCGCATGCATACAACAAGGGCCTGCGCCTAGCTTCGGGTAAGTACTTTATGCTTCTCGGCGACGATCTGGTCCTACCGAATCGAATTCAGGGAGATGTTGATGCCCTTGAAAGACACCCAAGTGCGGGGCTCGTCTGCGGCAAGGTGAGGACAATAGATGAAAAGGGCAAATTTCATAGTGGCGCGAGTGGATGGTCCAATAGTCCAGGTGCTGGCCTAGTCTACGAGATTCCCGAGGAGATTTTTTTGGGTAACTCGAAGGTGTTTGCCCCTACAGCCACCTATAGGACACAGACAGTCCGCAGCCTTGGAGGGTGGCCAGAAAACAGTTTTTATGTGGACAAGCCCATGTTCCTAAGGTTTGCAAAAGAAGGTGTCCCCATATTTGTTAGGAGCGAAGTCACGACTCTCTACCGACGGCACTCGAAAAACTACTCAGCAAAATTTCGTGAAGACCACTTTCGTCATGACATGAAACTCGTTGACGCATTTGAGCTGGAGATTCCAAAGTGGAAGTTACGCTTGAAATTCTTGTTTGAATCTCATTATTGGATGCTTTACCTGAATGCCGACGGAAACGCAGTTAGGCGCGCTCTTGAAGCCGTTGACTCCAAGGTTTTGGCGATGACAACCCGCTCATATGTTTTCAGGTTGCTATTCCTCGTGGCATCTTTCGCAATTAGAAAGAATTATCTGACCAGGAACATTGCCTCCTATCTCAAGAGGTAACAGCTATATTCTCCTTCGGTCGCAAAAAGGACGGTCGTCAGCAGGACAAGGATGAAAAGATAGCGCTATCCAAATCCGTCTAACGGTAAAGCTATCCCAAGCCTCTCGGCCTCTTGGCGCTAAAGTGAAGCCTTATCGGCCCGTAATATTGTTTTGATGAAGGAGGCTCGATCTTGTGTAACCTCGATGTGGATAAACATAGGCTCAAAGAGGTCTGTCATCACAAAGGTGCAATCAGCTGATTGCACCTCAGTAAAAAAATACTCAGGGAATTAGATAGAGGTGCACGAAGTGATGGACGTTTTTATTCACGAATCTGCTGATGTGCAGACAATGGAGATAGGATCGGGCACGAGAATATGGCAATTCTGCGTGATCTTGCCCGGCGCTAGTTTGGGGTTCGACAACAACATCTGTGCCGGCTCATTCATTGAAGGGGGCGCTCGGTTGGGAGACCGAGTGACTGTAAAAAATGGGGTGCAAATTTGGAACGGTGTCACCCTCGGAGACGATGTGTTCGTGGGTCCAAACGTTAGTTTTACAAATGATAAAAACCCAAGAAGCAAACGCTATACATCACCCATGCAAACTATTGTTCACAACGGTGCTTCAATTGGTGCCGGAGCTGTTATCCTGCCTGGCGTATCGATTGGATCTATGGCAATGATAGGGGCTGGGGCTGTAGTCACCAAAGATGTACCTGCGGGTGTTACGGTCGCTGGAAATCCCGCTGCAGAATTATGAGTGACACGCTGGAAGAGGGCTAGAGCATTCTTGGACCCCTATGAACCAATGGTTATCACGCGTGACCTCTGTCAAGGATTACCTACTCCAAAATTTGATCTTGGGCTAGATTTTAGCTCTAAGCGCCACGGCAAGATTCCTAGATATTGTCCTCGAGTCTTCCTTGTTGAGCCATGACCCCATAGGCAGCGTGGTCACTTTTCGGGCTAACTCGCGTGCACCCTTGAGATTCCGTTCGTTCACTCGGATCCTGCTGTTTGAGGTCATCTTTAGAAAGGCTTCGAAAGTGTATGGATAGTGGATGTCTGTCATAACCCCCGCTTCCGCTAGACGTCTTCTGAGCGCGGCTCGGTCATCACTCAACAAAGCAAAGTGGTGGTAGACAGAACGCCCAGATAAACCACCGACGGCCTTAATCTGGGTCCCCTGAATTGCTTTCAAATATTCGCCGGCTTGCCACCGCCTATGTTCTCCTTCAGCTTCCAAACCGGGAAGCTTAACCCGCAGAAATGCAGCTTGAATTGGATCAAGCCGAGAATTCAGGCCAATCTCTCTGAATTCATAGCGCGAGCTTCCGAATCCGTATGAACGTAAAGACTTCAGACGCGCGTAAAGACCTTCGTCGCGAGTGAAGATGGCCCCAGCGTCGCCCAGGGCACCAAGATTTTTTGTTGGGTAAAACGAAAACGCGCCCAACGTGCCGAGGGTTCCAGCCATCCCATCCTTCGAAGAAGCACCAAGGGCCTGAGCAGTGTCTTCTAGGATTGCGATGCCCTTCCCCGATAATTCCGCTCTTATTTCTCCGATGTCTACTGCGGCTCCGTAAAGGTGGACCGGCAAAAACACTTTGGTTCGCCGGGTCACTGCCCTTCGCACTTGATCCAAATCAACTAGGCCTGTTGATGGGTCAACATCAACCCCCACGAGTTTCGCTCCGGTTCTTGATACAGCTATCCAAGTGGCCATAAAGCTGTAAGTTGGGACGATTACTTCATCCCCATGTCCTACATCAAGTGCCAGGAGCGAGAGAGTCAGGGCATCGAGCCCGTTGCCAACACCCACACAAAACCCACCTCCTAGGTACTCGCTTAATTCCGCCTCAAAAGACTCGACTTCATTTCCACCCACGTAGTTACCAGACTGAATAATTCTGGAGGCTGCTTGCATTAGAAGGCTAGATTGATTGGCACTTGGAGTGCAGTCATAAAATGGAATATCAGCCACGCTGCCACCTCAAGTAGACTTCTTTCTCCCTAATGTAGTCATCCTCATCGAAATGTTCTGATGCTGCAACCAGAAGCAGGTCTCCAGTCAGCAGTGGGTGGACATCTCGCCACAATCCTGGGTTGATTTTGAAACCTTCACCGGCTCTCAGTTCAACAATGTGTGTGGTCGTGCCATCGGAGATCGAAACTCTGGCATTCCCTTTCATGCAGAGGAATACTTGAAATAGGTTCTTGTGCGCGTGACCGCCTCGCATTTCAGTGGGGCCAGTAAGCCAGTAAAGCCTCTTTGCATCAAACGGTAGCTCCACAAAATTGAGCTGCCCGGAATCGTCACGTCCAACCTCAAAGGAGGAATAGAGTTTGTCAGTCATCTGGTAGCCCCTGTTCCTGAGTTCAGTTTTCCTGGAAGACCTTCGTCGCCTTGATGGCAAAACTCCCGCTGCCACAGAAGACTTTCATACAGAGCGTATCAGAGTGGCCCCTTGATTTTTGAGACCGAGGGACCTATTCACTGACCAATTTCTTAAGGTATTGGGCATAACGTCCTGCACCATATTCTGATGCCAACTCGAGCAGCTGAGTCGACGTTATATACCCCCTCCTCCATGCAATTTCTTCAGGGCATGACACCATGAAATCCTGACGGGTCTCGATGACCCTGACGAACTCACCAGCCTCAGCAAGTGACTCAAATGTTCCCGTGTCGAGCCATGCTGTGCCTCGAGGAAGACTGACAACTCTGAGGTCCCCCGAAGCGAGATACGAAAGGTTAAGGTCAGTAACTTCTAATTCACCACGTGCGGAGGGTGCCAAAAGTTTCGCTCGTTCAAAAACTGTGTTGTCATAAAAATACAGTCCAGTCACAGCCATATTGCTCTTGGGGTGAGTAGGTTTTTCCTCGATAGAAATCGGGGTTCCGTCAGGTTTAATTTCTATGACACCATAGCGAGATGGGTTTTTTACCCTTTGGGCAAAGACCGTTGCTCCGGAATCACTGCCATATCCGCGGAGAGAGTCACCGACTCCAGCGCCATAAAAAATATTATCCCCAAGAATCAGGGCAACGGGTTCGTTCTGCGAAAAATCTTCCCCTAGCGCCAGCCCATGTGCGATTCCCCTCGGTTTGTCTTGGGTGACATATTTAATGTCTAGGCCAAGATGCTGCCCGTCTCCAAGCAAGTCCTCGAACTGTTGCCTGTCCCTAACGGAAGTGACGACTAGGACTTCTCGAATGCCGGCAAGCATCAACGTACTTAATGGGTAGTAAACCATAGGCTTGTTGTAAACAGGTAGCAGCTGCTTTGAAGTGACTTTTGTCAGTGGGGAAAGTCGCGAACCAGTTCCTCCTGCGAGTAAAATTCCCTTCATGACATGTAGTCTAGGGTGTGCCTGGAGGAACAAATGAAGATTTTGATATCTGGTGGAGCAGGCTTCATCGGCTCGAACTTTGTGACTCGAACAATTGAGACAAAGCCCCACATCAAGATAACCGTTTTAGACGCACTTACTTACGCCGGTTCCAAGAAAAATTTAGACCCTGTGAACGACAAGATTAGCTTTGTTCAGGGCGACATAAGAGATGCCCCCCTTGTTGAAGAGCTGGTGAAGGATGCTGACTTGGTGGTCCATTTCGCCGCAGAGTCGCACAACGATAATTCCCTGAAGAATCCAGCCCTGTTCTTCGAAACCAACGTTATGGGCACGCTCAACATCGCAAACTCTTGTGTCTCTCATGACGTCAGGCTTCATCATATTTCTACTGACGAGGTCTTTGGGGACCTGCCGTTAGATAGCTTGGAGGCTTTCAACTTAGAGACTGCCTATAACCCGTCCAGCCCCTATTCAGCATCCAAGGCTGCTGGAGACCATCTTGTCCGCGCTTGGGTTCGCTCTTTCGGGCTCCGAGCCACCATCTCCAATTGCTCAAACAACTACGGGCCTCGCCAGCACTGGGAGAAACTAATCCCAAACACAATTAGATCGCTGCTTAGGGAAGGCAAGGCCCCGGTTTATGGTTCTGGGTTGAATGTTCGAGATTGGATACACGTAGATGACCACACAGATGGCGTTTGGCTTGCGGTTGAAAGAGGGGCTATAGGGTCTACATACCTTTTTGGGGCCAGAGACAGGCAAACAAATTTGTCAATTGTCAATTCGATTCGAGAAATACTGGGGCTCCCCGAGAGCGCAATTGACTTCGTTGCGGATCGCCCCGGTCATGACCTCAAGTACTCAGTAGACCCAAGCTATTCCGAAACAGAACTAGGGTGGTCCGCAACACACACTTCAATTATTGAATCCTTGCCAAGTTTGGTTGCGTGGTATCATAATGCGCTGGACCCTAAATGATTTACGAGAGGGTTGCGGTCATCTGCATGCTCGACAGCATCCACTCTGCTCGCTGGCTAGAGCAATTCAGCGATGAACAGATTGACTTTCTCCTGTTCCCCAGCTCCCCAAACAGACGAATCCACCCTCAACTAAAGGCCCTGCTGGAAAGCAACACAGCTGCTAATTACAAAATTGTCCCCCTGGCCAAGTGGTTTGGCCTGCCGCTCTGGATACTTGATAAGTTCACAGACAGCTTCTTCAAAGGAAGCTTGCTTAGCTGGACTATCAGGAAGCATAAACCTGACATCGTGCATGCTCTTGAGCTGCAGAATGCCGGTTATGTGAGCCTGAGGGCGCTTTCAAAGCACAAGCCTGAAGGGCTTCGCTTCATTGCCACAAACTGGGGCAGTGACATCTTCTGGTTCCAGAGGTTCCCCAAGCACAGGGCTAAATTAGAGGCTTTGCTGAAATTGGCAGATGCCTATTCGGCAGAGTGTCATAGGGATGTGGCATTGGCAAGAGAGCTTGGGTTCACCGGCGAAGCACTTCCGGTAATTCCAAACGCCGGTGGTTTCTCAAAAGTTAGCCTCTCGATGTCGCTACTTCAACCAGATAAGCGCAAGACCATAGCCCTAAAGGGTTACCACGGCTGGGTGGGAAGAGCCAAGGTGTCACTGGAGGCAGTCAGAGAATTGGCAGATGAGCTCGGTGACTATAAGTTCGTTGTCTATTCAGCAAACAGATCAGTGATCAAACTTGCTAGTCAGGTGGCCAAAGAGACTGGGCTTGACATCACCGCTCATGCCAAGGGCTCACTTAGTCATCAACAGGTGCTGGAGCTCTTTGCTAAATCAAAGATTTATGTTGGCCTATCTGAAAGCGATGGCATCAGCACCTCAATGCTTGAAGCCATGGCCATGGGTGCCATTCCTGTTCAGACATCAACTGCTTGCTGTGATGAATGGTTTCAGGATTCAGGGGTTGCGGTCAAAGAAATTACTGTTCAATCAGTCAAGACTGCCATTCAACAAGGCTTGGTATTGGCTGAGGACCCTGCTAACGCTAAGACAAACCGCACTACCATAGAGCTCAAGGCCAAAGCAGAAGACGTGCAAAAGATTGCTCTCACCTTCTACAACTGAAGCCTGCCTAATCAAAACAAACCAAACCAAGGTTTACACGTCGATTTCTTCAACTTTCAAACCCGAATGTGAAAAACTTACGCATGGTCTCATCCACTGCAGCAACCCCAGCAGAGTACTTAGCCTCGCTGCCTGAGGAAAGGCGTGAGGTGCTGGCGACTGTCAGGCAGCTGTTGCTAGATAACCTCCCGGAGGGGATTGAAGAGAACATGAACTTTGGAATGCTCTCTTATGAGATTCCCCTTGCCACCTACCCCATTACCTATAACAAACAACCTTTGATGTTTGCTGCCCTGGCTGCCCAGAAGCACTACTTCTCCCTCTACCTGAACTCCATTTATGGTTTTGATCAGATCCGAGATCAGTTTGAAGCTGAGTACTTAGCAACAGGTAAGAACTTAGACATTGGCAAGGTGTGTATTAGGTTCAAGACATTGGCTGATCTGCCGCTTGATGTTGTTGGCCGGGCTGTGTCGGTAATAACAGTCAAAGACTTCATTGCCAACTACGAAGCACTTAGGCCCGAGCGCAAATAACCACCAGTAACAGTCAGTAACAATGCAATTTGTTATCTCATGCTGTGTTGGGGTAGTGGTTATCAGTGGTGGCCTGCCCTAGGTTGCTTCACATGAAATATTCAGCTGAGGGGGTCACGTAAAGGAGCTTCACCATCCGGTGTTTGATAATTGGCAGTGGTGAGCTAGTAAATCGCCTCCCCGAGGTTCTGGTCACAGAAACTCTTTTTATTGACGTCTTTGATGTTGGAAACCCCCCGTTGGCCAAAAGCCAGTTCATTAGCGACTTTCTTGCTTGCACTTGACCACTGGAAAAAGACTATTCAGGACAGTCTTTAGCAAACTAATTTTGCATCAAGCACTAACTGCACTCGAGGCCTTGAAGCCACAAAGGGTTTCCTAAATTCAAGATGCGCCCACTGTGAAGTAATGCCCCGTTGACTCTTTTTTTTGAGTGCGGCTGGGAAGCGCCTCTAACTGATTGATTCTTGACTTGCAAGAGCCGGCGATTGTTCCGGCCAAAGTTTTATTACATCATGAAAACAGCGGATGTCTTCTCATTCCGCTGGGCTTGCTGGACATTCACACTTAGCCACCCTGATAGAATAGGGTCATGAGATACCTAGTCACTGGAGCAAGCGGTTTCCTAGGCTCCCATTTATGCGAGCGCCTCTTGTCGGAAGGTAATGAGGTGCTGGCTGTCGACAATTTCTTCACAGGGTCAAAGGGAAATGTCTCTCACCTCTTGGATGACAAAAACTTTGAACTTCTCCGACATGACGTCACTAGCCCTCTGGTGGTTGAGGTGGATTCAATATTCAATCTTGCCTCTCCTGCCAGTCCCGTTCATTATCAACGTGATCCAGTCCAGACAATGAAGACAAATGTTCTAGGAGCAGTCAACATGCTTGGACTGGCCAAGAGGCTTAGGGTTCCAATTTTCCAGGCTTCAACGAGTGAGGTCTACGGAGATCCTCAGATACACCCGCAAACCGAAGGCTATTGGGGCAATGTCAACCCAATTGGACCGAGGGCTTGCTACGACGAGGGCAAGAGAGCGGCTGAAACCCTCTTCTTTGATTACAACAGGCAAAATGGTGTTCCCATAAGAGTCGCAAGAATATTCAACACCTACGGTCCACGTCTTGCAGCCGGCGATGGCAGGGTTGTAAGCAACTTCATCGTCCAAGCACTAAAGGGCGAGGACATTACAATCTTTGGTGACGGCTCCCAAACGCGCTCTTTTTGCTATGCATCTGACTTGATTGATGGGTTTATGGCGATGATGACTTCGGAGGATAACCTTGTCGGTCCAATAAACTTAGGTAACCCTAAAGAATTCACAATTCTCGAACTGGCAGACTTGATTCTAAACAAGATCGATTCAAAGTCTCAACTTGTGTTCAAAGATTTGCCCCAGGATGATCCAAAACAGCGGCAGCCAGACATCTCTAAAGCTCATGAACAATTCGGCTGGACACCCTCGGTCGATCTGGATGAGGGCTTGGATTTCACAATAGATTATTTTCAATCCTCGCTGGGAAGCTGACTTCTGCAATATCAACTGCGCAGCCTTGGCGTCGACGTCTTTCTATTGAGAACAATTCCATTCAGCAACAATTAGGTAAAATTCACCCCTAAATCCTTCGATCACAAGCAGCTAGGCTATTTGACGAAAAAGCTTCTGGGGCCAAACACCCCAACCAGACAACTTCTGGTTTGAATCGGTGCTACTCTGTTGTGAATGAGCTGATTGGGGAATGCAAGTGAAAACAATGCCGCCCCTGAGTCGCGATTCTCTCGCGGTTGTAGTGCACGGGTGTGACCGCTATTCCCAGCTCTATCCAGGCTTTGAACATCTATTCAAAAAATACTGGCCAGTAGATTTTCCAATTCGCTACTACATAATCACAGAGGAAATCTCCTACGAGTCCGACCTTTTCACCACAATCAAATCTGGAAATGGAGAATGGGCCGACAGGCTCAGAAAAGGTTTGGAACAGATTCCGGAAGCCCACATCATATACTTCCAGGAGGACTTTTGGCTAAGGGCGAAAATAGAGGTTGGCTTTCTTGAACAGCTCTTACGAATCGAGAATCTAATAGGCGAAAAAATAGAACTCGTGAAGCTCCATGATGGGCCATATGCGTTTGATGCCCATATTGACGACCTGGACGGAAATGAAATTTACCGCCTCGACAAGTCCAATTCTGACTACTTACTCTCCCATGCAGTGTCACTATGGGATAAAAGTTTTCTCTTGTCATTCTTGGGCCAAGGAGAATCACCCTGGGAAAACGAGCTCCTTGGTTCGGAACGATTGCGAAAAAGTAAGGCTAACGTCCTCTGCGTTAAAGGCCTCGGTCAATATTACCATACTGTTTCGTCGAAAGGCAGATTCAATGCAAAGGTGGAGGAGTTTTTCGACGAATTTGATGAGGACGACTCGTACCTCAGCGAGATAAGAGAGCGTTGGGCTCAAAACCGCGAGCATGGAGAAGGTTCGGTAAAGAATAAAAGCCCTATTCGATTTGTAAGCTTGAGAAACAGAGTCATTGTAAGATTTTCGATCTTGAGAACTGGCTTCATTAGAAGATTCAGAAGTTTACGTAACTGATTTGACTCCCTAATGTTGGCCTCCTGAGTTCTAAACGCAAGCGTGAATTGCACTGGGTTCAATTCCGACTTTTATTGGAAAACGGAACTGGGCCAAAACAATATGCGAAGCACTTAGGCCCAAGCTCAAATAACCGCCAGTAACAGGCAGTAACAATGCAATTTGTTAGCTCACACTGTGTTGGGGTAGTAGTAATCACTGGAGGCCTCACATAGGTTGCTCCAGCTTCACAACAACAAAAGGAACTAAATGTCGATAACAGACCAACTGCTAGAAAACAACAGGGCCTACGCTGCAACATTTGCTGGCCCACTACCCCTGCCACCAGCCAAGAACATTGCAGTTCTGGCTTGCATGGACGCCAGAATCAATGTCTATGGTGTGCTGGGCCTTGCAGAGGGTGAGTCTCACGTTATTCGCAACGCCGGAGGCGTTGTGACAGCAGATGAGATTCGCTCACTTGCTATTAGCCAGCGCCTGCTTGGCACCAAAGAGATAATCCTCATCCACCACACAGACTGTGGCATGCTCACCTTCAC
>ENA-OUOG01004331-OUOG01004331.1-marine-metagenome-genome-assembly--contig:-NODE-4331-length-12324-cov-3.170082_pt1 | contig 12324 bp, 11 predicted proteins | sample MGYA00248635_ERZ508505 | MGnify/ENA primary metagenome ERZ508505 (study PRJEB26176, sample SAMN06267871) | marine metagenome | isolation source: Saanich Inlet, British Columbia, Canada | place: Pacific...
TTCTTATTTTTTACATTATTATCAATGTTATGTCAATATGTTTTTTAAAATAAATTCAGAAAAATATGAAATAACCATATCACTGCCTGCTCGTTTTATACTTACGAGGCTTTCAATAATAATGTTTTTGGCATGTTCAGGACTTTCCTGAGCGATATAATTTATCATGGCATATTCACCAGATACTTGATAGGCACAAATTGGATGCGTAAACTGGTCTGCTGCCTGTCGTATAATATCTAAATACATCATTGCAGGCTTTATCATAATAATATCTGCACCTTCTTCAATATCTCTTTCCACTTCGCTTAATCCTTCAAGTGCGTTTGCAGGGTTCATTTGATATGTTTTCTTATCTCCAAATCCTGGAGTAGATTCTAATGCGTCACGAAAAGGGCCATAATAGTTTGAGGCGTATTTCACACTGTATGACATAATGCCAACATTTGGAAAGCCTTCGTTTTCTAGAGATTCTCTGATTATTCCAATTCTTCCGTCCATCATATCTGAAGGAGCAACCATATCTACACCTGCTTCGGCATGAGAAACGGCCATTTCTGCCAGAACGTCAAGTGTTTCATCGTTCAGAATTTCTTCTCCATCAACAATGCCGTCATGTCCATGAATAGAATAGGGGTCAAGGGCAACATCACTCATCAGGTACATTTCAGGGATTTCTTTTTTAAGTAAACGGATGGCTCTTTGCATTAGTCCTTTTGGATTAATGGCTTCTTTTCCTTCATTGTCTTTGAGTGAGTCTTCAACTTTAGCAAAAAGTAATGCTGAGCGTATTCCTAAATCATAACAGCTTTTAACTTCATCTACCAATAAATCAAGAGTGTATCTGTAATAACCTGGCATGGATGCAATTTCCTCTTTTGTGTTTTGTCCTTCCATGAAGAATAAAGGAACGATAAAATCACTAGGGTGAAGTCTGTTTTCTTGTACCATATCTCTTATGGATTGATTTTTTCTAAGTCGTCTATTTCTTTTGTCTGGAAACATATCTTTATCTATTTAAACCCAATCTTTTGGATTTTTTAATACATCAATTAATTCTTCTTCAGCACTTCCTTTTTCTGGATGATGGTTGTATTCCCATCTTACAGTTGATGGTAGGCTCATTAGAATGGATTCTGTTCTACCTTTAGTTTTAATGCCAAAATGCGTGCCCCTGTCATGAAGTAAATTAAACTCTACGTAACGACCTCTTCGAATTTCTTGCCATTTTTTTTGGGCATCTGTGTAGCTTTCATTTTTGTGTTTTTCAACGATTGGAACATAGGCTTCAATGAATGCATTTCCAGAGTCAATACTGAAATTCAAAATATCTTCCATAGAGGTGTTTTTGTCCTCTTTTTGGTAATCAAAAAATATACCGCCAATTCCTCTGGCTTCACCTCTGTGAGAGTTGTAGAAATAGTTGTCGCACTCTTTTTTGAAAGTACTGTAATAATCTGGGTTATGTTTATCGCAGACCGATTTGTTTACACGGTGAAAATGAGTAGCGTCTTCATTGTCTAGGTAATAGGGCGTGAGGTCTGTTCCGCCTCCAAACCAAGATGTTCGTAGACTACCGTCTTCGTCATACATCTCAAAATACCTCCAATTGGCATGAACAGTGGGTATTTTTGGACTTGTCGGATGAATGACTAATGATAATCCACAAGCATAGAAGCTTGCATTATGGACATTAAATTTTTCTTTAAAAAGTTGTGGAAGTTCACCATGCACAACAGATACATTAACGCCACCTTTTTCAAAGACTTTACCATTATTCAAAACTCTAGTTTTTCCACCACCACCACCTTCTCTGTGCCATTCGTCTTCAATAAACTTTCCTTTTGTATCGGACTGTTCCAAAGCGTGACAAATTTGATTTTGCAAGTCAAAAATATGTTTCTCAAATGTGTCTTTAATATCCATTATTATGAATAATTTTTAATAGCATTGATGAATACCTTGGCATTTTCTACCGGAACGGTTGGCAATATCCCATGTCCTAAATTAGCTATGTAGCGGTCTTTTCCGAAACCGTCTACCATTTCTTTGGCTAGGCGTTCAATTTCTTCATGGGGAGCAAATAAACATGCTGGATCAAAATTTCCTTGCAAGGTTATGTTTGGTCCAGCTAATTTTCTAGCTTCTTTAGGTGTTAATGCCCAATCTACTCCTAAAGCATTGCAGCCCAGGTTCGCTAAGTCTTTGATAGCATACCATGCACCTTTTGCAAATACTATCGTTGGAGCGCCTTTAATATTGTCCACTATTTGCTTAATGTATGGGAATGCAAATTCTTGGAAATCTCTAGGTGATAGTAAGCCTGCCCAAGAGTCAAAAATTTGAACGGCTTGAGCACCTGCTTGAATTTGTGCATTTAAGTATGCAATTGTTGTATCTGTTATTTTTTGGAGCAGCAAATGTGCTGCTTTTCTTTCCGCATGACAAAACGCTTTGGCTTGTGAAAAATCTTTGGAGCCTTGTCCTTGAACCATGTAGCATAAGATAGTGAAAGGAGCGCCTGCAAAACCGATTAATGGCACTTTACCATTTAAATCTTTTCTAGTAAGTGTGACCGCATCCATTACATAGCCAAGCTTTTCATTAACATCAGGAACTTCAATGGCTTGTGCATCACTTAGAGTGTTGACTGTTTTTGGCAAAAAAGGACCTTTTCCAGCAATCATTTGTACCTCATAACCTAATGCTTGGGGAACAACTAAAATGTCTGAAAATAATATTGCAGCATCTGTTCCAACTTGGTCAATAGGCATGATTGTTATTTCAGAAACTAACGCAGGAGTTTCGCACCGCTCAAAAAAGGAATATTTTTCCCTCAACACTCTATAGTCAGGAAGAAATCGCCCTGCTTGCCTCATCATCCAAACTGGAGGGCGTTCAACACTTTCTCCTTTTAAAGCTCTTAAAAGCAAGTCGTTTTTTAATTCTGGAAAATGGTGTGTCATGTATTAAAATATTTGCGAGCAACTTCTACAATACTTCTCGCATCAGTGTTATTACTAGTTATAAAATCTTGTCCTTCATTTTTTAGAGCTTGTGCAGTAGTGGGTCCAATGGCAAAGCATGGCAAACCGTTAAATTCATTTTTTTCTAAAAATGAATACACTGCGCTAGGACTCATAAAAGCCAATCCGTCAACAGATTGCAAATTTAACGTTTTATTGAGATTTATCGTTTGATAAACATGTACTTCTTTTACCTTTATATCAAATGATTTGAGCATTTCGGGTAGGTCATTTCTTCTGCTACTGCCACAAATAAAAATCACTTCTTTTTCTTTATTTTCAATTATGAGTTTGGCTAAATCTGTAGCGGTTGATTTTTTTGGAATTATGGCGTGTGTAAATGTTTCGGACGTTCGTGATCCAATGGCGTAAAGTTTTTTTGAAAGAGGTAATCCTTTTATCGCTTCAACTGCTGAACGGCTAGTGAAAACCCAGGGAATGTTTACATCTAAATCGGCAATATTAAATGCTAATGGTTTGGTTTCGATTACTGGTTTACAATCGACAACTAAAGAGGTGTTCGAATTAAAGTCATGCAATTGTTCGGAAGAAATAGCATTTAGAAATAAAAGTGTTTTAGGAGTATTTTTCATGATTAGCTGTTTCAATCAATTTTAAAGCTCCTTTTGAAAGTGCAATTTGTGCTGCTCTACGCCCTAAATCTTCACAATTTTCGATGCTTGATTCTAAATTTATTTCGATTTTTTCAACTCCATCTGTACTTAAAACAATTCCTTTGAATAGCAGTATGTTTTTATCTAGTGAAGCGAATGCTCCTACAGGTGCAGAACATCCTCCACTAAGTTCGTTCAGAAAGTCTCTTTCAAGATTAACACACAGAGCAGTTTCCGAATGGTTAAGCTGTCCAACGGTTTCAAAAATTTCTAAATTGTCTTGGTGACAAATAACGGCAACAGCACCCTGAGCTGGAGCAGGAAGCATCCAGTCCATTTCTTTTGATATTTCTTCTTCTAATCCTAATCGGATTAGTCCAGCACTTGCTAAAATGGTAGCGTCCCAATCGCTTTCTTTTAGTTTTCGTAATCTGGTTGGTACATTACCTCTTATGTCAACAATGGTGTGCTCTGGGTATTTGCTTAGCCATTGTGCTTTTCTTCTGTTGCTACTTGTAGCTATCGTTGCGTTTTTTTGCGATAAAAAATCCGTGCCAATCTTAGTTACCAAAGCATCGGTTGGGTTTTCTCGTTCTAGAATTGCGGCAATACATAAGTTATCTTCTAAGTCTGTAGGAATATCTTTACAAGAATGTACAGCAATGTCAATGCCTTTGTTAATGATTGCTTCGTCAAGGCACTTTGTGAATACGCCTTTCCCTCCGATGAGCGGGAGAGGAGTGTCTAAAATTTTGTCGCCTTCAGATTCCATCAAAACCAATTCATAGGAATGACCGAGAGTGGTTAATTTTTCAGCGACATGCTCGGCTTGCCATAACGCTAATTTACTTTTTCGACTACCAATTTTAATGTGCATTTAGTTCAATTTATACATTTCTTTAATAATCTCTAAAATATCTTCATTGTACCTGTATCTTTTTCTAAGATATTCAATGTTTTGGCTTGAAATTCTTCTCACGATACTGTCTATTAGCGGTTTTACTTTTTGAATGTCATCGGCTTCGTATTGCCCTTTGTATTTCTTGATTTCTCTATCTTTTATGTATTCAAAAGTAATACCCAAACTCTTGATTACTGGCCCTAATTTATGCAGTTTCAACCAGTCTTGAAATTCTATTGTGTGAAGATTTATGATGGTTCGGGCTTTTGGAATATCTTTTTTTCGTTTATGCAGCGTTTTATCAGCTTCAGAATTCAACTGATCCATGTCGTATAAATCAACTAATGTAGATTCAATAACTTTAGGGTCAATATTTCTAGGCACTGATAGGTCAATGAATAATTTCTTTGAGTTTACACCTTTAATGTGTTTTTCGGTAATAGTATAATTTTTTGAGCCAGTTGCTACTACCACTACATCTGAACTTATAATTTCATCTTGTAATTTATCTATGGAAACGCTTCGTACATTATGCTCTTGAGCTAATCGAATTGCCTTCTCATCGGTTCTGTTTACAATTACAATTTCTGCTGATGTTTGGCTATTTAGATTTTCTAAAGTCCTTTGTCCAATTTCACCAGTGCCAAAAAGGAGAATTTTTTTTGATGGAAGGTCTTGGGTTTTTTGACGTATTTTCAGAAGAGCAGCATGGGCCACTGAAGCGGCCCCTTTGCTAATGGTTGTGCTAGATTGAACTTCTTTATTGGCTTGAAAAACGAATTGTAATAAGCGATCCATTTCAGCATCAAGAACATTATGTTTTTTTGAAAGTTCAACACCTTCTTTTACTTGTGAAAAAATTTGAAGGTCACCAAGTATTTGAGAGTCGATTCCGGTACTTACTTCAAATAGGTTTTCGATAGCTTTATCGCTGTGATAAATAAATCCATATTTTTCAAAATAGTCTTTATGGTTGCCAGTGTGTTTTAAAAACTTCTCTTTTAAAAGGTGTAAATTAACATTGTTGGCATAAACTTGTGTTCTATTACAGGTAGAAACTATAATGGCAGATGCTCCAAGTTCAGATTCTATTTCGGCTAGGAATCGAGTTTTTTGATGCTCATCCATACTAAAAAGCTCTCTAATCTCTAGGGGGCAATTCCAGTGGCTAATTCCAAGGCTGTAAAATGAATCAAGCATTGTTTTATATACTTCTTTTTAACACCATGTTTTTCAATCCCTCAACAAATGTATCTGACGAATTTAGACTTTGTACTAGCTGGACTTTTTCTCCGCCGTTTTCTTCAAACAACTCTTGGTATTCGTCTCCAATTTCGATAGTTGTCTCGAGGCAATCAGCTACAAATGCTGGAGAAAAGACTAATAATTTTTTTGCGCCTTTTTTGGCTAAATCGGTAATAATTTCATCAGAAAAAGGTTCAATCCATCCTCTTCCAAGTCTAGATTGAAATCCCACACTATAGTCTTCGTCTTTTAAGTTAAATCGCTTTGCTAATTGAATGGCGGTTTCATAACAACTTGCTTTATAGCAAAAAGAGTTTGCGCCACTAACGCCTTTTTCACAATCATTATCTTTACATAATCCTTCGTCATACACCTTGTCTACGTGACGTTCAGGAAGACCATGAAAGCTAAACAGAACATGATCGTATTCTTTAAAGTTGTATTTATTTCCTTGTTCTTCAAAGCCTTTCAAATAGAATTCTTCATCGTAAAATTGAGTAACAAAGTTTATTTCTGGAATTACCCACCATTTTTTGATTACTTCCATAGATTCTTCAATTACAGAACCATTTGTTGCAGAGGCGTATTGTGGAAATAAAGGTAAAATTATGATTTGGTCATAATTCTTACCCTCCCAACTTTGTAAAATCTTTCTGAGAGACGGGTTTTTATACCTCATAGCGTATTCAACATGATAGTCTTCCCCAAGGGACTCTCGTAATTTTTGAGTTAATTTATGTGTGTGAAACACAATAGGAGAGCCTTCATCTGTCCATAATTCTTTGTAAACTTTAGCCGACTTTGGTGCCCTAAAGGGAACAATAATTCCATTGACTAGTATTTTCCTTAACAGCCAAGGAATATCGATAACCCTTTTGTCATTTAAAAATTGAAAAAGATAGCTTCTAACGTCAGAAGTTTTTGGGCTATCGGGCGTGCCAAGGTTTACTAGAAGAACAGCTTTCTTTTTTGTCATAGTATGAAAATATGTGCAAATTTAAGCATTTCACCCTCCGTTTTTAAGTAATTTCGGTAAATTTTTGGTGATCTTTAATGGAGCTTGAAAATATTTTTTTATTAAATTTTTTTGTAATTTTCGATTAATATAATTGTTTTAGTCGACTAAACTATTTATTTAACAGACGAATCTTTAGTTTTTATGGACGAATACTTTTTAGTATTCAGCGAGTTAGGTTTTTCTAGTTGCTAATTTGTAAAAAATCTTATGAAGTTTAGGATATTAGATTTATATAATGATCATTGGGTTAGGTTATTGATAGTTCCCTTCTTAGGGTTCTGCGTGCCTTATCTATTGAATATGACGCCAGAAGAAGTTACTATTGAGTCTTTTTTATATGAACATCCTTCTGTTTTTACTGTTTTAGTCGTTGTGATTATTTTTGAGACAAATAGGTTTTTTGTAAAGTTTTTCAAAAACATAATTCTTTCATTTCACAAAAAAACAATTTACAGAGTATTCTTCAAATTCATATTTCAGTTATTTTTAACTTTTTGTTTATTGTTAGCATTTTTATCAATCTGGTATATTATTGTTTTAAAGCTTGAAAATTATTTTGAATTTCTGATTACCACTATATTTTTTGGTTTAACCGTTACCCTAATTTTTTTACTGTCGTACGAGCTAAGTTATTTTTTCTATAAATGGACCGAGGAGCAAACAAGAACAAAAAATTTAGAAATTATAAACTCTAAGGCTCAAATTAACCTGATGAAAAACCAACTTGCACCTCATTTTTTATTTAATAGTTTAAGCACATTAATGTCATTAGTAGAGACGAATAAAGAAAGTGCATTGAATTTTATTAATTCATTTTCTTCCATATACAGATATATTTTGGAAAATAGTGATGCTATCTCAATAGCCATTAAAACAGAATTAGAATTCATAGAAGATTATGTGGCAATTTATAAAGCTAACTATGGAAGTGAAGCCATTAATTTGCAAATAAATATCCCTAAAAAATATTATAAATACGAACTGCCGAAATTAAGTATTCAAATGCTTGTAGAAAATGCACTAAAGCATAATTTATTTTCAAATTCTAAACCTCTCAATTTAGAGATTGGTCTAACCCCTAATAAATCACATTTATTTGTTAAAAATAATATTCAGTTAAAAAAAAGAAATGATTCAACCCATATTGGTCTGAAAAATATTAACGATAGATATAAGAAGATGGGGAAGTATAAAATTATTGTTGAAAATTCATTTGATACTTTTAATGTAAAGCTTCCTTTGTTAAAACCCTAACCATAAAAAGACATGAACGTAGTTGTAATAGAAGACGGCCCAAGTATTGCTCAATCAATGAAAAATATATTGAGGAATATTCTTCTGAATATAAAGTAGTTAAAATTCTTTCTGGAGTAGATGAGTCTATTGAATATTTTGAAAATTCAGAAGAGCCAGATTTAATATTTAGTGATATTGAGTTAAATGATGGATTGTGTTTTGAAATATTTGAAAATTCTATCATTAATTGCCCTATTATTTTCACTACGTCTTATAATGAATACTGGCAAAGGGCTTTCAAATTAAATAGTGTTGATTACTTACTTAAACCTGTTACTAAGCAAAAAATAGTTGACAGTATTAAACTTTATCAAAGTGTCAAAGAATTTTACGAAGAAGAGGATCATACAAATAATAAGTTAATGGAGCTGGAGATTTAAGGAAGATACCTACCGCTTCTTTATCGCCTGTACACCACGATATTTCTATGCAAGTGGTTGGGCGTTCACGTACTGTTGGTTTGGGTGCTTCTGAAACTATTTTTGTAGTTGGAGAAGAACATCACGGTTTAAAACTTACTTCAATAACCTATTGTGCGTTTAGTGGATCGGGTTCGTTTTCATTTAGAGTACGCCGCAACAATGTAGTACTTGCCAGCTTCACCGCTTCTGCGCCTGCGCCTACAGTTTATACGTCAGCAATTAATTCATCGGTAACACTTAGCCGTGGAGACCGAATTGACGTACGAGTTTACTCAAGTAATAATGGATTAAAAGGGTTTTCAATGACGCTAAGTGCAGAATAATGAAAGTTAGATAGAATGAAACAAAAAAATAGAAAATATTATATGTTGATGTTATTATTCTTTAGCTCATTAGCTTTTTCTCAAGTGATGGTACTTGATAATACCCCTAGAATTGAGCATTTTGACCTTGAATACTCAAATTGTCATTGGTCAATATCTCCTGATGGTTGGCTAACTTATATTGGTACACCCGACTGTGCTTTATCGAGAAATGCTATTATGTATCCTATTGATTCAGATGATGAACTTTTAGTATTTGGTGAAGCAACAAAAAGAAACATTTCTTCACTGGGGATAACTTCTGGTTCAACAATTACAGTTACACTTACGGCAGGAGTAGGCAATTTTGGTGATACTCTTATTATAGCTGGAAATCACACCTTTGATGTGCGAATTTATACCAACGACCCGGGAGTTTTTTCGAACTATGGAGTCCTTTGCAATGATGGAGGACAAGTAGTACTTAGTGGTGCCAACGAGACATTAAATGCCATGACATTTACTAACACCACAACACTAACTCAAGATGCAAACTAGATAGCCATTGGAAATTGTGATGCTGGAGGAAATGGAGGTAATGTATTAGACGATCTTATATTATCATGGTAGTTATTTAAAAAGAAATTTTTAGTAATGATTAAAATAATGTAGCCATTTTGAAAGAATATTAAAACTATTAAAAAAACTAAAATAGAAACGAAGTAGAAAATTAGAACAAATAAAAACCCTAGAACTATGAAAAAAAATATTCAGTATACTATAACTGTTATGATGTTAGTCTTTTCATACTTGAGCACCAAAGCTCAGGTTAGGTTTAATGGACAGATTAATTATAATTCCCTTGGTCTCAGTTCTGCATTTTTGGATGCCTCTGCGAGTATGACTTGGAATAACACCACCAATATTGGTAAAGGGATGGTATTTCCTCAAGCGGATTTGACTGAATTTGCCTCTTTTGCCATGATTGGGTCTATTTTACCGTCTAATAATCCCAATGCTTTTGATGGTTTTTTGCTGTTTAATATAGGTACAGGTGTAGCAGCTATGGGAGGCGACTCTGTATTTCCTGGTTTTTATTATTACAGAAATACTTCTGGAACTTTAAATGGAGGAAACTGGGTTCAAATAACACCAGATGACGCCGACGGCGATGCTTGGGGTGTTGATGGCGAAGATCAGACCTCTACGATAAGTAGAACGGGTAATGTAGGGATTGGTATATCAGCACCATCGGCGAGACTTCATGTGAGTGGAGGAATTTTGAGGTGGGAAAATGGTGATCATCAGCTTGATTTTAATACTCCTTTAGGTCATACAGGTATGATTTTTAATCGCTCTCAGTTGGCAAATAGAAGCCGTTTTGATGTTTTAAATGCCAGTAATGCTACAGCAGCAAATCGGTTTTTTAAACTTTCTTATTCTGGTGAATCAGGTGTAAGTATCCGTAAGGGGGGTAACGTAGGAATTGGTCGAAACGACCCTATATATAGGCTAGATGTAAACGGTTCTTTTAGAAATACTACAGCAGGGCTCTTTACGGTTATGGCAGGTAATGATAATATGACGGCTACCCCTGCCCGAGGAATTCGCATGTGGAATTGGAACGACACCAATTGGGGAATTTATATGGCTCGTTCGGGAGATACACGCGCAATGAATGGAGGCATAGCCCCTTCTAGTGGAACTATAAATTCATATGCCGTAAGGTTCAGAACAGGAGGGACAAGTTCAGCTCGTGGGTTTATCTTTGAAAACAGTTTGAACCAGGCATTGATGAGTATTCGTGGTAATGATGGTTACACTACCTTTGAAGACGACATAGATGTAATCGGTACAGCACGTGTTAGAACATTAGATGCAGGTACAACTTCTGATGAAGTGGTAGTTGCCGATGCTAATGGTGTCTTGAAAAAAGTTACTCAAAGTTCTGTAGGAGACGGTGATGCTTGGGGTGTAAATGGTGAGGACGAAACCTCTTGGGTAGCTCGTGCGGGTAATGTGGGTATTGGCTTAAACACAGCGCCTTCTCAAAAGTTACATGTAGTAGGAAATGCACAAATAGGTACTGCTGGTGAGGAGGTGCGTTTAGGGTATATGGGTTATAATAACTGGGCAGGTATTTCACATAAGAATAGAGCGAGTGCTGGGAATTATGCCTTAATACAGAATTCTTCAGGTCGTACATTAATTAATGCTTCTACAGGTCAAGCTATTCAGTTTAATATTAATAATGCGGCAGGAGCGATGCTTGATCAATACAGCAACTTTGGTATAGGCACAACAACACCAGCAGCTAAGTTACATGTAGTAGGTAACGCACGTATTACTAGTATGGCAGCAGGTACAGTCTCGAATCAGGTAGTTATGGTAGATGGAAATGGTGAATTAAAGAAGATAGCTGTTAGTGGTATTCAGGATGGTATTGGAACGGATGATCAGAAAGCAGATATTTTCGATATCAGTGGAGGTAATTTGCGTTTATCAATGGAAAGTAATGCTGCAGTTCATACAATTCCAGTGTCGTCGTTTCAAGACGGTGACGCTTGGGGAGTTAATGGTGAGAATGAGACGTCTTGGGTAGCACGTACGGGTAATGTAGGTATTGGCTTAAACACAGCACCTTCTCAAAAGTTACATGTAGCAGGCAATGCACAAATTGGTTCTGCTGGTGAGGAGGTGCGTTTAGGTTACATGGGTTATAACGATTGGGCAGGTATTTCACACAAGAATAGAGCGAGTGCTGGGAATTATTCCTTAATGCAAAATTCTTTAGGTTCTACATTCATTAATGCTTCTTCAGGTCAAGCAATAACGTTTAGAATAAATAATTCAGAAGGAGCTAGATTACATAGCAACAATAACTTTGGTGTAGGTACAGTATCCCCAGCAGCTAAGTTGCATGTAGCTGGTAACGCACGTATTACTACTATGGCAGCAGGTACATCTGCTCATCAAGTAGTGGTGGTTGATGGTAATGGTGAGTTAAAAAAAGTTGCTCAAAGTTCTGTTGGAGGAGGAGGAGCTGATGGAGACGCTTGGGGAGTAAATGGTGAGAACGAGACCTCTTGGGTAGCACGTACGGGCAATGTAGGTGTTGGCTTAAACACAGCACCTTCTCAAAAGTTACATGTAGCAGGTAATGCACGAATAGGTACTGCTGGTGAGGAAGCACGAATAGGAGATATAGGACTTGCTAACTGGACTGGTTTTTCGCATAATGCTGCAGCAACATCAACAAAATATGCATTAGCACAAAATTCTTTGGGACATACACTATTAAATGCTGCTTCAGGTCAGCCTATTCGATTTAGAATTAATAACGTTGATAAAATGATTTTGGCTTCTAATGGTCGATTAGGTATAGGTACAACTTCACCAGACCAACGACTAGATGTAAAAGGTAACGCCTATATAGGTCAAAGTGGTCAGGAGTTACGTGTAGGAAATGTAGGGATACTCTATTCAGCAGGTATTGCACA
>ENA-OUOG01004332-OUOG01004332.1-marine-metagenome-genome-assembly--contig:-NODE-4332-length-12320-cov-3.400882_pt1 | contig 12320 bp, 11 predicted proteins | sample MGYA00248635_ERZ508505 | MGnify/ENA primary metagenome ERZ508505 (study PRJEB26176, sample SAMN06267871) | marine metagenome | isolation source: Saanich Inlet, British Columbia, Canada | place: Pacific...
GATACCACCACCGATCCACTCGATATCTTAGAGCGAAAACTGGATCAAACACGTCAGCGCTACCCTTCCAGCCTAGAAAAAGGGATGAGCTACATGACCTTCGCAGATGCGTTGCTCACCAAGGGGTATTATGAAGATGCTATGCTTGAATACGCCCGTGCGGAAACACTGCTCGGGGATTCTGACCAGGGCGATGAGAGCCGCTTAGGGCGTGCCATGTGCGCCTTTTACTCTGGCGATCTCGTCTGGGCCAAAACCCAGCTTGAGGTGCTGCTGCAGTCGACCAGCAAAAACATTGCGAACGATGCGATGGAGAACGCGCTGCTCATCTCAGCTAATTCAGTCGAGGATACTTTGATGGAGGGGTTGTTTTTGTTGCGAGAACCAATGCTACTCGAGAAACAAGGCTTGTGGGCCGAGGCTTTGGAGGGGTACGAGAAGTTGGAATTGGTATTGATTGCAAATGAACTCTACGACGACGTGCTCTATAAAATGGGCCGTGTCCAGCTCCAATTAAAGCAATACGAGAAGGCTGCCACTACCTTCACTAAGCTGCAAGGTGCTGCCGGAGAGGGCATGTGGAAGGAAGAGGCCTTTTATTTTTCTGCTTTGGCCCAATTCAAAGCAGGGCAAGCTGACGCGAAAAATGCACTCGAAGCCTATTTGATTTCCTACCCAAGTGGCCTGTACACCGAACAAGCAAGACAGTTCTACCGTACCTTCGCGCCATGAGTGTACATATTTACAACGTCACGGTCGTAGTCGACCAAAGCATCGTGGAACGCTGGGTGGAGTGGATGAAGCAAGAGCACATCCCTGAAGTGATGAATACAGGCATGTTTACCTCGTATATGTTTACGGAAGTTTTCCCGGAGCAAGAGCAGGACCAGCCGAGTTTCAGTATTCAGTACCGCGCGAAAGATTTGGAGAGCATCAAACTGTACATGCAGATGTATGCGCCCGAGCTGAAAAGCAAAAGTGCGAAAGCCTGGGGCACACACGCCTTAGCATTTAGAACCTTGTTAGAGGTATTGGACGAACAATGATGAAAGAGACCGCAGTATTTGAATTGGCCAATGGCCTACAATGTGCCTTCGTACCCAAAAAGAGTACGGTTGCGCATATCGCCGTCGCCATTCGTGCGGGATCTAGAGATGAGCTTGAGCACCAGCAAGGGCTCGCACATTTCATCGAACACAACCTGTTCAAAGGCACCACCAAACGCAAAGCCTACCACATCCTTTCCCGTCTGGACGATGTCGGCGGTGAGCTCAACGCGTATACCACGAAAGAAGAAACCATCATTCACGCAAGTTTCCTGAAGGCCGATATGCGCCGCGCGATGGAATTGCTCAGTGATGTGATGGTCCAAAGCACGTTCCCAGAGCGTGAATTAGAGAAAGAAAAAGACGTCATTAAAGACGAAATCTACAGCTACAAAGACAGCCCAAGCGAGCAAATCTTTGACGATTTCGAAGATTTGATTTTTGCCGGCGATCCACTAGGACGAAATATCCTAGGTACTCCAGACAGTGTCGATGGACTGGGGCGTGAGGACATTCTAGAATTTATCGGCAGGACCTACAGCGCGGAACGCATCAAAATTTCGATTTCTGGAGCATTTACCCGTGAGCGTGTCGAGCGCATGTGCGGGGAGTTTTTCGGGCATTGGCAGCTTGCGCCGAACGGTTGGACCAACTCTTTTCAAGGCAACTCTACCCCTACCAAACGTGTCGATCCTGTGGCCCAATTCCAGGACCACTACATGATCGGCTGGCGTACACCTGGCATACACGATGAAAACCGTAGACCCCTGCTACTGCTCAACAACATTTTGGGCGGCCCTGCGATGAACAGCAGACTGGGATTGAATATTCGTGAAAAGCACGGCATCGCCTACAACATCGAAAGCTACATGAACCTCTACAGCGACATCGGCATGCTCGGGATTTACCTCGGTTGTGATTCTTCGCAAACGGCAAAAGCGTCGCATCTGGTGATGAAGGAAGTAGAGAAATTCCAACAGAAAAAGTTGGGCACCTTGCAGCTGTCTAAGGCTAAAAACCAATTCTTGGGCCAGATGGCTCTTTCCGAAGAAAACGGCCTGAACACCGCTATAGGGGCAGCGCGCGCATTGCTCCATTTTGGAAAAGTAAACAGCTTTGAAGGGGTGGCAGAAAAAATCCGCAGCATCAGCGCGGAAGAAGTGATGGCCGCAGCGAACGACTATTTGACGGCGGAGAGCGCCTATGAATTGGTCTACAAGAAAATTTAAATACCCATGGAATACCTCAGCGACGAACTGCACCGCTACATCAGCGATCACACCTCAGAGGCTCCGGAATATTTAAACGAGCTCGAGCGCGAAACTTGGGTAAAGATTGTCATGCCCCGCATGCTCAGCGGGCACGTTCAAGGGCACATTCTTAAAATGTTCTCCCTGATGCAACGCCCAAAGCACATCCTCGAGGTGGGCACTTTCACTGGCTATGCATCGCATTTCTTGGTAGAGGGACTGCAACCTCAAGGTGAGTTCCATGCAGTAGAAATCAACGAGGAGCTAGAAACTATCATCAAAAAGTATTGGGCAAAAAGTCCTTTCTTTGATCAGATGCACCTGCACATCGGACCAGCAAAAGATGTTTTATCCACCCTACACAGGCCCTGGGATCTCATTTTTCTCGATGCCGACAAGAAGGGACTCTTGACCTACTACGAACAGCTCATTCCTCACATGCCCACCGGATCAATCATGCTGATTGACAACATCTTATGGTCAGGAAAGGTAGCAGACAAAGTCGCCTCTAACGATAAAGACACACAGGCGATTGTAGCCTTGAACCGACACGTTGCGGACGATCCTCGCGTCGAACAGGTGATTTTAAGCGTTCGCGATGGAATAATGATGGTGCGGAAGCTTTAGTATATGTTAGATTAATGTATCTTAGAAGGCATTAAACTAACTTAAAGATTCTATGAAAAAAGTTTTACTCCTTGCGGCAGTAGCTCTAGGTTTCAACGCGATCGGTCAAGAGGCAGCTACCTCTAAGCTTTTGCAAAACGAAATTACTCCTAACGCTGCAGCTAAAGAAAAAGTAGAGAACATCATCTCTAAAAAAGGTGGCGCTATTGCCGGTCAGTTCGATTACACTGACTTCTTGTACCAGTTCTACAGCTCTGATCTCGTATTGGGTGCAGTAGGAACGACTCCTGATTCCACTACTGTATTTATCTACAGTGACGGTACACCAGGCTACTCATACAACCACGCTGCAGGTGCTTTATACGACTTCAACTACTACGGTTGGGGTGCGAATGAGTTCAATGAAACAGATGCAATCACTGTAGATTCACTGCACGTGATCGGTGGTTACGATATCTTGAATGGTAACAATTCAGATAAACTTCGTTTTACTGTATTCAAAGGCGCGAATGGTTTTGCAGCACCATTCTCTGGTGTTCAGTACAATGCAGCTACATATGCAGCATTAGATCCAACGGTACAGCCTACGGCTAAGACGATGGACTACGCTGGTAGCGCATTAAACGGAGACCAAGGTGGTCCAACATCAGCTAACGCAACAGTGATCGAGTACGATCTAACTGTAGCTGATTCAGGTGTTGCTCAGGTAAGTGTTGAAATCCCAGGTGGTTTGAGCATGATGGGTGACGAGCTTTTGGGTGTATTCATCGAATTCATTCCAGGTGGCTTGACAACTTCTGATACGATCAACTACCAAACGATGACTGGTGATATCAACTCATTCGCATTCTACTACTACAGAGAAGGCAACACGTCTGCTCCACAAGGATACTTCATCCAGGATTACGACAGTACTTCTACAAACTGTTCTAACTTCTTGTTCAGCGAAACTCGTTACGCTGCATGGCAATCTCCTTCTGATTGGAGAAACGACCAAACAAGCATCAACATGAGCTTCTCTCACCTGATCTGGGTAACTGCTTCAGGTAACTCTACGATTGGTGTAAACGAAGCAGATCTCACTTCAGTAGCTGTATTCCCGAACCCATCTAACGGTGTTGTAAACGTAGAGCTTGATGCAACTACGGACGCAACGGTAACTGTTGTAGATGTTTTGGGTCAGGTAGTTTACGCTGCGAACGAAAGCTTCGTAGCAGGTGAGCGCAAAGTGATCGACCTCAGCAACAACGCAAAAGGAATGTACATTCTTTCTGTTGAAGGCGAAGGTGTAAACACTGTAGAGCGCATTACAATCAAGTAATCCTCACGCGCTTAACACAACCCATAAAAGCCCGGATGCGAAAGTATCCGGGTTTTTTTATGCCCCAATTTTTAGAGGCAGCCTAGAAAATGTAGTTGTCAGTAGGGTTCGCAGTTATTTGCGAAGGGCCTGGCGAACCTGTTTGAAGAGCTTGCTTTTGAAGACGTAATCCTCAACATCCGCATTTGTACTGCTGAGTACCTCATCGTTCGTTCCTTCCCATACCTTAAGGCCTTCTTTCATGAAGATCACGTGGTCGCCAATCTCTAAAACAGAATTCATATCGTGGGTATTGACGATGGTGGTCATTTCAAACTCGTGGGTGATTTCCTGGATCAATTGATCAATAACAATCGCCGTTTCTGGATCAAGTCCCGAGTTCGGTTCATCACAAAAGAGGTAATGGGGACTCATCGAAATGGCGCGTGCGATAGATACACGCTTTTGCATCCCCCCTGAAATTTCACTAGGATATTTCGCGTCGGCACCTTCTAGACGAACACGATCCATGACAAATTTTACGCGGGCATCTTTTTCTTTTTCCGTCATGTTCGAGAACATCTCCAACGGAAAGCGAATATTTTCTGCAACGCTCATACTGTCGAACAGTGCCCCACCCTGGAAGACCATACCGATCTCCTGGTGCAGCAACTTCCGACGCTCTTTGCTCATGGTGCCTAGACGCTCTTCATTGTAGTAGATGTCGCCCTCTTCCGGATCAAACAAGCCGAGTATGGTCTTTAGAAAAACGGTCTTCCCGGAGCCTGAACGGCCAATGATCAGATTCGTTTTTCCTTTGTAAAAGTCTACGTCAACGCCCTTGAGTACCTGATTCTCTCCAAAGCTCTTGTGTATGTTCTCTGCGCGAATCATAGGCTAGGTTAAAATCATATCAGTAAGCAAAAAGTTCGCTAGGATGATGGCCAAACAAGAGCGCACTACGGCATTTGTGCTGGCCACACCTACCTCGACAGCTCCACCCTTCACGGAATATCCGCTGTAGGCACTAACACTACCGATGATAAAGGCAAAAACGGTCGCTTTGATGAGTCCGTATACGGCGTTTTCAAAGACGATGAATTCTAATCGGTATCCCATGACACTTTCTTCGAAGGGAACAAGTCCGAGCAAATCGCCCGCCATTGCACCACCCCAAAGACCTAAGAATAGGGACATGATGATGAGTATGGGATTAAAAACTAACAAGGCAACGACCTTGGGAAGTATCAAGAAACTCGCGCTGTTCACCCCCATGACTTCTAGGGCATCGATCTGCTCGCTAACGCGCATGGTGCCCAGTGATGAGGCAATGTTGGAGCCTACTTTTCCTGCTAGAATAAGGCTGACCACTGTAGGACTGAACTCTAGAGTAATGGACTCGCGCGTAGCCATTGCGATGTAATAGGTCGGGATGAGCGGATCATCGCTGAGCTGAAAAGCGGTTTGGATGGTAACCACCGCACCCATAAAAACGGATAAAATCACCACAATTCCGATGGAGTCGAGCCCCAAGAGTTGAATTTCTTTGGTGAGCGATTTGAAAAACAAGCGCCAACGGTCGGGCCTCCTAAAGACTTTCGTCATGAGGATCGCGTAGGCTCCAATTCCTTCAAAAAAGTTCGTGATCATGTGGCTAATTTACAGTTTCTTTGAAGGATAAACTCCTTTACGATGAAGAGAATTGCCCTATTTTCCACGCTACTCTTAGCGCTCGCCTTGAGTAGCTGTGGTGCCCGCAAAGACTGTGACTGCCCATCTTTCAGCCAGATTGAAGCTCCTGCAGAACGCGCGTAACGGATGGATCTAGAACCCCTGCGCGGATATTTGCCACCCGGCATGAGTCTGGAGCTTTTTGAGCGTTGGCTGAGCGAAGAACCGTGCGCTTTGAAAATCAAGGCGCCGCGAAGTACGAAGCTTGGAGATTTTCGCCCGCCACGTCCTGGAGCGCTGCCGGGGATTACGCTCAACAGCGATTTACGTCCGTACCAATTTCTGACGACCTTCGTCCATGAGATCGCCCACCTAATCACTTGGAACGCTTTCGGACGCAAGGCCGCGCCGCATGGGGCCGCTTGGAAATCACAGTTTGGGGAGATGCTGAGGGAATTGGCCACAGATGCTAGTTTGGATGAGCGTTATCGGACCGCAATTCTGCGCCACGCCGAGCGACCAAAATCGCACACAGGGGCGGATTTGAACCTCTACAGCACCATTCTTGAGCTGGACCACCAAAGCGTTCCTCTTCTATTGAAGGACCTCTCCCCGGGTGAAGATTTCCGTTTTCGCCAACGTGAATTTTCGTTTATCGAGCTGCGACGAACACGTGCACTCGTGAGTGAAAAAGGCAGTGGTAAACAGTTCACCATTCCCCTGTTAGCGGAGGTCGAGCGCTGTTAGAACGCTCCGTTTACCTACCTTTGCGATGAAATCACGAATCCATGGCAAAGAATATATTTTCAACGGACTACACTTTGGGTATTTTAGGCGGCGGTCAGCTGGGCAAAATGATGCTGTACACCACGCGTAAATTTGACATTCGTACGAAAGTGCTCGATCCTAGTCCTGATGCTCCTGGCCAATTCGGAGCCCACGAGTTCCAAGTAGGTTCCCTACAAGACTACGATACCGTCATGGAATTTGCCAAAGATTGTGACACGGTGTGTATTGAGATTGAGGCCGTTAATGTCCAAGCGTTACGCGATTTGCGTGCACAAGGAAAAAAAGTTCACCCCAACCCGGACAGCCTAGAGCTTATCCAAGACAAAACCAAGCAAAAGCAGTTTTACGCCGACCACCACATCCCTACTTCAAGGTTCGAGATGCTCGGTAGCCGTGCCGACTTTGATGCTGCACGCAAGCGCTGGCCACTCCCCTTTGTTTGGAAAGCCGCTACCGGCGGTTACGATGGATTCGGAGTAGTGGTGTGTCGCGAAGAAGCAGATACCACAAACATTCCGGACGCTCCAGGTATGCTCGAGGCCTTCGTGGATTTTGAGCTGGAAGTTAGCGTGATTGTCGCCCGCAACGAAAGCGGTGAAGTGAAAACTTTCCCCGTAGCAGATCAAGAATTCCACCCGACCGCTAACCAAGTAGAGTATGTCCTCTGTCCTACGGTGCTCTCTCAAGAGATGCAGCAAAAAGCAGAAGCCATCGCCAAGAAAACTGCCGAAGCCTATGACATCTGTGGTCTTCTCGCTGTGGAGCTGTTCGTTACCAAGGACGGTGAGATTCTCGTGAACGAGGTAGCACCACGTCCCCACAACAGCGGCCACCATACCATCGAGGCGTGTTATACGAGTCAGTTTGAACAGCACGTGCGTGCAGTACTGGACCTGCCTTTAGGCTCTACTGAGCTCAAAGCAGCTGGGGTCATGGCAAATCTTGTAGGTGCAGAAGGCTTTACAGGGGATGTCGTGTACGATGGCTACGATGAGCTGCTTAGCGAACCCGGCGTGAACATTCACATTTATGGAAAAGCGCAAACGCGTCCGTTCCGCAAAATGGGACACGTGACCGTCGTTGCAAAAGATAGAGATGAAGCCCGCAAGCGCGCGGAGTGGGCAAAGAATAGTATATTGGTCAAAAGCAAATAAGTATGATCGGAATCATTATGGGCAGCACTTCAGATCTGCCAGTTATGCAGCAAGCAATAGACGTCTTAGACGAACTAGGCATTTCTTACGAAGTGGATATTGTCAGTGCCCACCGCACGCCCGAGAAACTTATGGACTACGGTCAGAATGCGCACAAGCGTGGTCTGAAAGCAGTGATTGCCGGTGCTGGTGGTGCTGCGCATTTGCCAGGGATGATCGCTTCAGTGAGCCCGTTGCCGGTGATCGGCGTTCCAGTGCACAGCTCAAACTCGATCGACGGCTGGGACAGCGTACTTTCCATTTTGCAGATGCCTGGAGGTGTTCCCGTAGCGACCGTTGCACTAGACGGTGCGAAAAACGCAGGAATACTTGCTGCGCAGATTGTAGGCTCTTCTGATGCTGCCGTTCAGCAACGCGTGATCGATTTTAAAGAAGGACTCAAGGCGAAAGTGCTGAAAGGCGCGGAAGAAGTACAGGCGAAATACGCGAAGTAATTTGCTTTATTCGGCGGGTTTGTCGTCCGCTATTTCAGAGGACACGAGGACGGACAACACCTTTGCCCCGAGCGGCACATAGCTCAGCCAAAGTAGCGTTAGGGCGGCGAGGGACTGGATGAAATTGGTCCCAGTGAACACGCCACCTTGAAGCGCATAGTTTAGGCCTACTGCCCCTAAGAAAAATGCCGGTAAAACCAGGACATATACGCTGCTGGACCGCCAATAAAATTTTAGTATTGAAACGAGCGAGAAATCTACGCTCGTTTTTTTGTTGCGGATGTGTCGTTGCAGCCAAAAGAGATACGGCAATGACCCTACGCCCGCAAACCCACAGCTCGTCAGCAATACAATGCCAAGCTCGTCAGTGTGTCGTGTGCCGTTTGGCAGATTGACCGCTAAGAAGGCGATTAGAGTGATGAGGATACTTCCGCCGAGGGTAGAAGCGAGGTAGTAGATCAAGGTACGCTTTGGATGCACCCTACAAACTTTTAAGGTGCTGCACGAGGACTTCCTTTTTGCGGTTGCTCACAGGAACGGTCGAGCCTTCGATCAGCAACAGGTAGCCGCCGTCTGCACTGACATATTTTGCAATCATTTCTAGATTGACAAGGTGGCTTTTATGCACGCGTTCAAAGCCGGCAGGACGAAGCAATGTCTCGTACTCCTTCATGGTTTTTGAGGCGAGCACCGAGGTTTTGTCGCTGAGGAAGAATTGGGTGTAGTTCGAGCTGCTTTCACAACGTACGATGTCTTCCACATTCAAAATATGCATGCCCTCCGTGGTTGGGATGACCAATTTTTTCGGCGCGCCCTTCGATGCTTCTTTTACCACTGACTGGCGATCCACACCCACTTTTTCACCGGCCTTGCGTACGGCTTTGACGAGCTCCTCGGCGTCGATAGGCTTGAGCAAATAGTCGAGCGCTGCGTGCTTGATGGCCTGAACGGCAAACTCATCGTGGGCTGTCGTGAAAATGAGCGAAGGCAATTCTTCACCGTCCCATTTTTCGATCAAATCGAACCCGGACTCTCCCGAAAGGTTGACATCTAGAAAGACGATGTCGATGTCTTCAGAGCGTAATTGGGCCAAAGCATCGTCCACTTTTTGACAAAGAGCCACCACCTGAACTTCGGGGCAAAACAGGTTCAATTTTCCTTGAAGGGCCTCTAAAACAGGCTGTTCATCGTCGAGAAGTAGTGCTTTCATAGGGCAAATAGGTGTGTAGAGATAAATCTACCTTTTAATCTAACGCGTCGGTGCTCAAAATGAGTGAAATGGTTGTTCCAGAACGTGAAGGGTCCGCAACATCGGAGTGTATGGCGACCTCGAAGGGGCGGTTGTATTTTGTGCTCAGCAGTGCAAGGCGCTCTTTCAAGATGGCCAAGCCGTGGGAAGATGAGGTGACTGAATGCACGTCAAATCCTGGCCCGTTGTCGGTGATAGTGACTTTGACGCCGCCTTCCATAGCACCAATTTCAACTTTGATCTCACCCGCCTTTTCCTCGCGTAGGTTGGGACGCACGGCGTGCTGCACGGCGTTTTCTAACAGAGGCTGCAAGAGCATGGGCGGGAGATGGATGTCGTAGGTATCGAGGGAGTCGTCGATGTTGAATTGGGTCTGGAAACTTCCATAACGCAGCTCGCACAGGTCCACATATTGCTTCAACAGATCGAGCTCATCCGCTAAGACCATCGTGCTTGAACGCGTCGTATCCAGGGTCAAACGCATGAGTTTCGCCAGCTTGCCCATGTACATGACCGCGTCCTTCGGCTGATTTTTGAAAATGAAATTGGAAATGGCATCCAGCGCATTGAACAGGAAATGCGGGTTCATCTGATTCCGCTTACTGGCCAATTCCGCCTCCGCCAAACGCTCCTGCAAGACTAACTTTTCCGCCGTCTTCAGGCGTTCCCGCCGTTGCCAAGCAATCACGATCCCTGCGAGCATTGCCACGAGCAGCACCCACACCCAAGGGCGTTTGTACCAGTGGGCCCGAACTACATATTCAACGCGCGTGGTGGCCGCATCTTGAAAGTTCAAATACGCACTGACCTCCGCCTCCAAGGTATACTTTCCCGGCGCCGGATGATCGAACAACACCCCCTTCTCCAACGACCATTCCTGCCACTGCTCACCGTTAATGCGGTAACGCGCGTTCAGCTTAGAAGCCCCCTCATAGGTAACCTCAGCACGGAACGCGATGGACTGTGGAGCCGCAGAAAGTGCATCCCAAGAAGTCGCTAAACCGTCCTGAAAATAATCCCAACGCACTTGCGCTACAGGGTTCGGACGACCTGCATTCCCTAATGTATATAAACCCTGCGGCGTGGCGACCCACAAATCCTTCCCGATCATTGCCACGTCATAGTTGCCCGGTCGTAGGCTCGGCAGCCCTCTCGAGCGGTCGATCACGAACGCCACTCCTTCTGCATCTAACACCTCCAACCCCTTGGTTCCGAAGGCATAACGCATATTTCCAACAGTGTCGATATCGTAGTGTTCCGGGTGCGATTCGCGCAGCACCTCCATCTCTTCCACATCCGCTATGGACCAATTCCCTCGAATCAATTTCGCCGTAGGCACTGCGCCGATCGGTGTCCGTGCACGGTCTCCGTCAAACGCAAAAATGGGCAAACCCGTTCCGATCTTGTGCCAGTGTCCTCGCCATTGGTAGTAACCACCCTCGGTGCTCAAAAGGAGTCCTTCTGAGGTATACGCAAGGTCGAAGATCAGTCCTAAAAATTGGGTCTCGTCGATCAGCGTACCCTCCGGTGAGAACGTTTGCAAGCTCGATCCAGAACGCACGAAAACCGCACCAGCATCTAGTGCCTCCAGCGGCAAGGCATCAAAGCGCCAGATGCCAGAAGCTTCACGGGAACGCATGCGCGCGACATCACTATATTTCACTTCTAGCAGACCGTCGGTGAGGACAAAAGCCGTACCCATGGCGTTCGTTACTTCGATGGGATACGGTTGTAATTGGCCTGAAGTCTTCGGAGTTAAAGCACCATCTACCACCTCGAAACCATAGATCGAAGCCGTGGCTACTTCCGCAAAATTCTCTGCAGGCACAATACGCCCTGAACGCAGCGTATATACCCCGCCGCCCTGCGTCCCGAGATACAACGCACCCTCGTGGTACGCTGCGCTAATCACCGGATCCGAAGGAAATCCCTTAGAAGGTCCAAACGTTTGCGCATGCGCGTGAAACAACAGGAAAAGTGCGGGTAGTAGCAGACGTATCTTCATACCACAATGTTAGCGAAAAGAACGTTAGAATCCCCCGATAATCGATCCGTACCAAGGGATACCGATAATAATATTCACGGGAAAAGTAATGGCCAGGGCCATCGGAGTATAAAGTCCAGGATTTGCCTCCGGTATAGCCAATTTCATCGAGGCCGGAACCGCGATATACGAAGCGCTGGCCACTAAAACCGTGAGTAAGAGCTTATCGCCGAGCGGTATAGAGAGCAGTGTCGTTAAAAAAGCCAAACTCGTTCCAAGCATGAGCGGAGCGATCACCGCGAACAACACAGGAGTCGGACCCTTCGCCCAAAGCCCACTGATCTGCTTCCCACTCTTGATGCCCATATCCAAGAGGAACACCACCAAAAACCCCTTAAAAATATCCGTTGTAAAAGGAGCTATACCCTGGGCTTGCTGCTCATTGACTAGAAAACCGATCAACGTCGATCTCAACAGCAGGAATACCGATCCGTTCGTTACGGCATGCGCTACTAATGAAGTTAATTTTTGCTGAACACCTTCCTTCGCAAAGGTGCGCATTAGAGTAACCCCGACGATAATCGCGGGCGCCTCCATCATGGCCATCAAGGCTACCATATGCCCACCAAAATCCCAATTCTTTTGATCTAAAAAGGCAACAGCGGTTATAAAGGTCACTGCACTTACAGAACCATAAGCAGATGCAATTGCTCCTGAATTTTCTACACTAAGTCTAAGTCTTAATATATAATAACA
>ENA-OUOG01004333-OUOG01004333.1-marine-metagenome-genome-assembly--contig:-NODE-4333-length-12319-cov-5.999428_pt1 | contig 12319 bp, 11 predicted proteins | sample MGYA00248635_ERZ508505 | MGnify/ENA primary metagenome ERZ508505 (study PRJEB26176, sample SAMN06267871) | marine metagenome | isolation source: Saanich Inlet, British Columbia, Canada | place: Pacific...
GAAACGGTGGCCAGCAGCAACTACCGCTTGGAGCGCTCCTTTATTGGCCGAAATTTCGCCTTCCGCCCCTATTTCTCGGATGCGTTGGCAGGCGGGATCGGGCGGTATCACGCGCTTGGCACCACCTCGCTCCAACGCGGGTATTACTTTGCGGCCCCTATATTGGATGGAACCGAGATCACTGGCGTGGTGGCCGTCAAAATCACGCTGGACGGATTTGAAGAAGCATGGAGCGACAGCGCCAGCAATGTGATTGTCGCCGATACCAATGATGTGATCTTCATGACCGACCGCGAGGATTGGTTGTTCCATACCATCGGTACATTGGAGCAATCCGCGCTTGAGGCAATCGCACAGTCGCGCCAATACCCCATCGAACAACTCCAAAGCTTGCGCTTTGACCAAACGGGTATGATCCGTGGCTTTGAACGCATGAGCATCGGTGAGGGTGAGTTGCGCGAGACCTTTGTGATGCAGGAGCGCCTGATTGCCTTGGCGGGGTGGCGGGTGAAGGTGCTGACGCCAACGGGGCCTGCACGTGCGCAGGCTCTTGTGGCGTTTTCGGCTTTGGGGTTGTTGATCTTGCTGATCGGTTTGATCGTCGCGGTCGTATTCCAGCGCCGCGCGCAATTGGTTGAACGCCTTGAGGCGCAGCGCAACCAGCAGGAATTGCTGGAACGCCGCGTGCTGGAACGCACGCTTGATCTCGATGAGGCCAACCGCCAATTGGTCCAAGAGGTCGAGGATCGCCGCACCACCGAACACCGCCTGCGCCAGACCCAGAATGAATTGGTTCAGGCAGGAAAGCTGGCCGCTTTGGGCCAGATGTCGGCCGCGCTGAGCCATGAGTTCAACCAACCGCTTGCCGCAGTCAAAGCCTATGCCGAAAATGCGGCCACCTTCCTTGATCGGGGCCGCGCCGCGGACGCGCGTGAAAACGTGACCCGCATCTCGGGCATGGCCGACAGGATGGCCTCGATCTCCAAACATCTGCGCAATTTCGCCCGTCGTCCCCAAGAACGGATCGGCCCGATCCCCCTTTTGGCCGTGATCCAGGATGCCACCGATCTGATGGGCGCGCGTCTGAGCCATGCCAATGCCCAACTCATCCGCCATGATTTCCCCACATCCGAGGTTTGGGTCACGGGCGGACGGGTGCGTTTGCAACAGGTCTTGGTCAATCTTTTGTCCAACGCCCTTGATGCAATGGGGTCCGATGAGACCCCTTTGATCGAGATCGGCTATAGCGTCTCGGGCAAGGAGGTCAGCGTGACCGTGCGCGACCATGGCACGGGTCTTGAGACAGCGGCCCTTGATCAAGCCTTCGATCCATTCTTCACAACCAAGGAACCGGGCAAGGGTCTGGGGCTTGGCTTGTCGATCTCCTATAACATCATCCGTGATTTCGGCGGGCGGATCGAGGCCTCGAACCACCGCGATGGCGGCGCAGTCTTTAAACTGACCCTTGCCAGCACAGCCGCACCCCGTCACGAAGAGACAGAATCCGATCTGGCAGCAGAATGACCATGAGTTTTGAAAAAATCCTCTTTGTAGATGACGAAGAACATCTTCGCCTTGCCGCCGAGCAGACGCTGCAATTGGCCGATCTCACTGTGGAATGCTTTTCCTCGGCAGAGGATGCTTTGGCCCATATCGGCCGCGAGGCTGCCTCGGTTCTGGTGACCGATATTCGGATGCCGAAAATGGACGGGCTGACGCTGATGGCCAAGGCCCTGGAGATTGACCCCGAATTTCCCGTGATCCTTGTGACAGGCCACGGAGATGTCGAGCTTGCCGTCAGTTCGATGCGCGACGGTGCCTATGATTTCTTGGAAAAACCCTATGACCCCGTGCGGCTTGTGGAAACGGTGCGCCGTGCCTTCGACAAGCGCCGCCTTACGCTGGAAAACCGCAGTTTGCGCCAGAAGGTCGGCCAGCGTGATGCGATTGAGGCACGCCTGACGGGGCGCAGCGATGCCATTGTGGCCCTGCGCAAACAATTGCGCGCCGTCGCCGCGACTGATGCCGACCTGCTGATTGAGGGGGAAACGGGCACGGGCAAGGAGGTGGCCGCACGCGCCTTGCACCGCGCCAGTACGCGCTCGGGCCAGCCTTTCGTGCATATCAATTGCGCGGCCCTGCCCGCCGATCTGATCGAGAGCGAATTATTCGGCCATGAGGCTGGCGCCTTCCCCGGTGCGATGCGTGCGCGCTTTGGCAAATTTGAACATGCCCGCGGCGGCACCGTATTTCTGGATGAGATCGACAGCCTGCCCATCGGTTTGCAGGCCAAACTGCTCAACGCCTTGCAAAACCGCGTGATCACGCGGCTCGGCTCCAATGACCCGATCACGCTGGATGTGCGATTTGTCGCCGCCTCCAAGCAGGATCTGGAAGATGCTGTTGCCGCCGAGGAATTTCGGGCCGATCTGCTGTACAGGCTCAATGTCATCACCCTGCGCATGCCGCCCTTGGGCGCACGGCGCGAGGATATTCCTCGGCTTTTTGTCGAGCTGGTCGATCAGGCGGCAGCAAGGTACCGCATTCCAGCGCCTGATGTGCCTTCGGGGATGTTGACCGAGATGTCGGCGCGGGCTTGGCCTGGGAATGTTCGTGAACTTCGCAATGCGGCTGACCGTTTCGCGCTTGGCCTGACCTTGGAGACCAGCGCGGTGGTCAAGGACGGTGCGCAGGCAAACTTGAGTTTGTCAGATCAAATGGCTGAGCATGAGCGCGGCTTGATCTCGGCCAGCCTTGCGGCCAATGGCGGCTCTCTCAAGGCGACCTATGAAACGCTCGGCCTCAGCCGAAAGGCGCTCTATGAGAAAATGCAGAAATACGGGCTGGATAAGGGCGATTTCACCGCCTGAACGCCTTGGTCCTTGCGCTTGGGGGCAAGACCGAAAACGGACCTGCCCCCGATAGATCAACGTGGAATACGCAAAACCTGACCTGGGTAGATTTTATCTGGGTGGGTCAGCATTGGCTTATTGGCTTCGAAAATCTCGGGGTAGCGGTTGGCATCTCCGAGGGCTTTCTTCGCAACAGCCGAAAGCGTGTCGCCCTTTTCCACAGTGTGGAACAGATCATCGCCTGCATCGGCTTCGACCGACGAGATGCCCTCGACATTGCCAACGGCCACGATCAGCTTCTCGCGTTCTTCCGCGCTCAAATCGCCACCCGACAGCACGACCTTGTCGCCTTCTACGGAAATTTCGGCGCCCTTAAGCTTCAGACCCAAATCTTCCACCTCTGTTACCAAGGCCTCTGCGCTTGGCTCTTCGTCTCCACCGAACAGTTTCTTGCCCGCATTGGAGATAAAATTGATCAACCCCATTTTTCGTCCTTCCTTAAACATCGTTTCGCAAAGTGAATTTGCTCGCGACAGAAGACCCTATCCAAATCACCATGCCAAGCACAAAAGTTTACCAATTACATATCGAAAGTATTTTGATAGGTTCGACTACGGTGCTGGGGCTTTGCGCCCCTACGCAAAGAAATTTTATTGAACTCATGGTTTGACGGGGAAACACTATGTCACTTTTGAATAATCTGGTCGGTGCATTGGCGGGTCGGTCTTCTGGCAATGGCGGTCTTGGCAATTTGGCACAGCTGGCAACAAGCAATCCTGCCATCTTGCAGGCGGCTGCTGGTCTTTTGGGCGGCTCGGGCGCGGCTTCGGGCGGTCAATCATCGGGCTTGATGGGCATTTTGGGCCAGCTGCAATCCGCAGGCCTCGGCGATATCGCCGAAAGCTGGGTGGGCACGGGCAACAACCAAGCCGTCGAGCCAACCCAGATCGAGGCAGCCCTCGGGTCTGATGCGATCTCGAATTTCGCCTCGCAAGCGGGTGTGGCGCAGGAAGAGGCACCAAATCTTTTGGCCCAGCTTCTGCCTGAGATCATCGATCAACTCACCCCCCAAGGCTCAGCCGAAGAGGCAGGCGCAGATAGCGCCGATAACATCATGTCGCTTCTAGGCAATGTGCTGGGGCGCTAAGCGACCATTGACCTGACAAAAGACCCCATCGGGCCGCCCGCTGGCCCGATGGGAGCCTTTCCACACATCCTTGGAATGGCGATGGGTTGGAATCTGCCAATCCTGCAAAGTTTTTTCCCAAGACATCATGTTTTTCTACCTGCCCCCGTTGTGGCGGACAGGCTCTTTCAACGATGGACTGTCCTCGACGGGGCAACTCGTTGCAGTCCAAGGAGGGAGCCTTGGCTGCACAAACAAAGGGGGGAGAGAGAGGCGGGCTGCACTGCAGCGGGCCTTCGTTTTCCCTCGATAGGAAATATCTCAAGGGAGAGCCTTTTATGAAATTCACAAAAATGACCGCTCTTGTCATGTCCACAGCGCTCAGCGCGACTGCAGCTTTTGCAGATGGCCATGAAGATCGCACCGGCTGGCCGGAAACCTTCACCGTGGGCACCGCATCCCAAGGTGGCACATATTTCGCTTATGGCTCTGGTTGGGCAAACTTGGTTGCCGAAGAGCTTGGCCTGAGCGGCGGCGGCGAAGTCACTGGTGGCCCAATGCAGAACATGGCGCTGGTTCACACTGGCGAGGCACAGTTCGGCATGACCACAATGGGCCCTGCAGCGGAATCGCTGGCTGGCACCAACCCAATCGCACCTGGTCTTCAGATGACCAATGCCTGCGCGATGTTCCCAATGTATCAGACACCGTTCTCCGTAACGGCGCTGTCGTCTTCGGGCATCACATCGGTTGCTGATATCCCAGCGGGCGCGCGTATCGGCTTTGGCCCTGCGGGTTCCACTTCCGACACTTATTTCCCCCGCATGATGGAAGAGCTCGGCGTCGAGTTTGACCGTCGCAACGGCGGTTGGAACGATCTGGGCAGCCAGCTTCAGGATGGTCTTCTGGACGTGATTGCATTCGCGGCTGGTGTTCCTGTTCCTGCGGTTTCGCAGCTGGAAGTACAGACAGACATCAACATCATCGAGTTCACAGAAGCAGAGCAAGCCCAGATCATGGATGCTTTCCCTGTGTCCCAATATGATATTTCGGCAGATGCCTACACCACATTGGAAGCGCCTGCGCGTTCGGTGTCGATGTGGAACTTCTCGATCGCAAATTGCGATCTGCCCGAAAGCTTCGTCTATGCTGTTGTTGATGTTGTGATGTCGGACAATGAGCGCATGCTCAACATCCACGGCGCAGCACGTTCGACCATCCCTGAAAACTGGGACAAGAACGGCGTTTTGATGTGGCACCCAGGTGCGGCACGCTGGTTCACTGAAAACGCTGGCGCCACAATCGCCGACGACATGATCCACAGCGCAATGTAATGCGATTGGCGGGGTCTTCTCCGCCACAAACAAACGGGTCGCGCCTTGAGCCTCAGGGCGCGACTTTTTCTTACAGATTTGCGAGAGCCCTAGGCCTACTTAGGCCAGCCCGCACCGAAGGAATTGACCCATGACAGAGCAAACTGCCCAGACCGAAGGAACGGTCGTCGCAGAAGGCGTCGACGAAGAGCCCGTTGAAAGCAACCGCCGCCTCTTTAGCGGCCGCGCCTATATGATCGTCGCCCTGATCTCGATCCTCTATGCAGGCTTCCATATGGCCGCATTGAACGGCGTATCGATCAGCAATTACACAGGGCTTGATCTGCCCTTCTTGCCGCAATTCCCGCTAGAGACGTGGAATTTCCGCATTGTGCATGTCGCGGGCGCTTTGGTGCTTGGGTTCCTGCTTTTTGCAGCGCATGGCTTTTCTTCCGAAGACGCGCCGCAGACACGGGCCTTGAGCTTGGCAGGATTTGCCCTGTTGATCCCTGCGGGTATCGCGTTCTGGACGGCCTTTGGCTTTTTGCGGGTGGTCAATTCGGGCGAGTTGCCAGAGATGGGCGGCCTGCCCACATGGGCCTCTTTTCCAGGCACGCCCTTGTTCCAGACCGAGACCTATTGGTACGGTTTCCCGCTGTTGATTGCGACCTTTGGTGCGATTGCTCTCGGCTGGTTCGAGAAGCGCAATCGCGACGGCTTTGCCACGGCTGATATCGTTTTGGGTGTCTGCGCCGTGATTGTCGCCCTCTATCTTGTTCCGATCTATTCCACGGCTGCGCGCAATTCGGTCGGCACGCCCTTCGTGCCCATCGGTGTCGCCTTTGCCGCGACCGCGGGTGCCGCGATGATCCTGGAGTTGACCCGCCGCGTCGCAGGTCTGGCGCTGGTCATCATCACGGGCGTTTTCTTGGTCTATACATTCACCGCGCATCTGCTGCCCGGTATTCTGGCCGTGCAAACCCCCTATAACTGGCAGCGTTTCTTCGGCTTCCTTTATACCGATGCTGGTATTCTCGGCCCAACCACGGCGGTATCCTCGACCTATATCATCTTGTTCATCATCTTCGCGGCCTTCCTTCAGGCCTCAAAGGTGGGCGATTACTTTGTGAATTTCGCCTTCGCGGCGGCTGGCCGTTCGCGCGGTGGCCCTGCCAAGGTTGCCATCTTTGCATCAGGCCTGATGGGCATGATCAATGGCACATCGGCAGGCAATGTTGTGGCGACAGGCTCGCTGACGATCCCGTTGATGAAAAAGGTGGGCTATCACAAGAAAACCGCAGGTGCGGTAGAGGCGGCCGCCTCGACGGGCGGTCAGATCATGCCGCCCATCATGGGGGCTGGCGCCTTCATCATGGCCGAGATCACGGGCATTCCCTATCAAGATATCGCCATTGCCGCGATCATTCCTGCGATCCTGTATTTCGTATCGATCTACTTCATGGTTGATTTCGAAGCCGCCAAGATGGGCATGCGCGGGATGCGCTCCGAGGAATTGCCCAAATTCCGCGAGATGGCCAAGAAAGTGTTCCTCTTCTTGCCAATCGTGATCCTGATCTTGGCGCTTTTCTTGGGGTATTCGGTGATCCGAGCGGGCACTTTGGCCACAATCGCGGCTGTTGTCGTGTCATGGGCTGTGCCTGAGCATTTCTCTTGGCGCGGGGCACAAAGCTGGTCGCCACAGCGTCTTTTGGTCTTGGCCGTTTCCGCCCTGACCGTCTTGATCACCGTGGTCTGGCTCGTCTCTCCGACGCCCGAGATCACAACGGCAGCCAATGCGACCACCTCTTTCCTGGATGTGCTGATCCTGATCACAAGCCTGATCGTGGCAGGGGGTTTCGTGCTGATCTCTGTGCTTGAGTTCACCAAGGGCGATTCAACAATCGCGCTTGGCTTCAAAGGCATGGTACGGGCGCTGGAGCTGGCGGGTGTGATGTCGATCCAGATCATCGCGGTTTGCGCCTGTGCGGGCATTATCGTGGGGGTTATCTCGCTCACGGGTGTCGGCGCGCGCTTCTCATCGCTTTTGCTGGATCTTGCGGGCGTGAGCCAGATTTTGGCCCTCTTCTTTGCGATGTGTATCGCGATCTTGTTGGGAATGGGCATGCCCACCACAGCCGCCTATGCGGTTGCGGCATCGGTCGTGGCCCCTGGCTTGATCGATATCGGCATCCCCAATCTGACGGCGCATTTCTTTGTGTTCTACTTCGCCGTTGTATCGGCCATCACGCCGCCCGTTGCCTTGGCCTCTTATGCTGCGGCGGGAATTTCAGGGGCCAACCCGATGGAGACCTCGGTGGCCTCCTTCAAGATCGGGATCGCGGCCTTTGTGGTGCCCTTCATGTTCTTCTACAACTCGGCCCTTCTTATGGATGGCGGCACGCTCGAAATCATCCGAGCAGGGGCAACCGCGGTCTTTGGTGTCTTCCTGCTGTCCTCTGGTGTGCAGGGCTGGTTCATGGGGTCCGCAACCGTGTGGTTCCTGAGGGTCGGGCTGATCTTGGCGGCTTTGTTGATGATCTCGGGCGGTCTGGTGACCGATCTGGTCGGGATCCTTGCGGCAGGCGCGATCTATTTTGTGCAAAAGGTCGTAAAGCCTTCGGCTAATGCGAGCATCCCCGTGCGCGGCGCGGATTGATCGCGGCAGCGACGAACCATCAAAAGGGGCGGTCCAAACGGGCCGCCCTTTTTCTTTTGAACCAAGATGAGTGTCCGTTTTATGCGCAGAGTTCTTGGGGCAGACCGCGCAAGCCCGACTGCGATTGTGCAACAAACCACTCATAGGTCTGGGCCAGACCCTCCTCCAAGGAGAGCTGCGCCTGCCAACCCAAATCCGACATACGGCTCACATCAAGACATTTGCGCGGCGTGCCATCGGGTTTGGATGGGTCAAATTCGATACGCCCCTGAAACCCTGTGACGCGGGTGATTGCCTTGGCCAGTTGCGCAATGGTGATATCCCTGCCGCTGCCCACATTCAAAATGGCACGCGGCCCCGATAGCGCGCTGTGAAAACGGGCGGAAGGCAGATCAAGCACAAAGAGGCAGGCCCGCGCCAGATCATCGACATGCAAGAACTCGCGCCGCACTTGTCCCGTGCCCCAAACCTGCACTGTCTTTGCCCCTTTGCGTGCTGCGTCATGGAACCGCTGCAAAAGCGCGGGCAAGACATGGGCCTCTTGGGGGTGGAAATTATCGCCCCTCCCGTAAAGATTGGCTGGCATGAGCGAGCGGAAATCCGTGCCATATTGGCGGTTGTAGCTGTCGCATAGATTGATCGCCGCGATTTTGGCCAGCGCATAGGCTTCATTCGTGGGCTCAAGCGCACCTGTCAGCAAAGCCTCCTCAGGGATCGGCTGGGGGGCACTCCGCGGATAGATGCAGGACGACCCCAGATTGATCAATTGCCCGACATCTGCCCCATGGGCCGCGCTGATCACATTGAAGGCGATGCGCATATTGTCGGACAGAAATTCGACCGGATAGCTGTGATTGGCCCAAATGCCGCCCACGCGGGCCGCGGCCAGAATGACCGTATCGGGGCGCTCACGCCTCATGAAATGCGCAACGGCGGATTGGTCGCGCAGATCAAGCTGTTCGCGCGGGGCGGTGATCACCTCAACCCCCTCACGCGCGCCGAGAGCACGCAAAAGAGCCTGACCAACCATACCGCCATGCCCTGCCACAAAAACCCGCATTCCGCCCTCATATGACTTGCCAAGCTGAGGGAGAATTGGCCGAACAAGGTTAAGTTGCGCCTAACAAACCGTGGATTTTGCAAGGCCTGAAAACCTCGCGTGTCTGTTCAGCGCCCCATAAACTCAAAACTGAATTGGGTTTGGGCCTGCGCGGGTGGCGCGGGAAAAGGGGCCGCGCGGCGCAGATGGTCGAGTGCTGCCCGATCCAGTTCCGCCGATCCCGAGGAGCGCGCGATTGAAACGGAGGTCAATTGCCCCCCTGCCCCGATTGAGAATGCCACAACTGCCACGCCGCGCGCATTGACCCTTTCGCGTCGCGTGCGTTGGATTTGGCGCAGCACGAGGCTGGGGAAACGGCGGGCCTCCAACTGCCCTGAGGTGGTACTTTGAACCTGCGCGCCAGCGGCCGTGTCTGCCTGAACATCTTCGCCCGTTGCATCACCACGTTGCGCATCCCGCGCGGCATTGCCGCTGGCGCGTGGTTGCGCCGGGGATGGTGGTTCGACTGGAGGTTGAACTGGGGCTTGAACTGGGGGGTCAGCTGGTCGCGTCTGGGGGCGCTGCGCGCTTTGGGCTTGGGTCGGCTCCTGAGGGGGCTGCTCGACAGGGGCGGCTTCACGGGGTGTGGCCAAAACAGGCGAGGCAGCTTGCAGGGGCAACACAGGATCAACGCTTGGCGCGCTTGCGGTTTGAACGGCTGAAGGCTGCACCGCGGCGAGGGATGGGGCGACCACGTCAGGGTTTTGCTGCTCCACAGGCGCAAGCGGCGCAGGTGGCGGGCTTGGCAATGCCGCGCCCGCTTGGCCCGCAACCAAATCGGCAAAAGACGCGCCAAGCTGTGCCACGGCGGCCTGCCCTCCGCCCTCGATCTCAACAGAGTGCTGCGCAGGGCCAAAGGCCACCGCCCCGCCCAGATGCAGGGCTGCCGAGACCCCCAACATCACCAAAAACCACGAGCCACGCGCGCCGATCATGGCAGGCCCCTTTCTGTCACGATCCAGATGCTTTGCGCGCCCGCCTCGCGCAATTGGCGGGCCAAAGCCACAAGACGGCCTGCCGCCACCGCGCGATCTGGCACCAAGCGGACTTCGCTCTCCATCTCGACAAGGGCTGCGGGTTCAATCGGGGCACCGCGCCACAAAAGCGTGCCATCAGCCAGAACCACTCCGGCATCTGGGGGCGGTCGCCCCTCCAATTGGCGCGTATCGACCAATGTGACCCGCCCGTCCAATGGCGGGGCAATCGCGCCTGCAATCAAGAAAAACACCAGCATCAAGAAGACAATATTGATCAAGGCGGTGCTGGTTTCGCGCAGGCGGGCTGGTTTCGGGCGGCGCAGGGTCATTGGCGCGGCTCCAAGACGGTCACGGCCACATCAGGCATGCCCGATAGAACGACCAGAAAATCCACCAATCGCTGCGCTGCAACCTCGCCTCGGAGTGATACCAGAACCTGTTCTGCCTGCAGCTGCTGAAGATCAGCGACAATATCATCAAGGCGCGAGCGCCTTGCGTTCACTGTGATCTCATCGACCGCCAGTTGCACCAAAACAGGCGTGATCTCGGGCGTGGTCGCATTGCCCTGCCCTGCGCTGCCAAGCTCCAGTTCCGCAAAGCGCGTGAAGGTCGAACTCAGCATGAAGAACAGCAACAACAAAAAGATCACATCAATCAGGGATGTCATCGACAAAGCGCGGCGGCGCGGCCTATGGCGCAACTCAGACAAGGCCCGAGAACCCGTGCGACTTGCCCGCGGCCCGTATCAAATCGCTGCTCGTTTCATCATCCGAAACAGGACAAAACAGGCGGCGGATCATTGTATCGGCCATGGCACGGTCGGCTCCAGCGCGGGTTTCAAGCCATGTCAGCGCAAGGGCCGTGGGCATGGCCACGCCGAGCCCTGCCGCTGTCGTCAAAAGAGCCACCCAAATCCCGCCCGCCAATACGGATGGATCAACCGAAGCCCCTGCCAACTGCAAGGCTTGGAAGGCGTCGATCATTCCCAGAACGGTGCCGAACAACCCCAGAAGCGGCGCCGTTTGTGCGATGCTGTCCAGCAGCCAAAAGCCGCGCTCCAAGAGGTCGAGACGTTCGGCCATCTCGCCTTCCACCCGCGCGCGCAGCGCCATTCCGCCTTGGGTCTGGGCGAAGGTCATCATGGATTTGCTCAAGACGGGGCCAAGATGCGTGTTTGCAGTTCCCGCCGCCACGATGGCTTGGCTGCGTTGACCATTGTCCCAAAGGGAGATCGCGGTCTCCAGACCTGTGTGACGACCCACGCCTTCGCGCGCGAATTGCGCCAATTTGGTCAAGATCACGGCCAGAGATAGCACCGACATCGCGGCCAGAAGCATCACCACAGGGCCGCCCAATGCCAAGAGGTCATGCAAGGCGGTAAAGGGGGCAAGCAAGTTCATTGGAGCACCTCCAGATTTTCGACACGGCTTGAGGGGACAAGGGCCTGCGAACAGATCGCGGGGGTGACAGGGCTTTGGGGGGTGGCCCCTGAACAGGTCGCAACGGCATTGATCAACACCGATCCAAGCTGAGCACACTCCAGCCCCGCGAGATCGAATTGGCGCACCCTTTGGCGGCCCTGCGGCAGGGCCTGCAAATCAAGAAGGCTCAGGCGTTCAACCATACCGTTGCGATCAAAAAGCACGGCTTCCAGAACCGTTTGCGCCAGATCATCAGACATCTGGTTTTGCGCCACAAAGGTCAGGCGGCAGATGTCTTGGAGCTGCTCGACGCGGTTAAGCTCCAAGGCCAGATGGGGGGCGTCGACAGGCTCCTGCGCGCCCGCAAAATTTGCGAGCGCGAGGAGGATGGCTGCGGAACCCACGAATGGAATACGTCGCATCAATCGGTTACTCCCTTACCATTCGACAGCACGGGTGAGCGACAAGCGGTAGCTGCGCCCCCGTCCGTTGTCTTGGTTCAAACTGTTGCGATAGTTTCGATCTCCGATGTTATCGACGCCGAATTGAACAGCGATCCCTTCCAAAGGCCCCGTTTGCGGCTGCCATTCCGCAAAGAGGTCATGGACCGCATAACCGCCAAATCGGCTGGTCGCGCTATATTCGATTTCATCAGTGACAAGCGCACGCCAGCCGACCTGCAGACCCAGATCCTGCCAGCGACGCCCCAGCGTCATCGACAGGCTGCGCTGCGGGATGGATGTCGGGGTAAGACCTGTGGCCTTATCCTCGCCATAGACATCCGACAGGGCCAGACGCGCAAAATGCGCCTCCGCCTCATAGGCCGCCTCAATCTCATAGCCCGAGATCGTGACCGCACCGATGTTCACATAGTA
>ENA-OUOG01004337-OUOG01004337.1-marine-metagenome-genome-assembly--contig:-NODE-4337-length-12311-cov-16.149011_pt1 | contig 12311 bp, 11 predicted proteins | sample MGYA00248635_ERZ508505 | MGnify/ENA primary metagenome ERZ508505 (study PRJEB26176, sample SAMN06267871) | marine metagenome | isolation source: Saanich Inlet, British Columbia, Canada | place: Pacific...
TAATCAGAGGGTCCGCGGTTCGAGTCCGTGTGGGGGCACCATTTCTTCCTTATATCGCTAAATATCCCTGCGGTTATGTGCAGTGCTGAATGCATCCTGCTGTTTTGCGTCGTGGCGCATATCAGGCAAGCACTCCGCGAAGTTAAGGCTGGAAAGGCCTGATTTCGGTGTTAGGCTTTCCCAACAGCTTGGGAGGGCGATGCGTCAATGGGTTTGCTGGAGAACGGGCATCTGATCCCGCCTGATCAGATCTCAGGCCATGCACAGCAGGCTTGGGAGAACCAGAGCGCATATGTCGCTGAAAATTCTGCCTTTTATCAGCGTTTGTGGGGCCGCCAGACCCCTCCTGCGAAATTGCGTGATATTGCGGAATTGCCCCTGTCTGACAAAGCGGGATTGCGGCTTGCGCAAGCAGGCGCGCCGCCATTTGGTGACTATCTTGCCGCGCGGCCTGATCAGGTTAACCGATTGCACCGCACCTCTGGCACCACGGGGCAGGCCATGAACCTCGCGATGAGTGCCAAGGATTGCGAGATCACCGAAATTATCGGCGCGCGCGCGCAATCGCTCGCAGGTCTGAAAGCGGGCATCACGGTGGTGCATTGTCTGAATTACCAGATGTGGATGGGCGGGCTGACCGATCATCTGACGCTGGAACGTACGGGCGCCACGGTTGTGCCCTTTGGGGTCGGAGCCACGGAAAACCTGATCCGGACGATTCTCGAGATCGGCATCACCGCGCTTTCCTGCACGCCATCCTATCCGGCTGTGCTGGAACAGGTGCTGGCTGAAAAGTTCCCCGATGTGAAGCCGCGTGATCTCGGGCTTACACTCGGCCTTTTCGGAGGCGAGCCTGGTGTGGATGACCCCGCATTCCGTCAACGCTTGAGCGATATCTGGGGGCTACAGCCGCGCAATTCCAATTACGGCGTGTCGGATGTGTTTTGCAATTTTGCCTCGGAATGCCCCCATGACACGGCGTTGCATTTTGTGGCGCATGATGTGCTGCATCCTGAATTGATCAACCCCGAGACGGGCGCGCCTTTGGCCTTGGAGGCGGGCGCGCAGGGGGAGTTGGTTCTGACGCATCTACAGCGCGATTGCCAACCGCTGGTGCGTTTCAGAACAGGCGATATCATCCGCATCGAGGCGACCGATATCTGCCAATGCGGCTGTGCGGGGTTTCGCTTTCGGGTGATCGGCAGATCGGATGATATGGTGGTCGTGCGCGGGTTGAATATGTTTCCCAGCATGGTCGCGGCGGTTGTGACAAGTTTCAGGGAATTGTCGGGGGATTACCGCATCCATCTGGACGCGCCGCCGCCCTATGACGCGCTTCCCGTTCAGGTCGAATTGGCCGTCCATGCGCAAGATGACGGGACGCTTGCGCAGCGCCTGCAGGCGCAATTCAAGGAAAGCCTTGGCGCGACGATCCGCGTGAAGATTCTGCCCTATGGCAGTTTCCCGCGAAGTGAGGGCAAAACGAAACGCGTGATCAGGAGCTATGAGTGACGGATTTCATCTATGACACGATCAAATCGGAATTGACGGGCGAGGGGGTTCGGACGATCTCGCTCAACCGTCCCAAGGCCATGAATGCGATGAACCGCAAACTGATCGACGAGGTCGCATGCGCCTTTGATGATGCAAACGGGGACGCGCAGACAAGGGCCATCATTTTCACGGGCGAGGGGCGCGCCTTTTGCGCGGGCGATGACAGGCATGAACATGTCCATCCTGAAAATGAGGACGAGGCCCGCGCCGCCGTAGATGCAATCCAGCGGGCCACACGCGCTATTGTCTTTGGGGCCAAACCTGTGGTTGGGGCGATTAATGGTTGGGCTGTGGGCGGCGGCTTTGAATGGGCGCTTAATTGTGATTTCCCGATCTGGGCCCAATCCGCCAAGGGGTTTTTCCCCGAGGTCTCTCTCAACCTCTTTGTCACCGGGGCTGTCACCTCGATCCTGCCTGCGATTGTCGGCCCGTTGAAAGCGCGGGAAATGCTGTTTTTCGGGGATCGCTACAGCGCCGATGATCTTGAAAAGATCGGGGTGGCGTGGAAGGTGGTGCCAGATGAGGCCTTGCGTGCCGAAGCCGATGCCACCGCCGCGCGATTGGCGCGCCTTCCCACGCTATCGACCCATGCCATGAAACGGGTGTTGAATATGGCGACACGAGGCGGGCTGGAACAGGCCTTGGCCCTTGAAACCGAAGCCACCGTGGCAGGGTTCCTAGACCCCGAAACAACTCGGTTATTGAAAGATTTCTGAGGCTTAAGCGCACGGCTTAATGCTGCTTCTAGGGTGTCACACCCCGCGCGACGCCCTTGCCTGCCTTGCCTTATGCATGCGGAATAAAACGGGCGCGAGGATGCGGGTATAGACCGCCTCTAGCAGCCGTTTCAGTGGCTTGAAGCGCAGGATTTGCGACAGGCGCCGATAGTAGGGAAGCCTTGCCCAAAGGGCCATGAAGGCCTCGACGCCCTCGATGTGCTGGCCATCCATGCGGGCATGCAGCATTTTGGTGGCCGTGTCTTCCTCAAGCCCCCAATCCTCAAGCGAATCCGCCGCGATCGGGACGAACTCCAGCTCTGACGCAGGCAGCTTTTTGTAATGCTCAATCTCGCGGCTGCAGATCGGGCATTCGGCATTATAGAGGATTTCAAGCTTTGACATCGGGACCACGCATTCGTTTGGGCATGACCCTGAGTTAGCCCGTTTGCGCGCATCTTCCAGCGCCGCTGTCTTGCCCCTAGATTTGCACCCAGATGCGCCCGCCATCTTGTTTGACGGGATAGGTCTGTAGGTCCACGCAGACGGGTGCGCGCAGGGCCTCGCCTGTGCGGATATCGAATTGGCCGTTATGTTTGGGGCATTCGATGATGTAATCCATCACCAGACCATCGGCCAGATGCACCTCCTCATGGGTGCATAGTCCCGCCGTGCAGAAATACTCATCCTCAAGGCTGCGATAAAGCGCATAGCTCCGCCCGTCATGATCAAAGCGGATCACATCCTCTTGCTCGATATCTTCGGGGGCGCATGCATCGATCCAATCGGCCATGTTCTGATCTTTCTTTGGTTATTCAGCGGGTTGGCCCAAAGCCGCGCGGTGGAATTCATCGCGGTAGGGTTGGGCGGTTGGGGGTAGGGCACGGCGCAGATAGACATCCTCGCCGCGCAATTGGCGTCGGATCACGGGCCACATCTCGCGCAGGGCGGCCAGCATCGAGGGGCTGGCAGGCGGTAGGTCATCCTTGATCAGTGCATGCAGCTCGGGCAGGCGGTGATATGGCACCATCGGGAACATGTGATGCTCTACATGGTAATTCATATTGAGATAGATGAAGCGGCTGATCGGGTTCATATAGACGGTGCGGGTATTGAGCCTGTGATCGGTCACATTCTCGGCCAGCCCTGTATGTTGCAAGATCCCCGTCAGCACATGATGCCATGCACCATAAAGGCGGGGCAGGCCGATCAGCATCAGCGGCAGGATCGAGCCGAGCATCACAGCAAGCACAATGGTCGCGGCATAGATCGCAAGCCAGACCCGCGCGACCCTGATCACCTTGGGCTGTTCACTTTGCGGGATATAGCTTGCCTCCTGCGGGTCCAGCCTGCCCGAGGCATTCAGCATCATCCGCGCGAGCCCCCGCCAGACATCAATCACCCCGAAGAAATTCACCGCAATCATCAGGGCGGCAGGCGGGCGCATGGCAAGGATTTCGGGGTCGCGACCAATGATGATCGTATCGGTATGGTGGCGCGCATGGCTCCAGCGCCACGAGATAGGGTTCCGGATCATGCAAAAACACGCGATCTGGTAGATCACGTCATTCATCCATGCGGTCCGAAAGGCCGTGCCATGTCCGCATTCATGCCAGCGCGCATCCATCGCCGAGCCATAGAGCACCCCGTAAGCCAGCCAGAAAGGCAGCGACCACCAAGTTGGCCAAAGCGCAATGCCCATGCCTGCAAACAAGATCATCGCGGTAAAGAGGATAACCGCATCGCGCAGGGCAGGCTGGTCCGAGCGTTTCATCAGCGCCTTCATCTGCGGGCGCGGGATGTCGCTGTGATACCACTGGGCGGCGGCCAGACCGCTTTGCACGGCGCGCTCTGCGTCCTCACCCAATAAGCTGTAATCGCGTTTCTCCACCCCGCTCCTCCCAAAGCGTTCTGGCCAGTTCACGCTAAACCCTAGCAGGGAATTCGGCGCTGCCCATATGTGACTTGCGGTTCCTCTCAAAACCTCTCAAATTCCCATTTCAAGGATGAGAGATTTCAAGCAGAAGGATCTGCCCAATGGCCAAGCGGCCCACTATCCCCGATCTGGCGGTTGCCGCTGGCGTCTCCATCGCGACGGTTGACCGTGTTCTCAATGGCCGCGCGCCTGTGCGCGAGGAGACAACGCGCCGTGTCTATGAGGCGGCGCAGCGCATTGGCTACCATGCGGTTTCTCTGATCGGGCATCGCTTGCAGGTGGATTTGCCGGAACTGACCATCGGCTATGTGCTGCATAAGGAAAAGCAGGCCTTCTACCAGACCTTCATCGAGGAAGCCGTGGCAGCGGCGGCCAATGCAACGGGCGTGCGGGCCAAGGCGATTATCGAGTTTTCGCATTCGCAAACGCCACGCGATTTCGTGGCCTGTATGGAGCGCTTGGCCCCTCGGGTGGATGTTTTGGGGGCGACGGCGGTCAACCATGTCGAGGTGACGGAAGCCGTGCAGCGGCTGCAAGCCTCGGGCACGCCATGTTTTGCGCTGCTCAATGATTTTGCTCAAGGCGTGCGCAAAAGCTATATCGGCATGAATAACATAAAAATCGGGCGGATTGCGGCGCATATGATTGCCACGGCGATGCGCCAAAAGGGGCCTGTTGCGCTGTTTGTAGGCGGGTATCGCTGGCACGGGCATGAGCTGCGCGAGACAGGGTTTCGCAGCTATTTCCGCGAATATGCGCCCCAGTGCCAATTGCTTGAAACGCGCGTCAATCTCGAGACGCGGCAACTGACCTATGAGGCCACGCATGATTTGCTGGATCGCCACCCCGATCTGGCAGGAATTTATTGCGCAGGCGGCGGCATGGAAGGCGCGATTGCAGCCCTGCGGGAGTTGCGTGAACCCAATGAGGTGGCGCTGGTTGTGCAGGAATTGACCCGCGAGAGCCGCTTGGCACTGGCCGAGCGCTTCGCCTCCATGGTGATCGCGACGCCCGTGGCTAAAATCTGCGCCGATATGGTGGATTTGGCGCAGGTGGTTTTGAATGAGGATGCGGTGGCCATTCCGGGGCAGCATTTCCTGCGCCCAGATATCTATCTTCCTGAATCCGTCTAGATGATAGTTTCCTTTCATTACCCCTGTCAAAAACCTCTCATGCATGAGGGGTTCCATTCGTACCCTCATTGACCTGAGGCACGGAATATCGACACCGTCTTTCCAGAGTTTGCGGCAAGGAAGACTCCTGACACAGCGCTTGACCTCAAGCGCCGATTTAGGAGAACGTCCGCGGCGTGGAATAACAGCGATTGGGCCGAAAAAAGCTGCGCCGCCGGGAGAGTGGTGCGGCCTTTCATGTCGGTAAGGGAGAGACAGATGTCAGTCAGATTTGCCGTCCTAGGGGCGGGTCGTATCGGTGTGGTTCATGCAAGTGCGATCCGCGCTGTTGAAGGTGCCGAGCTTGTTGCCATCGCTGAGCCCTTCGCGGGCGCGGCCAAAGCCGCTCAAGACAGGTTCGGCTGTGATTTGCGCACAATCGAGGAATGCGCCACGTCTGATGATATCGATGCGGTGGTCATCTGCACTCCAACCGACACCCATTCTGATCTGATCGAGCAATTCGCTAAAGCGGGCAAAGCGGTTTTTTGTGAAAAGCCTGTCGATCTGTCTCTGGCGCGCGTTCAGGCCTGCCTTGAAACAGTTTCGGCACAAAATGGGCAGTTGATGGTGGGCTTTAATCGTCGCTTCGACCCTGATTTCGCAGCCCTCAAGGCAGAAATTGACGCAGGCAGAATCGGCGATGTCGAGATGGTGACCATCATTTCCCGCGATCCAAGCGCGCCGCCTGTGTCTTATATCGAACGCTCGGGTGGTATTTTCCGCGATATGACGATCCATGACTTTGACGTGGCGCGCTGGCTGCTTGGCGAGGAGGTCGAAACCGTGATGGCTCAGGCCTCGGTTCTGGTTGATCCCGAGATCGGCGATGCAGGTGATTTCGACAGTGTGAATGTCATTTTGAAGACGGCTTCGGGCAAGCAATGCACGATCACCAATTCGCGCCGTGCAAGCTATGGCTATGACCAGCGCATGGAAGTGCATGGCTCCAAAGGTTTGGTCTCGGTTGAGAACCACCATGAAAGCCGCGTCACGGTGGCGAGTGAGGGGGGCTATACCCGCCCGCCTTTGCTGGACTTCTTCATGTCACGCTACATGGCCGCCTATGAGGCAGAGATCGCTGCCTTTGTTGCCGCGGTTACAAATAAGACCGAGATGCCAACCACAGGCCATGATGGCTTGATGGCCTTGGCTCTGGCGGATGCGGCTTTGAAATCGGTAACCGAGGGGCGCGCTGTGAAAGTTGCGGAGGTTCTGTAATGGCTAAAACGCTTGATCTGATCACAATCGGACGCTCGTCGGTGGACCTTTACGGCGGACAGATCGGTGGCCGCCTTGAGGATATGCGCTCGTTCGACAAATATATTGGCGGCTCTCCGACCAATATCGCCTGCGGCACCGCCCGTCTGGGGCTGAAATCGGCAGTGATCACAGGTGTCGGTGACGAACATATGGGCCGTTTCATCACCGAGCAGCTGCGTGCCGAAGGGGTGAACACAGACGGCGTCAAGGTTGACCCTGAGCGTCTGACGGCGCTTGTTTTGCTGGGTATCCGCGACCAAGAACAATTCCCCCTGATCTTCTACCGCGAAAACTGCGCCGATATGGGGCTGACGGCGGATGATATCGATGAGGGCTTTATCCGCTCGGCCCGCGCCGTGGTGGCAACGGGCACCCATCTGAGCCACCCTGATGTGGAAGCCGCCACTCTCAAGGCACTTGAGATCGCGCGCGCCGATGGCATGCAGACCGCCCTTGATATCGATTATCGCCCGAACCTGTGGGGCGTGGCGGGGCATGGCGATGGCGAAAGCCGCTTTGTTGAAAGCGCCGCCGTTACCGCAAAGCTGCAAAGCACGCTGCATTTGTTCGATCTGATCGTGGGTACCGAAGAGGAATTCCATATCGCAGGCGGCACCACCGATACCATCGCGGCCTTGCGGGCGGTTCGGGCAGTCTCGCAAGCGACTTTGGTGTGCAAGCGCGGCGCTGATGGGGCCGTGGCCTTTACAGGCGCGATCCCTGACAGCCTTGATGATGGCGAAGCAGGCCCCGGTTTCCCGATTGAAGTGTTCAATGTGCTTGGCGCGGGCGATGGGTTCATGTCTGGCCTGCTCAAAGGTTGGCTCGATGGGGCCAATTGGCCCACAGCGCTGAAATATGCCAATGCCTGCGGGGCCTTTGCGGTCAGCCGCCATGGCTGCACCCCTGCCTATCCCAGCCTTGAGGAGCTTCAGTTCTTCTTCGAGCGCGGTATCAAACAGCCCGATCTGCGCAATGATGTTGAACTGGAGCAGGTCCATTGGGCCACGAACCGTTCGGGCGATTGGTCTTCGGTGAAGACCTTTGCCTTTGATCACCGCCTGCAATTGGAAGAGATGGAAGGCTATACGCTTGAAAAAGCGGGTGAATTCAAATCACTCTGCCTTGATGCGGCGCTTGAAGTGCAGGGCGGCAAGCAGGGCTATGGTATCTTGTGCGACAACCGCATCGGGCGCAGCGCTTTGCACGCGGCCTCGGGCTCGGGGCTCTGGATCGGACGCCCGACAGAATTGCCGGGTTCCCGCCCGATCGAGTTTGAACCCGAGCTTGGCGATGACCTCGGCGGCCTTGAGGAATGGGCGCGCGAAAATGTGGTCAAGCTGCTGGTCTTTTGCCACCCCGATGATGATGACGCGACCCGTCAATTGCAGGAGGAGCGTGTGAAGCGCCTCTTTGCAGCGGCGCGGCGCAATAATCTGGAATTTCTGCTTGAGGTGATCCCCTCCAAGGTTGCGCCCGTCAATGACGAGACGACCGCGATCCTTATCCAGCAATTCTATGATGCAGGCGTCTATCCTGATTGGTGGAAGCTGGAGCCGTTCAAAACAGAGGCGGCGTGGGGCAATGCGGTTGAAGCGATCACCCGCAATGACCCGAATACCCGCGGCATCGTGGTTCTGGGCCTTGATGCCCCCGAGGCCGAACTGGCCGCCAGTTTCGCCCTTGCCGCCAAGCAGCCCTTGGTGAAGGGGTTTGCCGTAGGGCGTACCATTTTCGGGGATGCCGCGCGGGCTTGGCTCAAAGGGGATATGAGCAGCCCCGACGCCGTTGCACAAATGGCCGAGCGCTTTACCCGCCTATGTGAAATCTGGGATAAGGCCCGTGCCGATGCCCGTTTGAATGCCGACTGAAGGAACCAAGCCATGACACAGACGATACGACTGACGGCCGCGCAGGCCATGGTTAAATATATCGCGGCCCAGATGAACGAAGAGGGTGATCCCTTTATCGCGGGCTTTTGGGGCATTTTCGGCCATGGCAATGTGGCAGGTCTGGGCGAGGCGCTTTACGGCATCCGCGACGAATTGCAGACCTATCGCGGCCATAACGAACAGAGCATGGCCCATTCGGCGATTGCCTATTCCAAGCAATTGGGCCGCAAGCGCGCGATGGCTGTGACCTCCTCCATCGGGCCTGGTGCAACCAATATGGTGACGGCGGCAGCGCTTGCGCATGTGAACCGTCTGCCTGTCCTTTTCGTGCCGGGGGATGTGTTTGCCACGCGCGGGCCAGACCCCGTGTTGCAACAGATCGAAGATTTCGGCGATGGCGTGGTCAGTGCCAATGATTGCTTCCGCCCCGTAAGCCGCTATTTCGACCGGATCACGCGGCCCGAGCATCTGTTGACAGCCCTACCACGTGCCTTCCGCGTCATGACGGACCCCGCTGATTGTGGCCCTGTCACCTTGTCCTTCTGCCAAGATGTGCAGGCCGAAGGGTTTGACTGGCCTGTCAGCTTCTTTGAGCCCAAGGTCTGGCGTTTGCGCCGCGTGCAGCCCGACCCCGTTGAATTGGACAGCGTGGCAGCCCTGCTGTCTTCGGCCAAATCGCCCGTGATCGTGGCAGGTGGCGGCGTGCATTACGCCCATGCGGCCGAGCAATTGCGCCAGTTCGCTGAAACCCATCAGATCCCCGTGGTCGAGACCCAAGCAGGCAAATCCGCCCTGCCTTGGGACCATCCGATGAATTTCGGCCCGATTGGGGTGACGGGGGCAGCCTCGGCCAATACGGTTTGCGAAAAGGCCGATCTGGTTTTGGGCCTTGGCACCCGTTTTCAGGATTTCACCACAGGCTCTTGGGCGCTGTTCAAACAGCCTGACCGCAAGCTGGTCAGCCTCAATGTCAATGCCTATGACGCGATGAAACACGGGGCCGAGCCGCTTTGCGCTGATGCAGGCGTGGGCCTTGAGGCTTTGGGCAAAGCCCTTTCTGGAAAAAGCTTCACCGCCCCTGCGGCCAGCCTCAAGACCGATTGGTTCGCAGCGGTTGATCCGCTCACGGATGCGCCCAGTGACAATCAGGCGCTGCCAACGGATATGCAGGTTGTGGGCGCTGTCCAGCGCGCTTCAGGTCCCGATACGGTTGTGATGTGCGCGGCAGGCACCATGCCTGGCGAATTGCACAAGCTGTGGAAGGCCACGCGGCCCATGTCCTATCACATGGAATACGGCTTTTCTTGCATGGGCTATGAGATTGCGGGTGCGCTTGGCATCAAGATGGCCGAGCCCGAGCGCGATGTCGTCTGCATGATCGGCGATGGCAGCTATATGATGATGAATTCGGAACTGGCCACGGCCGTGATGATGGGCATCAAATTCACCATGGTGATCACCGATAACCGTGGCTATGGCTGCATCAACCGTTTGCAGATGGGCACAGGCGGGGCCGAGTTTAACAACCTGCTCGACAAATCCCATCACGTGAACCCCTCCAATATCGATTTCGCGGCGCATGCGGCCAGCATGGGGGCTGCGGCTGTTCATGTCGGCTCGGTCGCTGAATTGGAGGAGGCGCTGGTTCGCGCCAAAGAGGCCACAGGCCCCTTCGTGATCGTTATCGACACCGATCCATACCCCTCCACGCCCGATGGCGGCACATGGTGGGAGGTGGCAGTCCCCGAGGTGAGCGCGCGCGAGCAAGTGCGCAAAGCCCGCGAAGGCTATGAAGAAAATCTGGCCAAGCGGGGGCGTTCATGATCCGTCCCGACGGCAAGCTTTGTGTCGTCACAGGCGCAGACCATGGCTTTGGGGGCGGCCATCGCGCCGCCCTTCGCCAAGGCGGATGCCGCACCTCTCTCGGGCTTTGATGCGGGATGATCTCCGCCAGCCTGCCAAACTCTAACTTTTTGACAATGGAAATTGAGCCATGATCCGCTTCGGTACCAACCCCATCGCATGGGCCAATGATGATGACCAAACCCTCGGCGCCCATATCCCGACCGAGCAAATCCTGCGCGAAGCAGGCGAGATCGGCTTTGACGGTATCGAGAACGGCCATCGCTGGCCCAATGATCCGGCCGAGCTGAAAGAGGCCCTTGGCGCCCATGGTCTGGCCTTTATCACAGGCTGGTATTCCACAGAATTGCTGACCCGTTCGGTGGAAGAGGAGATCGAGAATTTCCAGCCCCATCTGGCCAAGCTCAAGCATAATGGCTGCACGGTCTGCGTCACGGCCGAGACCTCGAATGCCATTCATGGCGAAGACAGCAAATCCTTGGCGGATACGCCGCGCCTTGATGCCGCCCAGATGCAGGCCTTTGGCGCGAAGATGGAAGAATTTGCCCAATATATGGCCAGCCAAGGCATCGCTTTGGTCTATCACCACCATATGGGCACCGTGGTTGAGACGGCAGAAGATATCGAAGGCTTTATGGCGGCCACTGGCCCCGAGACGAAGCTGTTGTTCGATACAGGCCATTTCTATTTCGGCGCAAACGGGGCTGACCCCGCGCCGATGCTGGCGCGTTATGTCGATCGTGTCGCCCATTTCCATGCCAAGAATGTCCGCCCCGAAATCATGGCGCAGGTGCGCGATGGCGGGTTATCTTTCCTTGAGGGCGTGCGCCGCGGTGTCTTCACCGTTCCTGGCGATGCAGAGGGCGGCGTTGCATTCACGCCTTGCCTCACGATCCTTGCCAAGGCAGGCTATGAGGGCTGGTTGGTGATCGAGGCCGAGCAAGACCCCGATCAACGCAATCCGTTCGAATATCAAAGCTTGGGCCTCAAGGCCCTGAAACAGGCCGCATCCGAGGCCGGATTGGTTTAGGTATGATCAAGAAAGAGGCTTTCGACGTCCGCCATCCATGGTTCAAACCCGTATGGACCAGAATTCTGGTAACGGGCCTGACCATTGCTTGGGCGACCGTTGAATTCATGAATGGCAATAACATCTGGGCCATCGTCTTCGGGGCGGCAGGGGCCTATCTGGTCTGGGCCTTTTTCGTGGATTGGCAGGACCCCGAGCCTGACCCCAAAGATGAGACCCCTTCCGATGGAGATGAGACATGAGTGATCTGCTGCGCAAACCATTTGGCACACGTGGCGAGGTGCATCGCATCACGCCTGAAAGCGCAGGCTGGCGCTATGTCGGCTTCTCCTTACATCGTTTGAAAGCGGGCGATCGCGCTGCCGAGGCGACAGGCGCGCGTGAGGTGATCCTCGTGATGGTCGAGGGCAAAGCCAAGATCACGGGCGCAGGTCAGGATTGGGGAAGTGTCGGCGAGCGGATGGATGTCTTTGAAAAGACCCCGCCCCATTGTCTCTATCTGCCCAATGGAACCGAGTGGGAGGCTGTTGCCGAAACTGATTGCGTGATTGCCGTATGCTCCGCGCCTGGAATGGGCGGGCATGAGGCGCGCCGCATCGGCCCTGATGGTATCACGCTGACGCCACGCGGCACGGGCAGCAATACCCGCCATATCAACAATATCGCGATGGAGAATGAGGATTACTGCGACAGCCTTCTGGTGACTGAAGTGTTCACCCCCCAAGGCAATTGGTCCAGCTATCCGCCGCATCGCCATGATGAGGATGATTTCCCGCGCATCACCTATCTTGAAGAAACCTATTACCACCGCCTCAACCCCGCCTCAGGCTTTGGCATCCAACGGGTCTATACTGAGGATGGCACGCTGGACGAGACGATGGCCGT
>ENA-OUOG01004338-OUOG01004338.1-marine-metagenome-genome-assembly--contig:-NODE-4338-length-12310-cov-3.863484_pt1 | contig 12310 bp, 14 predicted proteins | sample MGYA00248635_ERZ508505 | MGnify/ENA primary metagenome ERZ508505 (study PRJEB26176, sample SAMN06267871) | marine metagenome | isolation source: Saanich Inlet, British Columbia, Canada | place: Pacific...
CAGGGTTTGTTATGACTCTGGTATATTCACCAGTTTTCCCTGTCGCCATTCTTATGTACTCATTAAACTCTGGAGTACCCATCTTAAGACCCATAGATAAAGCATTTGTAATTGCGGCTGTTGTTTCTGGCTTTTCTGGTTTCATAGCCTGTGCAACATCTAACTCAAAAGTGGCCAGCGCAAGCTGGTCAGCCAAGTCTTGACGGCGTTTTTCCTCTGCACGATCACGAGCCGCTTGTTCAGCCTCTGTGTAAGCCGCGCCAGCAGAGCCTAGTATTTGCCCCATGCTTAGTGGCTTATCTGTGTAGCCAGAAGCCGCTAGGAGCTGTTGTGAAGCCGCTGACAGCCCAGCACCCTGCGGAGTGTTTCTGGCTGGCATCCGCAACTGCGCGGCTCTTAACTGATCTAAACCGCTTGGAGGTGATAATGGCATATCTGTTGGGCGTGGCTGTGGTACTGGAACACCTTGCTGTGGAAGCATTGTTGGGCGTGGGAAAGGTACGCCAGCAAAAGCCTCACGCTGTGGTGTTCTCTGTTGAATACCTTGCAAAATAGATGAAATACCAGCAGAGCTATACGGCATCGGCTGTTGCGATCCAAGTACATTTCTCACAGGTGACAACTGCATTTGTGACCCAGTTGGTGTATACATATTTAAATTAACTGGTGGTACGTTAAATCCGTTTGCCATTAGCCCATCATCCCTAGTAAACCGCCGCCAATTGCATATGGCGCAACACCCATGCCAGTAGCACCAAACGCCTGACCTAGTTGCGCTCCAGCCAACCCACCGCCTAATGCGCCAGCTAACGGCTGTCTAAACTGTGGTGTGATTGTTTCACCGCCAATCGTGCCGCCCTGTATCATGGCCATGTAATCCGCAAGTTTTGCAGATGGTCTAGCTTGCTCAAACTGGAAGCGTTCAATGTCAGCCGCTAGTTCTGCGCCAGCCTGTGCCTCACGAGCCGCGCCAACCTGTGCAAGTGTGCCAAGATCAGCAAAGCCAAACTCACGAGCCGCAGGTGCTTGCTGGATAGCGGCTTGCTGGGCTTGATATGCGTATGGGGCAAGGGCTTGTGCTACTGCCGCTTGCTGGTAGCCAGAGCCGTAACGTCCTGCTCTAGCGGCATCTGATTGAACCTGCTCAACCACTGGTCTAAACGCCGCTGACTGTAATGGGTTAGTTCCCATCAGGTTCTGCATAACAACCTGTTGTGTGGCTGGGATAAAAGGACTGCCAGATACGGCCTGTTGACGCATACCGCCCAGTGCCATCTCAGATTCAGGCGAGAAGCCGACAACGGTGCTTTCTGGGTAGTATTGCGGTGTTGGTGATTCATATAGACGCTGTGCCTCTGACAGACCGTACTCTAAGAACGGCTGTGCATACGCTGGTGCGGCTGTTGATGATGTAATGGTTCTGGTTGAACCGCCACCCTTGCTCATATCATAGTTCCTTCACAAAAACTGTGGACTGTGATTGATAGTCCATTAACTTACGTTTCCAACCCTTACGGCCAATAATTTCCATGCCGTTACAGCCGATTGATCTAGCCCACTGAGCAATGTCTTTTTCGGCCTCTATTAACTCATCCAAGTCGCCACCTGCAAGCCAGATACGGCATACGCTTCTGCGCGGATAGTCAACTATCTCCGTTACAATAGCACACTTTTCTCTAGGAAAAAACTGTGCCTTGCCATTCTGCACCGCCAGCCACACATCGTTGATCCGGTGGCTGTTACTGGCATATGGCAGTGCCGCCTCAATCCAATGCTGGCATCTCTGCCAATCATCCGATAATGAGGTATGCAAAGTCTGCATCGTGTCCTGAATTGTCATAGTTTATAACCATTGTGCCATTCGTACTACTGCCGTCAATATAGGGGTTGTGATGCCAAGGATTATGATTAACACCTGTGAAGAAAACAAGGCTCTGTATGGTATAGCGTGGCTCATCAACTGTAATTTGAGTTGAGGAAGATGGGAATGTCACATAGCCAACACTATTAAGGCCGCCCTCGATTGTTCGGTTTACAACCTCTGCAATTTCGCGTGTAGTTGCATTTATCGGATTGAGTGTGCGGAAATTTGTATTTCTCTGCGCTATTGTCATTATCTGCGCCCTATCCCTCTAGCCTCAACGTCAATGCCTTGTGCTGTTGACCAGTTACCTGTCAGGTTCATTCTTAGCCTGTGATATCTACCAGATGATCGGAATGGTGCAAAGCCCTCATCGTTCATTGATGACGCTGAACCAAGTGAAGCAGTGCCAGTTGGTGTGTTCTTAGTTCCTATTTGCAACGTAGATGTGCCGCCCTCGTGGTGTGGATAAACCCTAGTGACAATGCTATGCTTGCCCTCTGAAAGCGCGATGTCGCCAGTTTCAATGGTTGCCGCAAGTGGATCGCCTGTGAACGTGTACAGCTTCGCCCCTAATGCACCGCCAAAGAAATACTCGCCACCCTTGAACAACGCACTATCCAGCGTTGATGATAAGCCATCAAGCGTTGGGCTAATGTTGTCTAACTGATCCATTGTGTAGCCGGATGAGAAAAACGGCGCAATGTAGTTTGCGCTAACCTCTAACAGTGACCACTTGCCCATCACATAATTATAAACCAGCATCTTGTCCGGAACACCAGTAGTTGACTGAGTGCTAGTATAAGACCAGATAGCAATCTGATTAAGGGGGTCAACAGAGGCCGACATGTTCTTGGCGTAACTTGAGTTAAAATCTCTCAAGAAGAAATCATTGACCTTTTCAGCACCGATAGGCGTTGTCTTCTGACCGTCAAAGGCGTAGAAGCCATCATCCGATAGAAAGAACACAATAGAGCCGACATTGCACACTGAGCCGGAATACTTACAACCACGCTGTGTTTCTACCTTGTCGAACTGGAACACAAGCGGAAGACCGGAGTAAGTGGCTCTGACAATGGCGCGTTCCATTAGGATAGTCGCATATTCACCACCAACAAGACCAGTGATAGCACCTGCGTCTGGGATGTCTTGAAAGTCAGATTGGTTTGTGCCAGCCGTCCAATCAGTAGCCGTATTAAAACCAGACCACTTTGTGCGGTATGGCAAACGACCTGAACCCTCATCAATATTAGCCGTAAACACAAAGTCACGCACAACAGCAATATAGTCAGCCTTTGGCGCGTCTGTTGAAAGCACGGCAAACTGTGTTGACGTGCCTACTTGCCATGCCTGTATTGGCTCACCGACACCACCAGCCGCATACACATTTTCGCCAAATTGTACAAACCGCCACTTTTCAGAGTTTGCTAGTGAGTGCGTGGCTGATGATACAACATCTAGGCTACTATCGGTTGTGTCGAACTTGTATAAATTAGTCGCATCACCTGCAAATAATTCAGCATTACCGTCATTATCCTTTGCCGAAAATATGCCGCGTATCGTGTCGCTTGCCGCGCCACTGTACTCAATGAATTGCGGAAATGACCTATAACCCTGCGCCGCTGGTATCACGTTCTTAGCGGTGGTTATAGCATTGTTCATGTTTGGCTGGTCAGGTAGCCATTCCCCAAAAGTAATCATTGTTCTAACCAGACCTCATTTCCTACTGCGATGTTTGCCCAGACCTCACTGCCGACTGTTTCCGGTGTCCAAGCCTCATCGCCAAAATCAATAACTACCCAAGCCTCGCCAAGTATCTCGGCATCCGCTTGGCCTGAGTACGACATGCTAGTAGCACCCACCCCAGAAAATACACCATTTGCGCCTGTAATGGTAGTCACAGCAATATCTGCCTGTGCCTGACCTAGTGTCACAAAGTTTGAGTTACTTGTTGCCGATACCGATGCAGACGCAGTTGCCTCAACCGTTCTGATGCGTGTGCCGCTTGTAGTAGCCGTTTGGACTATCGGTACGCTGACAAAAGCGAACATGACGCGCTGGGCTGTCGCTGTTATGCTTGTAGCCCCTGTAACCGTTGCAGAAGCCTGTCTGACACGCACTGCGGTTGTTGCCTGTGTGATTGCCGCTGATACCGCACTAGCGGCTGTTCTAGCCCTGTTAGAAGCCGATTGCGCTGTTAATGCAGTTGATGCAGAACCTTCCGCAACAAACACCCTTAGTGTTAGGTTGTCTAGTGTGCCATAGTCCCAATTATCTAAAGCACCCCAGCCATCCATATGATCCAAGGCTGTGGCAGTCCAGTCCACCTTGTCGCCAATGGTATCCAGCGTGATAGTTAGGCTATCAAGTGTTCCGGTTAATCTATCAAGTGGCGCAGTAGTGGCCATGCTTTACTCCACTTAGTCAGCAGAGATGTCCATGTCGCCGACTGCTACTTTAAGGATGTCGCCAGTTTCGATGACCTTGCTTGATGTTAGCGCACCGTGAATCAGTAAATTGCCGGATGAACTAGCGTCAAACAAACCAAAGTGGCTGACCGTTCCCCAGCTACCTGTTGCGGCTGAGAACTCAATAGCCGCATCGTTACTAGCTGTGCCGGATGCCGCTACGCCAAAGCTGGCCGCTACCCTGCCATAACCAGAGCCGGATAGCTCTGTGCCGGAATTGTCATCACCGAATGATCCGGTTGACAGGCCGACATACACCGTGGCTGGTGCTGTGTAACTTGCTGTGGCGAGAATGTGGTCAAGAATTTCATTCTCAAGATAATCTGACATTGCGCTCATAGTTTACTCCATACTCGCGTTTTGCTTGCTGTAAATAGATTTAATCTGCAATGAACCAGTGCCGTAATGTGCGCGTTGCTCATCGCGTCTAACTTCCTCAATCCCACGGCTGAACTTCTGATCATACTGTGCGGCTCTCTGCTCATCGAGCAAATAGGCATAGGCTTCCGCTAATGCACCATACAAGTAAAGATCAGGCGATCTCAGAAACAGCGTTGGTGTGTTGCTGTCACTGATTGCCGTCAATGATCCAATATACACGATTTCTGCCGTGTATGCACTGTCAGGCACTGGCCGCAGTTTCATCTCGCGCCCAATAATACTGAAGCCTAGAGGCTTGCCAGTAGCATCGCTGGGATAACTGCCGTCTAGTGACGTTGGACTGTGATAGGTCAGAACCGTTAGCGGTGACGTGTTTAACTTAACCTCACGCACCTCACGCATGTCTGTCGGCAGGGCTATGTACTCATCGCCAGATGTTAGCGTAGCCGTTGACCGCTTTTCCTGTTCGCGTGTTTCTAACTCGCGTGACATCCGGCCTTCTGCAAGCTGGATAAAGTCCGGTATCTGCGCGGTCAGGTCATCCCTTGCTAAAAAGTTAGCAATAGATGTTTTCAATTCTGCGTATGTGCCAATGCTCATATGTTACCGCCACCAGTCCTAAAGTCGCGGTTCTCACTGTCGTTGAGCCACCGCTTCCATCCGTTAGGGTTTTCACTAGGCTTGCCCAGTGTCTTCAAAAGGTGATGATACAATACATTCGGTATTTCGGCAACGTGCTGGATATGCTTCTGCGTTCCACGCATCTGACCGTATTGCCAGTCATTGTTCATCTGCTTGTTAATACGCAGTAATGGGTCAAATCTCTGCTCAGTGACAATGTGATCACCGTCAGCATCGCTTTCGATATAAGTGGTTTTGCCTGTCGTGGGGTCTGTGATCAGGGGGCGTTTCATCTCTCACCTATGCAAATGATAGTGATAATCGTTCTTATTCGCAAAAGAAAGGGGCGGCGAACCGCCCCTCTCATAGATTAGTTAGGCTGATGTGCCGTCCAAATCAAGCACAGCGGCGTGTGCCTTCGGTGCTAGTGGCTTTAGTGTCCACTCGCAGATGATCTGGAATTTCTCGGCATCACCTGTTGCGGCAATTTCGTTTTCGGCGAAATTACGGCCATTCAGTGTAGCAACCTCAACAAAGTCTGGGTCAATCAGGAACAGCTTGTCGTTGCTCATGAAGCGTGACGGTGCAACCTCGATTGTGCCAAAGTCAGTTAGGAATACAGATGTTGAACCAACATATGTCACTTCCTTTGCTTTGGTCATGTTGACTTGGTTGTTGACCAAGTTGGTTGACGCTGACAGGTCTGAGAACACTGCACGGTTAGCGGCAGATGTTACCATCAGTGATGGTGAACCACCGTCTGTCCATGCGTCCTGCATACCGTCTTCGATCAGTGCCAGTGACAGGCCACGAGATGCGGCTGTGCCAACAGTCACTGTGTCTGTGCCAAGACCAGCAGAGAAGGTTGAACCACTGCCTACTGAACCGTTTGTGATCCAAGTCATCAGCGATGCTGACTTGCGTGGCTCAGATGCAGAACGTGCTACGTTGGTGTCACCGATTGCTTTTTCGATGTCACGGCGCAGTTCCAAGGATTTCAGTACACGCTGATACTGAGATTCTTTTTCACGGCCAGCCTTGTCAACCTGCTCCAAAGTGTTGGAAACGGCATATGACTTTTGTGAAATCTGCATGTAGTTACCAGCACGAACAGTTGGTGTTGCGGCGGCTACTGTCGCGTCTGCACCTTCTGATACAAAGTTGGTAGCACTAGCGGCGGCAAGTTCCTGAACCTGCCACTCAAGGAAGATTCCGTTGCCAGTTGATTTTTTAACCGCAGAGAAAATTGGAGTTTCATCTGGGTCAATACGATAAATTACATCAGCAAGCTGTTCGCGCTCACCAATGGCATCTGCTGTGGTAAATGTAGTCATAATAAGCTCCTGTTAATAAACTACTTAGACATTAAAAAGTTTACCGCCGCATCAACAGACTTTGCCTTGTCTAATCTGTTTAATGCTTCACGGCGTTGACGTGACTTAACTTGAGCCTTTGTCTTGGGCTGACCGCCCTTTGCAACCTTTGGTGCGCTTTGGACTTTCTTCTTAGCGGAAGGGGCTTCCTTCTGGAGCTTGTCCCACTGCCATGCCTTATACAGCATTTCAATTGCTCGTGCGTCAGACGCATTTGCAATCTCATTTTCGCTGAAGCCTATGACATCCTGTGCATACTTGATGACCTCAAGACGTTCATTGTTTCTGCGGCTTTCGTCACGCCATGCTGGTACGCGTTCCAACATTTCGTTCTTCTGTGCCGCCAGATGCTGTTGCATCTGATGTTGCGCTTCAACGCTTTGCTGTTGAGCGATGCGCTCTCGCTCTTGTTCAACTCGCGCAATTTCTTCTTTGCGCTTGTCGTACTCGGCCTTCATAGCAAACAGTTCTTTTGCTTCGTACTGTTGCGATAGTGCCGACCAGTCAGGCTCACTAGGAGTTGTCTGCTGGAGTTGGTTGCTTAATTGCTCAAGCTGTTGAGCGTAGGTGTCACGATATTGCCTTGTTTCCGCAACCTCTTGTTCAAAGGCTTTGCGTTGCTCGGCAAGCTCCTGACTACGCTTTGTAAAATGCTGTTGACGGCTGTATCCTGATCTGAGTTCGTCAAGCGTCACCTCATATTCTTCACCGTCCACTTTGACGGTATAAACACTTGGTTGCTCTGGCTCGTCACTTTCCTCAGTGTCGTCCTCAACATCTTCGCCGTCATACTCATCCGCTTCGGCTTCGGGTTCATCTACCTCGGCTTGGGCATCTTCGTATTCTGGCTCAGAGGCTTCCGGCTGTTCTTCAACTGCCTCGACCTCTACGCTCTGTTCTTCGTCAACCGTGTCCTGTGTAGGGGGTTGCATTAACAGGCTTACTGCATCTTGTGCTGATATTGCGCCGTTCTCAATAGAGTTATCGGTACTCATCATCTACATCCTTTATAAACTGATTTTGGGTTTCATTTCAAGCCTTCAAGACTTGACTTCGCAATCTTACCGTCCATGACCACACTTTCAATGTGGCCTCTAAGGGCTGTAAGTGCTTGCAGAAGCTGGTAAACGCGCTCTCGGTTCTCAGTGTCAGCGACACCGGATTCTCTCCACGCTGTTATAAATTGATCCTCTAAATACGAAAACGATTCTTGTAACAATTCGTTTCGCAGGAGTGCCGCCGCTCTTTCGCCGCGATCCATACGCTCACGCAATTTTCCTTCGTTCATGATAAAAGAGTATATCCTTGTAAGTTATAGGGGTCAGTGTACATGCTTGGCCGTGTGGCCGCGCCCATGCGGAAGGCAGTGTTTGCCGCCGCAAAGTCCTGTGGTGAACCGAAGCCAGCTTCTAGCAGTCCTGCTGGTGGCTGGTCTAGTAAGCCCATACGAGCATAGTAATCGCCGGATGGTGCAGTTGTTGCGGCTTGTGCTGTCGGCTGAAATGAGCTAGTAGCCGCAGTGTCCATGATACAGGCTTGCAGTGTTTCGTTAAAAACATACCCATCTGGGCAACGTGCCTGACCTGTCATGGGGTCTTGCACTGGTGCAACCTGCTGTGGTCTGTTACCACCAATTGGCTCTGGTGGTGGGTTAACAAGGTTTGCAAATGCGCCAGAATAATTAGGGTCTGGCATACCTGTATAAGTTACTTGTCCAAATCTACCTTGACTAAGATACCCTTTATTAGTTGGGGCTTGTAAATAACCATCAACAAAATCAGCGTTTGGCATACTAGCCAAGTCAACCATAGAGCGTCTAGCCGCTATCCTTGGGTCTTCTAAAAGACCAAGGCTTTTACCAAGCAAAGACCAAGGCGAGAACATCTGAGCCGTTTGCGTAGCTCTTGCGCCACGCATGGCGCGTTCCATAGCAGTTTCAACTTGTGGGGTAGTAAGACCTAACTCATCTGCAAATCCGCTAATAGCATCCAAGTTTTGTTGCGCTGGTTGACGCGGCAAGTCTGCCGCAATATCAGCCATGATAGCGTCATTAATTGCTTGTTGCGCTTGCGGTGAAAGTGTACTTAACCCATCTTTACCGCCGCCTTGACCACCGCCACTGCCGCCGGATGCACCGCTACGGTCTGCGCCCGAAAACCCTACTTGTCCAGCACCGCCGCCGCCTCTGCCTCTTTCAGTACCTGATCCTGCGTATGATGCCATGACTACCTCGGTAAGTTGGTGCTGATCTCGGCATCAGTCTGTGCCTTGATAGCTCTTAGTTGTGCCTCTGCCGCGAGTTCCTGCCGCCGTAGCTCTAGCTCGGCTTGCATCTTCTCACGCTCTAACTGCATCTCCATCTGCATACGCTCACGCTTCAATGCCATCTCTTGTTGTAGCTTGGCCATCTCCGCTTGCATCTCAGCCGCATTAGGGTCTTGCTGTGGCTGTTGTTGCATCATCTGCATCTGCTGTTGAATCTGCTGTGGGCTGTTAAAGAACTGGTCAGCATCCTTGAAGCCGCCAATCTCCGCAATGCTACGCAATGTCTGCACATACTGCGGAAGGCTAACAACAGGATTGTTTGCGCCCAGTGTTTGCAGTATCTGCTCTTGCTTCGCCGCAATAGCTTGCAGGAAAGCAATCTTCTGTTCATCGTCAGCCGTACCCAAGCCAACCTGTACAATGACATCAAACTCACTATGCCACTCAGCCGGATCAATCGGCACAAAGTTATTCCGCAGTCTGACAATCCGCGCCTTGTTATCGTACTTGGTAACAAGATGCAGTATGCCCTTAAACAATTGCTTCACACCACACTCAGCCATAGTCCGAGCATAGCTTTCCAGCTTAACCTGTGCGCCTCTGACAGTCGCGCTGATAGCACTAGCTGTTGTGGATTGCAGAGCGTTGGCATCAAGCCCTTGTGATGCCTTGGACTGACCAGTGCGCTGTTCCTTGACTGAATCGAGATATCCTAGCAATGGCTGGATTTCATTGCCGACAGGGTTGCCCTGAATAGGCTGGATCATACCCTGCTGACGAACACGAATAATACCGCCAGCAGTTCCATCCAGTAGGTCATCCAAATTGACCATGCCCTCAACAGCCGCTATGCGTGGCAATGTGCTGGTGTAAACGCTGTCCAGATACTGACGCATCAGCGTGGATTTGATAACCTGCAAGTCCTCTGTCATGTCATAGATAGACCGCCCAATGAGGCGGTGTGGCATCAGAATAGGACTGACAACTGCAAATGGTATATGATCATATGGCTCGTTACTGATGATTTCAGTGCCACCATCTCCGATAGCGACAATGCGGCGTAACTCAGCAATGCCATCGTCATCGTGGTCAACCTTCATATAACACTCGTAGTAAACAACCTCTGCAAGTGTTGGGTCTGCCGCATCAATACCTGTGTTCGCCTCTAAGTCCTGATAGCGCACTGACCGTTCTTCATCTAGGTCTAGGTCACTGCCTGTGCCAGCGTGACGCTCAACAACCTCGCGGTCATAGCCCATAGAAACCAAGTCGCTTACACTCATGCTGGTACGGTGTGCAACAAAATGCGCGTCCTCTAAATCAACTGCGCGGCGGTTAATCAAAAATTCTTCCGGTGGAATATTCGCTACTTTGATCTTGCCGGACTTACGCTTGACCTTAACGCGAACACTGAACGAGCTATCAATAGGCACTTCCTCGCCTGTCATCTCGTCCACCATGAACGCGGTGGCTTGCTCAGAGATCGTGCCGACTAACTCATAGTCTGGGTTTGCCAGCAATGCGGATAGTTCCATCTCATTGAGGTTTTCATATTCTTCCTCAGTGACATCCTCTTTTTCTTCGTAGTAATACTTGACAACGCCTAGCCGGAATAACAGCGCATCCTTGAACCAGTTGTTCAGGATTTTATAGCCTTCGTTGTCGTGATTGATTACATAGTTCACATAGTCTGTGATCTGGTCAGCGCGTTCAACGTCCTCTGCTGTCCTAGCCGCAAACCGCACATACTGGTCATTGGCTGTAAACACACGCATAAGATTCGGCATGATCTGCTCAATGGTATCCGCAACGTCTGTGCTGATAACCTGTGACCGACCCTCAACCTCATTGCCTAATGGCTCACCTAAATAAAAGTCTAGGGCGCGGATACGCTCTTGGCTGTACTCGCTGTCAAAGTGGTTCAGGGAATCCCTGATCTCACTTGTCACAATGCTGTTAAGTTGATAGTCGTCCATTTTTGCCATTACGTTTTACCTTCGCGCCATACACGCATTTGCTCTCAGTATCGCATATTTTTCGCGTAACGCAATTAGCGCAACGCTTGAACTCACTTTTTGCCTCGGCTTTTTTTACCGGAGATGGCTGACTTGGCCTTCTGTATAATCGTGTTATCATGCTTAACCTTGCCTGACATAATAGTGCCATTGCTCGTCAAAACTGGCACTGGCTTTGGCTGTGGTAGCTCCATAGATACAGCATTTCGCTTTTGGATACAACGCCCCATATTGGCGCAACGCCCACGATAGGGGCAGTCTTTACATACGTTCATTAATATCTTCCTAGCAGTGAGTTTTTGAAAAATTCAATTTCTTCTAACATCCGATCATCGACCAACTGTTTTGGCACTTGCCTATCTATTGTGTATTTTACGTTAGGTCTGTTAAAAAACGGTGTTTTGGCGTCCGGCCTTGGGTTGGCTAAAAAGTTTCCAGCCTCATCCATATAGCGGTCTGCAACATCCCTAAAAAGAATTATGTCTGGGATAGGGACATCAACACCACCAATGTATTCACCACCAATTATTCCAGCATTTGAATATGTTGGGTGGCTTGGAACTGTCGAAATATCAGCATAAGGGTCAACTCTACCTATCATATTACCGCCCATGAAAGTCGGTATATCAAGCAATTCCTCTGCTGTTAAAGCGCGGCGAATTTCTGATACCTTTGGCAACCCTAATTGATCTATAACCTTGCTATCTAATCGCTTCATTAGCTTCGATCTTTTTTCGCCCATTTCAGGTAATTTAAAAAGATACTCATCTAAATTTTCTGATTGTATGCCAACCCAATCCTTAACGCCGCCAGCAGAAGATTTAATGTGATCGTCAATTATTTTTGCATCTTGCTTAGACAAAGCCATTCTGTCAAAAGATTTGAAATAAAGGTCAGGCGACATAGTACTAAAGTCGGCACTGTCACCAGCCATTGTTAAATAAGTTAAATATGCGTCCTTACCTTCTTCTGCCGCTTCTTCTGCCCTACTGTATATTTTAGATTTGTTTGTATCCGTGTTCCAAATAGCGTTGCCTGTGTTTCTAGCATAATCATAACCGCCATGTTGCGTTGCTGGAGAAGATAGTGTTGTGTCACCATAAGCTAAAATATTTTGGCCTGTGGCTGTTCTATCGCCGTAAGCAGGGACTAAATACTGCCCTAAAAGACTTTCAAAACTAGTGCTTTGCCGTGGCCTTAAAACTCCTAAGTCTTCTCTAATTACAGGCATTTCAGTGAGTAGCGAGTTGTTTTGCCTTTTTGTGTAGTAACCTTTGGCGTTAGGATCAAACTCTCTTGCCCTATCAACCTCTTTCAAAACGCGTT
>ENA-OUOG01004341-OUOG01004341.1-marine-metagenome-genome-assembly--contig:-NODE-4341-length-12305-cov-5.715734_pt1 | contig 12305 bp, 8 predicted proteins | sample MGYA00248635_ERZ508505 | MGnify/ENA primary metagenome ERZ508505 (study PRJEB26176, sample SAMN06267871) | marine metagenome | isolation source: Saanich Inlet, British Columbia, Canada | place: Pacific...
AGTTGAATCTTCGCCGCAGACCGACCCTTGCCCACAATCACTTGGGCAGGGATGTCGCGCCAGTAAACGATGGTCACAGCGGGCATGGGCGAATCCTCTTCTACTGTGGGCACCATAGGAGCGGGCCCGTCATCGACAGAGCCCGTTTTCGACAATAATTGGAGCGTCACCGACGCACCAGCCACGTGATAGAACCCAACACCCGTGAAGGCGAGGGGCCAGCGCCCCCATAATTCTCATGAAGATGTTGAGGTGCAGATTGCAGGCCGCACTCTGGGCATTGTTTGAAAATCGATCTGGGTCTAAGGTCGGGGTAACTTTGTAACTCCGGAGGGGCCGATGTCGCGCAAGCGTCCTCATGGTGCAGGCCCGTTCCCCAGACCCGTCGAAGCCGTGCAACCGGCATCTCGTCCGCCTGTCGAACGAAAGGCAGCACCCCATAAAAAGCCCGATCCCGCGGATCTCTATGCCGCGCTGGATCTTGGAACCAATTCCTGCCGCATGTTGATTGCGCAGCCCAAGGGCAACCAATTGCATGTCGTGGATAGTTTTTCCAAGAATGTGCAATTAGGCCAAGGGCTTGAGGCATCGGGCCGTTTGTCGCGCGCCTCGATGGCGCGTGCAGTCGGGGCGTTGAAGATTTGTCAAAACAAGCTGTCGCGCCATAATGTGAAGCGCATGCGCCTTGTCGCCACCGAGGCCTGCCGCCGCGCGATCAATGCAAGCGAATTCATCACGGTGGTAAAGCGCGAAACAGGCCTGCAGCTGGAGATCATCAAGCCCGAGGAAGAGGCGCAGCTTGCGGTTGTGTCCTGCGCGCCTTTGGTCTCGGCCAAGACCGAGCAGCTTTTGGTGGTGGATATCGGTGGCGGCTCGACGGAATTGGTCTGGATTGATTTGTCACGCGTGCCCCATCTTGAGCGGTCGCGCGCAATCATGCGGCTGCATCAGGGCTTCAAACACGAAGATACGATCTTTCCGCGCGCCAAAGTGGTGGATTGGATTTCGATCCCCCTTGGCGTGGCGACCCTCAAAGACATGTATGATGACGTGGATGATGACGGCGGGCGCTTTGCCTTGATGAGTTGGTTCTTTGAGGAACAACTGGCCGAGTTCTCACCCTATATCAACGCCGCCGACCAAGCCCGCGATGGCTTCCAGATCATCGGCACCAGCGGCACGGTGACAACTGTTGCGGCCTCGCATCTGGGGCTCAAGCGCTATGACCGCAATAAGGTGGATGGTCTGCGGATGACCTCTGACCAGATTGACACCGTTATTCGCGACTACCTGTCGCTTGGGCCTGCTGGCAGGCGCGAAGACCCGCGTATCGGGCGGGATCGGCAGACCTTGATCATGTCGGGGGCCGCGATTTTGCAGGCTTTGTTGCGGGCTTGGCCCACGGATCGATTGAGTGTTGCGGATCGTGGTTTGCGCGAAGGTCTGCTCTATGCGCAGATGAGCCGTGACGGCGTGCTAGAGGATGGCCCCTTTTAGTCGGCGCGCCTGCCCCGTGCTGCTTGCCCCGAGCTGCTTGCCCATGGGCGGCAAGCTCGGTATGGGGACGGCACAGCATTCAAGGCATATCTCAATGGCAAAGACTCCAAGTGGAAAAGGCGGCAGCGGACGCGGCGCGCGCGAATTGCGTGTAAAGGTCAAGACGGCCCGTGGGCGCAAGCTCTCCTCGACGCTTTGGTTGGAGCGTCAGCTGAACGACCCCTATGTCGCGCGGGCGCGCCGCGAGGGGTATCGCGGGCGTGCGGCCTATAAGATCATGGATCTCGACGATAAATACCGCTTTCTCGTGCCGGGCGCGCGGGTGGTGGATTTGGGCTGTGCGCCGGGCGGGTGGTTGCAGGTGGCTGTGCCGCGCATCAATGCGCTTGGCGAAAAGAAGTCCAAAGCCATTGGCCGCATCATCGGTGTCGACCTCCAAGAGGTCGAGCCGATTGCAGGCGCTGAAATCCACCAGTTGGATTTCATGGAAGATGACGCCGATGAAACCGTCAAAGGCTGGTTGGGCGGCAAGGCTGATGTCGTGATGAGCGATATGGCGGCCTCGGCCTCGGGGCATAAGCAGACCGACCATTTGCGCATCATTGCGCTATGCGAGGCGGCGGCCTTCTTTGCCTTTGATGTTCTGGATGAGGGTGGCACCTTTGTGGCCAAGGTTCTGGCAGGCGGTGCTGAGGGGGAATTGCAGAAAATCCTCAAATCCCGCTTCAAATCCGTGGCCAATATCAAACCCGGTGCCAGCCGTCAGGACAGTTCCGAGAAATTCGTGGTCGCAATGGGCTATAAGGGCCCAGAAGATGACCCCAGAGATGGTCCCGAAGATCACGAGGCCTGAGCAAAGGCGCATTTTCGCGAAATTTGGTCTTTCCCTTCTGCCGTCTCCATGAGATAGGGCAGTGCCAATTGAAACTCCCGCTGAGAGGTCCGTGTGATGGAGATTCGTGAGGCGCTTACCTTTGATGATGTATTGCTTGTTCCGGGGGCATCCTCGGTGCTGCCGTCTACGGCGGACACGCGCACGCAGGTGACAAAAACCATTGCCCTGAACATTCCGCTGCTGTCATCGGCCATGGATACGGTGACCGAAGGCCGAATGGCCATTGCCATGGCACAGGCAGGCGGCATGGGCGTGATCCACCGTAACCTCACCCTCGAGGAACAAGCTCGCGAAGTGCGCCGTGTGAAGCGCTTTGAAAGCGGTATCGTCTATAACCCCGTGACCCTGCGCGCCGATCAAACCTTGGCCGATGCCAAGGCGATGATCGAGCGGTATAATTTCACAGGCTTCCCTGTGGTGGATGACAAGGGGCAGGTTCTGGGCATCGTGACCAACCGCGATATGCGCTTTGCAACCTCCGAGGACACGCCCGTCCATGCGATGATGACCACCAATGATCTGGCGATGCTGCGCGAACCGGCCGAGCTGGAAGAGGCCAAAAGCCTGATGAAATCGCGCCGTATCGAAAAGCTTTTGGTGGTGGATGGGAATGGCAAGCTGACTGGTTTGCTGACTTTGAAAGACACGGAAAAAGCGGTTCTGAACCCGCATGCCTGTAAGGATGAATTGGGCCGCTTGCGGGTGGCTGCGGCCACCACTGTGGGCGATGCGGGCTTTGAGCGCTCCGAGGCCTTGATCGATGCAGGTTGCGATCTGATTGTGATCGACACGGCGCATGGCCATTCCGAAGGCGTGGCAATTGCGGTTGAGCGGGTCAAGAAATTGTCCAACACGGTGCAAGTCGTGGCAGGCAATGTCGCCACAGGTGAGGCGACACGCGCTTTGATCGATGCAGGTGCCGATGCCATCAAGGTGGGGATCGGGCCAGGCTCGATCTGCACCACGCGTATTGTGGCGGGCGTAGGCGTGCCGCAATTGACCGCGATCATGGATTGCGCCGAGGCCGCACAGGCCAGCGGCACCCCCGTTATTGCCGATGGCGGCATCAAATTCTCGGGCGATTTCGCCAAGGCGATTGCGGCTGGCGCCTCATGCGCGATGGTGGGCTCTGCCATTGCGGGCACCGATGAAAGCCCCGGTGAAGTGATCTTGTATCAGGGGCGCTCGTTCAAATCCTATCGCGGCATGGGAAGTCTGGGCGCAATGGCGCGCGGCTCGGCTGACCGCTATTTCCAGAAAGATGCCGCCACCGATAAACTCGTTCCCGAAGGGATTGAGGGGCAGGTGCCTTATAAGGGCTCGGCCAGTGCGGTTGTGCATCAGCTTGTGGGCGGTTTGCGCGCGGCGATGGGATATACGGGCAGCGCCACTGTCGATGACATGCGCCGCTATGGCCGTTTTGTGAAAATCACCAATGCAGGCTTGCAGGAATCCCATGTCCATGACGTGCAGATCACCCGCGAGTCGCCCAATTACCGGATCGGATAACCCATGCAGATAGCGGCGCGCTACCAAGCGGCGATTGAGGTCTTGGACCAGATCACCGCAGGGCTCGCCGCCGAGCGTGCCCTGACCCAATGGGCGCGTTCCTCGCGGTTTGCAGGCTCCAAGGACCGCGCGGCGGTGCGCGACCATGTCTATGATGTGCTGCGCAACCGTGGCAGGGCCGCCCATCTTGGTGGGGCTGAAACGGGGCGTGCCTTGATTTTGGGGCTGTTGCGCTTGCAAGGCGTTGATGTTGATCAGGTCTTTACAGGCCAAGGGCATGCGCCTGCACCGCTGGACAGCACGGATGCAGCACTTCCCGAAACGCCTGCCGTGATCGCATGCGACACACCCGATTGGCTGCGCGAGAAACTGGCCCCTGTGTTTGGCTCGGCGCTTGACGATGTCTTGGCCCTGATGGGGGGACGCGCGCCTGTCTATCTGCGGGTAAACCTCAAGAAAGCCGATCGTGATGATTGCATTGCGCAGCTTGGCGGCGAGGAGATCACAGCAATTGCGGTCACGGGCAGTCAGACGGCTTTGGAGGTGACGCAAGGCACGCGCAAATTGCGCAATTCGGCGGCCTATCTTGATGGGTTGATCGAGTTTCAGGACCTCTCGGTGCAATTGGCCGTTGAGCAAGTGGCGTGGCCCCAAACAGGCCGCGTGCTGGATTATTGCGCAGGCGGCGGTGGCAAGGCGCTTGCGATTGCCGCGCTCAGTGACGCCAGAATAGATGTGCATGACGCCAAGCCCGAACGAATGGTCGATATTCCAATGCGCGCGCAGCGGGCAGGCCTTGATCTGCGCGCCGTTGAGGGCAAGGATCTGGCCGCGGGCGGCTATGATCTGGTGCTATGTGATGTGCCTTGTTCAGGCTCAGGCACATGGCGGCGCGACCCCGAGGCACGTTGGCGCTTGGACGCGGAAGGGCTGGCCTATTTGTGCACCCTTCAGGCAGAGATTTTGGATCAAGCGGTGGTCTATCTGGGCGAGAACGGGCGTCTGGTCTATATGACCTGCTCGCTGCTGGCCGAGGAAAATGAGGCGCAAATCGAGGGCTTCTTGTCGAGACACCCCGATTTTTCCTTGGTGCAGGAGGTCAGGTTTGACCCGCGCGCGCAGTCTGATGGCTTCTATATGGCCGAGTTGTCGCGCCCCTGATGCAAGCCGTCGATACAGGTTATCGATACAGGCCGCCCCGTCAGCGTTAACAGCTGATTAACGTTTTTGCGCTCTAACCATTCCAAACGCATTTGGAGGCTATGGTGCACGGGGCAACAGTTTCTTCCATTAGAATGGTGTCAGGATTTGGGCTGCCGCATGCGGTGCTCATCGTGATCGCGCTGCTTTGTCTGTGTGGAATGGTCGTGGCTTTGGTGTTTCTGGATGGTTTGTTCCGCGATCTGACCCTATCTGCCGCGACAGGTGCGGGGGCGGCAACGGTTGCCATGATGGTCTGGACGGGCCTGCGCCGTGCGCAGGCGCGCCTTCAAGCGCGCGCGGCCATGGCTTTGATGACCCATGATCAAATGCCCTGTTTTATCACCGATGAAAAAGGCAGGCTGGTGGCCCAGAATGACGCCGCCCTTACCCGTTTCGGCCCGCAACAAGGCCATGCGCTGGCCCGCGCCCTCAGCGGTGTTTCTCCCACCATCCCCCTTGCCCTGCAGCGTTTGGAGATGGCCTTGGCCCATGGCCCCCATGCGCAGGAGGAATTGGCCATCCGCAAAGGTGTCGCCGTCCTACGCGGCCACCGCATCGGGTCGGGTGTGTTCTGGCGGCTGGAACAAGCTGAGCGACCCCTTGAGGTCGCGGAGCCCATAGAACCCGTGGCGGCGCCAATTCAGGCCCAGGCAGCACCAGTGTCTGAGGGTGCCCCCAGCGATCCGCTGGCATTTTCGGCCGCAAGCTTTGAACGCCTTCCCGTGGCATTGCTCCATATTGCCCCTGATGGCGCGATATTGGCGTCTAACAGCCTTGCGCAATCGCTTTTGGGGCTAAAACCAGATGAGGTCATCCCCTTGGGGGGATTGGTTGAGGGTTTGGGGCGGCCGATGCGTGACTGGATCGGCGATGTCATGCAGGGGCGCATTCCCAATCGCGCCGAATTTGTACGTGCGGGCAGGCGCGATGGCGACCAGTTCCTGCAAATCTCGCTTGAACCGATCAGGGATCAATCTGGCCCGTCGCTTATTGCGGTTCTCCATGATGCGACCGAGTTGAAAATGCTTGAACAGCAATTCGCGCAAAGCCAGAAGATGCAGGCAATCGGGGAATTGGCGGGCGGTGTTGCCCATGATTTCAATAACTTGCTGACCGCGATCACAGGTCATTGTGACCTTTTGCTGCTGCGCCATGATGAGGGTGACCAGAATTATGGTGATCTGGTCCAGATCAGCCAGAATGCCAATCGAGCGGCCGCTTTGGTGGGGCAACTCTTGGCGTTTTCGCGCAAACAGACGCTGCAACTCGAAGCCGTCGATCTGCGCGAGTCGATGGGGGAATTGACCCATCTCCTCAACCGCCTCGTGGGTGAGAAAATTCGACTGAAGCTGTCTCATGATGCCGATCTTTCGCCGATCCGCGCCGATCGTCGTCAATTTGATCAAGCGATCATGAACCTCGTGGTCAATGCGCGCGATGCCATGCCCGAAGGGGGCGATATCCATGTCACAACCCGCATGGAACATCTCGAAGACCCGCTTGAGCGCGACCATGCCCATGTGCCTGCGGGCCGCTTTGTCACGATCACCGTCCGTGATGACGGGGTCGGCATCCCCCAAGACCGTCTGTCCCGCATTTTCGAGCCGTTTTTCACAACCAAACGAACGGGCGAGGGCACGGGGCTTGGCCTGTCGATGGTTTATGGGATCGTGAAGCAAATGGGAGGGTTCGTCTTTGTCGACTCGGAGCTGGGGCAGGGCGCGTCTTTCAAGGTCTATTGCCCCGTTTATGACGCCTCTGTCGCAATGCAGGACCCACCGTCTCAAGAGGCCCTGTCGGATCATGCAGAAATCTCGATGGATGACCCGACCGCGCGCGCTCTGCCTGCGCGATCTTCCGTGCCTTCCTCGGGTGATCAGGTGATCCTATTGGTCGAGGATGAGGCGCCTGTTCGGGCCTTTGCCTCTCGGGCTTTGCGGCTGCGTGGGTATCAGGTCCTGGAGGCCGATAGCGCCGAGGCGGCTTTGGAGACCTTGCGCGACAGTGATGTGGCCGTTGATCTCTTCGTGACAGATGTCGTTATGCCGGGGATGGATGGGCCCACTTGGGTCAGAGAAGCCCTGAAATCGCGGCCCGAGGTCAAGGTCGTCTTTGTATCCGGCTATGCCGAGGATGCCTTCGAGAAGAACAGTGAGGCCATTCCAAATTCGGTCTTTCTGCCCAAGCCTTTCTCACTGTCTGAATTGACACAAACGGTGCAGCGCCAATTGCATTGACCTCAAATCCGCGCCTCACCCTTTGGCGCAGAGCCTGTTCCATAGATCAAATTCAGCCGCGCGCTCACGGCGCAGCCGCGTCTCCAGCTCAGGCGACAGGGCCAATTCGAAATCGGGCGATACGTTTTTGCGCGGCAGGTTCAGTGATTTCCCCAATCGATCCTCAAGAAACCCGACGGCCTCTTCCATGCGGTCATAGCGGAACAGGTGGTCAATCTCGGCCTGGCCTGCCTCAGGCGTCAAGAATTTCGCCTGCGATCCCACTTGCGCGAAGCTTGGCGGTTTGTCCTCTAGCCACGCCTCAACGAAACCGTCGAAATCGATCCCTTGGGTGGAGTTAGGCTTGCCCTTCAATTGATCGCGGCTACGGTAACGATACCAGCTTCCCAGCCAGTCAATCGGCTCGCGCATGATGGCCATGACCTCATGTGGCGCGCGCCCGCGTTGTTCGAAGAATCCCTCCAGCACACTGCGATACCGGCTCAGCGACACATGCTTCATGCCTGGCGGGTCCAAAATAGCCGCACTCGCATGCGGCTCCAACGCGGCCTCCAACGCCGTGGTTCCCGTTTTGGGAACGGCCAAAACCACCAATTTTTGCTTCCAAAACACCAGCATAAGCCTATGCCCCGTCAAAATCCGTATATGCTAAATCTTCTTTAACCAATCACAGGAAAAAATGGACTCCACAAGTTTTTACTTGAAATGTTCTCATTTTGTTTGCATTACCGATTCAGAACAAGAGGTGAACAAGAGCAACGATTGCCGCGAGCGCAGCAACGTGAAATAAGGAGCCGAACGCATGGCAATGGCAGATATTCTGGACATGACTGACCGCAAATCCGCAGACAAACAAAAGGCCCTCGATAGTGCTTTGGCACAGATCGAACGCCAATTCGGCAAGGGCTCCATCATGAAATTGGGTGGCGACAATGTCCTAAATGACATTGAGGCGACCTCAACAGGCTCTCTTGGCCTTGATATCGCGCTTGGCATCGGTGGTTTGCCCAAAGGCCGTATCATCGAGATTTATGGTCCCGAAAGCTCGGGCAAGACCACGCTCACGCTGCATGCTGTCGCAGAGGAGCAGAAAAAGGGCGGCGTTTGTGCCTTTGTGGATGCCGAGCACGCGCTTGACCCGCAATATGCAAAGAAGCTTGGCGTAAATCTTGATGAATTGCTGATTTCGCAGCCCGATACGGGTGAGCAGGCCTTGGAAATCGTCGACACGCTCGTCCGCTCGGGCGCGGTAAGCATGGTCGTTGTCGACTCGGTCGCCGCTTTGACGCCGAAATCCGAACTCGAAGGCGATATGGGCGACAGCTCGGTTGGTGTGCATGCCCGCCTGATGTCGCAAGCCATGCGCAAATTGACAGGCTCGATTTCGCGGTCGAATTGCATGGTGATCTTCATCAACCAGATCCGGATGAAAATCGGCGTGATGTTCGGCAGCCCCGAGACAACGACGGGCGGCAATGCGCTGAAATTCTATGCCTCGGTTCGTCTTGATATCCGCCGCATTGGCGCGATCAAAGATCGTGACGAAGTGGTCGGCAATGCGACCCGCGTCAAGGTTGTGAAGAACAAGGTCGCACCCCCCTTCAAGCAGGTCGAATTCGACATCATGTATGGCGAAGGCATCTCCAAGATGGGGGAATTGTTGGATCTGGGTGTAAAAGCGGGCGTGGTTGAAAAATCAGGCGCCTGGTTCTCTTACGGCGATGAGCGGATCGGTCAGGGGCGTGAGAATGCCAAGACTTTCCTGCGCGAGCATGAAGACATGGCCCTTGAGATCGAGGACAAAATCCGTGCAGCCCACGGCCTTGATTTCGGTGGTGAAATTGCCGAGCCAGATGGTGATGACGCAATGCTGGAGGAGTAATCCCGCCAGCCAATCGGTTTAGGACAGGGCGTGGCAATTGCCGCGCCCTTTTCCTGTTGCCGGGGCGGCATTGCCCTGTGGACAGTATCTGCCCATGCGGCTACACCGTCTTACGCTTGATTTTTATACGGAAAGACAGCCCGCATCATGGCCAGTTTGAACGATATCCGCTCGACATTTCTCGATTTCTTCGCCCGCAACGGTCATGAGGTGGTCGACAGCTCGCCGCTTGTGCCGCGCAATGACCCGACATTGATGTTCACCAACTCGGGCATGGTGCAATTCAAGAACCTGTTCACAGGCGTCGAGACCCGCGACTATAGCCGCGCGACATCCTCGCAAAAATGCGTGCGCGCAGGCGGCAAGCACAATGATCTCGACAATGTCGGCTATACTGCGCGCCACCATACCTTCTTTGAAATGTTGGGAAATTTCAGCTTTGGCGATTATTTCAAGACCGAGGCGATCCCTTTTGCCTGGGAGTTGATCACCAAGGATTTCGGCATCGATAAATCGCGCCTTTTGGTGACCGTCTATCATACCGATGACGAGGCCTTCGAGATTTGGAAAAAGCTTGGGGTTCCTGAGGATCGGATCATCCGCATCGCGACCTCCGACAACTTCTGGCAGATGGGTCCGACAGGGCCCTGCGGTCCTTGCACCGAGATTTTCTATGATCATGGTGATCACATTTGGGGTGGCCCTCCTGGATCGCCCGAAGAAGATGGCGACCGTTTCATCGAGATTTGGAATGTCGTCTTCATGCAGAACGAGCAGTTCGAGGACGGCTCGATGCGTGCGCTGGATATGCAATCGATCGATACTGGCATGGGGCTGGAGCGGATCGGGGCTTTGCTGCAGGGCAAGCATGACAATTACGACACCGATTTGATGCGCGCGCTGATCGAGGCCTCGGCCCATGCGACCAGCGTTGACCCTGATGGGCCAAAGAATGTGCATCACCGTGTGATCGCCGATCACCTGCGGTCGTGTTCTTTCCTTCTGGCCGATGGGGTTATGCCCTCCAATGAGGGGCGCGGCTATGTTTTGCGCCGGATCATGCGCCGCGCGATGCGGCATGCACATCTGTTGGGGGCCAAGGACCCCTTGATGCACCGCCTTGTGCCCGCATTGGTCAGCCAGATGGGGCAGGCCTATCCCGAACTTGGTCAGGCGCAGCCCCTGATCACCGAAACCCTGCGCCTTGAAGAAGAGCGGTTCCGCACAACTCTGGATCGTGGCTTGAGGCTTTTGGATGATGAATTGGCCAATCTGCCCGAGAAGGCGGAATTGCCAGGAACAACGGCCTTCAAGCTCTATGATACCTTCGGGTTCCCGCTTGATTTGACGCAGGATGCGCTGCGCGAAAAGGGCCGCACGGTTGATACCGATGGTTTCGACGCGGCGATGGAAGAGCAAAAGGCCAAGGCGCGGGCGGCATGGTCAGGCTCGGGCGAGGCGGCAGATGCCACGATCTGGTTCGATATTGCCGAGCAACATGGCGTGACCGAATTCTTGGGCTATGACACTGAAAAAGCCGAAGGTCAGCTTTTGGCGCTGGTGGCCGATGGGGCACAGGTGACATCTGCGAAAAAAGACCAAGAGGTCTCGATCGTGGTTAACCAGACTCCGTTTTATGCGGAATCTGGTGGTCAGGTTGGCGATACAGGTCTGATCCGCACCGAAAGTGGTCAGGCCGAGATCACGGATACCAAAAAGGTGGCGGGTGTTTTCTTGCATATCGCCAAAGTCACCGAGGGCGAGATCACCACAGGGCAGGCGGCCGAGTTGGAAGTGGGCCGTGAGCGCCGCTCCAATATCCGCGCCAACCATTCGGCCACGCATTTGCTGCATGAAGCCTTGCGCCGCGCGCTTGGCGATCATGTGGCGCAGCGCGGCTCGCTGAATGCACCTGATCGTTTGCGCTTTGATTTCAGCCATTCCAAAGGCTTGAGCGCGGAAGAATTGGCAGGGGTCGAGGCTGAGGTGAACGCCTTCATCCGCCAAAATGCGCCTGTGGATACGCGGATCATGACGCCAGATGCCGCGCGCGAATTGGGCGCGCAGGCTTTGTTTGGCGAGAAATACGGCGATGAGGTGCGGGTTGTCTCCATGGGCTCGCTTGAGGGCTCGGGCAAGGGGACCGATGGCAAGACCTATTCCTTGGAACTATGTGGCGGCACGCATGTGCGCCAGACAGGTGACATCGGCTTGTTTGTGGCGCTTGGCGATAGTGCGTCTTCCTCGGGCGTGCGCCGCATCGAGGCCCTGACGGGTGAGGCCGCTTTTGACTATCTTGCCGCGCAAGATCGCAAACTTGGCGAAGTGGCGGGCATGCTCAAAGCGCCAAGCAGCGAAGTTGTCGAGCGCGTCAAAGCCTTGATGGATGAGCGCCGCGCCTTGCAAAACGAGGTGTCGCAATTGCGCAAGCAGGTGGCCATGTCAGGCGGGGCCAAGGCCGATGCGCCTGCCGCGCGCGATGTGGGTGGCGTGCCATTCCTGGCGCAGGTTGTGCAGGGTGTCACCGGCAAGGATCTTCCTGGATTGATCGATGCCCATAAGGCGCAGATCGGAACAGGCGCTGTTTTGTTGATCGCGGATGCGGATGGCAAAGTGGCCGTGGCCGCAGGCGTGACCGAGGATTTGACCGACAAGGTTTCGGCGGTTGATCTGGTCAAGGCAGCTGTTGTCGAATTGGGCGGCAAGGGCGGTGGTGGTCGCGCGGATATGGCCCAAGGGGGCGCAAAAGATGCCGCTAATTCAGAGGCTGCCATTGCGGCAGCCGAGGCTGTGATCAAAGGAGCATAAGATGCCGAAAGCCTATTGGGTTGCCCATGTGAGTGTCACCGATGAAGAGGCCTATGGGCGTTATGCGGCCTTGGCGACCAAGGCGATTGCGGCCCATGGTGGGGAGTTTTTGGCCCGTGGTGGCCGTGCGATCCAGAAAGAGGGCCGCGCGCATCCGCGCAATGTGATCTCGATCTTTCCGAGCCTTGAGGCTGCCGAGGCCTGTTATGAAAGTGCGGAGTATCAGGAGGCCTTGAGCCATGCGCAGGGCGCATCCGAGCGTGATCTGGTTCTG
>ENA-OUOG01004342-OUOG01004342.1-marine-metagenome-genome-assembly--contig:-NODE-4342-length-12302-cov-3.321063_pt1 | contig 12302 bp, 9 predicted proteins | sample MGYA00248635_ERZ508505 | MGnify/ENA primary metagenome ERZ508505 (study PRJEB26176, sample SAMN06267871) | marine metagenome | isolation source: Saanich Inlet, British Columbia, Canada | place: Pacific...
CCCGTGTTTGTAGAGAATGCAATAGTGGAAATCACGGATGTTCAGGGTCAAATTACTGAAGAGCTTATTTATAGTGGCCAGGGCATGTACCTAGGTCAAAGCGTGCTTGGGGTTCAGTCAAATGACTACCGACTTCGCATTGAATATGATGGCGTTACCTATGAGTCAACCTCCAAGCTGTATCCACCGGCTGAGATAGAGTCGGTCAACTTCAATTACATTCCAGGTGGCTTGACCGTTGGCACTGGACTAGGCGCTTTGATTCAGATTAAGTCAAACCACTCTGAGGCCTATTATTGCATAGAGTCCGAGAGAAATGATACGAGCACGGGTTCCGTGCTCGTAATTGATCTTCAAGAACCCGTTGAAAATGGAATGCTAGGTCTTTTTGTCAACCCTCAATTTTTGGTAGAAGAAGGCGACAGTGTATTCTTGAATGTGAAGACCATAGATAAAGCTCAATATGATTATCTTGTTGGTTTAAATGATTTAGCGGGTAATAATAATCAAGGAGGAGGCGCCACGCCTTACAACCCTCTGTCCAATTTTGAACCCGAAGTACTCGGTTCCTTTTATGCTTACTCACAAGAATCAAAAGACACCATAGCGATCCAATAGAATGTTAAAGAGATATGCCTATATCATATCGATCTTACTGATGCTCTTCGGTGTGGCCGTTGTTCAAAGAGCGTTTTTTGAAAAGATCGCCGATAATAATCCGGATATACCCCTACTGATTTCAGTTCAGATTGCCTTTCTGATTTCCGCGCTGTTGTCTTTAAAAGTGTATCGAGAGATTGAGCAGGCATATTTGCGATTTATTGCACTGTTTCTTCTATGTCTAACGATTTCCGCGGTGGGCTTTTTTATCGCAGGTCAAGGCACTGATAAATTTACCCTGGTTCGCGTTGCACTTGCCTTTACCATAGGATTCACGATAGCTGAGCGTATGGAAATGCTGAGGCATAGGTCTCAAGAGTTGAAAAAGCTGTTTGTGGAAAAGGAACAAATTGAACGCGCCTTGCTCACCCAGCAACTCAATCCGCATTTTTTGTTCAATACCCTAAATACGCTTAAGGGGTTGATTGAAGAGAATCAGCAAAATGCAGTGAATTACTTGCATGACTTCGCGAAAGTATATAGGTCCATAGTCAATATAAAATCGGACGAATTATTCCGACTGGATGAAGAGTTAAAACTGTTGTCATCTTATTATAAGCTGCTCAAGAGCCGATTTGGGGACAAGCTTGTTTTGGAGGTTGAGGTAGACCAAAGAGAATTGACTAAATACCTCCCTCCCTTATCGCTTCAGCTCTTATTTGAAAATGCCATTAAGCACAATGAAGTGAGCGCAACCCGACCTTTGACGGTACGTATTGCCTCTGTTGGTTCCACGCTTGTTATTACGAACCCGATTCAAGAAAAAGTCTCGTTCGATGCAAGCAACGGTTTAGGATTATCCAACTTAAATTTGAGATACGTGCATGCTATTGGGGTGGAAATCTCCTATTTCATCACAGATAAAAATGAATTTCAAGTGACACTTCCGCTGGTTGAAAATGATAAAGAGAATGTTTGATGTATTGATCATCGAGGATGAAGTCTCTGCTACCAAATCACTACTAGCCGCTCTACAAAGAATCTGGGCGGGTCGCGAGTATTCGGTAGTTGGAACCTTAGAGTCGATTCGTGAAACCGTGGATTTTCTCCACACCCAACAAGAGCCAGATCTCATTTTCATGGACATTCAACTGTCTGATGGTCTTTCATTTGAAATTTTCAAGCAACATCAACCAAAGTGCCCCATTGTGTTCATTACCGCTTATGACGACTACGCGATCAAGGCGTTTGAAGTGAACGGATTACATTATTTGTTAAAGCCAGTGAGCGATGAAGATTTGGCCGTTGCCCTAGACCGGTTTCAAGGATTAAACGGAGAGGTCGAACCGTCCATGTCCGCCTTAAAAAACTTACTGAATCAGATGAGCGCCAGGAGCTATAAAGAGCGATTCTTGGTGCACAGCAAAGGTTCTATGATCACCGTGAAAGCTACCGAAATTCAGGTGGTTTCTTTAGACGAGGGATCGGTTTGGCTCCATACCCTGAAGGGTGAAAAGTTCAAAATGACCTCTACCATGGACAAGATGGAAGTGCAGTTGAATCCCAATCTGTTTTATCGCGCGAGCCGACAGGCCATTATTGCTAAAGAAGGTATTCAGAAAGTCGATCCGTATTTCAATCAGCGCTTGTCCGTCACTATGAAATCATTCAACCAAGAGCGGATTTTGATTAGTAAGAGCAAATCCTCAGAATTCAAACGATGGTTGGAAGAGTAGTCAGATGAGAGCATTAGCCTTTGTTAAAATTGCGCGCTAGCCCCGTAGCTATCGGGAGTCGCACCTACAGTCATTCTTCATCCATTCGATTGAGCTTCGACCTTTTCTCCAGATTGACCATAAAGAAAAAGCCTCTTGATTTCCCAGGAGGCTTTTTTATGCGTCGAAGAACCGGCGTTGTGCAAGTGGAGATTTGATTAATTCACCACAAACTCTTTGACTCGGGCTGGAGTTGTTGCTCCGTTAACGAAGAATTCGACCTTAAACGTACCGCGTTCGAAGTAGATGTCTAGATCCGAAAGTGGACCGGTCTGAGTAAATTCTTGAACGCGCGCAGTAGTTTGGTATTGCCCCACAGACCAGCCGTAGTTGTTGCCTGCGGAGTAGTACCAGCACGCGAAGCACGCGCCAAAAGTTCTTGAGATGCGCACCTTGAGGGTGACGCAGTCGTTAGGTAGCTCAGCGGCAAGGCTGTAGTGGGTGAGGTAGGTATAGACCGAATCTTGTGTGTTGAGAATGTTCTTTCCGAAATTTCCTTGTTCGGGGAAAGAGACGATGAGCTTGTTGCCTACGTGGGCGCTTTTGGAGATGTAGTTGGTGATGTGCTTTCCGAAATTGGGCACAGAAATAGGAATGCCCATCTGGTCATAACGATTGATCAAGTTTTGACGGATGATGTTCGTGTCGATGGCTTTCGCGTGGGACATTAATGCGCTCCCGATGCTTGCGCTATTAAGGACTCCGTCGGTTCTCATGTCCGTGATGATGTTGGCCATAAGGTCGGAAAATTCGCTTTCGGAGCGGTAGCCTTGCAAGATGGAGGTGATGGCGATCAGTACAGCGTCGGCTTCTGAGGATGCGCTCAGATCGAGGTATTCCGCCTTTGGGACGATCACTGTGGTGTCTATTTCGAATACGGTTAGAATCTCTTTGAGCGCAGTCGTCTTTGCAATGTTGAAGGGAACGCCTTGCTGGGTAAGGAATTCCACACGTGCTTTTTCGAGGTGGGTCAAGGTGTTGATGTTGACTTTTCCTGGGACGCTAAGATCGACGATGCCATTCAGCGTGATTTGTGCATCGGAAGGTTTACCACAAACTTCATTAAAGTAGAAACCGTCCACGCGAAGGGTCGCGTAGGGGGAGGGTAGGGAGATGCCGTTGAACGAGTAGCTTCCTGTGTTGTCTAAAATCTGTGTATTGAAGGAAGCCCCGGTGGCATTTAAGAGGGTGTCGAGCGCTGCGAGCTGGACGGAAGATCCGTTCAAGAAGGGGCCCTTTTGAGCCTTTCCTTCGAGGTTGATGATCTGGCAGGGAGGGCAGGAGCCGCCACAATCGACGGCTGTTTCATCGCCGTTTTGAATGCCATCGCCGCAGGTGAGTCCGTTGTTTTGGGGCTCACATCCGCTGAGGCTTAAAAAAAGAGCCGCTGATACCGAAAAGAAAAAGAGTCGCTTTAGCATCTTAAAATCCATTTTGGGATTAACGTGATTTTAGATGGAATTGTTTGCGCTCTAGTGGCTTAGCACTGTTTTTTATCCGGGATCAACGGCTCAGCTCTTAGTGCTATTCTTGGAAGAGGACGCTAATGTCTCGCCAGTCGATCAGCTTGAAGTTTTGAGGTACAGCGGTACCGTTTTCGTCTTTGTTGTAGCCGTCTTGAGCGATGAATAGGCCTTCTGGGTACGTGCTTCCGATGGCACTTGAGTACACGTCGATGCCGTCTGTGTCCTCGTTGCCGTCGATCTCTCTGGTTCCGATCGCGAATACACCGAGGTAGCGGTGGTTGTGCCCGATGTCAAAGATAGCATAGCGGTTGTTTCCTTGGCTTGAGGCGATGAGCCAGTGCTCGTTTGGGCCATAGTGTACCGTGAGTCCTTCGATGTCGTAGGCAAGGTCTGTGTTTTCTTCTCCGGACATTTCGACACGTATGCGTTCTTGGTTGGGTAGATCGAGCGAGTAGGCGAAAATGCCACCTTGCTCCTCGCCCAGATAGAGCATGCGGATTGTGGTGTCGACGACCATACCTTCGACTTGGCCGGCGGCTGAGAAGGAACGTACGAGATTGAATTGGATCGGGAGACTGTCCGTGCGCAACTGCCATTGTTCGACGGCGCCGTCCTTGTTGTTTACAAATGCGTAGGTCTTGTTTTGCTTCGTGTCGTTCCACAAGCAGAAACCGTAGACTCCTTGCAGGTTGGTGCGGAAATTGGTATCTGAAATCATCATGAGCTCCTCCGGATGTTCGTTAATCGCCCAGATGTCGATGCGGTCAAAATCGCGGTTTGAGCCGGCTACAATATCGAATACAGTATCACCTACAGGCACTTGCAGTGCAACGTCGATGTTGTTGAGTCGTCCGGTATTAAAGCTCGCTAGGCGCTTACCCTCGAGGGTATAGGCTTCCAAGCCCAATTTTTTGTTCGATCCAAACACCAAACTTTGCTCTGGATGCTCCGGATGAAGCCAAAACGCGGGATCGTCGGCTGCGTCCTCGCCTTCGAGTGCGATGACTTGCTCTGTTTCAACCTGGGCATACACTTCAGGAACTTCTGGGGTAGTTTGGCATTGGTAGAAGGTGAATAGTGGGAGTGCGATTAGTAATTTTTTCATGGGATGAGATTGAGGTATAGAAAGGCCCCAGCTTTTGGCGAGCTGGGGCCTTCATGGTTTTGTTCAGTGTCTGTTAGAAATCAAGTTTGATCCCTAAGTTCGCTCTGAGGTTGTAGTACTCCATCTGCATCGTGTAGGCAGGGTCGTACTGGTAGTAGCGAAGTGCTTGGTTTAACACGTTGTGCAGCTCGATGAACACGCGTGTATTCTTAGCGACCTCGTAGTATCCGTTAATGTCTAAGAAGTGCTGGCTGTCGTAGTAACGATCTTCGAAAGCGTTGCCACCATATTCGTCTACATACGCACCTGCGTAGTTGTACGAAACACGGAACATGGCTTTGTTGCTTTCGTAGCTCAAAGACGTGTTCAGCATTACTGGCGCCGCACCTGCGAAACCTACTTCGTCGTCACGGTCTAAGATGCCTGAAGTCGTTGAAGTAGTGAACGTACTGTTTGCTGCAAAGTTCAAGTTTTTCATGAGTCCTGGCAAGAAGTCAAGCTGGCGCTGGAAGGCAAGTTCGATACCGCTCACAGTCGCTGTACCACCGTTTTCAGGCTTCGTGTATTCGTAAGTTTCACCGTTGTAAACTGCATCATATACGTTGTAGTAGATGAAGTTTGAGATGTTCTTGTGGAAGACACCTGCGCTTACGATACCCAAGCTGCTGAGGTAGCGCTCAGCGTTGAGGTCGATGTTCCATGCAGTTGCCGCTTGGAGTTCTGGGTTACCGAGCTCCACTTCGCTATCGTCAGAGTTAAACGCTTCGTAAGGAACGAGGTCGTAGTAGTTCGGACGGGCCAGTGTGTTGGTGATCGATGCACGGATGACGGTGTTTTCCTTAGGGCTGAATCGGTACAATACCGATGGAAGAATGTTCAGGTAACTTCCTTCGCCTTCAGTTGCGGTAGCGATTTCCTCCACGATGTCGTAACGGAATCCTGAGTACGAATTGAAGGTGTTTTCACCGCGCAATCCTGCAACAAGACGGTGCTTGTCGCCCCAGTTTTGAGTGAGCATCGCGTACGCTGCAAGTACTTCTTCCGAAGCATCGTAGTTACCAGCGGCATATTCTTCAGGGATGAGTGAAGATCCGAAGGTAGCAGAGTTTTGCAAGTCGAGGTCACCGAGGTAGGTTGGGTCTATGAATTGGTTCGCGCCGCCTTCCCAGTAGCCGTCGATCAGGTAGCGATCGCCACGTTCGAACGAGTAGCCGTTTTGGTCGAGTTTCGCCTCGTTGTCGCCGTTGTTCCACTCGTATTCGGTGAAATCATTGTCGCGCACTTTTTGTTTTGTACGTACACGAGCACCAATTTTTAATGTCGTATTCGTCGATCCTTGTACCAGTGGAATTTCAAGATCAAAACGTCCGTTGAGGTCTTGATCGTACGTGAATTGGTTTTCGTTGGTCAATTCTTTAAGACCGAAATTGCTGTAGTTCGGTGCTGCGGTCGGACGCATACGTAAGAATTTGAAGTCAGAAGCATCGCTCGTCATGGTCAGCTCTACATCTTTTTCGCGCATAGAAATGTAGCGCTCGTCTGGACGTGTTTCAGAAGCACGTGCCGTATTTACTGACCAGTTCGCTTTTGCCTTACCAAACAAGTGCTCCCCGCGAAGTGCGAAATTGTTTGCGATCTGGTGCTCTAAACGGCGGTAGTTGACATCAGCGCCACCACCTTTAGTCTGACGGCGAACTTCTGCCGTGTAGGTTCCATCGCCGTTGCTTTCGATGTCTTTATATCTTAGGCGGTAACGGTTTTCCCAGTCCTTACGGTCGTTGTGAAGTGCTGTGAAGAATAGTTTGTGTCCTTTTGCAAGGTCATAGTCTAAACTCAGCGAGTACGACTGACGCAGACGGCGTACATCGTATCCACGAACCTGGTAATCCACGATAGATGGGTTGCCCTGGTCGTCAAACTCCCATTCCATCTCTGCGTTGTCCGAACCGAAGTCGTGATCGTTCACAGAAACAGAAACGATCGCACCTAGCTTATTGTCTAAGAATCTATTTCCGTAGATGGCCGCTCCAGTCCAGATGGGCTTTTGAGAAAGGAAGTTGTATCCTGTACCTCCAGTAAGCGAAAAACGCTCACGGTGTGGAGCCTGACGCGTTACGAGGTTCACTGCGCCACCGATCGCATCGGCATCCATGTCCGCAGTAACGGCTTTGTTCACGACCACCGTTTGGATCATGTCTGAAGGAATAAGATCCAGCTGTACTTGACGGTTATCGCCCTCCGCAGAAGGCATACGCTCGCCGTTTACCATCACGCTGTTGAGCTGCGGTGCAAGACCACGAATGATGATGTTACGCGCTTCACCTTGGTCGTTTTGGATGGTAATCCCAGAAATGCGCTTCAGGGCGTCCCCGATGTTTGCATCCGGTGTACGACCGATCTGATCGGCATTCACTACGTTCGTTACTCCAGTGTTTTGACGCTGGGTGCTGAGCGCTTTTGCTTGGTTTTTCAAGAAGGAACCGGTCACGATGACCTCTGAAAGTTCGTTGGTTGCTTTGGAAACCACGACTTGAAGATTAGTCACTTCCGTTGCGTCTAAAGTGATTTCTTTAATAAGTGGTTCATAACCGAAAGATGTGAAGCTTAATTTTGCTGTAGCTCCTTCGAGACCGGATAAAGTGAATTGGCCGAAGTCGTTTGTTACGGTGCTTAGTCCCGTGTTGACCTCTTTTACCAAGGCGCCTGGCATCGGGAACTGATCGTTATCGATTACGGTACCCTGCACGGCCTTGTTCTGTGCGAAAACTGCCATGCTCAGAAGCGATAGGCAGAAAATGAGTGCTCTTTTCATGTTGTTTTGTTTTGACAGTAAATCACGGCCGTTGACTTTACTCCAACATGAGTGGAATTTTAGGGTTTTGTGAGCTCGAGGTAACTAAAAGGTCACCGAGTTAACGTTTTGTAGAGGTGGAATTACGCTTAACTTATTTTACCGGTAGGGTTGAGGAAAAATAAAGACTGTACGTTTAAAGATGCTTAAATTCTTAGTGCCACTTATTGTTTTGTGTGCCGCGTGTGGCAAGGCTCCGCTGCCTGTTCCTGAGCCGGCTTATTTTTCCCTCAGCTGGGTATATGACAGTTTGACGATGGTTTCAGACTACGATTCGACGAACATTCAGGTATCCGATCCGCTCTCGGTGGAGGAGTCTTCTGGTGCTGTAGCGGCATATGACAGTGCGGCCATGGCATGGATGATCAACGATTCGGGCAATCCAGCGTCGCTTTTTCTGGTCCAAACTTCCGACGGTTCGGTGCTTCAAGAATTGGTTTTGGAAGGCGTTCAAAATATCGATTGGGAGGATGTGGCAAGTTATCAGGACACGTTAGGTCAGCGGTGGTTGTACATCGCGGATATCGGGGATAATCTCGGCTTACGTTCTAAGGTTCAGGTTTATAGATTTCAGGAACCGGAACTTTTGACCTTGCCGTTGGACGGTGCGCAAATGGCTTGGATTCCGCAGCAGCTCGATACCTTGGAGCTCACTTATCCCGGGGTTGGGCGCGATGCAGAAGCACTTTTTATCGATCCGAACGACGGAGAATTGTATGTGATCAGTAAGCGGGAAACCCGTAATGTCTTGTACCAATTCTCTCCCGACAACCCTTCGCCTTCCCTTCAGCCTCTAGGCGAATTCACCCTCTACCTCTGTACTGCAGCCGATGCAGTTGCACTGGAAAACACCGACAGCACCGCCATCATTGTGCGCAACTATGACCATCTGCTGCTGTGGACCAAACACTTTTCGGAGCCGCTCGTCACCGCCATGCAGCGCGTACCTCGCCGCATTTCTTATGCGGAGAATGAGTTGCAAGGGGAGTGCTTTTGGATGACCACACGAGGCGATGTGTTCACGGCGAGCGAAGAAAAGGGTGGAGAGCTCGGAAGAATCACGCGTTACCTGAAATAACGCAGGGGGATTCGTACCTTAGCAAACGCTTAGCCACCTTGACCCCAGCACGATTTGACTACTGTCCCACAGCGCGCTTTGCAGCGTACACTTCATTATTTTGATTTTTTTGATCATGCCCTGTCTTTGGAGGAGCTGCATCGCTTTTTGTCGGTGCCGTCTTCGGTGGAGGCAGTTCGTGATTCGGTAGCGCACGCGGTAACAGCGGGAGTGGTGGTTTTCGGGAACGGGTACTACGGTTTGCGCGCTGAAACTGTTGCGCTCCGGGCGCGGCACGAGGGCTTGAATGCTCGAAAAATGCGTTCTGCTCGCAGGATGTCTCGGCTGATCCGCATGTTTCCTTTTGTACGCGGTGTCTATTTAAGCGGTTCTTTGTCTAAACTTGGCGTGCAGTCAAAAGATGATGATTTGGACTTTTTCATACTTACTGCGCCGAGCAGGGTATGGACGGCGAAGTTGCTGCTTATTGCATTCAAGAAGGTGTTTTTGCTAGATTCGGAAAAGTATTTCTGTATCAACCTTTTGATGGATGAAACGAAGCTGGAGGTTGCCAAGCAGAACCTGTATACTGCTACGGAGGTGGTCACGCTCGTTACGTTGCGTGGCAGCGCTGGAAGGGACCGATTCCTTGCTGCGAACGACTGGGTGCAGACCTATTTTCCAAACGTGGTGCTTCCCGAATATCCTGGGGCGCCGGAGCGTAAAAATGGACTTTTGGAAGGAGCGCTTAACGTATTTTTTGGCGAGCGTTTGGAAGCCTGGGCACAGCACAAGTTTACAGCGCACATGCAGGCGCACACCGACGAGCGCGAGGGATATTTTGAGGCAGAATCGCACAGCTCAGCGTATTTTCCACAGAGCGTGGAGCAGCGATTGTTAGCACATTTAGATACTTTTGAAGATGATGAATAGAAAAGAAGTAGTGGCTGTGTTAGTGGCTGCAGTAGTGTTGTTTGTGGTGGCTTCGGTCCGCCCGGTGCGTTATGCGTCGGAAACGATATTTTTCGTGCCGCTGACCTTGTTAGAGAAGCAGATTGCTCAGAATGGAATTGGTTTTGGATCGCCTACTGAAGTGGACGCGCACATCGAACTGATGCAAAGTCCACGCATCGATCGCATCCTCTCTGGCCAATTCCCACACGAGTTCACCCTCGACATTCGCAAGACGCGCAATGGAGCAGTCGCGGCGGAAGTTACCGCTGAAGATCCGCAGCTCGCCTCGGACATTGCAAACCGTTCAGTAGCCGTGGCCGACTCTGTGAAGCAGCACATGTTGCGCCAAAATGTGGGGATGAGCTATGATGTGATCGCCGAGCGTACGGCTTCGTTGAAGACCGAAGAGCAGACCTTGCGCGGTGCGTTGGATTCATTGCGGTTCGAAGCGCAGTCAGATTCATTGGCCTTTGCAGCGCTGATTTTCAGAAAAGAACGCCAGTATGGAACGGTGGTGGTGGAGTTGACGAAGGCGGAACGGAAATTGGCCGAGCTGAAGGAATATACCTCGGCTCCGTCGCCTAAATCGTACGTGATTTCTGCAGCAGTCCCTGCGGAGCGCGCCGTAGGTTTTCCTGCTTGGTTGATCGCGCTTGTCGGCGCCCTGTTTGTGGGTGTTGCTGTGCGATTGTACGGGATTCGAGCAGCGCAAGATTGAACCTTTCGGGTAAAGATATCGCCCTTTTTTCGGTAACGCTCGCGGTGTTAGGCGGGAGTTTGTATGCGAATTGGAATTGGGAATTGGTGTGGAGCGCGTGCGGATTGCTGCTGCTCGCTTATGCCATCTTCATTAAGAACGCATTTTCTTTGGCGTACACCGGTATCGCCCTGTTGGCGCCACTTTCGGTCAAAATCGCCTTGCCGTTTGCCGACCTCTACCTACCCAGCGAATTTCTCACGGCATCCCTAGCGCTCAGCGTTGCAGCTGTGTTGCTCCTTTCGAAACAGGGCGGATTGCTGCTGAAAAACCCCTTGCCGGCACTGTGGTTGCTGACCTTTGTTCCGGGAATTATCGCCTCAGAACTCCCACAGACCAGCGTGAAATTTTTCGCGCTTAACGCACTTTTTGTAACCGCATTCTACTACGGTGGCTTGCTTTTGGCGGCGCGCGGTAACGCATTCCCATGGACCGCATTTTTAACGGGCCTCGTTCCTGTCGGTCTTTGGGGTCTGTACCAATTCTCCCGATACAACTTCAATCCCATCACCATCTCCGGCATTTTTAAGCCCTTTTTCTACAGCCATACGATGTTTGGGGCGGTAGCTGCTTTTATGGCCGCGGTGGCACTTTCCAAGGCGCGCACCCAGCGCTGGTGGCTCCTTGTCGCTCTAGTTGCCGCGGTTGCGGTGGGATTCAGCACCTCGCGTGCCGCGCTGTGGTCGCTCGTGTTTATGGGCGGACTCTTCGCATTAAGTGCACTTCCCAAGGCACTTCGAGTGGCCGTTCCCGCACTGGCGGTAGCGGGTTTTTTCGGTTTGGGGGGATGGGTGAAATTGGACGAAGCATTTACCTACAATTCCTATGAAAGCCACGATCCGCAGGCCTCGCTGGTGGAGCAGAGCATGTCGGTAACGAATGTGCAGTCGGATGCCAGTAATATCGAACGGCTCAACCGCTGGACGTCTGCGTTGGCGATGTTTAACGAGCGTCCCTTCACGGGTTTTGGCCCCGGTACGTACCAATTCACGTACATCCCCTTCCAAGACAAGCGGCTCGAAAACCGCCTCACGGTCACTAATCCCAATTCGCCCCCACCCGGGTCGGGCGGTTCCGCACACAGCGAACTACTTCTGCAGCTGAGCGAGAACGGCATTTGGAGCCCACTGATCTTTTTGCTGATGTGGGTGCGCTGGTTCTATTTTGGCTGGTTCAAACGCCCGAATCTCGCAGCCGTACTGCCGGTGTTTTTCGGCTTGAGCACCTATTTCTTCCACATGCAATTCAACAATTTCTTGAACCAATCGGTCTTTGCCTTCCTCTTTTGGGGAGCTGCAGCCTATTTGGACTATAAAATACGTTCCCAACGCGATGAGCTATTACGATAAAGTAGGCACCTACTACGACAAAGATGCTGTGGATTTTGAGCAGCGCTACCACCAAAATCCGGCGTTGCAGCGCATTCGTCAGAGCTTTCGACAGCACACAAAGTCGTACGCGCAAAGTACCGTCTTGGAGGTGGGTTTTGGGCCCGGTTTCGACCTGGTGCATTTCGCGGAGCAATACCCGGAGCGCAAATTTTACGGGCTGGACATCTCGGCTGAAATGGTGCGTTTGACTCAGGAAAAAATTGACCGCATGGGATTGCAGAACGCCTGGGTGGCACAGGGTAGCGTGGAAGACATCCCCGGCCGATTCCCCGGCGTGTCCTTCGACATGATTTATGTGTTCTTCGGTGCGCTCAACACGGTGAACGATCTTGAGGGTGCGTTCGCA
>ENA-OUOG01004345-OUOG01004345.1-marine-metagenome-genome-assembly--contig:-NODE-4345-length-12285-cov-15.385813_pt1 | contig 12285 bp, 10 predicted proteins | sample MGYA00248635_ERZ508505 | MGnify/ENA primary metagenome ERZ508505 (study PRJEB26176, sample SAMN06267871) | marine metagenome | isolation source: Saanich Inlet, British Columbia, Canada | place: Pacific...
CGCGTTGGTCGCAACCCCAAGTTTGAGGCCAAACCCCCGCAATTCCGACAGGAGCGGCAAAAGGGGAAGAACAGGGGCCATCTCGGCCTGCACGGCGCGGTCTTCAAGCCCCGAGAGCAACGCGGCAGGGTCCGCTTCGGGCAGCGCGGGGAGCATGGCTTGGAGGATTTCCTCACCCGTGCCCGCAATGGCGATGCTGGTGGGAAGAAAGCGCGAATTCCCAAGATCATAATCGATGATATCGGCCAAACGGTGCAGCAGATCGGGGTCGCCGCCTGAGAGCTCTTGCAAGACCGCCCCGCCCCAATTGCCCCAGCTTTTCTGGAAATCAAAAAGGGTTCCGTCTTTATCGAATAGGATCGCTTGCAGCTTCGTCGTCATATCTGGGCTCCGTCAGAAAGCGGGGTCAGGTCCAATTGGGCAATTGCCCTCCGGGCAAAGCGGCTCGGGCTTGCGCGATATGCTCGGGCGGCACATCAAGGCTGTTGGCACAATTCATCACCCATTCATCATTCATCAAAATGAAATCCAACACGCTGCCCAAGAAATCCGCATCCCGCGCAAGGGCGGCTTGGCGCAGATCATCTGTGCTGGCACCGCTTGCGCCCAGAAAGGTTCCCAGCAGGTCGTCATCGCTGCCAAGCCAAGCCAATGCCTTGATCGAAAAAATTTCGGCAGAATCCTGCTGCATTCCTATCACCGCCCTTCTCACTAAATGGTTTGTTAACCTTTACCGCTCAAACATGCCCTCAGTCCTAAAAGGACACTATTGGGAGTATGGAATGACCCGGCGTATACTTGTGGTAGATGATGTAGCGGCCAACCGCATTGTTATGAAGGTCAAATTACGCCAAGCCTATTTTGACGTTTTGCAGGCGGATACATCAGAAGATGCACTGGCCATTGCCCAACAGTTAAAGCCCGACCTCATCATTCTTGATATGGGCATGACCGATGCCGATGGGGTGAACCTTTGTGAACGGCTCAAGGCAGAGCCTGCAACCGCCTATATTCCGGTCATTCTGGTCACCACCCTCAATGATCAGGCCAGCAAAATTAGGGGCCTTCGCATGGGGGCGGATGATTTTCTTACCAAACCCGTGGATGAGCTGACCCTGTTGGCCCGCGTCAGATCGCTTTTGCGCGCGGGCGAGGCGCAAAGACTGCTATCAGCCCGCGACGAGGCCTGTGCAGGCCGCGGCATGAGCGACCCCGCCGCCACATTTCATGGCCCCGCCAATATCGCAACTGTCACGACCTCCCATTCCAAGCCTGATCACTGGACATCGACACTGTCCCGCCATTTGAGGGATCGCATCTCAATCCTTACCTGTGACGAAGCGCTGGCGGCGGTGGAATTGCCCGACCGTTTGATGCCCGATATATTCATCATCCCCGTCGATCTGGTCGAGCGGAATGACGGGCTGCGCCTTTTGGCTGATCTGCGCTCACGCGGGCATCGCTGTTCGGCACAGACCATAATCCTGCTGCCCGAAGGGGACACGGAGCGCGCGGCCATGGCGCTTGATCTAGGCGCGGGCGATATCCTTTATCATCCGCTGGATCGCGATGAACTGGTTCTGCGGGTTGCGCATCAACTCAGACGCAAGCGCCAGACCGACCGTCTAGAGGCAAGCGTGCAGGAAGGCCTTGAGATGGCGGTGACCGACAGCCTGACGGGCCTTCACAATCGCCGATACGCCATGCATCACCTTGAAAAAATGGGGCAAAGCGGTGCGGGCCTGACGGTGATGATGCTGGATTTGGACCATTTCAAACAGATCAATGACCGCTTTGGCCATGCCTCGGGCGATAAGGTTCTGGCCGCCATCGCGCGCCGCCTGTCGGCCCATACGCAAAACACCGATCTTCTGGCGCGGATCGGTGGAGAGGAATTTCTGCTGGCATTCAATGGCGCAAACCGCGCCATCGCCTTTGATATCGGAGAGCGGTTGCGCCATGCCGTCGGGGCCGAGCCTATTCAACTCTCCGCAGGCGGCCCCCAAATCCGTGTGACCTTGAGCGTGGGGATCGCGCTGACCCAAGGGCAGACCAACAGTGCCGAAGCATTGCTTGAACAGGCCGATCGCGCGCTCTACCGCGCGAAAGCCGAGGGGCGCAATGCCGTAACAATGTTTGCCGCCTGATGCTGCCCTAGGCCGCCTGTCACCCCGCCTCTGCGCGCAATTCATCGCGCAGGAAACGGCGCAGGATTTTGCCCGATGCTGATTTTGGCACCTGATCCACAAAGCGGATTTCAGCGGGCAATTTATACTTCGCCAAGCACCCTTCGAGATAGGTCGTGATCACGCCTGCATTTCCTGTAACGCCCTCGCGCATCACCACGAAAGCGATTGGCAACTCCCCCGCTTCCTCATCCGCCTTGCCGACAACGGCGGCATCAATGATATCAGCGTGATTGATCAAAATCTCTTCCAATTCGGCAGGTGCAACTTGGAAGCCTTTATATTTGATCAATTCTTTCAAACGGTCACGAATGAACATGAACCCGTCTTCATCGATCACCGCCAGATCACCTGTGCGCAACCATCCGTCTTCGGTCTTGGTCTCGGCAGTGGCACTTGGGTTGTTGAGATAGCCCTTCATCACTTGCGGCCCGCGCACCCATAGCTCGCCTTCCGCGCCTGCTGCCAAGTCTTTGCCGGTCTCGGGGTCCACGATGCGGCATTCGGTCGAGGGCACGGCCTGCCCGCTGGAGCCGTGACGGATATCGGGCGCTTTGGTCATATGGCTGATCGGGCTGAGTTCCGTCATCCCGTAACCTTGGACCGAGCGCGCGCCAAAACGCGTGCCAACCGCAGCTTCGGTTTCAGGCCCAAGCGGCGCCGCGCCCGAGAAAATCTCCTCGACGGAAGATAACTCGAATTGATCGACCAGAGGATGCTTGGCCAAAGCCAAAGCCACGGGCGGCACAATATAGAGCCGCGTGGCCCGATGCTCATCCACCAGTTTGAGGAACAGCTCCAGATCAAAGCGCGGCATGGTTACGATGCGTGCGCCCTCGGACAGGAACAGGTTCATCAAAACCGTCATGCCATAGATGTGAAAGAAGGGCAGGAAGGCAATCGCCGTGTCATGCGGTTTGATCCGAGAGATCACCGCCGATTGATCCACATTCGCCACCAGATTGCGATGGGTCAGCATCACGCCTTTGGGCCGCCCCGTGGTGCCCGATGAATAGGGCAGAACCACGATGTTTTCCGTAGCCACGATCGGGGCTTGGTCGGCCAAAGGCTCGCCCATCAGATCGCTGAGATCGCGCAGACCATCCCCGCCGCCGATCACGACCAATTCAGACGCCTCCGTGCCCTCCATTGCCTCACGCGCGACATCCACAAAAGCGGGGATCGTCACCATCATGACAGCGCCCGAATCCTGCAATTGGTGGCGGATTTCCGGTGCGGTATAGGTGGGGTTGATCGTCGTGACCGTTCCGCCCGCAAAGGCCACGCCGTGAAACACGAGGACATATTCAGGCATATTTGGCGCCAAAAGCGCGATCACTTTGCCAGGTGCAAGACCCTCGGATGTCAGCCCGCCCGCCAGCGCCTGTATCTGCTGCTTGAGGGCATGGCCAGTGAAGCTTCGCCCCGTCGGCCCCTCAATCAGCGCCACCTCATCGCCGCGTGCATCCAGACCTTCGAACAAACGTTCCGTGACCGAGATATCGCGCAATGCAACCGTGCCATGCAGGCTTTGAAATGCAGTCATATGTCCTCCCTTGCGCTGGTTGTGGTCCAGCGTCAGGAGAGCAGCCTAGCAGGATTTTCGGATTTGAAAATCCAAATGTAAGACAATTGAAAAAATCGGACTATTCCGTCCAATCGGCTTTGCGCTTCTCGAAAAAGGCCGCGATGCCTTCTTTGGCCTCGGGATGTTCCCAACGATCTACCAGGGCCTCGATGCTGGCGGTGATGGCCGCCTCATCCAAAGGGGCCCCCAAACGGGCCACCAAAGCCTTGCCCGCCGCCACGGCCGCAGGTGCCGCAGACAGATAAGGGGCGATCTCGCGCTCAACCGCTGCATCCAGATCATCCGGCGCCACGACCCGCGCCAGCAAATCCAAGTCCTGCGCCTCTGCCGCGCCAAAGACACGGCCCGAGAAAAACACCCGCCGCGCTTTCGCAGGCCCCATCCGCGCCACCACATAAGGCCCGATGGTCGCGGGGATCAAACCCAGACGCACCTCGGTCAGCCCGAATTTGGCACCCTCAACCCCAATCGCGACATCACAGACCGAGATCATCCCGACACCGCCACCCAAGGCCTGCCCCTGAATGCGGCCAACCAAAGGTTTCGGCATCCGGTCCAAGGCACCCAGCATATCGGCCAGCTTGCGAGCCTCGCGCGCACGGGTTGGGCCATCCGCCTCGATCTGGTCGCGCATCCAAGCCAGATCACCACCCGCGCAAAAACTGGCCCCCTCGCCCGTCAGCACCACCACGCGCACCTTGGGATCAGCGCCCAAATCTGCCGCGGCTTGGGTCATGTCTGCAATCATCCGGGCGTTGAGCGCATTGTGTTTCTCGGGCCGCGCCAAAGTCAGCGTGGCCACCCCGCGCGCATCCCTGTCGATCCGGATTGTCGTCATCTTCCGCCCTCTTCTTGCGGCCCACGCATGGCGCGCGCCATTTCTGCCGCTTTGGCCAGAACCGCCCCGTCCAGCCCAGTTTCATAGCCCAATGCATCCAACCGCAAGGCCACCGCCTCGGACGCGACATTTCCCTGCGCACCCGGTGCATAAGGGCAGCCCCCCAAACCCCCGACCGAGGCATCGAATACGCGTAGCCCCCGCGCCAGAGAGACCTCGATATTCTCAAGTGCCCGCCCGCTTGTATCGTGGAAATGCCCTGCCAGACGGGGGGCAGGCATCTCCTCCAAGACGGTTTGCAGCATCGCATCCACCCGCTCGGGCAGCCCTTGCCCGATTGTGTCACCAAGCGAGATTTCATAAGCGCCCAAATCCCGCAAAGCCGCCACAACGCGGGCCACCTCTTGCGGGGCAACTGCGCCATCAAAAGGGCAATCAGTGACGCAAGAGACATAGCCGCGCATCGGCAGGTCATGGGCCTTGGCCGCCTCAGCCACGGGGGCAAACCGCGCAAGGCTGTCTTCGATGCTGGCATTGAGATTGGCCCGAGAGAACCCTTCCGAGGCGCTTGCAAAAATTGCAATCTCATCAGCCCGCGCGGCAATCGCGGCCTCAAACCCCTTCATATTGGGCGTCAGCGCGGCATAGGATATTCCCTGCCCGCGTTTGATGCCTGCCAGAACCTGCCCGCTATCGGCCATTTGCGGCACCCATTTGGGGCTTACGAAACTGGCCACTTCGATCCGCCGAAATCCTGCCTGAGACAGCAGATCAATCAGCGCGATCTTTTCGCGCGTGGGGATGGCACGGGCCTCGTTTTGCAACCCGTCGCGCGGCCCAACCTCGAATATTTCGACATATGGCTTCATGGCCGTCTCATCCCTTCACAGCACTGGCCGCTCATGCCTCAAGCGGCCAAGGCGCGTAATAGTCACGCGTATAGAGCCGCGTTCCCCCGTCAATCGGGCGGCTGGCCATGAAAGCAGGACGCGCCGTGATCCGCTCATACCAGTCTTGCAGGGCTGGAAATGGGTCAAGCTTGGCAAAATGGCGGCCCATATAAATGGCTTGCCCCACAGCAATATCAGCCGCCGAGAACCCGCCATCCAGCAGATAGTCCCGCCCCTGCAAACGCGCCTCGACCACGCTAAAGCATTTGGCAAGACGCTTGGCCTCAAGATCCATGATCAGGGGTGAGCGCATGTGGTCCTCATAGAGTACAATATGCTGCTGCGTCAGGGTGGCGGCATGCTGGCTGATTGTCTCGGAGAAATGCAGCCAGACCAGCCATTGCCCCCGCTCGGGATCGCCCGCGTTGCGACCAAACCCCGCTTCAGGGAAGCGATCACATAGAAATTCGGCAATCGCGCCTGTCTCCCATAAAGTCTCACCCTCAATTTCCAAGGCGGGCACGCGGCCCGCAGGATTGAGCGCGCGGAATTCAGGGCTGCGCAGGCTCTTGTCAAAGGGCCAATCCACCAACTCAAAGGGCACACCCAATTCATGCAGTAACCAAAGCGAACGCATGGAGCGCGTCTGTGCGCAATGATGCAAACGGATCATGTCAGTCCTCCTCCTCAAGTGTGATCAAGGGTGAACCTGCCTCAACCTGATCGCCTGCTTGCACCAAAAGCTGGTCAACCACTCCGTCACGCCCTGCAATCAGGCTATGCTCCATCTTCATAGCCTCCAGAACGGCCAATCGGTCACCTTGCGCCACTTTTTGCCCCTGACCCACAAAGATGGCTTTCACCAATCCAGGCATCGGGGCTGTCACGCGGCCCCCGCCTGCAGTGGCACTTGCTGCAACCTCAAGGGGATCAACCCGCGCAAAATGATAGCCATCGCCCCAGAACACCGAAACCCCTGCGTCATGGGTCACAATCGCGGCCTGTGTTTTCGCGCCATCCACATACCACGCATCCTCGCGCGTGATGTCATGGCTGGTCTCGTCCAGATAAACGCGAAAATGGCTGGCCCCCAAGGTTTCAACGCCGACCTCGATGATCTCATCTTCATGCAGCAGTTTCACGCTTTGGCGCAGCGGGCCCCATAGGTGAAACCCTTGCAAACCCGAGGCTTCGGCATCCAGCCCCATCGCGCCAAGCGCTGCAAGCGCTTTGGTGCGGCTGCAAGGCTGGGGGGGCTCCGTCAAAGCCGCGCCCTCACGCTCGATCAAATCAGTATCAACCTCGCCGCGGCCAAAGCCTGCATGGCCAGCCAAACGCCGCAAAAAGGCAAGGTTTGTGACTGATCCCGCCACTTGCGTCTGCGCCAATGCCTGCTGCAATTTGGCCAAGGCGCTCTCGCGTGTGGGACCATGGGTGATGATTTTCGCGATCATCGGATCATACCAAGGGCTGATTTCATCGCCCTGTCTTACGCCCGTGTCACTGCGGGCAGCCTCGCAAAACTGCAGATGCGTCAGACGGCCTGTTGCAGGCAAAAACCCTTTGGGCACATCCTCGGCATACAGCCGCGCTTCAAAGGCATGGCCCGCAAGCGTCACATCCTCCTGCCCCAAGGGTAATGCCTCGCCAGCGGCCACGCGCAATTGCCATTCGACCAGATCAATACCCGTGATCGCCTCGGTCACAGGATGCTCCACCTGAAGCCGCGTATTCATCTCCATGAACCAGAACCCATCGGGCCGAAGCCCGTCTGCCCCGTCCACAATGAACTCAACCGTACCTGCCCCTGCATAACCGATCGCCTCAGCCGCGCGCACCGCCGCCTGCCCCATCGCATCCCGTATCTCGGGGGTCATGCCAGGTGCTGGCGCTTCTTCGATCACCTTTTGATGGCGCCGCTGCAACGAGCAATCCCGCTCGAACAAATGCACTGCACTTTGGCCATCTCCAAAGACCTGCACCTCGATATGGCGCGGCTTGGAAATCAGCTTTTCTATAAGAACATCATCATTGCCAAAAGCGGTCGCCGCCTCGCCGCGCGCGCTCTCCAGCGCCTCGGCAAAATCCTCCGCCGCCATGACCTTGCGCATCCCCTTGCCGCCCCCACCTGCCACGGCCTTGATCAAAACGGGATAACCGATCAGGGCCGCCTGCTCAGCCAGATGCGCCTTGTCTTGAACCGCCCCGTGATAACCAGGCACGACAGGAACCCCTGCCTTCTCCATCAAGGCTTTGGCCGCATCCTTCAGGCCCATGGCACGGATCGCCGCCGCCGATGGCCCCACAAAAACCAGACCTGCGGCTTCAACCGCTTCAACAAAATCAGGGTTCTCCGACAAAAACCCATAGCCTGGATGGATCGCCTGCGCGCCTGTGCTGTGCGCCGCGGCAATAAGTGCATCCTTGCGCAAATAACTCTGAGAGGGTTTCGCGCCACCGATATGAACGGCCTCATCGGCCATCGCCACATGGCGCGCGCGCACATCCGCATCGGAATAGACCGCCACCGTCCCAATCCCCATGGCCCGCGCCGTCTCGATGATACGGCAGGCAATCTCACCCCGATTGGCGATCAGTATTTTGCGAAACATCATCTCTCCCTCACGCGTGCGTCTTCATCTTTCCAAAAATACGAAAATCCAGCCTCACATCCTGAACACACCATAACGGGTCTCGGGGATCGGCGCACAAAGCGCGGCTGAAAGCGATTGGAACAAGACCTCACGCGTTTTGCGCGGGTCAATCACCCCGTCATCCCACAGCCGTGCGGAGGCATAGAGAGGGTGGCTCTGCTCTTCAAACATCTCGATGGTGGGGCGCTTGAACTCGGCCTCCTCCTCGGTGGACCAGTCCTGCCCTGCCCGCTCCAAAGCATCGCGCTTGACCGTGGCCAGAACACCTGCCGCCTGCGCCCCGCCCATGACCGAGATACGGCTATTTGGCCATGACCACAGGAAGCGCGGGCTATAGGCGCGCCCTGCCATGCCGTAATTCCCCGCCCCGAATGAGCCGCCAACCAGCATGGTGATCTTGGGCACCTCGGTCGAGGCGACAGCCGTGACCATCTTCGCCCCATGACGCGCGATCCCCTCATTCTCATAGCGCCGACCAACCATGAAACCGGTGATATTTTGCAAAAAGACCAAGGGGATTTTCCGCTGACTGCACAGCTCGACAAAATGCGCAGCTTTCTGCGCACTTTCCGAAAACAACACCCCGTTATTGGCCACAATCCCGACAGGGCATCCCATGATATGGGCAAAGCCCGTGACGATGCTTTCCCCAAAACGGGCTTTGAATTCATCAAAGCGGCTGCCATCCACCACCCGCGCGATCACTTCGCGGATGTCATAAGGGGTCGAGAGGCTGGCAGGCACCACGCCCAAAATCTCTTCGGGGTCATAGGCAGGCGCTTCAGGGCTTTGCCAGTCGACGCTCACAGGCTTGCGGCGGTTCAATTGCGCCACGGCTTGGCGCGCCAAAGCCAGCGCATGGGCGTCATCCTCGGCCAGATAATCCGCCACACCCGACAGGCGCGTATGCACATCGCCGCCGCCCAGATCCTCGGCGCTGACGACCTCGCCCGTGGCCGCCTTGACCAAAGGCGGGCCTGCCAGAAAAATTGTGCCCTGCTCCTTCACAATAATCGAGACATCCGACATCGCAGGCACATAGGCCCCGCCCGCCGTGCAACTGCCCATCACCACCGCGATTTGCGGGATATTGGCCGCACTCATCCGCGCCTGATTATAGAAGATACGCCCGAAATGATCCCTGTCGGGGAACACCTCGTCCTGTTGGGGTAAGTTCGCGCCGCCGCTATCGACCAGATAGATACAAGGCAGATGGCATTGCGCCGCGATCTCTTGGGCGCGCAGATGTTTCTTGACCGTGATCGGGAAATAGGTGCCGCCCTTGACCGTCGCGTCATTGGCCAGAACCATGACCTCTTGGCCATGGACATGGCCCACACCCGCAATCGCCCCGCCGCAAGGGGCTGCATTGTCATACATTCCGTGGCCCGCTGTGGCCCCAACCTCCAAAAAGGGGGAGCCCGCATCCAGCAAATTCGCCACACGCTCACGCGGGAGCATCTTGCCACGACTGACATGGCGGGCGCGGGATTTCTCGCCACCGCCCTGTGCTGCAAAACCCGCGGCCTCTGCGACCACGCCAAGCGCCTCCAAATGGGCCGCGCGATTGGCTTGGAACTCTTGCGAGCCTGTCAGGATATTTGATGTGAGTTTCATATCATGCGCCTCATTCCGTTGCTCTTGATCTCTCGCCTGCTCATGTATCTGCCTCTGCGCTTGCGCGCGCCTTCAGCGCCTTGCGGATCACCTTGCCCGTCACCGTCATCGGCAAAGCCTCCAGAAAGGCGATCTCGCGCGGGTAGGAATAGCCCGCCAAGCGCGATTTGACCCAGTCCTGCAACTCCGCCTCGCTCGCCTCCGCGCCTTGCTTTTTGACCACATAGGCTTTCACAATCTCGGTCCTGAGCGCGCAGGGTTTACCGACCACTCCAACAGTCGCCACAGCAGGATGGGTGAGCAGGCAATCCTCGATCTCGGCAGGGCCGATCCGATAGCCCGAGGAGGTGATCACATCATCCTCGCGTCCGACAAAGCGCAGATAGTCACCATCCCAAATCCCGCGATCGCCCGTGATCATCCAATCGCCACGAAATTTCTGCGCGGTCTCCTTGGGCCTTTGCCAATAGCCAAGCATCATCGAGGCCGAGCCGCGCCGCACGGCGATCTCCCCCTCGCTTTTCGTGGGCTGACCCTCGGCATCAATCACCGCCAGATCATGTCCAGCCACAGGCTTGCCGATGCAGCCCCCCTTGGCAGGGAAAATCGCGCCACAGGATGAGGCGATCATATTGCATTCGGTCTGGCCGTAGAATTCATTGATCTCAAGCCCGAAGGCGCGCCGCCCCCAAGCCAGCATCTCCTCGCCCAAAGGCTCACCCCCTGAGGCGACCGAGCGCAAACCGCCAATCTCGACATCCGCCGCCTTGAGCATGCGCAAAGCAGTTGGCGGGAAGAACACATTGCGTATCTTGGCCTGTGCAATAATGCGCGCACACTCATCGGGCGTGAATTTCTCCAGCCGTGCGGCAACCACGGGCACGCCCAAGGCAAGCCCCGGCATCAGCACATCAAACAGCCCGCCAATCCACGCCCAATCGGCTGGGGTCCAGATCATGTCATCGGCTGCGCCCAGAAAATCATGGCTCATCTCGACGCCGGGCAGATGGCCTGTCAGCACGCGGTGGCCATGCAGCGCGCCTTTCGGGCTGCCTGTTGTGCCACTGGTATAGATCAGAACCGCCGCATGCTCGCAGCTCGTTTGCACCATTTCAGGCACGTCTGCGGCAAGCGGCTCCTCTTCTGGCAGCACGATATCGAGATCAAAATCCGCCAGCATATCGCGCCCTTGCGCATCCGTGATCACGCAGCGCGCGCCACTATCGGCCAGCCTTGTGCGCAGCGCATCGGTCTTGAACAATTTGAACAAAGGCACCGAGATCGCGCCAATCCACCAGATCGCGATATGGGCCGCCGCACAATACATATCCTGCGACCGCAACACGCCAACACGGTCTCCACGACGCAACCCGCGCTCCCGCAGCGTAGCGGCCAAGCGGCCTGCCATATCGCGCAATTGGCCATAGCTGACATCCTGCCCCGCCCCAAGATCGCGGATCGCCAAAGCCTGCTCGGGGTGGTCCAGAACTTGGGCGGCCATGTTCAATTGCGCGGGCAAATCCCATTCGAAGCCACGGTAAAGCTGCTCATAGGGCGCGCGGGTCAACATGCGGGCACCCCTCTCAGGTCTGCGGTTCTCCATCTAGAATATCGGGCTCGATCTCCAGCAATCGCCCCAAATCGTCGACGGGATAGGCAAAGCTCTGCTCGGGCCCTTCGCAGAACACGACCAAGCGCACCTGCTCCAGCGCCGAGGGGCGCGCATAGCAATCGGTCAGCGCACCGCCCGTATCCGCGACATAGGCCTGCGCGATGCGTGTGATGATCTCGGTCTCGGAGGGCGGGATATGGCGCAAGCCAACCCAAAGCGCCAAGAGACCTGCCAATCCACAGATCACCGCCAAACTCAGCGCGATATTGCGCGGCATGTGCTTGCCCCTTTTCCTGTGCCAGATATGCGATCATCGCGTCATGCTCCCAGCATGCATCAAGACATAGAGGCCATCAATTCGCGGCCAACCAACATGCGACGAATTTCCGAAGTGCCAGCCCCGATTTCCATCAATTTCGCATCGCGGAACAGGCGGCTGACGGCACTGTCATTCATAAAACCAGCCCCGCCCATGGCCTGCACCGCCTGATGCGCGACCACCATCGCCTCCTCCGAGGCATAGAGCACACAGGCCGCTGCATCCTGCCGCGTGACCTCACCGCGATCGCAGGCCTTGGCGACCTCATAGACATAGGCGCGTGCGGAATTCATCTTGGTGTACATATCCGCGATTTTGCCCTGCATCAGTTGGAAATTGCCGATGCTTTGGCCGAATTGCTTGCGCTCGACCATATAGGGCATGATCTCGTCCAGACAGGCGGCCATGATACCTGTGCCGATGCCCGAGAGGACCACGCGCTCGTAATCAAGGCCCGACATTAGAACAGCAACGCCGCGCCCTTCCTCGCCCAAGACATTCTCGAAGGGCACCTCGACATCGTCAAACACCAGTTCGGCGGTGTTGGAGCCGCGCATCCCCAGCTTGTCGAAATGCGCACT
>ENA-OUOG01004347-OUOG01004347.1-marine-metagenome-genome-assembly--contig:-NODE-4347-length-12280-cov-9.049906_pt1 | contig 12280 bp, 15 predicted proteins | sample MGYA00248635_ERZ508505 | MGnify/ENA primary metagenome ERZ508505 (study PRJEB26176, sample SAMN06267871) | marine metagenome | isolation source: Saanich Inlet, British Columbia, Canada | place: Pacific...
CAAGCAATCGAACAACTATATGCAAATGGTCAAATATCACAAGAAGACTATGATGCACAAAAAGGCGCACTAGATGAGCGTCAAGCAATGATTAATCAGCACAAAGAAGAAGCAAATCGTGTCGCTGAATTAAACGAATTAAGAAGACTTAAAGGGCAAGAATACAATACACTTCAGCAAGCCATTCAAGGAATGGAAGAGCAAGGTATTGAAGTCAATCAGGCAATGTACGACCAATTAGAAGTCCTTGAGCAAGAGTATTACAACCACAACGAAGCATTTAAACAAGCAAGCGCAGACTTACAAAGAAGTGTAGACCCGACTTGGTATCAATCAATGTCTGATACTATTTCAGCAACATATGACAGTCTTGTTGTTGCGGCTGGTAATGCTATGGGTGCTGTTAAAGAAGGTTGGGAAACAACTAAAGTAGCACTAGCAGAAAAAGCGGCAGTTCTTCAAGCAACATTTATTGAGAAGTGGGACAGTGTAAAAGCGGCTGTATCACAAGGACTTGATAAAGCAGGCGAAATGATTAGCGATGCAAAAACCTATATTACAGGTGCTATCGCTACTGGACTTGATTACGTTGATGAGACTTTCGGTATTACTGAAAAAGTGGATATGCTTAAAGCAGAAGCAAGTGAAGCATTAGACAAAGCAGGTCAGATGATTAATGACGGTGCAGACTTTGTTACTACACAGATTGCTACTGGGCTTGATTATGTTGACGAAACATTTGGCATTACTGAAAAAGTGGATATGCTTAAAGCAGAAGCAAGTGAAGCATTAGACAAAGCAGGCACAATGATTTCTGATGGCGCATCATTTGTTACTGAACAAGTTGGTGAAGGACTCACATTCTTAGATGAAACATTCGGCATCTCAGGTAAAGTAGAACAAGTTAAAAGTGTTGTCGGTGGTGTAATTGAATCCGCTGGTACAATGATGAGTGATGCAGGTGCGAAGATTTCTGAAACTGTTGGTGCGTCTTTAACATATGTCGATGAAGCATTTGGTATTTCAGAGAGAGTTTCGCAAGTCAGAAGTAATGTATACAATACTATCACTTCAGCAAAAGACTTCATGGGAGATGCTTACAATACTATCTCAGACGGATTGTCAGAATACGAAGGGATTTTGAGCGGACCAATCGATGCACTTGGTGGTATGGTTGAAGGCGCATTCAGCGCACTGGGTGATGCTGTTAGTTGGATTGGTGATACATTCAGTGGTATTACTGACACTATCGGTGGCTGGTGGGATAGTGCTAAAGGGTTAGTTGGACTTGGTTCAGACCCCGAAGAAGTAGAGCAAATTCTTGCAATGTCAAGTGGTGAAAGAGAAGCATCACTAGCAGAAGCAAGAGCGAGTGCTGGTCTACCTCCAGTTGGTAGTAATGCGACAGTTGAAGAAACTCAAGCAATGACTTATCAAGCACTACAAGACCGTGGGTTTGAAGACGAAGAGATTTCTAATATCATGGGCATGATACAAGGCGAAAGCGGATTTGTGCCTCAAGCAGAAGGTTCTTATAGAAATACTTCTAACGAGAGAATCCGTGAAGCAATGGGACGTAGAGCGTCTGGATATTCAGATGAACAACTCACCCAATTGAAGGGTGACGATAGAGCATTCTATGATGCAATGTATCCTGAACTAGGTGGTTACGATTATCGTGGTCGTGGTATCATTCAATTGACTGGTGAAGATAACTATCGTAGAATGGGCGAACAACTTGGTGTCGACCTTGTTAATAACCCAGAACTTGCAAATGACCCAGAGATTGCGGCACAGATTGCGGCACAATATATGGAAGACCGTCAACGTGGACAAGACTTTACACAGATGGGTGACGTATACGAAAGTGTATATGGTATTGACCCAAGAAATATGAGTGCTGGTGCAAGTAGAGATATGCGTATGCAAAACTTAGCAACACGTTCTGGTTACTCAGATAGATTTGCTGAAAGAATTGCATCGGGTGAACTTACTGGACTTCCTGCAGGAGCAGGGCAAGTACCATTCCCAGAAGTTCAAGCAGAAGCGGCACCAGACTTAGCACCCCAAATGCTTACAAGCGAAAACAGAAGTGCAGAACAAATTGCGGCAGAGTTAGAAGCGTTACAAGGTTCTGGCGGTGGCGAAACAAATATTGCTACTTCACAAACAACTATTGCTAACCAAACATCTGAAACATATTCAGCAATGCCTCAAGCAAGGGCGCAACAAACTCCTCAACGTTGGAGTTTATTTGGCTGGTAAAAAAAAGAGGGAAGCATTTCTGCTCCCCTCTCACTCTACTTACTAGTTGTCACATTACCTGATACCTGACGTATCCCAGTCATAACCGCTGTGACTAGCGGATTCTTGTTTAGTCATCCTCTGCCAATTGTGCAAAGTAAGACAATGTATCGTCATCATCGTCAGAAGTCGCTACATCTGCGGCAGTAGCAGTAGCAGTGGCTTTCTGAGGTTCTGACTTAAATGCTGGTTGAAAAGATTGCTGTGCAGGTTCTTCTGCGGCGGCATTCATACCAGCGGCGGTTGATACACCCAAGACTTTATCAAGTCGGGCTTTCAACTCATCGTATGACTTAAAGTTCTCAGGCTTCACAAACTCTTCTAGTGAGTGTTGTGTTTTCCATAGACCTTCAAGTGCATCATCGTCACCAGACAATAGTGCAGTTTGACTATCAAACTCAGACTTGTCGTAGTTACGATATCCTTCTACCTGACGAATTTTCAGTTTGAAGTTAGCACCTTCCCAAAAATCGAATGGGTTCAAAGGTGTCTCATCTTCAAATGCAGGGTTCATTGCTTCAGTAATCTTATCAAAGATTTTCTTACCGAATTGATACAAGAACACTTGACCTTCATTCTCAGGACGCTTTGGGTCACTGACAACTACGATGTTGGCAATGTACTTCAGTCTACGTTTCTGCTTACGAGCAATTTCTTTGTTCGCTTCAACGCCTGAATTCCAAAGTTTAGAATTGTATTCCGATACAGGGTCTTGCTTACCAACTGTGGTCAGCGAGTTCTCAATGTACCAGCCACCTGGACCTTGAAACCCGTGGTCGAATACACGAACCCACGGAAGGTCTTCACCTTCGGGTGCTGGCAAGAACCGAATGACTGCGTAACCGTTACCTGCTTTATCTACTTCAGGCTTCCAGAAGCGGTCTTCAGTGTTGTTAGATGTTTTTGGGGATGATTGCTTCTCAAGTGCTTCAGCGAGTTGCTTGAAGTTACCAGAAGACTTTTTAAGGGATGCAAAAGACATAATTGTGTTTCTCCGTATTTAAGTTATATTGCTGTATTGCTTTGTATAGTTTTGTGTCACATCATTCATAATATACCACATTATTTATACACCACAAATATACAACATTTTTAATCAAATGTCAAGGGAATTATATAAAAATTTCCTTCATTTGTGATTTAACTTTGCGAACATCGATGTTCACAAAACCTTGGTACTTCTTAATTCGTTTACGAACATCTGGGTATAGAATATCATCATCTACCTTTTTGTCCCAACGCTTTAAGAATTCGAACACCCTATCCATCGCAATCAATGTTTCAATTTCGATTTCATTCTGAAGATATAACTGCAACAGAATAGGGTGTTCATTCTCTCGGACTTCAAACAACTTATCAAAAGATAAATCATTCTCGTCCATGTGCGAAAGAATGTTTTGAAAGTCTGACTTAATAATATAGGACAAAGACTGTATTTTCTTTTGCCATTTCGAATAAGTCTCAAAGTGCTTCTCATCAAGCAGACTTCCAACCCACACTTTCTCATCAACAAGAAAGTTCGACACTAAAAAGTTTTTGAGACCTTCTTTATCGTTAGGGAATTTCTTACCCAACTTAGTAAAGAAAAACTTGTCTCTTCTTTTTAGAAACGTACTCTCTTTTGCTGATGTACGACCATTATACTTGATATAATCATAGTTGTCAAGGGTAAAATGGTTTTTCAACGCAAGATATTGACAATATGCTTCGTATCCAGTCATGGTCATAGAGGTAGTTGATTGATTTTCGGTAACATATTCATGTTGCGAAACTCACTCTCAACAATCACCTTTGTTCTATCATCAAGTAGTTGACCAACATCTTCAATGTCAATGTCGTTCTCCTCACATAGTTTGATAATAGCATCGACATATTCCATGTCATATCGTGTTACATACTTATGTAATCGTACATTAAATTCTTCTTTTTTCATAGGTATTTCTATTTCAATGTTAAACATTATAAATCCTCTGCAAGTGGAAAGATACTTGCGATTACTTTTGCACAAGCATGTGCGATTTCCATGTGTTCTTTTTGAGTGCCGTTAGCACCACGAAGTTCAATATAATGAACCCAAGAACGAAGTGTACCGTTCATATACAAACGTGTCTTTGTATTACCTTCAGGTAGAACTGCCCGTGCTTGTTCTTTTGCAATACCGTTATCAATCGCCCATTCATATGTTCGCTTTGCGAGGTCAATAACTTCTTGTTGTGCTTCTGCCCAAGTCTCTGCAATAATACGTTGGGTTGCGTCTGTCGTATCAATATCGATAGAGTTTTGACGGTTCTTAGTATCTTGCAATCGTGCTTCTCTGATAACGAACTGGTCACCCATTGATGCAGGGTCAGCATATCGTTGTGAGAATTCTTGGAATGCAAACGAACGGTGACGTACAATCTGGTGTGCAATGTCACGGGTAGTATCAATCTCTAAACAAGCAGACACCATTTCTAGTGGTGACCAGTGTGCATGTTTGATTAGATACTTAATTAGTTTTTCAGATGTTTCACTGTTCATCTGATTTGCAGGATTCGAAACCCTAGCACAATATGCGATTAGTTCTTGTACGTTATCAAGCCCAATGAAATCGCCCTCTGGGACTTGCGAATACGAAATTAGTCTAACTGTCATGTCTTCTCCTATTTGTAAAAAATATGTGTGTCAATCTTCGCAGTCTTCACAAAAGACTTTGCCCAGAATGGTGTTACATAGTCTGCATGATAATACACGGCTCCGTCTGTAATGTCAAGGGTTAATTCATCTTTTTTCCACAAAGTATATAGTGTAGTTGCAATCTGCTTAGATTTATCCCACGTTACACCTTCATATGGGTCGTCTGCTTTTCCGTCACACCACCAAGAGAATTGACACTTGTTTCGAATAGGTACTTGCACATTGGGGTCTTTCCAAGATGCTTTCGTAGGACCTTGATGAACTACTTCGCAAATAGTGTTTGGGAATTTCGAACTTGCTACCCGATTGAATACAACGTTTGCTACAGCCATCTTGCCTGCGTTACTCTCAATACCTGCTTCGAAGTATATGTTCAGTGCAAGACACTGCAATTCTTCAGGTACTAAATCTTCTTCTACAGTGATTGGTTGCGCTTGACTAAACGCCAATCCAGTAAACACTACTATGAAGAATGTCATAATTGACAACAAAACTTTACTCATATCTGCTCTTTCTTTTATGTTAGGATACAAATATACGCTATTTTTACCAATTTGTCAAGGGTTATTTTTATAAATAGTTGTAATTATTTTCGTTACTGCCATTTCGAATAATTCAATATGCATACAATCGTGTGTGCTGACATATAGGACAAAGACATGTTTAAAGCAAAATCACTGCTACCCATTGCGGTATTGGCTGTTATCGCTATTGCATCTAATGCTATAGCGCAGGATGCTATTGTCACCGACAATACTAACACTAACACTACAACTGTGAATAGTACGACAGACAATACAAATACCAATGTAAATACTAGCACCAATACCAATACCAACACAAATACTAACACCAACACTAGTACGATTGATGCAACAAATACAAACATCAATACGAACACTAGTACCATCAATGCTACGAATAATAACAACAACGTTAATACTAGCACATCAACTACTACAAACACCAATAATAATATTCTATCTGGTGGTACTAATAATACCAATACAAACACAAATGTAAACACCAGTACAAGTGATATTACTAGTAACAACACAAATACAAATAATAACACAAACAATACAACCGTGAATGAAACTTCGAATGCTACTATTAACAGCACTTCGAATAATACAAACACGAATAATAATACAAATAATAATACTAGTAATATTACCTCAAACAATACAAACACAAATACAAATAACAATACTAATAATACTACAGTCGATAGCACTAGCAACAACACTAATACAAATAACAATACCAATAATAACAATAACACTTCAAAGATTGAGCAAGAAATTAAGTCTCCTCCACCAAGTGCTATTGCACCAAACATAAGTGCAAACAATATTGACTTATGTACTACTGGTATTTCTGGTGCTGTACAGACACAAATTTTAGGTATTGCTGGCGGTACTACTGTCAGAGATATGAATTGTGAACGTTTGAAATTATCAAAAACATTATATGATATGGGTATGAAAGTCGCCGCGGTTTCCGTGATGTGTCAGGATGAACGTGTCTTTGGCGCAATGGAAATGGCAGGTACGCCCTGCCCATTCATGGGCGATATCGGTGAAGAAGCAAGTGCCGCTTGGGCTTTGATGCCTGAACTAAGACCTGACGCTGATGAATATAAAGCGAGACAAGAGTATATTGAAGATGTAAAAGAAGCAATTGCTAATAATGAAGACCCAACTAAAGTTACTAAAAGAGAACCATTAGATGTTAATGAAAAATCATTCCTTGGCGGTTTGGGGCTTGGCGCTCTTCTGTTCTTGCTTCTCTAGCATAGCACACGCAAACTGGAACAATTACAACTTCGGTTCTGATATTGATTACTATCAGGAGAACCTGCTAAACGTGTACGGTGATTACAACCTGACCGATTGGCAGTATTTTGCCGATAACAATTATCAGGATGGGGATTATACGAATGACCAATTTTGTCTAATCACAACAAGCCCAAGCGGTACATCTGAAATTTGGTATGGCACTAATGGGGCACAGTCATGTGATTGGTGGACTGGTGCTGGTATGCCTTATGATGAAAATGCAGTATTCAAAGATTTCTTTAGTGAGTTGGCAACTGTTAAAATTGATTGTAGTAATCCGTTAAACGACCAATCATGTCCTGGTTACCAAGAAGCATACTTTAGTTTTATGTGTAGTACAAACGCATTGTATGACCAAGCATGCCCGGGTTACCAAGAAGCATACACACTACAACAATGTACTGCGAATTCTTTATATGATGCAAGTTGTCCTGGGTACCAAGAAGCATACACACTACAAATGCTTGAGCAAGAAAGACAGAGTGGTTCTACTGCCGTAGATGATGGTACACAAATAGACGATGGCGTACCAGCAAATGATGGTAGTGATATTGCTGAATACACTGAACCAGAACCTTCATTTGTTGAAGAGAATTTTGGCGTCACTGTAGAAGAAGAGCAACAAGCAACGGGCATAGTAGAAGACGATGGTACTGGTTTAAATTTAGACGAACAGTTTGTACAACAAGAGACAACACCTACAATTGAAGAACCTGTTGTAGTGTTTGAAGAACCCGTTGTTATTGAAGAACCTGTTCAACTGACTGAAGACGTTCAAGTTGCAATAGAAGAAACAACTAGCGCACCTACAGAAGACGCTACAACTGCACTTGAAGAAGCAAACGAATTAGACCTTGATAGTATGTCACCAAGAGAAGTCATCGGTGCTTTGAGTGCTTTAGGGATTTTAGGTAATGACCAGACAAATGGAGTTGGTGACCCAACTGGGTTGAGTAATAGTATCGAAGGTACTGGCGGAACAATCTCTGCTACTGGTCAAGTGCAATCGATTGGTGGCGATACTAGCATGTCGGGAACTTCATCTTCATCTGGTATGTCAGACAACTCAGGTTCTTCGATGGGTATGACAGCCGCTGATAGTGGACTTACTCCGACTACAAATGAACAGTCATTTGGTTCTTCTGCCGATTTCGGTGGGAATGATATGACTATACAATCTGCAACCGCAGGACCAACTTTGCAAATACAACAAGGTGGTTTTGGTTCAGTAAGAAATTCGCCAGAAATGTCAAGTAATGGCATCTCTGCACTTGAAGAACAGATGGGTGTGAATGTTAATCCTCTGTTTGATAATCCTGCACTATCAAGTGGTGCAGTACAAATCGCTGGATTGCAAGAAGCAGAATACAACTCGTTATCTAAAAGGATTATCAGAGAACGTATTCAGCAAATGGTAACTGATACAAAAGTAGACACTGGAGATGATAGTGTAAAAGATGCAGAAGAAGTTGTATTAGATAGCATACAGGAATCTATCGAAAATAAAATGGATGAGTTGATGGTTGATGCAGATGTAAATCAAGCAGAAATTATAACGCTGATGGGTGTCAACATTGAATTTAATGAATACAATAATAGAACTATTCCTCAAGCAGATTTCTATGGCAATGAAGATTGGTACAAAGATGTAGAAATACCTCAGAATAGAAGTGCTTTGAGAAACGGTTTAGCGCAACAGATATTGCATGATAAAATGGTAGACATGCAATATACAGAAGATAAGGATGATACTGATGAACGGTAATATTAAAGAAAAGATAATTTTCTATATTATGATTATAGCAGTAGTCACTGTGGCGTGGTTTGTCTTTGTAGAAGAAGTTTCTGCATCGGCAGTGAAAAGCAATAACGACATGATTAAAGAATGTTTGATTGCACATGATTATGATTATTCTCTGCCCGCACAAGAAAGACTTGACAGTTTTGATTGGAATGCGGCGGCAGATTGTGTTTCTGGTTTCGTAGTAGAGAAACACAAAGCAAAACTTGCTGAATATAGAGAACTAGTAAAAGAGAAACCGTGGTTAAAAGGACCTAATTGGAGATGGGAATTACATGCAGAATATGAATGCAGTAAGACAAACCATCCAGAGAAGGGGTGGATTACAGTATGTAAAAAGCCTTATTATTTACAATAGAGAGAAAAGGATAATATTATGTCAGAAGAAACAAAAAAAGAAACTATGACAATCGATAAAGATGCACTTAACGGTGCAGACACTAACGGTGATGGGCATGTCTCAAAAGAAGAGATGGACCTTCACTTAGAATTTAAACGCAAAGAAATGGAAGATGCAGATGCACAAAGGGACGCCATTCGTAAGATGGCATGGTTCTCTTTGATTGGTTTGTTAGTCTATCCACTAGGGATTGCAATTACGTCTATGACAGGACACGATAAAGCCGCAGAGTTAATTGCTGACATTGCACCAACTTACTTTGCATCTATTGCAGTATTGGTATCAGCATTCTTTGGCGCAGACGCATTGAAGAAAAAATAAGAGGTAACTATGATAGAAAAATGTCACCACATGGCGCTTCTTGCGGGAGCGGCATACTTAGATAAAAAAGAAGGTACTGCAAAGTACAAAGAACTAGGTTATACACAAGTCAAGTTTATAGACAAACGTGGGGCACAGTGTTATGTGGTGTCAAACAAAGATGAAATGGTTCTATGCTTTCGTGGTACAGAACCTACAGAACTTTCTGACTTGGGTGCAGACTTAAATGCATTTCCTGACAGAGGTCAGATTGGTGGGTTTGTACATAACGGATTTCAGAATGAACTAGAAAAAGTTTATGACGATATTATAAAGTTGGTAGAAAGTAAACCTAAAAAGAAACCACTATTCATCACAGGACATTCTCTTGGTGGTGCAATGGCAACAATAATGGCAAGTCGTATTCAGAGACAAATAAAGTGTCTATACACATACGGTTCGCCTAGAGTAGGGAGCAAGAAGTTCATTGAGAAATGTCAGTTTAGTCATTATCGTCACGTTAATAATAATGATGCTGTACCAAGAGTACCGTTTGCAATCCTCGGATATATGCATCACTCCTCCGCTAGATACATCAATCACTATGGAAATATTAGAACCCTTACCTACTGGCAACGCTTCAAAGACAAACTCAGAGGTCGATGGGCAGCCATAAAGAAGTTGCAATTCTTTGATGGTTTTAGGGACCACGGAATGGATAACTATATTAGATGTACTGCATGTAAAACTGATAACAATTGTGGAGGTGACTGTCAATGTGGGAAATGATACAAGATATGGCAAGCGATAGACTGTGGATTTACACAGGTATCGCAGGTTCGTTGTTCGGTGCGGCATTCTTATTCTGGTTCAAAGATACAAGAATGGCAACATGGGCAGTAGGTAAGTTTGATGCTTTACTAGAAAATCTTGCTGTACGTTGGGGTTGGACTTGGTTACAGAATGACCCGAATGCTTGGCGTAGAAACTATCCACGCATTACTGCTAAGATTGATGAAATCGAAGAACGCCTAAATAAACTAGAAGCAGATAGTCACCCTTCAAAAGAACTACATGAGTTTGAAGTCTATCCTGAACTAGATGCTAGAATTAAAAAACTTGAAGGTGGCAAATCAAAACGTAAGTAAACTTAACGATAAATCTGAGATTACGATTAGCATAGTCTGGTTAATTCAAATCGTAGTTATAGTAGCAATCGCAACATTTGGGTATGCTACTATTTCTGAACGTATAGACAATAATCACACTGAAGCAAAAAGTCTCAGAGGTAATCAAAACAACTATGTGTTTCCTGATATTAGAAAATTAGAAAACCAAGTTATAGATTTACAGAAAAAAGTTTTGATACTAGAAACTGAACTTAAATATCACAAGGAGAAAACAAAATGATTAATTGGGTTACAAAACGCATGACAGAACGCACAACACTTGATGGTGCTGTTCTAATCGCAACTGGTATTGCTATGATATTAGTACCAGTAGACTTAATCGCATACGCCGCAATCTTTTATGGCGCATGGACAATTTGGAAGGCAGAATAATGTCAGATAAGAACTTAGGTGAAAGCCTAGAAAATGCAGAAGCAAAAGTCGAACAACTTAAAAACAAAGAGTTTCGTGTACTCGGTGTAAAGGTTTCTTTTGTATCCATTAGCGCACTTGCGGCAGTCTTAGGTTCTGTAATAGGGGCATTGTACTTCGGGTTCACAATGTATCAGAAGATTGAAGAAGTTGCTAACTTAGACGTTGGTGCTTTTGAGCAACGCATGGAAGTCATTGAAGTAAAACTTGATGATGCTATCGATTACACAAGAGATATCAAATCAGGTTTGCGTGACGATATACTTGCACTAGAAAAGCAAGTAGATAGGTCAGAAGACATGGTGCGTGAGAGTGAAGGTAAAATGCTTGACATGATACAGAATGCAGAAGAACGTTTTGAAAACAAACGTGATGCATTGCAGAATGATTATGATGATAAAGCAAATCGTTTGCGTGATGCTAATCAGCAACGCATGGATGACTTGACTGCTAGAATGGAAAGAGAACTTAAAGACTTAGAAGATAGACTTAATAAGAAACTTCAGAGAGCATTGGATAACCCTCTTGCGAACTAGTTTGATTTTTGCTCCAGTAGCATTAGTAGCACAAGCGGCATGTACTAGTCCTGACATGGCAATGAACCCTGCATATGCTGGCGATACTATTTTAAATGCAGTGGCGTACATAAACCTCAACGAAAGAGAAGACCGTGAAGAGATAAAAGCATTCATTGGTGTGGACCCAGTCCACACTGAATGGTGTGCGGCATTCTTAAATGCGGTATTAGAAGAGAGTGGTATGCCAAGCCCAAATACACTTAACCATGAGTTCCCACTCACTGCAAGAACATATCTGAAATGGGGAAGGGAAGTTGACTACCCGCTACCAGGTGATGTTGTGATATTTCCTAGAGGTACTCAAGGCTGGCAAGGTCATGTAGGAATATTCCTCGAACCGAGAGAAATAAACGGAGTTGTTTACTATATGATATTGGGGGGAAACCAAAACAACACTGTATCAATCAAAGCGTTTGAAGCAAGTCGTGCCTTGGGTATTCGTAGATGGACAGGAACAAGAATTTAAAAAGAATGGGGGCGGCGGTGAATTGCACTTACCCTAGAATTGGACCCCCAAGTTGGAATGCGCCGGACAAAATTACTTGTTATTATTACTAACTGACGCACATTTATTTATAAGGCGGTTAATCCTTCTTAGATACAAAAGAATACATCTCTTTTGCTTTTTCCATAAGTTCGTCCATTGAATACATCTTGCACATTTCTTGTGCTTCTTCAATAGTCTTCTTACCTTGCTCAACCGCTTTTTCTGCAAAGTGCATATTCATATGAACTTGTTGGTCCATATAATCTTTTGCAAGTGCCATCATCTCTGAGCG
>ENA-OUOG01004349-OUOG01004349.1-marine-metagenome-genome-assembly--contig:-NODE-4349-length-12280-cov-4.018438_pt1 | contig 12280 bp, 14 predicted proteins | sample MGYA00248635_ERZ508505 | MGnify/ENA primary metagenome ERZ508505 (study PRJEB26176, sample SAMN06267871) | marine metagenome | isolation source: Saanich Inlet, British Columbia, Canada | place: Pacific...
GGATTTCTAAATTCCCGATAAGGTCACTTCGGAGACATTTGAAAAAATAATTGAGAATCGTTTTATCTTGATTTATGACATCGATGTCATGACACCGATGTCATAATTGGGTGTCAGGCAAAATTTCTACGCTCTGGGAGGGGTCGTGGCTACTATTTATGATGTTGCTAGGGTTGCTGGCGTTTCGCCAAAGACTGTGAGCCGGGTGTTGAATGGCGACGCCCCGGTTGGTGACAGCACCAAGAAAAAGGTGAAAGCCGCGATTGCCGATTTGGGCTATGTTCCCTCTAGTGCAGCGCGCACGATGCGTTCAAACAAGTCTGGTCTCATCGGCTTAATCACGGGAGCCATATCCAGAAATACCGATCCGCGCGAGCCTCACGGACTTCCAGACCTTTTCATTGTTCAGGGTATCCAGCAAGTGATGGCAGAAGTTGGTAAGACGCTAATCATGGCCGATACAGGTGGTGATTATGCCAAAGTTGCACACCTGGCGCACACGTTTCAGCAGCATAGAGTAGAAGGCTTGGTATACGTTGCTGATCACCATATGGAAGTTGAAATTGATGTAAGCGTTGCTAAATGCCCTGTCGTTTTAGCAAATTGCTATGATAAAATTGGAACGCCATCGGTTCTGCCAGATGATCGAAATTTGCAGAAAAAATTGGTTAAAAAGATTATTCAAACTGGGCATACACGCATTGGTTTCTTGACACTTGACAGCTCGATACCCGCATCAATCGAGAGAACAAAAGGTTATAAAGAAGCATTAGCTGAAGCTAACTTACCATTCGATCCAATGTTGATAACCGTTGGCTACTCAGAAGGGTCAGAGCGTGATAGCGTATCGTTGTCCAAATCGCTCGACCAACTTCTGTCTCTGTCAAATCCACCCACAGTTTTATGCTGTGGTAACGACGAGATGGCATTGCGCGTGTACGGATTGCTTAGAACGCGGGGAGTTAAGGTTCCCGAACAAATTTCGGTTGCCGGTTTTGATAATTATCACGTGATAGCAGAGACATTAGTTCCACCGTTAACCACTGTGGAGCTACCATATCGTGCTCTAGGGCATGAAACTGCGCGTAAACTTTTGGCTATGGTAGATGGGGTTTCGCATCAGCCTGAACGCGCAACTTTAGTTGAAGGGCCAGTCGCTTGGCGGTCCTCAGTCACCGCTCTTAATTCCGTCAGTCATATTAACCTCGGGAGGGAACTATCATGAAACTGACTAAACTATCTGCCATTTTGGCAGGCTGCACCTTGATGTCTTCTGCTGCAGCTGCGCAGACAGAACTTTCGATGTGGTATCACGGCGCAGGAAATGAAGTTGAAAGTGCTATCATCAATCAAATTATCGATGATTTTAACGCATCACAGTCTGATTACACGATAGCCTTGGAAAGCTTTCCGCAAGGGGCCTATAACGACGCAGTTCAGGCAGCTGCACTGGCTGGTAATTTGCCAGACATTATTGACGTCGATGGGCCTGTCATGCCGGGCTGGGCGTGGGCAGGCTGGATTGCCCCGCTACCAATTGATGAAGCTGAATTTGCAGATTTCTTGCCTGGAACTAAAGGCATTTGGAATGGGACGCTTTACTCGATTGGTCTCTGGGATGCAGCCGTTGCACTGTATACACGTCAATCAACCCTTGATGAATTGGGCTTAAGAACTCCAACCCTTGATAACCCTTGGTCTGGAGAAGAGTTCATGTCTGCACTGGAGGCTGCAAAAGCGTCTGGCAATTATGATTATGCGCTTGATCTCGGAACAGCCTGGACTGGTGAGTGGTTCCCCTACGCATTTTCTCCATTCCTCCAATCCTTCGGCGGCGATATGATCGATCGCTCATCCTACACAACCGCCGAAGGCGCGTTAAATGGGGATGCGGCAATCGAATTCGGCGAGTGGTGGCAGGGTTTGTTCACTGATGGATACGCCCAAGCAACCCAAGATGGCGCGGATCGTGACGCAGGCTTTAACACTGGAAAATATGCCTTCAGCTGGAACGGTAACTGGGCCGCAATCCCGACACTGGAGCAGGTTGATGACGTTGTTTTCTTGCCTGCACCTGACTTTGGTAATGGGTCAACAATCGGCGCGGCTTCATGGCAGTTCGGAGTTACAACAACTTCTGAACATCCAGAGGGAGCAGCTGAGTTCATTAGATTTGCTACTCAGGACAAGTACCTGGCTGCATTCTCCGATGGTATTGGACTGATCCCCTCGACCGCATCGGCAGCTTTGCTGACTGAGAATTACGCATCAGGTGGGGCTTTGGAAGTCTTCTACGGACTTTCAGAAGCACAAGCGCTCGTTCGTCCAGTCACACCAGGATATGCGGTAGTTGCCAAAGTGTTTGAGAAAGCATTGGCAGACATCGCGAATGGCGCTGATGTGGCTGACACTCTTGATGCGGCAGTCGATGAGATTGACGCCGATATCGAAAGTAATGGTGGCTACGGTAACTAAGCCCAAAACTGGAGGGCCCCATCAAATTGGGGCTCTCTATTTTGATGGTTCGGAGTGAGTTAATGTTTGTCCGCAAACTAACGGAGTCAAATGCTGCCGGGTGGGCTTATGTGCTTCCAAGCTTCGGCCTTCTCGTCGCCTTTATTATACTTCCCTTTTTCTTTGCTTTTTATTTCTCGCTCACTAACCAAAGGCTGATATCTCCGAACCCAACAGAGTTTGTAGGTTTCGAGAACTACCGAAATCTATTGTCTGTGGGGACTATTGTCCTTGAGCCAGAACGCGATGCGAATGGCGCATTAATTATCAATGATGATGGATCTATCGAATACCCGCGCTTACGCAGTTTTACTCGTAACAATCCGGAATACCCGCATTTAGATCGGATGCGTGAGTGGTTTTCCTGGCAAACTGGACCCAATAATGAATTAAAACGGGTCATTTTGGCTCGGGATGTTGTCTTCATGCGAGCGATGAAAAATACGTTCATTTTTGTATTGGTCGTGGCCCCTCTTCAGGCAAGTTTGGCCTTGCTACTCGCCCTTCTGATTAATCAAAAGTTAAGGGGCATAAATTTTTACAGAGCCGTTTATTTTATGCCGGTTGTAATATCGATTGTTGTCGTCGCGTTTCTCTGGCGCTTAGTTTATGACGGTGAAAATGGCCTATTAAATAACATCCTGCAGGCAATCACGTTCGGTCGATTTGAGCCGGTGGACTGGCTTGGAAATAGTGATACCGCTCTGGGTTCAATAATCGGGATGTCCATCTGGCAAGCCGTGGGTTTCCATATGGTAATTTGGCTGTCGGGTTTGCAAACAATTAGCCCCACACTTTACGAAGCAGGTAAATTAGAGGGTGCAAGTAAGTGGCAAACTTTCCGCTACATCACTTGGCCTGGATTAAGAAACACCGCTGTTCTTATATTGATTGTGATTACGATGCAGGCCTTCGGCGTGTTCGCACAAATTGATGTGATGACGAATGGCGGCCCACTGGACAGTACTCAGTCGATAGTGTTTCAGGCAATTGATCGTGGCTATGGCAAGCAAGATATCTCGGGTGGTTCAGCGATTTCTGTTCTGCTTTTCTTGATTGTCTTGTCGGTTTCGCTCATCCAACGCTATGTCACGAGGGAGCGTAGTTGATGGCCGCTGTGAGCTACAGGGGAGATAAATTGCGTATAGCAGTTCAGTACTTAGTGCTGACCATGATCGCAGTAATTTTTATTTTTCCCCTAGTATTCATGCTGATGTCTTCATTGAAACCTGATCAGCAGTTGCTGACAGACTCCGGATCAATGAGAGCATTTCTGCCAGTTGGCGATATTAGCTTAGATAATTACAGAAATGCGTTTCGTAGAGCGCCCATTGGTCTGTTTGTTTTCAATTCCGTCTTTGTGACCACGGCAACAGTGATGCTTTCACTATTTTTCTGCTCTCTGGCTGGGTTCTCAATCGCCTTAATGAATTGGCGCGGGAAGTCCTTTATCTTAGCTGCTATTTTGGCAACCCTCACGGTGCCATTTGAAACTTTTGCCGTACCGCTTCTTCTAATGTCATCTAAGCTGCCTTGGATTGGAGCAAGCGGTTTGGAATTTGGATGGCTAAACAGCTACCGTGTTCAAATCATTCCGTGGATTGCCGATGGTTTAACAATATTCTTGTTTGTCCAATATTTCCGGGATTTACCAAAGGATCTGATAGAGGCGAGCCGAGTTGAAGGGGCTACCTGGTGGCAAATTTATTACAAGGTGGTCATGCCCCTCTCGGGACCAGTCATTGCTACTGCTGCCATTTTAAAATTCTTGGTCATGTATAACCAATATCTTTGGCCCTTGATGGTGGTTCAGGAGGAACAATACAGACCAGTCTTAGTTGGTTTGCAGTACTTTTTTCAATTGAACTTAGCCTGGGGTGAGGTGATGGCATACCTATCTCTGATTACGGTTCCAGTGCTGGTTTTTTACCTTTTCCTTCAACGTGCCTTCATAGCTTCAATCGCTTCAACTGGTGTAAAGGGATAAGTCGATGGTTCTTGCACTGCACGATCAATGGATTTGGGATAGCTGGTACGCGCATGACGGGAACCGTTGGCATGCATATTTTCTCAAAGCCAATAAATCACTTGGTGATCCTGATCTGCGGCACTTCAATGTCACTCAAGGTCACGCGGTTAGTGATGATCTTGTGCATTGGGAGCATCTTGGAACCTGCCTGGCTCCATCTAGAAGACCCGCATGGGATGATAAGACAACCTGGACTGGGTCCGTCGTAAAAGATGATCACGGCCTATGGCATCTTTTTTTTACGGGCACCTCGGCCGCAGAAGACGCAATGTATCAGCGTGTGGGCCACGCTACTTCTACTGATATGCACAACTGGCAGAGGGTCGGGGATGGCCTCTGTCTTGATTTGGTTGGGCCAAACGCAAAGTATTATGAGGCAGAGTGGGCTCGAGGTTTTTGGCATGATCGCGCGATGCGTGACCCTTGGGTAATGAAGGATCCATATGGCAATGGGTGGTTGATGTATTTCACCGCTCGAGTTCCAGGGGCTGACGAAGCTAATGAAGGTGGGGCGATTGGTTTTGCCACATCGAACGATCTGAATACTTGGGAATTACAACCACCAGTCTTTTCAGGCTCATATGGCCAATTAGAGGTACCCCAAGTTTTTGAAGTTTCTGGAAAATGGTACTGTTTGTTTTGTACTGCAGATATCCATTGGTCTGAGCGCCAAAAAAATGAAGCAGGGGTCCCTCCGGTTACCGGCAATCACTATCTCGTGGCGGATAATCCCCGCGGGCCTTGGCGCGTGGCCCCCGGATTTTTGGATGGGGGCTTACCCTGCCGCCGCTACGCGGCGCGAATTCTCAAGAAAGATGACGAATTGGTAATTTTGGGTTTTGACGACAATGGCAAAGAGAATTTCGTAGGTCATGTCCGAGACCCTCAGACGGTTCATGTTGACCCTGATGGTTTATTATCCATCAGCCAGCATGCTCCTTAGGTGACTAGATATGGCTGAAATAAAACTCTCAAACGTTAGAAAATCATTTGGCTCAGTGAATGTCATTCAGGGAGTGGATATTGATATCAAAGACGGTGAATTCGTCGTTTTTGTGGGTCCATCAGGTTGCGGAAAGTCCACCCTCCTTCGCATGATCGCTGGCCTGGAAGATATCACGTCAGGCACGCTTCAAATTGATGGAGCTATTGTAAACGACAAGCAGCCGAAAGAGCGTGGGGTTGCTATGGTTTTTCAATCATATGCAATTTTTCCTCACATGACCGTTCGTGAAAATATTGCCTTTGGGCTCACAATTTCAAAAGTGCCTAAAGAGGAGAAAGATAAGAAAGTCGCAGAGGCCGCTCGCATCCTCCAAATGGAACATTTGCTGGATCGTCGGCCTAGCCAGCTCTCAGGTGGACAGCGCCAGCGTGTAGCAATTGGCCGAGCCATTTCGCGTGATCCCTCAGTTTTTTTGTTTGATGAACCACTATCCAATCTGGATGCAGCGCTTCGAATGGACATGCGCATGGAAATTGGGAAGCTGCACCAGCAGCTCAATGCGACCATGATTTACGTGACGCATGACCAGGTTGAGGCGATGACCTTGGCCGATAAAATTGTCGTTTTGAAAGATGGGAAAGTGATGCAGGCGGGCTCGCCGATGGATCTCTATCACGCACCCGACAACTTGTTTGTGGCCGGTTTTCTTGGTTCGCCCTCTATGAATTTTCTGGAGGTGACGGTCGACGCAATTAACGCTGATAGCGTCACGGTTCATAATTCATCGCTTAATAAGATCGAGGTTCCGCATAAGGGCCGAAGCTTTAAAGTTGGGCAGACAGCGACACTCGGCATCCGTCCACAATACCTGAACCTTACCGACGCTGGGCGCGGCAAGTTGCACGGTAAGGTCGTATTGACCGAACGCCTTGGCAGCGAAACTGTCATAGACTTAACATTAAGTGATGGAAGTAAGTTGATTGCCGCACTGGGTGAAGACACTATTTTGGCTCCGGGCTCGGAAGTAATTTTTGACTTTGACCCCATGCAAACTCACATTTTCCCAGAAACGAGATGATCAAACCCGTACTTATTCTTGATCCCGATTGGCGTCGCATGGACGAGCTATTTTCCGATGCTGCACGTCACAGACTTTTCGAGGAGTACGACGTTATATGGGGCAGGGACGGCACAATTCCTAAAGACGTCTTGGCTGAAGCTCTTCCGCGGGCAGAAGTCTTGATTGCAGCAATCCCATGTGTGACAGCAGATACTCTCAAATTGGCTCCAAACCTTCATACAATCATCGAAGTTTCTGGAGCATTCCCAGATACCATTAACTACGCCGCCTGTTTTGAGGCGGGCATTGAGGTCCTAAGCTGCGCGCCGGGTTTTCGCCGAGCGGTCGCTGAAATGGGTTTGGCTATGGCACTTGCAGGTGCACGCGGCCTGGTCGATGAGCATGAAGCCTTTCGGCGGGGGGACGAGCATTGGCTTTCTGATCGTCCCGGCATTGATTTTTCGTTGTATGGTGCGGATGTCGGCTTTGTTGGGTTCGGCCAGATTGCCCAGGAATTGTCTCGCTTGATGGAGCCATTTCAGCCACGTGTTCGGGCGTATGACCCATGGCTTGCATCATCGGCTGCAAACGTGCGTGGTGCGGAGTTAGTGCCCTTAGACGAGGTGCTTAGCCAGTCGCAATGTCTTTTTGTTACTGCAGCGCCGACCTCAGAAAACTATCATTTGTTGAATGCAGAGCGCCTTGGGATGCTAAAATCAAATGCATTATTGGTTGTGCTCAGCCGCGCACATCTCATTGATTTCTCAGCTCTGGAGGCGGAGTTAGCTTCTGGGCGTATTCGCGCGTGCATTGATGTCTTTCCCGTTGAGCCCCTGATGCCGGACGCGTCGATCCGACAGGCGCAATCAACTATCCTGTCGCCTCATCGCGCAGCCGCTGTAGATAAGGGGCGCCAGCTCATTGGTGACTTGATCTTGAGCGATCTTAAGGCAATTAGGGCTGGTGACCCTAACCGTAAATTGTCACTTGCTAATCGAAATACAATCTCGGAATTGGCAGGAGTGGGCGACGCTCAATCATTGTGAGCCGTGAGGCCGAACCTCTAGGTTAATTCGTATCCCATAACATCAGCTGCTCGGGCCTAGGGCCCGTGGGTAGGTATAGCTATTGTGCCTGATTATTTAAGCCAAGTACTGTAGTCGCTTACAAGTAAGTGGGTCGGTGCAACATCCTCATCGATATTTGCAAATCGCCCGATCGGTTCTCGGAAGATGTTATCGGTTTCGTCGTCATTGACGGTTGAGACCTCTCCGATCAATACATCGCCACCTTCGCCCCAGAAAGCGTGCCAGTCACCTGGCATAAGCGTAACACTTTCGCCGGGTGCCAATTTGAGCTTTTGCCCCGCAGCATAATCAACTCTTATGCCATCGCAAAATACGGTGCCGCCTTTGTCTTCCGCAAAGTTTCCTTGATCGTCTGAGCCAAAGAGTTCAACAATCAGATCGGCGCCGCCGCGGTTGATGATATCCTCGGCTTTAATGATGTGGGTGTGCATGGGTGAGAGTTGATCCTGCCGGGAGATCAGTAGCTTTTCAGCATAGCACATACCGCCCCCGCGCTGCAGATCCTCAAGCTGGCCATTCCTGAGCGTGAACAGAAACAGACCCATTTCGTCGAAATTACCTGCGCCATAATCTGTGATATCCCATCCGCAGCGTCCGTTAATCACATTTTGCGCGAGCCCTTTTTGATCAATAAAGTCTTCGGGTGACCAATATGCAAAAGGCGGCAGCGTGAATCCATGCTTCTGTATGAGTTCATCGGCTTCCGCTATGATGTTGTTGATGGTGGAGCGTTTCACAGGATTTTACTGCTTCCAGTTTGCGTTAACGTGGTTTGCTTTCTCATCTTTGGATCACTGGTGTAACCTCGAAATGGCCCATCTCAAGAATTGGATCAAATGCGGCATCAAGCTGCTCGAAAGTCTCGGCCTCTAGGATCATGTAGTTGGTGTGTTCTAGGCGATTTGAATAGTGGCCATGGACTTTGATCCCATGATCGCCCACGTTTGCTAACGTATCTCGAAACAGTGGGAATTTTTCAGGGTGATGAGCCTGACACGTGGAGTAGTCATGCGTCAGCTTTACGACAAATAGCATTGGGTTCTCTCTTTTAGATTGATCTGGATAAAAGAAGGAAGGCTAGTTGGGTAGGCGTGGTTAACTCCCTGTATGGATTTTGCTGTCGAAAACTAGTTTAGGTATTGGCGAAGGAGATGCGTGTACGTCTATTCCGTGCACGTCTTTGGCGAATTGAGCAAATTCGGCGGGCATTGATCCCATGATTTTAGCCCAGCCGGCGGCTGGATCTTCGCCTTCTAAGGTTATGATCAAAAAATCACCGGCAGGGGTCTCCTGGACAAATGTGCGTTCGTGGACTCCGGCGGAGTCTCTGCTCTGAGCGAATTCAGGAGTTGATTTCACATGATCCATCATTGCGTTCCATTGCTCCATTTTACCGGGTAATATGGGCATGCAGATTGCGAGTATTGGCATTCTAGTTCTCTCCTGTTTTCATTGTCGAAACCTATTTGATCGTCATTGCACCTATTTTTGGTACCTCTAACGGTTTCATCGCTCATTCGGTTGACGACCATTACGGCTTTCGTTGACTGGCACGGCGCTTAGAGGATGCCCGCAATTTTTGTGATTGATCGCATGTCGATTTCGACACCATTGACTAACTGTGCATAATCGGCGTTGCCCGCTAGTGCATCATACGTTCGCTCAATGGCAGACATGTCAGGATATGTTACGCCCAGCATATACTTTCCGAGATCGGAACCAGTAAGAACTTGGCCCATACGCATAGTTTGAGCCCCCGATGCTTTAAAAACGGAGGCTGTCTTATTCAACAAGCCTAACATTTCAGCCTCGTCCAAAGATGTGCGATGTGCGCGTGTTAGCATCAGGTATTTCGGCATAGGCTCTAGCTTTGGTTCAAACTCAATCGGCTTGCCTCTAAACAAGTTTCTGGAGAATGGAGTTACTGCATGGCTGTCAATCATCCGTGAGTATGCAGACGATTTTGGGATCATGTTCATAACACTCTCAAACCCAGTGAGGTCGTCAAAGAACTGGACGAATATCAATGCTCCAGGGTGACGACCTGAAATTACGCTGCCGTATGTGACACGCACTGCACCACTCTCTCGACACTCTTGAGCGAAATGTGCCATTTCCTCGAGTGCACCCTGCCTACTCCCAGTGGGGCAATTGGCAGCTGTGATGGCAATAAAATTAGGTTTTGACATGATGATACCTCCAAGGCGTGAAGCGCTTCACTCTGGCGCATGACCATCTGAGGTTGACTGCAGTCTTAGATGCAATCTAGTCTATTAGTTAAAGTGGTTTGGAGGTTCGAAATGTTGGATGCGGATATCGTTGAAAAAGAAATGTGTCCAATAGGACTCGCTAGTCACCTACTTGTTGATAAATGGGTTCCAATAATACTCAGGGATATTGCTCTTTTTGATCGACGTGGCTTCAATGAAATTTTAAAAAAAAATCGCGAGGGAATTTCGTCGGCATCTTTAGCGACACGACTTAAGTACATGGTGCAATTAGAGTTGCTGCATGTAGAAAAATCAAATGAGCATTCACAGAAGAAACTCTACTTTCTTTCTGAAGCAGGGATAGCTTTCGTACCCATTTTATTCCAACTAGCCGGCTGGACAGCCAAGTTTCGTAATCCTGCGCCAGAGATTGTACAGCTGACACACCCATTTCATACCGACCAAAAAGATTTGCAGAAAAAAATGATAAAACAATTGCGCAAAATTCATGTTCATAAGAACGTTGATCCTGACCCAATGTGGTGGTTGGCAGATGAGTTGGAGCAATTAGCGATTTAAGTTTTTGTCAAAATGTGACCCGTAGTTAACGTCTTGGAGTTGCGTTTGGCTTAATCTCACCGCCATAAGGTCTTTGCTTTGCGCATGGTGTGATCAGAACTGGCGTCTGATTATTGCCTCTTGGCTGGTAACATTGCGCAGAGGCATTAGCGCGAAAGCGACGGCATACAAAAGCCTAGACGATCTGCGTTGGGTTTCGCCGTCCTCTAACTATCGATAGCAACTCGCAATTATGAAAGAGGTGTTGCCCCCGTTTCCATGCGGATAATCTGCCCGTCTTTGAGCATGCAAACCACCATAACCGCTTCTCTTGTGTCGTCGGGGTACGACATGAAATCATGAGAAACCAAAATTTCATCATTCTCATAAACACAGCGCGAAGATTCATTTATGAATTTTGGATTCTCCATCATGCCTGCGGCCATGGCCAACCAATCATTTTTAGTGAATTGATTGCCAGACTTGTGAAAGATGATTTTAGCGTCGTCGTGAAGAAGCTGACCATAAGCATCCACATCCCGTTCAGCCATAGCCTTAGCTAATTTTTCGTACAGCATATTTATGTTCCTTGGTCTTTAGTTGATTGAGTTATTTGTAGTGAACTCAGGCAAATAACTGCCCCTATGTTCACCTCAATTAGCTGTCGGTCACCTAGTGAAAGACTCTCCACTGAAGAAAACGCTACTTTCATCAGATCCAGCGGCTTAGTTGGAAGTAGCAGGGTCCTTTTACCCATGAATACCCATTCAGGGTTGCAGCCTATCATCCAGCTATCTAGTCTAAAATTTAAAGTGGTTTTCTTAAAAGTAATTTGCAGCGCTGGATTTGGCGTAGGAAGAATAACTAGTCTCCGTCGCTTTGGCATCGCATTCATTTTTTGGTGAATGTCAAAAGCTCAAGCCTGACTTGAGCAGGCCCATAATACGAGGGCACTTACGCAGCGACCACCAAATAACTGGATACCATCACTAATCTAAAACTACTTTAAACTTAAAAGTAGATTTTCTGATGGTAAATGCAAAGCTTCTTTGAGTTTTTCAATTAAGTTCTCAGGAGAATAAAATGACGTCGATGTACGGTAAATCCTTCAACGAGCCAGATGAGGTTAAAACACCTCCAAAAGCGCATGTATCTGTTATTAAGTTGGGTGATATGAATGCCTCAAAGCTGGTGTTGGAGCCAGGATGGAAGTGGTCAGAATGTATCCAGCCCACCGTTGGTGGTCATAGCTGCCAAGCTGGTCACGTTGGAGTGATTGTGCAGGGGCAGTTAATGTGTGTGCACGACGACGGTACTGAAGTGTTAGTCAAAGCAGGAGATGCATATTATTTCGCACCGGGACATGATGGATGGGTTGTGGGAAATGAGACTGCAATTTTGTACGAGATCGTTGGCGCAGGTAAGGACTTTGGTCCTTGGAAGTCTGCTTAAACGTATCATAATCCTCGTCAAACCCTGTCTACAATTTCGCGCATTGCGGTGAGGAATTGTGCAACTTCGGTTTCGGTGTTGTAGTGGCACATTGAGACGCGCACGGCGGCGCCGAGGCCCAAGGGAGAAAGCACATTGCCTGAATAGTGATCCGCCTTGCGGGTGTGGGTGCGGATACCGCGTTCGCGCAGTTTGGTGACAACATCGGGCGCGGCTTGGCTTTTGACAGTGAGACAGACCAGACCCTCGCGGGCAGGGTTCTCTAGGCCACCGATGATTTTGACTTCCGCCATATCTTTTAGGCCTTTGATATTGCCAATGCCGTTGATCATGGCATCGGTGAGGCGTTTTTCATGGGCGTGGATCGCCTCGCCTGCCGCGACAATCCGCGCGCGGGGATCGGTCTGATCTGAAACTTCACCG
>ENA-OUOG01004350-OUOG01004350.1-marine-metagenome-genome-assembly--contig:-NODE-4350-length-12280-cov-3.285831_pt1 | contig 12280 bp, 10 predicted proteins | sample MGYA00248635_ERZ508505 | MGnify/ENA primary metagenome ERZ508505 (study PRJEB26176, sample SAMN06267871) | marine metagenome | isolation source: Saanich Inlet, British Columbia, Canada | place: Pacific...
GTCGGAATGATCACCATGTCCTGAGTGGCCTACGGGGTCTCCCGCCAGGTTTCCGACGGGGAACATTACCTCAACGCTGCCAGCTTTTTCGAATTCAAGCGTCACCATTCTGGTTTCACCTTCCAACATTGGTTCTGCAAGTTTCATAAACATAAGATGCTCAGCGCCGCGTTTAAGAGTGATGGTTTCACCAGCAGGAATGAGAAGGCCGTTTTTTAGAGAACGCATTGTCATAACGCCATCGGTCACCTTCATTTCGTGCACTTGCAAGCTTTTGGCAAATGAAACACTGCCTCCGAGCAACCTCTCATCTTCTGTTCCGGTATTCCTGATGGTCATATATCCAGCTGCAACCTTTGCGGCCTTGATTGTTCCACGGATAGTCGGGGCCTCAATCACAAGATTGCCGACTTTGGTTTCTGACGCGCTTGCAACTGCAAGTGCCAAAAGGGCGAATGCGGCCGTGAGGGAGAGAATTACACTTCTGTGTATCATGGGTTTTTCCTTTGGTAAGGCAGCCTTTCAAATGCGCCTTTGGAGAGAATTCGGTCGTAGTTTTTGGAAGAAGCACAAAGTCGTTCAGTGCGACGATGGTTTGTAGCAGTTCAGGCGCTAGGCGGGTCCAGACAATGAATGCAGTCAGGCCTTAATTCTTTGACCTTGGAATGGTTTAGGTGCTTCGCACCGGAAACGGATTTAGCATAGCGAACCGGGCCTTGGAACGTAGGGTGTTGAACAGGCCCAAAAACTTTGCCGAGAATACAAAACGGACATTGCGTTTGTTCGTGCCGACGCTCAGACGGCGTACCATCCTGGTCAAGTACAACCGTTTTGACTTCGCCATCAGCGCAAATCGTAACCAGAAACTGAGACGCAGAACTGTGTCCCACACCATGATGTGCCATGGCGACAGTTTGCGAGACGATCGCAAGGGCTAGCAATATAGCCAAAGGCAACACGCGCGCTATGTTCAGAAAAAGGTTCATTCGATATCTATAGATTGCGACAAGAGTTTAAATCAATCGCCAGATTGTCGCGATGTTTCGATCACAAACTGTACCGCTGTTATGCTGCAATCTCGACCCAAACCGGGACGTGATCTGAAGGTTTTTCCCAGTCCCGTGTAAATTTGTCTATTTCAGCACGGTCCAGCATGCACGCCGCCTCAGGCGACATCAGCAGGTGGTCAATGCGAATGCCGTTGTTTTTCTGCCATGCACCAGCCTGATAATCCCAGAAAGTATAGGTCTCTGCAGCATCTGTAACATTGCGAACGGCTTCGGTCAGACCAAGATTGCATAGCCGTCGAAACGCGGCTCGGCTTTCCGGTCGAAATAGCGCGTCGCCCGTCCACGCCTTTGGATCATGACAGTCCTCAGGCATGGGTATAACGTTATAATCGCCTGCCAGAATGAAAGCTTCTTCTTGCGCCAGTTTTCGTCGAGCCCATGCTTCAAGACGCTCCGTCCAACGCAGTTTGTAGGGGAATTTCTCTGTTTCTACCGGATTTCCATTGGGGAGATACAGGGAAACAACGCTGAGGCTGGAACCGTTGACACTGAACATCCCCTCAATAAAACGCGCTTGTTCATCACTCTCGTCAGGTTGTCCATCAAGGCCGGGCAGTCCGCGATTTACTTCATCAAACGGAAGTTTTGAGAGAAGCGCCACGCCGTTAAAGCTCTTTTGGCCGTGAGTTTCCAAATTATAGCCAAGATTCTCGATTTCCTCTCGCGGGAAATTCTCATCAACCGATTTGATTTCCTGAAGACAGGCAATGTCCGGTTGCGCTTCCTTCAACCAGGCGATCAGGTTGTTGTGTCGGGCTTTGATCCCGTTGATGTTCCATGTGGCGATTTTCAATTTTCAGGCTTTCGAAATCAATTCTTTGGGAAACATTAACTTGCATTCGGTAACGATACCATCAACTGAATCTTGATTTGTGGGGAATAGTTTTGGTTTTTGGGCGACGAAAAAAGCAGGAATCATCAACGAGTACAAACGCGAGTAACGATGGTAACAACTCGGATGGCAATATTGATTTTCCCTGGAAAGGTGCAGATCTAGCACCGTGTAATTTTGCATTTGGCCACCTTAGGGACAATCTGCCCAAGTTACTTCAACAGAAAGACGGCGGCGTACACGCAGAAACATATGCATCAAGTATTGGCTGTATAGCGGGGTTTGCCGCCCAGACGTCAGCCTTTGAAAAAATGAAGCAGAAAGGTATTCCGTTTTCGCCACCCAACCTGAACTTCATTAGCACGAAAAACGGAAAAACATACTGTTTTGGCGATACCCTGAACTTTGAACTTTGCAATCATTGGGAAGGTGAGGTGTCTGGTTGCGGTCTATGGCCATTGGCAGCCGGAGCAGCAAGTGTTTCCGGGGTGGCAAACGCAAATCTGCCAAGTTTAGAGGCAATGTTTGCCCATGTTTCGTCGCAAATTGGTGCAGATAAGGTGCTATTACGCGTTGGATCACATGGCCAGCCTATGGCGCCTCCCGAACAACTTCTAAATGCTGTATGGCCGATTGCTGAGATGTGCTTTAGTGGAACATTTCCGAACGTAAACCATGAATTCGGAATTGCATCAGTGAAGTATCGGCCAATAATTGCATCCTTTTTGGCGAATAAAATAATTCAGGATGTAAAATCTGTGTTACCGCCTGAAACGGCGCTCACAATTGTAATGGAATCAGCGATTTTGTGTTCGAAACTTGATCCCGCGACCGTCAACTCAAAAATCTAAAGCGAAAAGCTCGTGCCACAACCGCAAGAGGCAACGGCATTCGGGTTATTCACTTGAAATGACTGCCCCATCAGATTGTCGACAAAGTCAATCTCTGAGCCACCCATGTAAATCAGGGACATTTCGTCTACCAAAATCTTCGCACCATGGCCTTCCAGCACGATGTCATCATCGTTGATCTCGTTTGTCAGATCAAACTTGTAGGAAAAACCTGAGCACCCGCCACCTTCAACGAAAATCCGAAGCGCAGTGTTTTCGTCATCTTTTGCAATGATCTGAGCAACCCGCTTAAGCGCATTGTCTGATGCTGTGACGGTCGGGCTAGGGGATGGTGCGTTCATGGTTTTCTCTCGTGCGCATGTTGCATACTCACAATATAGTGGTTCGCAAGCCGGATTAAAACTCAAATATCCGCTATAGCTCTAAACAGGTGTTTAACGATTCGAAGGTTGCGATCATGTCGTTTGACAATGTCTCCCATGGTCGGGAAGGGCTAGCGGCGTATGCATGTATGGCGAGTAGAAGTCGTGGCCGGCTGTTTGAGGAGCTGGAAAGTCCGACACGGACACCCTTCCAGCGCGACCGTGACCGAATCATCCATTCAACTGCATTTAGGCGCCTGAAGCACAAAACCCAGGTTTTCGTTCATCATGTAGGCGATCACTACAGAACGCGGCTGACACATTCCATTGAAGTTTCGCAGATTGCCCGTTCGCTTGCGCGTGCTTTGCGCGTTGATGAGGACTTGGCAGAATGTTTGGCGCTGAGCCATGATTTTGGCCACACACCATTTGGTCATGCAGGAGAAGACGTGCTTGATGATCTGATGAAGGAAGAGGGAGGCTTTGACCACAATGCGCAGTCATTAAAGATCGTGACAGATCTGGAACGCCAATATGCGCAATTTGATGGATTGAACCTCGCGTGGGAAACGCTGGAAGGCCTCGTGAAACATAATGGCCCTCTGACAGGCAATGCGATCACAGGGCCAATCGCACAATTCAATGCGCAATTTGATCTGGAACTCGCAAGCCATTCAAGCCTCGAAGCGCAATGTGCAGCTGTGGCGGATGACATTGCGTACAACGCTCATGATCTGGATGACGGTTTACGCGCCAGGCTTTTCACGTTGGAAGACTTGCACGAAGTGCCAATTGCGGGGGAAACACTTACCGCGGTTCATCAGAAATATCCGGGCCTTGACCGCAGTCGCCAACGCCATGAGATCATTCGCAAACAAATCACAGCGATGGTTGAGGATGTGATCCTGAATTCACGGCGCAATCTGGATGCAATACAACCCTCAAGCGTTGAAGCGGTTCGGGAGTGTGGGGAAACGATTGTATGTTTCAGTCCGCTGATGGCTGCCATGGAGAAGGAAATCAAGGGCTTTCTATTTGACCGGATGTATCGTGCGCCGACAGTGATGATTATGCGAGATGCTGCAGAGAAAATTATCCGTGATTTATTTTCTGTTTACCTGAACGATTTACGGTCCCGCCCAGCAGGTTTGAATGAATGGATTGCCAACAAACCGGGCAAGTCAGAACGCCGGGTAATTGCTGACTTTATTGCGAGCATGACAGATGATTACGCCATAAAGCAACACGGCGCCTTGTTTGACGAAACCCCGGAATTGGGATAGGCAGAGCAAACATTGAATTCTCCCGGAAATTGCTGTAAAATGAACCTTTTTCAATACTTTGAGCAACAGATTAAAAAAACTGTTGAAGCCATTGATCTTCCAGAGGAAGCTCTGAATTTATTGGAAAAAATATCAGCGGAGCCACCACGCGATCCTTCGCATGGCGATGTGGCAACAAATGCAGCCATGGTCCTGGCAAAGCCCGCAAAGAAAAACCCGCGCGATATCGCTCAGAAAATTGTTGATGAACTTTCAAAACTGGATGCGGTTGAAGAGGCTGTTATCGCGGGTCCGGGTTTCATCAATTTGAGACTGTCGAACACGTTTTGGCTTGATCAGCTGAAAGAGATGCTCACCCAGGGCGGAAATTACGGCAGAGGCCTCGTTTCAAATGGTGAAAAGGTCAATGTAGAGTATGTCTCAGCAAATCCTACAGGGCCGATGCATGTGGGCCATTGCCGCGGAGCTGTAGTCGGGGACGCGCTGGCCAATCTGCTGGAATTTGGTGGATACAATGTCACCAAGGAATATTACGTCAATGATGCCGGTGGGCAGATCAACGTTCTTGCGGGTTCCTTGCTGCATCGCTATCGTGAAGCCTTGGGCGAAGATGTCGGTCCGATTCCCGAAGGCATGTATCCGGGTGAGTATCTTGTACCACCAGCAAAACAACTTGCGGAATCCCATGGCGATAAGCTCCTCTCGATGAATGAGGATGAACGGACTCTACTGCTCAAGAATTTTGCAATCGACGCAATGATGGAAATGATCCGGGAAGATTTGGCTGCCCTGAACATTCACCATGATGTTTTCTTCTCGGAACGAACTCTGCACGAACCAAACGGCAATATGTCCAGGATCGATGAAATGCTTGACGGTTTACGCGGGCGAGATCTCGTATACGAAGGTAAACTGCCGCCACCCAAGGGCGAAACACCGGATGATTGGGAAGACCGCGAACAGACCCTTTTCCGTGCGTCGAATTTTGGTGATGACACCGATCGAGCATTGATGAAGTCGAACGGCGATTACACTTATTTTGCGGCAGACGTTGCATACTTTGCTGACAAATATGAACGGGGCTTCAAGCGAATGGTTTTTGTTCTGGGAGCAGACCATTCCGGCTATGCAAAGCGTTTGAAAGCCGTTGCAAGCGCCATAGCTGGCGAAAATGCCACCCTGGATGTGCTTTTCTGTCAGCTTGTGAAACTGCTACGGGATGGCGAGCCTGTTGCAATGGGAAAGCGTAGCGGTAATTTTGTGACCCTGCGTGATGTGGTTGATGAAGTTGGGCGCGATGCGGTCCGTTTCATGATGTTGTATCGCAAGCCTGAAGCGCCGTTGGACTTTGATTTCGCAAAAGTGACCGAGCAATCCAAGGATAATCCTGTCTTTTATGTGCAATATGCCCATGCCCGAATTGCTTCCACATTCCGTCGTGCCGCTGAAGAACTTCCCGGTTTGGACATTTCAGAGGAAGGTTTGGGTTCTGCAGATTTATCGCTTCTCATCGATGAAGGGGAGTTGGCTTTGATCAAAAAAGCTGCCGAATTCCCGCGAATCATTGACCAAGCCGCAAAGGCTGACGAACCACACCGTCTGGCATTTTACCTTTATGAGCTTGCTTCCCAGTTGCATGGACACTGGACAAAAGGCAAAGAAAAGCCAGAATTACGGTTTATTAACCACGAAAATGCAAGATTGACATTGTCTAGACTGGCTATGTTGCGCAGCATGTCCGCGGTAATTGCATCCGGGCTTGCAATCGTTGGAGTGGATGCTCCGGAAGAAATGCGCTGAGAGTACGCTGGTAGTGTGAACATTGATTGGCAATGGTCACGTCAATGTAAGGGTACGCGTTGTGAGTGAAAAATTTAATCCTGAAGTTGATCAGGCTATTGATCAAAATGTGGAAGACGATCCGTTGGCGGAACTTGCTCGCATTGTTGCGGGAGAACCGGAACCATCGCATGAGGTCGTTGCTCCAGATCTTGATGAGCCCGCCACGGAAACGTTCGAAGCATCTTCTGAACCTGCGATGTCTGATATCGACATGGAGGCTGCTCTTGCAGCAGCGCTCAACGAAACAAGCCCAGGCACTGAAGATATGCGGGGTTCGATCGACCAGGAACCGGAAATAAGTGCCCGGGAAGAAATCTCCCGTGCTGTTGATCAGGTTATCAACGAAGAACCCATTGAGTATGGCGAGCCAGATCCTGTGTCAGAGGCTTCGGCACAACAATCGTTGGCGCCAGAGCCTGCTGCGGCAATGTCATTTGAAGACGATTTGATTACCGCTCTGGAAAGTGAACTCGTACCATCACAACCGGAAGTGCAACCTGAACCTGTACCCTTGGTGGAAGAGTTTCTGGAAATACAAGAGCCAGTTCAAGAACTTGCCAATAATGATGCAGCATCGACACCGGAATTTGCGAGCCTTGAGAACGCTCTTGCTGCTGAGTTGCAGGAAGAGCTTGCTCCTGAGCCGACTGAAGATGTGGAGTTTAATGCTCCGATAGAGGAAAGTTTTGCGCCTGAACCAGTGTTGGAAGTGCCGGTTCTTGAAAATGAACTCGCGCCAGAACAACCAGTCGCGGCGGAAGAGCCTGTCGCGTTGAACGAAGACCTTGGTGCTGCATTTGCCAATGAGTTCGAGCAAATGCTTTCTGAGGGAAATCCGAATGCAGGTGAAAGCAGTGAGCTTTCTGTTGATGCCTCTCAAACCGTGGAGGCATTTGCGGACAACCTTGTTGCCCCCGCAGAACCCCAGCCAGTGGTTGAAGAACCGCGTTCGCTAGATGATCTTGACTTCGGATCTGCATTTGCGGACGAACTTGGCATCGACAAGGTGGAAGAGGTCAGCGGCTGGGAAACTGGCGGAACTGAGGCCGCACAAGCGGATTTTTCAGATGCGTTACAACCACAGACTGGCATATCCCCGGTAGGATATCATGATCCTGGCCATTCTGGCGAAATCCCCGAAGTACCTAATGAAGCGATAATACAAGCAGAAGCCACGCCAGAGCAGGGCAGCGGTGGCTCCAGCCCCAAATATGCTCTGGCTGCGCTGATCATTGCAATCTTTGCGGGTGTAATCTTTGCCGGATATGGTTTTCTTGGTGGTGAAGGGGCAGGCGTTGATGGCGAGCCTGCATTGATCAAGGCTGACACGGACCCCATCAAGGAAAAGCCTGAAGACCCAGGTGGTCGTATTGTTGCAAACCAGGACAAGGCTTCCTACGAGCGGGTGGAAGGCAATGACGGTGATACCCTGCAGCAAGAAAGTCTGATCTCCAAAACAGAAGAACCCGCAGAGATTGTCTCAACAGGTGTTAATGATGGTACTGTTGCTGAAACCAATCTGGCTCCCAAAACGGATGATCGTTTGGAAGGCAGTCAGGAAGAGACGCAGCAAAATGGAACGACCCTCTCAGGTGAGGTAACACCACGTGTGGTGCAAACCGTCACGGTAAAACCGGATGGAACCATCGTCACAACCACGCCATCCGTTCCCAAGATTGCGGAAACAGTGGCATCCAATACGACAGAATTGGCGTCCAACGCGGTTACATCTGTCAGTGAGGCAACCACGAATTTGACGGACACCTTGAGAATTGAACCAAAGCCGGTTGCGACCGAGGTAATCACAAAACCCGAGCCAATCGATGGCGCAAGAACTACCGGCGATACGGCCATTCCCGTTGCAAGCCCATTGCCAAAACCGGTCGTTAAGCAAACACCTAAACCGGTACAAACAGCGGCGGTCAAACCAGCACAACCGGCAGCGTCCGCTGCGGTACGACGTAGCGAATGGGTGGTTCAGGTCTCGTCACAACGCACACCTGAGGCGGCGCAGTCTTCCTTTACAAACCTGAGAAACCGTTTCGGGGTTCTGCAAGGGCGCCCAATGTCAGTGCAAAGGGCAACTGTAAATGGCTCTACCTTTTACCGTGTTCGCGTACAAACGTCGTCCAAAAGCGATGCAAACCAACTCTGCAACAGTTTGAAGTCTGCTGGTGGAAGTTGTTTCGTTACTCGGTAAAGCACTAGCAAATTCGTCATGATAACAGTGGAGAGGCCGGGATTTCCGGCCTTTTTCTTTGGGAAAGTGCTTTTTGACTGATAAATTTGGAGAATGCGAATCAGTCCAATCATCTTTGGGTGCAAAGGCACTCGCCTGACGGATGAAGAAAAAGCGTTTTACCGCGCCGTCCAGCCTTGGGGCTTTATACTCTTTTCCCGTAATGTCGAAACACCAGAGCAGGTTACGGCTCTCATTGCGGAGATGAGGTCCTGTGTTGAACATGAAGACGTCGGCATTTTGGTAGATCAGGAAGGCGGACGTGTTCGCCGTCTCCGTCCGCCCCATTGGGCTGAATATCATAGCGCACGTGTCATCGGATCGCATTATCAGCAGAGCAAGGCACGCGGGAAACGAATTGCATGGTTGCAATCGCGATTGATGGCCTTTGATATGGTCAAACTCGGCATCAACGTGGATTGCCTGCCGGTGCTTGATGTTCCCGTGCCAGGCGCCCACGATGTGATCGGCGACAGGGCATATGGAAGCGATGTCTCATCTATAAGCGAAATGGGCCGAGATGCAGCACAGGGAATGCTGGATGGTGGCGTTTTGCCCGTCATCAAGCACATTCCAGGCCATGGTCGGTCAATGGTGGATAGCCATCTTGATCTTCCAAGGGTCGATACTGACCTCGAGACACTCAAAAAAACGGATTTCGAACCATTCAGGCGTTTGGCAGATATGCCGGTCGCAATGACGGCTCACGTTATATATGACGCGATAGACAAACAGGCACCGGCCACAACATCCAAAACCGTGATCAATGCCATTATCCGCGATTATATTGGATTTAACGGGCTTTTGATGTGCGATGACCTCTCCATGCAGGCACTTTCTGGGGATTTCTCTGAAAGAGTACAATCATCTTTTGCCGCGGGCTGCGATGTTGTGCTTCATTGCAACGGAGAAATGGAGGAAATGCGGCAGGTAGCGGATGCGCTCCCCGAATTTGGTGAGAAAGCGTATCAACGGGTTTTAAACGCAACGGCATATTGGTCTTCGCCTTCAAGCGACGACGAAGAAGAGCTGCGCGAGGAATTCGAGCGTCTGTGTCAATCTTCTGATTATGAGCACGATCCAACGGAAGCACATTTGTGAGCGAAAACGACCAAATATCCAATCCGACTTTGCCCATGTCAGATCATGCTTGGGAAGAAAGTGATACAACGTCCGCCGACAAGCAACTGACGGTCGATGTAGAAGGATTTGAAGGCCCTTTGGATCTTTTGCTGGAACTTGGGCGCCGACAAAAAGTTGACCTGGCGAAGATTTCCATTCTTGCATTGGCCGAGCAATACCTTGAATTCATTGAAAATGTTCGGAAAATGCGTATTGAACTTGCGGCAGACTATTTGGTCATGGCGGCGTGGCTTGCCTTCTTGAAATCAAAATTATTGCTCCCCAAGGAAGAGGAAGATACCGCCGAAATGAGCGGCGAGGAGATGGCTGCAGTTCTGGCCTTCAGATTGCAACGCCTTGAAGCCATGCGTGAAGCGGGCAAGAACATCATCAATCGCAATCGATTAGGGCGTGATTTCTTTGCGCGCGGCAATCCCGAGCCAATAGTAGTCGATAAAAAGAATGACTACACTGCGACGCTCTATGATCTCTTGAGCGCTTATGCGACCCAGCGACAGCGTACAAATGCGTCCCATGTAACCATTGCAAGACGAGAGGTTTGGTCGCTTCAGGATGCGCGTGATATCCTTACTCGAATGGTCGGGCATTTTGGGGATTGGACGGATCTGACTTCTTTCCTTCTGCCTTACATTCCCGAACCTGAAATGCGGAACACGGTGGTGGCAAGTTCCTTCGCAGCCACTTTGGAGCTGGTTCGCGAGGGAAAACTCAAAATGCGGCAGGACGCAGCGTTTGAACCCATTTTTCTGAAATCTTCGCCAAACGGCAACACAACCAACAGTCAAGCTGAAAACAGGAGCGTCTAACCATGTCACAGGGAACAGAAGCAAAAATTCTTCCGTTTAACCCCGGCAAGGAAGATCAAACCATCGGTCAGGAGATGCAGGAGCAAATGCGGATTGTTGAGGCAATTGTCTTCGCATCCAGCGAGCCGGTGACTGAAAACGCGATTGCAGAGCGCCTGCCGGAAGGCACCAAAGTCAAACCAATTCTCGAAGAATTGCAGAGGGCGTATATGGCCCGTGGCATTAATCTGATGAAAGTTGGAAACAGTTGGGCATTCCGAACCGCAGATGATCTTGGTTTTCTTTTGCAAAAGGAAGCAGTTGAAACGCGCAAGCTGTCACGGGCAGCCTTGGAAGTTATGGCAATCATTGCCTACCATCAACCGGTCACACGCGCCGAGATTGAAGAAATCCGGGGTGTGGCAACATCCAAAGGGACGTTGGATGTTTTGATGGAAACCGGATGGATACGTATGAGAGGTCGCAGGAAAACACCAGGCAGGCCTGTAACATACGGAACAACACTTGAGTTTTTGGATCACTTTGGTCTGGAAGAGCTACGCGATCTTCCTGGAATGGAAGAACTGAAAGGCGCTGGTCTTTTGCGTTCTGAAGTCCCAACCAATTTTGTAATCCCGGTTCCAAATGACAATCCGGAACTTGACGAGGATGAAGACCCATTCACGGTCGAAGACATCGAGGAGCTGGGGCTTTTGACGCCAATGGGGGACGAAGAGGGATAGTTTTTCTCTCAAAGGCGCATTATACCAGCAAAAAGACTTCCTGTTACCGGTTAGAAATGGGCCTTCATTTGCATGCCTGACAGCATCACCAAAAACGCGGGTTCGCCTCCTGCAGTGCTGCAAAGCCCTGACGGTTGGGGTGCGCGCAAATCTGCAGGTGTATCCATCGCATCGGGGATGCGATTGGAAAACATCTCCTATACGGTGGCCGGAGAAAAAATTCTCGATGACATCACGCTCGAAGTTGAGCCAGGGCAGGTAATCTGCCTGCTTGGGCCCTCAGGTTCGGGCAAAACCTCGCTGCTTAGGGTCGCTGCAGGATTGATCGAAGATGCCGATGGCAGGGTTCTGATCGACGGACGGATTGTTTCGGATGAAAATCATTTGGTTCCACCGGAAAAAAGAGGCGTAGGTCTGGTTTTTCAGGACTATGCTTTGTTTCCGCATTTGACCATCGGCCAAAATGTACAGTTCGGCCTCACTGCAATGAATCGGGCTGAGGCAAAAGATCAGGCAATGCGCGTGCTTTCAAGGGTGGGTCTTGAGGACAGGGCAGATGATTACCCTCATGTGCTTTCGGGCGGAGAGCAGCAACGTGTTGCGCTGGCGCGCGCGTTAGCGCCACGCCCCGGCATCCTGCTTATGGATGAGCCGTTCTCGGGACTGGATTCACGGTTGCGAGACCAAATCCGACAGCACAGTCTGGATCTGCTGCGGGAAACCCGATCCACAGCCATTATTGTTACACATGACGCAGAAGAAGCGTTAAGGGTAGGAGACCAGATCGCACTTATTCAGGATGGAAAACTTGTACAACAGGGCACAGGACGGGACCTGTATTACAATCCCAAAAACCTGTTTGTTGCTGCCTTTTTCTCCGAAATAAATGTGTTTGCTGCTGAAATAAGAGGCGGAAAAGTGAACACTGTGTTTGGCGCGCATGAAACCGATCTGGGAACTGACCTTAAGGCGTTTGCCGCGGTCCGACAGTCGGATATATCCATCAAGCCATACATCAAAGACAAGCCTGGAGTGCCTGGAAGAATAGTCACAAGACGCTTTCTGGGTACCTCGGAACTGGTCGATGTTGCGGTGGAAGGTCTGCATCAACCTTTGCAGGCGAGGGTGCG